>Ga0213834_100028_pt1 | contig 319782 bp, 280 predicted proteins | sample SWPTP12_FD_160580 | JGI IMG/M metagenome (GOLD analysis project Ga0213834, IMG submission 160580) | Coastal seawater microbial communities from Marineland, Florida, United States - SWP TP1 #2 | ecosystem: Environmental > Aquatic > Marine > Coastal | place: USA: Florida | collected 2016-08-06 | reverse complement strand
AATTTATATTGCATTTATATCTAGTTTTGTTCTTCTATTTTTCGCTTCTAAATTTTGTTTTTCTGAATTTCCTAACAAAAATAATATTATTGAATTAAAAGGTATTCTAAAAGAAAATATTAAAATTAAAAAAGGACGAAGTGGTAGAAGAACATTAATCATAAAATTGCAAAAATATCCAAAAATTGATTTTAACATCGGAAACGTTTCCTTACGTCAAACTAATGAACAAAAATTGTTAGGTGATAAAAAATCTGGAGATTCAATTAACTTTTTTATTGGAAACAAAGAATATAGGAGAAAAATTCTAAAAACTGAAAGAATTCCATTTCCTGAAAACTATCTCCATCCTGAACAGATAAATGTCGTAGAAATTAATAATAAAAATTTCAGTTATTTATCTTTAGAAGGTTATAATAAAGAACATAAAGAAAACAATTATTTAGCAATTATTTTTTTTGGGTTTTTTGGTTTATTAATGTTTTTTTTAGGAATAAAAGGCATCAAGCATCAAAACAGACACTTCAAATTACGAACTTGAACAAGGTAATGTGACTGAACTTTATCAATTGGTATTTGCGATAAAAAAACAAATATTTATATTTCCTGATTTCAAAATCAAATGTTAAGTCAAAATTTGACTGACACACAGCATCCCAAGCCCCGATGGGAACGGCAGCTCCCGAAGCTCAGCTCCTAAAAATCTATCGCAACAAGACGAAAATCAGAGCGATGATTGCCGGCAAAGCCTGAACGAAAAATATTTTCCTTGAGGCTGAAAGTGCACCGAAAATCCCGGCTACAATCACGCATCCAAGAAAGAAAATCGCTACATTTTTTGACCAAACGGCGTCGCAAATGAACAAACTCCAGATGAGTCCGGCGGAGAGAAATCCGTTGTACAAGCCTTGGTTGGCGGCAAGTCCTTTCGTCGGTTTGAAAAGCTCTTCCGGAAGTGAACCTTTAAAAGTTTTCTTGCCCAAGGTTTCCCACGCGAACATTTCCATATACAAGATGTAAAGATGCTCCAGCGCGACGATTGCAATAACGAATTTTGATAGGATTTCCATTTTAGAGAACGAATTTTTTGGGTAGATGATGGAGCAATTCCGTGTTGATGATCGAGGCGCAAACTTCCGGTTTTTCCCAATGTCCGTTGTGTCCGCAATCCAGAACGTAGGATTTGATGTTGGTATTATCGGGCAGATTTTTGATGGTTTTTTCTGAGTTGACCGCCGAATCGTGTTTGCCTGATAAAATCAGGATTTTGCCTTCGAAGCTTTCTAAAACCTTAGATCTGTCTGGTCTTTCTATCATTCCTTTTTGTGACGCGAGAACGCCGTCTACGGAAGATGTGTAGGCAATTTCTTTGGCTAGTTTTATTTTCAGTTCGAGAAGATCGTGCTCGTTTGGATTGAAGAGATTAGGAACGCCGGCATTTACGAAAGCTCTCAGGTTTTCTTTGATGATTCTCAGGCCTTTAGTTCTGGTTTTTTTCTTTTCCTCGTCGTCTGCAAAATAGGTTGAGAAAAACAGCGTGAATGATTTCAAATCTTCAGGATATTTTTCTGCAAAAGCCAAGGCAATGTAACCGCCCATCGAATGTCCGAGCAAGTGGAATTCATTTAATTTCAGATGGTCTGTGAGTTTTTTCAATTCATCTGCCATTGACTCCATTGTTTGAACTTGCGCGATGACTTCTGATTTTCCAAAACCTGGCAGATCGATTTTTATCAATTTAAATTTCCCGGACAGATGCGGTTTCAAATCTTCCCAAATTGAGAGATTTTCCATAAATCCGTGGAGCAAAACCAGGTTTTCCGTTCCGTTTCCTTCTATTTCGTAGTTGAGCATAAGTTACATTTTAATGATAATTTTGTCAGCAAATCCAGAACTGTTGAGGGATTCGTGGAGTTTGAAGGTTTTTCCGTCATCTTTTGTAGAAAAATTTCTTTTGCCACTTCTCACATCCAATTTACCATTGTCGTTATCGGAAATGCTTTGTTTGATGGCACCTTCAAATTTAAGGTTTTTCGGAGAAGTCATTTTTGCGGTTCCATCTATGGTTAGATATTGTTTGCCATCTGATTGTCTTCCTGAGATTTGATATTCGTCCTGACCAATTTTCTTAAAGGTGATCTTTCCTGTTCCTTTCAGCATATCGTGCGACAAACTATGTGTGCCTTCCAAATCTTTGAAACTACGGCTTGCGAGGATGCTATCATTAATTTTTGTCCTTGCAAGATTAATGGAATCGATGATCTTTGCGCTGTCAACTTTAGACACATTAGTTTCTGTAGATTTTTTACAAGAAATCATTGAAACTAAAATAAGAATTGGGAAAAAGTTTTTCATTGGCTAAATTTTCCTCTAAAATAAATAAAAAAGAGCGTCCATCAGACGCTCTTTAGAAAAATTTTGTCAAAATTTAGAACTTCTTCAAAGTTGAAATAGTTATTGAACTTTTTTTCCGTACAATTCTTTTTCTTTGTCGTTCAATTCAGAAATGCCATAACGTTCGGACCTTGTGATGGTCATTTCATCTAATATATCTACGACTGATTTGTACTCAGCATCATCTGTTGGTTTGATGATTACGGTGAAAATATCTTTTTTAGGCGCTTTTGCTTTAGCTGCTTCAATTGTTTTGGATATTTGGGCTTTATCGAACGAAACTAGTTTTAAACTATTTTCATTTAAATCCATTTTATCTGCTTGATAGTAAAAAACTTTCCCTTCTTTACCAAGAATAAAAGTAATTTGATTTCTGTAATCTATCTCTACAATAACTTTATCATCATTTTCAGGAGGATTTGAAAAATTGATGGCATTCGGTTTTGAGAAGTTTGTGGTGAACATAAAAAATGTAATCAGTAAAAATCCCAGATCTACCATTGGCGTCATATCTACGCGGATTGGCTTTTTGTTTTGAGTTTTCTTTCCGTTAGATTGCTCTTTGATTTGAATTTCGGCCATAGCTTTAAAATTTAGTAGTTAGTATTTAAAATAAGAAATCCATAACGATTTGTCATCATTATGGATTTTTGGATACAAATTTTGTTCCTTATCTTTAAATTAACTATAGAAATACTATTTCAGACATTGCAAAAAAAATTAATGATCTAAATTTCTTATTTGAATCGTTTTACTTGAACCTTGATAAATTATTATTCCTACCAAAAGCAAAATTACTTTAGGAAAATAATTAAGAAAATTAAAATCCTCAAAACTTTCTGCTAAATCCTTTAACAATCCACCGAATATAAATAATCCAAATGCAAAAATTAAAAATACGGCACTCCAAATTTGGAGTAATAATTTAATATATTGATGTCTCACGAAAATCAGAAATAATAAAGTTACTTGAATGATAATTGGAATAACGAGAAAAATCTCAAATTCAAAAAGTACTGCGTAAAAATTATAAAGAAGAGCAGCAATTATGAAAGAAACTAATCCATAAAGAAAAATTTTATTTGTGAAAATAGCTCTATCCATATGCTTTTTAATTACTTATTTTTATAAAAATCAATCCCACATTTCAAGAACTTTTTAAAATCCTCTTTTGGCATATAGCCAGAAACCGGGATGTTGATCACCTTTTGATCCGGCGTTACCAAAACGTAGTGCGGCTGGGAATTGTTGTTGAAGTTCACTTGCTGGAACAAACTCCATTTGTCACCGATTGTTTTGATCTTTTTCATCTGACCTTCGCCCATATCGATTTTGATCTGCTCATTCGCTGGCAATTCTTCCTTGTCATCAACATAGACAGAAGCGATGATCAAATCGTTCTGAAGAATCGGCAAAATATCATCCTGACTCCAAACGAACTCTTCCATTTTTCGGCAATTTTCGCAGCCGTAACCTGTAAAATCAATTAAGACTGGTTTATTTTCTTTCCTCGCAGCTTCTATCGCTTCGAAGTAATTGTGATAAGGTTTCAAGCCAAGAATTCCGTCTTTTTCGTCGTGGAAATAACTGACATTCAAAGGCGGTAAAATTCCGCTCAGCATTTGTAATTTAGGTTTCTCTGAAGGAATCAATCCTTGAATCAAATAGACCACAAACACGATTCCGAAAACTCCCAGAATTCTTCTTCCTAAACTGATCTTAGGCTTCTTATCATCGTGCGGAAATCTGATTTTTCCGAATAGATAAACCACCAATCCTATTGCAATAATGATCCAAAGCACGATAAACAATTCTCTTTTCAGCAGGAAAGTTTTGGAAACCAAATCCGCTTTGGAAAGAAATTTTAAAGCCAAAGCCAACTCGATAAAACCAAGAACGACTTTCACCGTATTCATCCAACCACCAGATTTTGGTAAACTTTGAAGTGCTTGTGGAAACAAAGCCAATAATCCAAAAACCAATGCCCAAGCCAATCCGAAACCGCCTAAAGCAAACGTTAGCAGCGTCGGAACATTTGTAGCGCCTGCAACAACGCCACCCAGCAAACTTCCTAAAATTGGACCTGTACAAGAGAATGAAACGATGACCAAAGTCAACGCCATAAAGAAAATTCCGATCATTCCGCCCGCTTCCTCAGCTTTGGACGATTTGTTGGCGATCCAGCTTGGCAACGTGATCTCGTAATAGCCAAAAAAGCTTAAAGCAAAAAATAAAAATATTGCAAAGAAGAATAGATTCAGCCAAATATTGGTCGAGATCTGATTGAAAATATTCCCTGAGATCCCATCAATAATATGAAAAGGAATACTTAGTAATACAAAGATCAACAAGATGAAAAATCCGTAGATGAACGCATCTCGCTTCCCTTTCGCTTTGTCTTTGTTGCCTTTGGTAAAGAACGAAACCGTCAATGGGATCATTGGGAAAACGCACGGCGTCAGCAATGCGATCAATCCACCCAAGAATCCAAGTCCTAAAACAAGCCAATTATCGTCATTCGGTTTTTGCGCAACAGTTCCGCAATCTGTCAATGGATTTTTGAAATCTAAAGAATTAATTTTCAAGCCATCTTGTTTTGCTGCTGAAGTCTGTTCAATATTTGTCGGCTTTAAAATCGTTCCTACTTTGCCTGCAGGCGCAACTTCGTAAATAGTATCTTTTGGTTTTTCAACATTTTCGTCGGTAGCAACGGCAGTCCCAGTCCCAGCAATCTGCTTTTCAAATTCCAATGTATTTGGTGCAAGACAAACTCTGTCGTTACAAGTCTGATACATAATCTCAGCGGTGATCGTTGCAGGCTTCGAAGCATCTTTCGGCTTGAATTTCTGCTTGAAAACCACTTTGTCCGAATAATAAACGATCTGCGCTCCGAAAGCTTCCGAGAATTCGTCGTGTTTTTTACCAACTTCGGTCACTTTTCCGATCAATTGGATTCCTTCTTTTGATGTGATTTTAAACTCGGTCGGGATTCCAGAATCTGGCGGAAGATCTTTGGAATAGATGTGCCATTTGTCTTCGATAGTTCCCGTCAGAACAGCTTCATATTGATCATTTCCAACAGAAACCACATCAAATTTGAACTTGACAGGATTCTTGATCTGAGCGCTGAAAATGGTGATGATAAATATAAAAAGTGTGGATAACACTAGTTTTAAGTCTTTCATTTTTTTCTTTCTTTTTATTTTTTACCACAATGTTCACAAAGTTTTTTCACAAAATACACAACGTAGTGAACCTCGTGAAATCTTAGTTTTCTCAGTGGTTAAATTGTCACTTTTAATGTTTTTGCATCATTGGAACTAAATCTCCCATCTTGCCGGAAAGGTAAAACCCCGATAATCTCTTCATTAGCATCACAGAGAAGCCAGATTTTTTGCTTGGCTAAAATAGAGATTTTTTCGTCCTTAAAAAACTTCGAGACCTTCTTTTTGCCAATCATTCCGATAGGAAAAAACACATCGCCTTCTTTCTTTTTTCGCAATTTTAAAGGCAACTTGATTTTGTTTTCATCGATTTTCCAATTGCATGTTCCGAATTCTTGGATTTCGTTTTTGATATTTTCTGGAATTAAAATTTCGTGATCTGTAATTTTAAGTTTTATTTCTTCTAAATTCTCACTTCTTACTTCTAACTTCTTACTTATAATCAACTCATTCCTATTAATAGTCAATTGAAATTCTGAATTGAGAAATGAAGTTCCAGTTTGTGCTGTGAAGATCTTCTGCATTTCTTTATCATCATTAAAACCAAACCGCTTCAAGATCTCAAAACGGATCAGATTAGATTCCTGTGAGAATTTCTCTTTATCAATAATAGTTTGTCCAGTTTTAACAGTTGTTTTAAAACCATTGATTTTTTCATTAACCAAATCATTCATCACATCTGTGGTCTGATTCAGAATCTCTATACTTTTTGAAAAATTCTGAAGAAAGTTATCATTGATCTTTTCTAATTCCGGAACAATATTGTGTCGAATCTTATTCCTCAGATAATCGGCTTTCTGGTTTGATACATCTTCTCGAAATTCTATCTTACTCTCTTTCGCAAACTCATAAATTTCATCTTTAGAAAAATTAAGAAGCGGGCGAATAATTTGATTGTCATTCGCAGGAATTCCACTCAAACCTTTTATTCCAGATGCTTTGGAAAGATTGATGATGAAGGTTTCCAATTGATCATTCAAATGATGAGCAGTTACAAGATATTCGAGATTTTGTTGCGTTTGGATTTTCCGGAAAAACTGGTAACGTAATTCTCGCGCCCAATTTTGGATAGAATTTTTCGGTTTTTGATTCTTCGCTGAAACTTCGTAAAGATGAAAAGGAATATTATATTTGTCACAAAACTCGGAAACCAGCTTCTGATCGAGCTTAGAATCCTCATTACGAAGATGATAATTGATGTGCGCAACTTGGAATTTCAAACCCGAAACCTGGAACAAATGAGCCAAAACCATAGAGTCCACGCCTCCACTTACCGCCAAAAGGTATGTTTTTTGCTGCGACTGTGGTTGTAAATGCTCAAGAACATTTTGAAATTTTAAGAGACTTAACACAATTTTATAACGAAATATTAAGTTATAAACACAAATATACGTTTATTAATTCTTACTTTTGAAATGTTAAAATCACGAGCAGAACTATTATTTAAACAAATAAATATTTACAATATGAGGTTATTTAAGATTCTGACAATTGCAGTAATGGGACTTTCCCTTACCTCTTGTGTCAGCAAAAAACAATTCGACGCACTTAATCTAAACTACAAACAATGTATCGAAGATGCTGGAGAAAGAATGCGCCAAATCCAAGACCTAAAAGGCGAAAACTCTTCACTTAAGGGTCAAAATGATCTTTTGGTTGGACAAAACAGCGCGTTAAAATCCAGTCTGGACGCTTGCCTTGCCAACGCAGGAAAAGGTTCTATGAACATTGATAAATTGGTGGGCGAGATCAACGCTTCAAATGCTTACATAAAACAATTGATCTCCGGAAAAAGCAGAAACGACAGTTTGAATATGGCTTTATCCAACAAACTAAAACGTTCTCTTGACAACATCGCCGATCAGGATGTGGACGTAAAAGTGCTGAAAGGTGTTGTATTAATCTCATTATCAGACAAAATGCTTTACCAGGTTGGTAAGTATGAAATCCAGCCAGCGGCAGCAGATGTTTTAGCCAAAGTTGCGAAAGTAATCAACGATTACGATACTTACAGCGTATTGATCGAAGGTAACACAGATAACACGCCACTGAACAGTGCCAATGCACCGAGAGACAACTGGGATCTTTCCGCTCTTAGAGCGACTGCCGTTGCGAAAGTTCTTCAAACCCAATTTGGTGTGAATCCTAACAGAATCACAGCTGGTGGTAGATCGGAGTATAATCCTAAAACGACCAATGCATCAGTTTCTGGACGTGGTGAAAACCGTAGAACGGAGATCATCATTATGCCAAAATTGGATGAATTTATGAAATTGATGGACATTGCTCCAGTGAAGAAATAAATGATAAATAATAAACGATGAATGATCATTGATTCATTCAGAGTTCAAAATTAAACCTTGTCAGAAATGGCGAGGTTTTTTTGTGCTTGTATTTTGGGCAACTTATCCGCCTTCCACTCCCTCCCGAAACTTCGGGATCCACTCAAGTCGGGTTGCGGATTTGTTATCCAACAACATTGGTTTGTAAATTCAAATTACATTAACTTTGAATATTGAATTTTAAATTTTAAATCTTGAATTCCGAATGAGTTATTTCGAAGAATTAGACAAAGAAATGGACCGCTACCTGGAAGAAAACGCGTCCCAAGAACCAGCGATCCTCAAAAAATTAAGAAAAGAAACTTACCAAAAAACGACGCAACCTCATATGATTTCCGGCTATTTGCAAGGCCGATTGTTGAGCATTCTGTCGCATATCATTCAACCAAAAAATGTGTTGGAAATCGGAACTTTTACAGGTTATGCTGCCCTAAGTATTGCAGAAGGTTTGCCCAAAGACGGGAAAATCTACACGATCGATAAGAACGAAGATCTATCTTACATTCCGAAAAAGTATTTTGCCGAAAGTGATTACAAAGATCAAATAGAATTCATCATCGGTGATGCGAAAGAAGCGATCAAAACACTGGACAAAATTTGGGATTTGATTTTCATAGATGCGGACAAAGAAAGCTATCTGGAATATCTGAAACTCATCAAACCAAATCTGCGTTCTGGGAGTATTATCCTCATCGATAATGTGCTTTGGTACGGAAAAGTCCTGGAGAATAATCCTAAAGATAAGCAGACAGAACAGATCAAACTCGTGAATAAAATCGTGGCCGAAGATCCCGATTTTGAAAATCTAATCCTACCTTTGCGAGACGGACTACATTTGATAAGAAAAAAATAAAAATTCAGAGATTTAGTTATTTAGAAATTATTAGGATTCATTTTAATTTCTTAATTTTCTTAATCTTTAAATCCCTCAATCTATTATGAACAAAGGAATTTGCAACGTTTCCATCGCTCCGCTGAGAGCAGACTGCTCCGACAAAAGTGAAATCGTAACACAACTTCTGTACGGCGAATCTGCCGAAATCATAGATGTTTCCAACAATTGGACGAGAATCCGCACGCATTACGACAACTACGAAGCTTGGATGGACACGAAACAAATCACACCTGTTTCCGACGAATATTTAGCCTCAAGAAAAACCAACCTCATCAAAGAACCTTTCCAATCGACGATGTTGGAAAGCGGAAAAGTGCTTTTATCAATGGGATCAGAAGTAACTTTTGAAACCAGTTCGCCAACTCGTGGACACGACCTCAGCGAAAGCATTGTGAATTGTGCCAAAGAATTTTTGAATGTTCCTTACTTATGGGGTGGAAAAAGTTTTTTCGGGATCGATTGCAGTGGATTTACGCAGATCATTTATAAAATTCACGGCATCAAAATCCCGAGAGATACTTATCAGCAAGCAGAAATCGGCGAAGCACTGACTTTTATCGAGGAAGCAAAACCTGGCGATCTCGCCTTTTTTGAAAATTCAGAAGGAAGAATTATTCACGTTGGATTTATTTTGGCGGATCAGAAAATCATTCACGCGCACGGAAAGGTGCGGATTGACAGTCTGGATTCTTCAGGTATTTTCAACAAAGATCAGAATAAGCACACGCACAAATTGAGGTTTATCAGATCTTATTTTTAAAGATGTATCAGCATTATACAAAACAAAAAGCTTCCAAATTTGGAAGCTTTCATTACTTATTATAAGAAAATCAATTCAACAGATTCCTGCTTTTCATTTCTGCTTTCAGCTTTTTGAAATTTGTAACATTGGCAATTAAAATCGAAACAAAAACGATTGGCAGCACCGTAAAAACACCAAATCCTTTTTTAAGTGTAATAAAAACCGCGGTTCCAATCAGTAAAATAAAAACGACTATAAAGCCAATAAAAATCCCTTTTGCCGTATTGTAACTTTTGATAAGTTGTTCATTGCTCAAATGCGATAAGCTTTCTGAATCTTTCATTAATTAGAGTTTAAATTCAAGCTTGGCATTGAAGAATCTACCTGTCAGTCTTACAGGAACCGGATAGTACAATTGCGGCGAAGAATTCACATCACTAATCCATTGGTTCGCAATGGTATTGTTGATATTGAACGCATTGAAGATCTGAACACCCAAAGTCAGTTCCTTGAATTTGCCCCAGAAATTTCCGCTCGCTTTGTTGTCTTTTTGATCGATGAAAACTTTGGTTAAACCAATATCAACTCTTTTGTAAGCTGGTAAAGTTTTCTGATAACGGTAAGCCGCCAAATAATCCGGCAATCCGTTGGCATCAAACAAAACCGGCGTTCCGGAAGGTAATCCGCTCGCGTAAGTTAGCGTCAAATTCACTCTCATACTTGGGAATTTCGGCATATAATCCTGATAGAACATGGAGAAACGGAAACGCTGATCCGTTGGTCTCGGGATGTAGCCCATCCCTTCTATATTCTCGTAAACTCTGGCATAACTTGCAGATACCCAAGAATCAATACCAGGAACAAACTGTCCGAATAATCTCGCATCCAAACCGTAAGCATAACCTTCGGAATTATTCTTTCCGGAATATCTAACTCTCACATTATCCATATAATACGGAATAAGGTTTTCCATTTTTTTATAGTAAGCCTCGGTCGTCAACTTAAAATTTCTTTCTTTAATCTTGAATTCATAATCATTGGCAAGGATAATCTGATAAGATTTCTGAGCAGTGATATCTGAGTTGAAAGCACCTGTTAAATCTTTAATCTCCTTATAAAAAGGCGCCTGATAATATACACCTCCGGCAAGTCGGAACAACATATCCATATCCCAATTCGGTTTGATCGCAAACTGCGCTCTAGGACTAAACAAAGTCTCCTTGTTGAAGCTCCAGTTTTGTACTCTCGCACCACCATTTACAAAGATTCTGTTGCTTCCCCAATAGAATTTTTTGGAAAACTGTGCATAAGCAGAAATTCTTGTCGGATTGATGTCATTTTGTCCTGCAATGTAATATTTAAGATTAAGCGCAGACGTGTCCAGATTTCCCGGAATCACAAAATCTCGTGGATTGCTGTACCCGATAGAATCCACAAACTGCCATTCATTGGTAAAATCTTTGATGGTTTCTCTTTCGTACTTCACACCAACTTCAAAGTCTGTATTCACATCTGGAGAGAATTTGGTTCTGAATTGGGAACCTGCCACTCGCACTAAAAGGTCATTTCTTGCGTGGTCGATCTGTCCTCCTGCGTCATAGCCGGCAACAGGATTTCCTTCTTCATCAAACGCTTCCAAAATGTAGCCTGATGCAATCGAGTAATATTCTCTTTCTCTGTTTTGATAAGCGAAATTATCGAGTGAAAAATGCCACTTTTTACTTGGCTTGAAGTTCACACTTACCGTTCCCATCATATTCTTGTATTGGTCATCTTCCTGTCCGTTGTAGAAAACTGTCAGTTTCAAAGGCTGAAGAATACTTCCAAAATCCACTTCTTTTTCTTTTGGAACCATCTGATAATCGTTCTTTGCATAATAACCTAAAAACGATAAAGACCACTTTTCATTAAACTGATAATTAAGATAAGTCTGCACATCCATATAACGCGGATTGAAATCTGTATCTTCATTCAAAGTATTAAGAACCAAATTCGTATTCCTGTAACGTCCGGAAACCAATCCTGTGAATTTTTTATCCTTTGATGCAAATCCAGTCGTCAGTCTTCCGCCAATCAAACTTGCTTCTCCGGAAACCTCGAATTTCTCTGGTTGTCTGTAATAAATATTAAGTGCAGATGACATTTTATCGCCATATCTTGGTTCAAATCCGCCGGCAGAAAAGTTGATTGTAGAAACCATATCCGGATTCACAATACTCATCCCTTCCTGTAAAGAATTTCTGATTAAGAATGGTCTATAAAGCTCAATATCATTAATATAAATCAAGTTCTCATCATAACTTCCACCTCGTACCATATATTGCGAACTCAATTCTGCATTGGAATTCACGGAAGGTAAACTTTTCAAAAGACCTTCTACACCACCAGCCAAAGATGCCACTTCTCGCGCTTCTTTTGCAGAAATTTCGACGGAGGTGATATCGTTTGTTTTATTTTTAGCTTTTTTCTGAAAAACAACTTCCTGAATTTCATTTTCCTTAGCTACAGGCAGGAAAAGGACATTCACATTCTGCGTTCTGGGAGACGTTTTGATGACTTTTGAAAAACCTTTGAAGTTTTCTTTCTGCACGCTCAAAGTCTGCTCAGAATCTGCAAGCGGCACTTTTACAAATCCGTTTGCATCGGTCTGATACGTTTGATTGTTGTAAGTCACGTTGGCATCGGAAACTGTTTTTCCGTCTTCATCAAGAACTTTGAGGTTAATTTGAGAAAAAGCCAGAACAGGCAGGAAGAAAAGGATTAAGAGAATATAGTTTTTCAAAGTTGTAATTTTTTTTCGATTATATTTTTAAAAATTGAATCTTGGGAAAAGCAAAAATAACAATTAATCTAAAGAACGAAAGAATATTTATAATTGTTATGCAGAAAATTGATTAGTTTCAGAAGATTCGCTTGAGAATTATGAAAAATTAAGTAATTATCTAAAATTAATCAGCTAAATCCCAACAAAAAAGTCCGGCAAAACCGGACTTTAATTTTTATAATATCGCTTCTCTGATTCTCGTCAGCTTGCCTAGCAAGTCATCAAGAAGATCAAGTTTCAGCATATTGGCACCATCAGATTTTGCAATCGAAGGATCTGGATGCGTTTCGATGAATAATCCATCTGCACCAACAGCAATTCCGGCTTTTGCAATCGTTTCTATCAGTTCCGGTCTTCCGCCTGTAATTCCTGAATTTTGATTGGGCTGCTGTAGTGAATGCGTCACGTCCAAAATCACCGGCGAATATTCTCTCATCGTAGGGATTCCACGGAAATCTACAACCAAATCGCTGTAGCCAAAAGTATTTCCTCTTTCGATAATCGCCGTTTTATCGTTTCCGGAATCTCTCACTTTCTGAACTGCAAATTTCATCGCTTCCGGAGAAAGGAATTGTCCTTTTTTAAGACTTACCGCTTTTCCAGTTTCTGCCGCTGCAATCAAAAGGTCAGTTTGTCTTACTAAAAATGCAGGAATCTGCAAAACATCCACATATTCTGCCGCTAAAGCTGCGTGACCATTCTCGTGAATATCTGTTGTTGTTGGAACGTTGAAAGTCTCCCCTACTTTTCTCAGGATTTTCAAAGCTCTCTCATCGCCGATTCCGGTGAAAGAATCCACACGACTTCTGTTCGCTTTTCTGAATGAGCCTTTGAAGATGTAAGGAATATTGTATTTATCAGAAAGCTTCACAATGTGTTCTGCAATCTGCAATGCCATTGTTTCATCTTCAATAGCGCACGGACCAGCAATCAGGAAGAAGTTTTTGGAATCTTTGTGATGAATGTTATCTAGATATTGTATCATTTATTTGTAGAAATTAGAGGTTAGAAATTAGATTTTAGATGTAGTTTTTAATCTAAAAATCAAAGTGCAAATATACGGATTTCAGAGGAATCCTTTGCATAGTTTTGGATCTTGAAAACACTTCGTTAATTACAAGATTAGTCGATTTTTGTAACTCCGGTTGGATACACAATGCATTTTTCAACAGAGTCAATCTCAGCAATGTTTTATTTGCTGTTAAGATTCATTCAGAATGACAGACTGAATGTTATCAAAACTTCTTTATAATCTTCTCAAACGTATTCACATTCCGGCTGGTCATTTTATCTTTCAGGCCTTTTCTGCTGAGGATTTTACCGAAAGTTGAGTCCAGAGTTTGTCCTTTTGGAACTTGCCAATAGAAGATTTCATTGAAAATCTTTCCTTGTTCGCCTTCTTCCTTAGTCGCTTTTTCAAATTCTTCCAATAAGGTTTCTTCTACTTTTTCACTGCCTAGAAAGACGTAATTGTGAAAATTTTCTTTCGCTGAAAACGGATCATTTTTGAAGATCTTATTGATTTCTTTTTCATTTTTGATGAAGAGAAAGGCATCGTAACTGAAATGGTCAGACATTGCTTTTTCTAAAATTTTCTTCAAATCTGCATTGTTTTTATCTGATTGAAAAAGAATGTTTCCGGAAGCCAAAACGGAAGACACATTTTCCACACCAGCGTTGGAGAAGACTTTGCAGACATCGGCCATTTTCATATTGGTTCCTTTGACGTTGACGCCACGGAGAAAAGCGCAGTATTTCATAGTTTATAGTTTATACTTGATAGTTAATAGTTGATAGTTAATAGTTGATAGTTGATAGTTGATAGTTGATAGCGAAATTAATTCTTATTTCTGGAAAATTTCTATCTGTTGACAAAGTTTTAATAGAGATGCGAAACCAATAGCCCCGATTGCAGCGGCATCCTTTTTTGGCATTGCGCCAGAAGCGTGAATCAATATGCAAATACCGATCGCGATGACAAAAAAGATATAGCGGAAAGCGGGATTAAGCTCCAAATAAACTTTATCACAGTTAAATTAAAGGTGTAATAAAACTTTGTCTAAGATTTGAAACATTGACAGCAAAACAAAAACGTCCCGAAAATTCCGAGACGTTTGATTGATTTATTGTGTGACCTTCATCAGTTTTTTCGTGATTTGATCCATCTTTTCTGCTTCGTACGTGGTGTCGTAATCTTTCATAATATCGAAAAGATAGGAGTAGAACGACGTGACTTGCTGCACATCATCTGCCTTTTTGAAAGCTTTCTCCTTGCCCATCTCGTGAAGATCCTTGATGAATCCGTCGAATCTTTTGTCGATAACATTGAGTGAGTTTACGAGGTACGCATAACCTTTATCTTTTTGCCCGATTTTGTTGTAAGCATCGGAAACTGCGCCTACTACCAGTGAATATTCCATTGGTTTGGTTTTCATCTGACGGCCTGCATACACCTGGAATTTCGGAGATAATTTGGTGTAATAATCGTACTCTTTGAAGATTCCTTTTTTTAGATCTTCTGCCAGTTTGAGACCTTTTTGCTCCTGTCCTGCTACGATGTAAGCGTATACAATGGAACTCAGCGATCTTGGATCATCATATTTGGAAACCGGAATTTCGCGGCTTGCCAGATCCAGAATTTCGATGGCTTTTTTCTTCTCGCCTTTCAACACCAATGCTTCGGCAGCGCGGCTTGCAGAAGATCTGTAGCCCACGATATTCTGCGTACAGGTTTCATCAAAATGGGTTTTCAGATTTTTGAAATTACCCCATCTGTAATTTTTTACGGTTTTATAAAGTTCATCCGGATTTACGAATCCAAGTTCTCCATCCACGGATTCCTCAGTTTTGATCGGAACCAATCTGTAGCTGAATCCGTCAAATTTCAGATAATTGGAAAGGAAAAACAGGTTGCTTCCGTCGTAGATGCCGCCGCTTGAGAAGTTAATCGGACGTTTCCAGTCGAAGTTTGCAAGGATGTCCATCATCAGCAAATTATTCTTGAACATACTGGACCCTTTGTAATTTATGACGATTTGCTTCTCTGCTTTTTGAGCTTCTGCCGGTGTAATAATTCCGGCTTTAATGGCATTATTAACGTTTACAGGAAGTACAAATTTGGAAACCGGCAGGAAATTGAATTTCTCGTAACGCTCTTCTCCAAAGATCATCTTGATGATTTCGTCTTTCTCAGGCGACTTCATTTTCAGGAAGTTAACCGCTTCTTTGAGGGTCATAGAATCCTGCGTGAGGTATTTTCTGAATCCTGCCATTTCAGTATCCGGAATACCCTGATCTTTCATGTTGGCAAAAATATTTTCCCATTCCTGTTTTCCCATCAAGAAAACCTGATCATTGGAACCTTCACGATAATCTTCGTGCGCCAAGGTTGAAGGAACAGGCATTGAATTGTATGTTCTTCTCTTCACCTGATCAATATTCCAAGGTGTGGAAAGCAAAGTGAAATTGACCACTTTTACATCCGGACGGAACTCCTCAGTCTCCTGAATGGCCCAAACCGGATATGTATCATTATCACCGTAAACGAACATTATATCATTTTTCGGAAGAGATTTAAGACTTGAATAAGCGTAATCGTAAGCGGCATATCTTTCGCTTCTGTCGTGAACGTTATAATTCTGGAAGCCCATCATCAATGGAATTCCCAACAAAATAACGCCGGCAATAATCTGAGCGCCTTTGGTTTTTACTTTTTTCTGCAGCAGCCAATAGATTGCGGCAACGCCAAGTCCAATCCAAATCGCAAAGGCGTAGAAGGATCCGACCATTGCGTAATCTCTTTCACGAGGCTCAAATGGTTTCATTCCTGTATAAAACACAATCATTACACTCGTTAAAATGAATAATGACAGGATCGCGTAGAATCTTCCAAAGTCTCTGTTCAGTTGAAAGAAAAACCCGATCATTCCTAAGATTAACGGCAGCATAAAGAATTTTACGGTGCTTTCATTCTGGAATTTAGCAGGCATTTCACCCTGATCGCCCCAAAGATTATTATCGATAAATGGAATTCCTGTGATGAAGTTTCCATTGGTATTTTCCATATGACCTTCCACATCATTCTGACGTCCGGAATAGTTCCAAAGCAGGTATCTTACGAAATAGAAATAATTCTGGAATGTTATAAAGTAATCAATATTCTGAGCCAATGAAGGACGTTGAACGTTGATCAATCCGAACTGTTTTGCTTTCAGATAATCGTCCATTTTGATGGTTCCGTTCTCATATTTCTGACGAAGCTCATCGAAGAACTGCTTGGCTTCAGGACTTTCAGAAACTTCTTCATTTCCATAATTAAAGGTGAAATCCGGTGCGCCGTACATTGAAATATAATTTGGCATCACAGATTTGTCTTCGCTAAACATCCTTGGAAACAAACTCACGTGTTCAGGACTGAAAACATAATTGAATTTTTCGCCCACCAAACGGTAACGCCCGGTTACAGGATCTTTCTCGTAAGTATCGCCGGTTTTCACCGTTTTGTAGCTGCCGTCTTCGTTTTTCTGAATTCCGTTTGGATCAAGATAAGCTGTATAATTTTGACCGTAGATTGTTGGCCAGTCTCCGTATTGCTCACGGTTGTAATAATCCAACATTCCCAAAGCGTTATCGGGATCATTCAGGTTCATTGGAGGATTTGCAATCGCTCGGATAGGAATGACCAACCAGCAGGAGAATCCGATCATCATATAAACAATTGATAAAGCAATCGTCTGATAAAGTGATTTCCCTGTTTTTCTTGTATAAGTAATTAATAAATAACAAAGTACAATTAAAATAACAAACGCGAAAACTGTCCCCGAGTGGAAAGGCAATCCTAAACCGTTCACAAAGAACACTTCAGATTTCCCAAACAAAGTCATAATCACAGGGAAAATGATTTTGAAAACGATGATTAATATTAATAAAGTCACTGCGTTGGCAATCAAAAATGACTTCCAGGTGAACTTGTAATTTCTTGTGTAATAAATCAGACAAACCGCTGGTAGAGCCAACATACACATCATGTGAACGCCGACTGACAAGCCGATAATGAAGAAGAGCAAGATTATCCAACGCTCATTATCTTTTTCGAGATATTCGTTTTCCCACTTCGTAATCAGCCAGACAATTAATGCGATAAACATACTCGCCATTGCATAAACTTCGCCTTCCACTGCGGAAAACCAGAATGAATCTGAAAATGTAAAACACAAAGCACCAACGGCTCCGGCAAACAATGTTGCAATCTCTTCTGCAATTGTGATGTTTTCGAATTCTCTGTTTAATAATCTTCTTACAAGATGTGTAATTGTCCAGAATAAAAATAGAATTGTAAATGCGCTGCATAAAGCTGACATTGCATTGATTACCAAAGAATAATTTTGCCCATCACCGAAAGCAAATAGTGCAACAACAGCGCCCACCAATTGAAACAAAGCTGCTCCAGGTGCGTGAGTTACCTCAAGTTTTACGGCTGAGGAAATATATTCTCCACAATCCCAAAAACTGAAGTTAGGTTCTATAGTTGATAAATAGGTAATAAATGCAATTGCGAAAACGATCCATCCGAGAATGGTGTTCCATTGTTTAAAAGTCCAGTTCTTCATATTGTAACAAGAAATATCGGCGAAATTAACATTTTTGAATTAGTTATCGATGCTTTTAACAAAAATTAAACTTTAGAAATTTATATAAAATTCAGATTTTTCAAAGATTAAATTACAATATATCAGACTTATAACATATTAGTATGTCAAAACTAAAAAACATTGCAATTTTTTTTTTATTTTTGCAGACAGTTTTTGAGAGAAAAAATGATATAAAATGACGAATGTATACGATAATATTCTTGGTTTGATTGGCAACACCCCGTTGGTCAAATTGAATCACGTTACCAAGGACATTCCTGCGACAGTATACGCTAAGTTGGAGTCTTATAATCCAGGCCATTCTACAAAAGACAGAATTGCCCTTCACATCATAGAAAATGCAGAAAAGAAAGGCTTAATAAAACCGGATTCTGTAATAGTTGAAACCACATCCGGCAACACAGGATTTTCTATTGCAATGGTTTGTATCGTAAAAGGTTACAAATGCATCCTTGCCGTAAGTGATAAAACCAAAGCCGAGAAAATTGCTTATCTTAAAGCCTTAGGCGCAACCGTGTATGTCTGCCCAGCTTCTGTTCCGGCAGACGATCCCAAATCATATTATGAGGTTGCAAAAAGAATTGCAAGAGAAACCCCAAATTCGGTTTACATCAATCAATATTTCAACGAACTGAATATTGATGCACATTACCAGACAACCGGTCCTGAACTTTGGAACCAAACGGACGGAAAAATTACGCATGTTTTCGCTTGTACAGGAACCGGAGGTACACTTTCAGGAACTGCAAAATATTTGAAAGAACAAAATCCTGATATCAAAGTAATCGGTGTCGATGCAGACGGATCTATCCTGAAAACTTACCACGAAACAGGAAAAATTAATAAAACAGAAATCCATCCTTATCAGATCGAAGGTCTTGGGAAAAACCTGATTCCTGGCGCACTTCTTTTCGATAAGATCGATGAATACGTAAGAGTTAATGACGAAATGTCCGCTTACAGAACCCGCGAAATTGCTTTGAAAGAAGCAATAATGGGCGGTTACACAACTGGTGCTGTTACACAAGCTTTGATTCAATACGCCAATTCTCACGAGTTTAAAAGTGATGATTTGGTTGTCTTAATATTCCCGGATCACGGTTCACGCTACATCACCAAAGTTTACAGCGACAAATGGATGGAAGAGCAAGGCTTTATCAACAATTGTTTCCACAATTACGATGAGATCTTCAAAACAGAAATTATCAAATAACAATTCAAAATATTAATAAACCTTTTGGAAAGACAAAAGGTTTTTTCAGTAAATCAAATAATATCAGTTAGAAAAATGGACATTTTTGAAAGAATAAAACAGAACCCAGGTCCTTTGGGACAATTTGCAGATTATGCAGAAGGCTATTATATTTTCCCAAGATTGGAAGGCCCGATTGGTCCGAGAATGAAATTCCAAGGGAAAGACGTGATCTTCTGGAGTGCCAATGATTATTTGGGACTTTGCAACCATCACGAAGTTTTGGAAGCGGATGCAAAAGCGGCTGCAGAATATGGCATGTTTTATCCAATGGGCGCGAGAGCAATGTCTGGCGAAACCGATCAGCATTTGCAATTGGAAAGAGAATTGGCAGAATTTGTTCAGAAAGAATCAGCTTATTTATTGAATTTCGGTTATCAGGGAATGGTGTCCTGCATCGATGCTTTGGTTTCCAGAAATGACGTGATCGTTTATGACGTAGATTCTCACGCTTGTATTGTTGACGGCGTAAGATTGCACTCTGGGAAACGTTTTACATACAGACACAACGATATCGCTAGTCTTGAAAAAAACCTGCAAAGAGCCCAAAAAGTGACCGAAGAAACCGGAGGCGGAATCTTGGTAATTACTGAAGGTGTTTTCGGAATGAGAGGACAGCAAGGGAAATTGAAAGAGATCATTGCGCTTAAAGAAAAATATGGTTTCAGAATTTTGGTGGATGATGCGCACGGATTTGGGACACTTGGTGCGACTGGCGCTGGTGCTGGAGAAGAGCAAGGTTGCCAGGACGAGATCGATGTTTACTTCTCTACTTTCGCAAAATCTATGGCTGGTTTCGGAGCGTTCCTTGCAGGAAACAAAGAAATCATACGATATCTGAAATTTAACCTTAGATCTCAGATCTTTGCAAAATCTTTGACAATGCCAATGGTAATCGGAGGTTTGAAGAGATTGGAACTTCTAAGATCAAGACCAGAGATCAAAGCTAAACTTTGGGAAAATGTTGAAAAACTTCAAGGTGGACTTAAGAAAATCGGATACAATCTGGGAGATACAAACACATGCGTAACGCCTGTTTTCATCCAGGGAAATCCTGTTGAAGCAATGCTTTTGGCGAGAGACCTTAGAGAAAACTACGGCATTTTCACATCAGTTGTTTCTTATCCTGTGATTCCAAAAGGAATGATTTTGCTAAGATTGATTCCAACAGCTTCTCACACAGATGCAGAAATCAACGAAACGCTTGAAGCTTTCGAATCAATTTACAAAAAGCTGGAAACTGGTTATTATAAAGAGTTGGAAGCGCAACAAATTAAAGAGCAGAATTTGCAATTTAAAGAGATTTAAAACTCTTAAATTCAACATCACAAAAGCCTTTCGGAGTTAAATCTTTGAAAGGCTTTTTGATTTAATAAAAAATTGTAATTTTGATAGAAGATGATTCACTGAAAATTCGGAACAATGAAGGCACAAGTAATAGAAGACCACAACGGCGTACCAACGGGCGTTTTCATCCCCATCAAGGAATGGGAAAAATTGAAAAAACAATATCCAAATATTGCTGAGGAAACCAGTATGTTAGAACTTTCCGATGAACAAAAGAAAATACTGGATGCCCAAGAAGATTTGCCTATCTCAGAATATCAGGACAATGATGCTTTCGTAGCTGAACTGAAAAAAGAATATGGCTTATAATGTCAAAATTTCCCCTGTAGCAAAAGCCGATGTAAGAAGAGCTGTAGCTTACTACAAAAAAGAAGCTTCGTTAAAAGTTGCTCAGAATTTCGTCGCGGATTATGAATTGACTTTAAAGAAAATTGTACAAAATCCTTTTTTCCAAATTTATTACAAAGATTTTCGAGGTCTTACGTTTTCAAAATATCCGTACATTATTTTTTTTCAAATTGATGAAACTAACAAATTCATTCTTGTAAAAGCAGTTTTCAATGCTTCTCAAGATATTGGGAAAAGGCCAAAATAAAAGCAATCTGCTAAAGCACTATGGTCCCGAATTTAAAGAAAGTAAGCTTTGCTCCATTTATAAAATCCTCATTGGTCGTATTTTCATCTGCATTTTCATTTTGCAATTCAAAATAGTACTCTCTTGGATTCAAGCTATTTAAAAAAAATGAATTTTCGGTCGCTGTTTTATAAATCCAAAATTTATATCTTTTTGTACGTGGATTCGGATTTAACAATACAAGTTCATCTATGATTGAAATGGTCAAATTTAAACTTCCGTTAATTAAATATGGGTCAAGTAATCCACTACACAAAATTAATTTTGTAGTTTCATTACTGTATTCATCAAACTGTATTGATTTAATTTCTCCCAAAAAAACTGTATTATTTTCTATTTTAATTTGATTTCTTGAAAATCTTGCAAACTCTTGTTTTTGATAATTACTTTCAAATATTTCTTTCGCAGGATGATATTTTCCACTATTAATATTGTCAGTCTGTCCAAAAAAATTAAGTGGGAATCCTATTAAAAATAAAAATCTGAAATTAAATTTTAGCATATTAATTAACCTTCTTCAAATCCAAATCCTCAAAATCAAAACTAAAATCCGTCACATCAGAGATTGGTTTCATCTTCGCAGAAACGGCTTTTCCATTTTCATCAAAATTTAAAATGAAAAAAGAATCGGCGTCATAACTTCTGTCATCCCATTTCACAATAAACGAATTGGCAGAATATGGAATCAAATCGCCTTTTAATCTTGGAGAAGATTTAGAAATGATCCTGTATCCTTTTCCAACTTTGGAAACCTCAACGATCCCAAACCACTCGTCTTTGTACCAACCGATGAATTGGTCATCTTTCAACTCGGATTTGAATTTCGAAGCTTTGTCGTAAATCTCTTTCTTCTGCTTTGCAAAACGCTCGTCATTTTTCTTGCTTCTCTCGCCATAAAGCTTGAGCCAATCACGGTTTTCAACTTTCAAATATGCATCTTTCACCGAGTTTGTAATTGTGGAAAAAGCAGCGCCAGATTGTTGATTGGTCAAAACTACGATTCCCAGTTTCATATCGGGAATTAAGGTAAAATGTGTTACCGTTCCAATCAAACCACCGCTGTGCTGAACTTGCAAATGGCCTTTCACATCGCTCAAGAACCAACCCAAGCCATAACCGTAAAAATGGGTGTCATAAGGCGAAGTGATTCCCACTTTGTCCGGAATCTGAAGACTCCAAAGTTCGTGTGCGTTTTTCTCAGAAACCAGTCGTTTTCCGTCTTTGGTCACAAATCCGTTCAAAAGGAAATCTGCCCAGGTGGTCATATCTTTAATATTACTCAAAATTCCACCAGCTGCGTTCGCTGTATCGTTCCAATCGTGGGGAACGGCGATGGCTTTTCCGTCAACCGGAGCGTGGGCATCTATGATATTTTGAGAATTCGCAGCAACTGCTTTTTTATAACTTCCGAAACTCGCCGTCATTCCGACTGGTTTCATAATCCTTTGTTCGATGAAATCTGCCCACTGCAAACCGGAAACCCTGTGAATCACTTCGCCGGCAACGATGAACATAATATTATTGTAGTCCAAAGTCGTTCTGAACGGATTTTCTGGCTTTAAATAACGAACATTGTGAACGATATCATTCACGGTCAAATTGCCGCCTTCCGGGAAAAACATCAAATCACCTTGGCCTAAACCTAATCCGGCTCTGTGTGTTATTAAATCCTTAATCGTAACATTTTGAGAAACGTAAGGGTCAGCCATTTGGAATTCCGGAATATATTTGCTGACTTTATCGTCCCAGCTGATTTTGCCTTCGTCAGCAAGAATCGCCAAAGCGGTGCAAGTAAAGCCTTTACTATTAGAAGCAATTCCGACCAAAGTATTCTCATCCATCGGCTGATTATTTTTAAGCGAACGAACGCCGAATCCTTTGGCATAAATCACTTTTCCATCTTTCACAATTCCAACAGACATCCCTGGAACGTCAAATGTTTTAAGAGAGTTTTGAATCAGTTCGTCGAGTTTTTTCTCCTCGATCTGCGCATTGAACAAGACGAAAGAGAAAAGGAAAAAGGAAGAAAATAGTGATTTGTACATTTTAAAAAAGCTTTGGACGAAGATAAGGATTTTAAGAAAATGGAACTTAAATCCATCAATTTTGTTTGTATTTTTGTTTTAAATAATTACAAAAATGACAAATGATAATTTTAATAAAATCATAGAACGGTCAATCAAAATCCGTAAATTATACCACGAGTTGGAACTTAAACAAAACGGTAAAGTCTGGACAATAGAACAGGACGCTTTGGGATTTTTGTCCGATGCAGGATTGGTTGGAAGAAACACGATGTCTCACGAGAAAACTTGGTCCAAAGCTAATTCTGATGAAGAATTGGAACATAAACTTGCCGAATCAATCTGGTGGATCATCAACCTTGCCGACAGAATGGACATCGATATTAACGTAGCGATGGAGAAATTCCTTTGTAAAACTGAAAAATTATTTTAAAGATATTTTTATTCTAAATTCTAAAACCTAACTTCTAACCTCTTTAACAAATGTCATACTGCGCCGCCATAGAAACAATGCAACCGGAAGAAAGAAAAGCATTGCACAAAAATTACCACGACAACCACTACGGTTTTCCAATCCATAATGATGATGAACTTTTCGGAAGATTAATAATGGAAATCAACCAAGCTGGATTGAGCTGGGAAACGATTTTGAAAAAGGAAGATTCTTTCCGAAATGCTTACAGCGATTTCAGTATTGATAAAATTGCCGCTTACACGGAAAAAGACCGCGAAAGATTGTTGTCCGACCCTGGAATCATCCGAAATAAATTAAAAGTAAATGCTGCGATTGAAAATGCAAAAACCATTCTGGATCTGAAAAAAGAATTTGGTTCTTTCGAAAAATGGCTGGAACATCATCATCCGAAAACCAAGGAAGAATGGGTAAAATTATTCAAGAAAACTTTCAAATTTACTGGTGGAGAAATTGTTGGGGAATTCCTGATGAGTATTGGTTTTTTAAAAGGTGCGCATTCTGAAAGTTGTAAAATCAATGAAAAAATTTTTGCTGCGAATCCGAAGTGGAAGAAAATTTAATAATTAAAGACACTTCGACTCCGCTCAGTGTGACATCTCTAATGATAATCGCACAGAAATGGATTGTCAGTCTGAGCGAAGTCGAAGACTTTTTCAGCATTATCAGTCTGAGGCTCTCGAAGACTTTCTTATTTCTCATTTTTTCAGTCTGAAAAATTCGCCTTAAATTTGTAGAAATCTAAGAAAAGTAAATGGAAAGTAAAAAAGAATTCTTCCTCGAGTGTTACAAACTCGGGATCATCAAATTTGGGCGTTTCACCCTGAAAAGCGGAATTGAAAGTCCGTTTTACGTGGATCTTCGTCCGCTCGCTTCTGATCCAAAGATCTTGAAAAAATTGGCCAATTATCTTTTGGAAATGCTTCCTCTGGATAATTTCGATATCATTTGTGGTGTTCCTTACGCGGCACTTCCGATGGCAACCGCAATGTCTTTGGAAAGCTATCTTCCACTGATCATCAAAAGAAAAGAAGCTAAAGCCTATGGCACCAAAAAACTCATAGAAGGAATTTATGAGAAAGGACAAAACTGCTTATTGGTAGAAGATGTAATTACTTCCGGAAAATCTTTGGTAGAAACGATTGAAGAAGTTGAAAATGAAGGCATCAAAGTTTCTGACATCGTTGTCGTTTTGGACAGACAACAAGGCGGAAAAGAGAAATTAGAGGCAAAAGGTTATAAAGTACATTCGCTGTTCAATATTTCTGAAGTTGTGGAAATCTTGAGAGAAGTGAATTATATTGATGAAGATGAAGTGGCTAGAATTCAAGATTTTGTGAACGGAAATCAAATAGTTTTCGAAGAGAAAAAACGTTTGTCTTATGAACAAAAATTGGAAGTTACTGAACATTCCTTTGCTAAGAAACTCCTTGAAATTGCCATTGAAAAAAGATCAAACCTCATCGCTTCTGCTGATTTTATCACCACAAGAGAATTACTTGAATTTGCTGATTTTGTTGGCCCTCACATTGTGGCTTTGAAAACACATATCGATATTTTGAATGATTTTGATGCGGATGAAACCATTCTTCCATTAAAAGATTTGGCAACTAAACACAACTTCCTATTGATGGAAGACCGCAAATTTGCTGATATCGGAAACACACAAGAACTGCAATTCTCCTACGGAACTTATAAGATTTCAAACTGGGCAGACCTTGTAACTTCTCACGTTATCGGCGGAAGCAAGAGCTTGGATTGTTTTATGAATGTTGGTGTCGTAGCAATCTTAGGAATGTCTTCCAAAGGAACTTTGACCGATTCCCATTACCGCGAAGAGGCTCTTAAAGTGATCGAAAGTCATCCAAGCATCATTGGTTGCGTGGCCCAAAACGAGATTTCTGACCAACTTTTATTGTTTACGCCTGGCGTCAATCTTGGTGAAACTGGTGACGACAAAGGTCAACAGTACAATTCGCCGGAACACGTGATCAAAAATTACGGAACCGATTTCATCATCGTTGGACGTGGCATTTACAAATCCGAAGAACCAGAACAGGAAGCGCTGCGCTATAAAAACGAAGGTTGGAAGGCGTATTTAGAAACGCTGTAAAAAAATATAAATATTCTTATTATAGCCCTTTCAGAGTTCAAACTCTGAAAGGGTTTTTAATTTCTGTCAGTCTGAGGCTCTCGAAGACCAACAAAAACTCAAAAATCTTCAGATTTTTTCCATATAAATCTAAGAAAACGGATATTTTTATTTTGAAACTAATTTTAATATCATTCTGTCGCTAACCTTTAAATTGTTGTTAGTCTGAGGTTCTCGAAGACATATAAAAACTCAAAATCGACAGATTTTTTCCATATAAAGTTACTGATTAGGAAACTTTCTCTTAGCGAGATTAGGTAATTTCTCCCATTCATCATTAATCACAGCTTCTTTTTTTGCTCTACTCCAGCCCTTAAGTTGTTTCTCAAATGCGATCGCTTGATTCACATCATTGAATTCGGTGTAAAATACAATCTCAACTGGACGTCTGTGGTACGTGTAGGAATTTGGATTTTGTCCATTTTGGTGATAAAGAAATCGTGTTTCTAAATCATTTGTCACTCCTGTGTAATAGGTATTATCTGTGCAAAGTAAGATATAGACATAGTATCTTTTCATCATTGTGTTTTAATCAAAGTTAATTAAAATTGGAAAAGCAGAGCTTTTGAATTTTAATTAGTCTTCGAGAACCTCAGACTGACAACTTTGAGTAATAACAAAAACTTTAACAATTATAAATCGCATTTCATCAAGAAAAAATTAGTAGTTTTGATAAGTACTGATTGTTCCTGATGAAGCGTTTTTTTTGTGTCCTGGTTTCTTTTTCCTTTAATTTCTGGGCGGTGGCTCAGCAAGACAGCATTCGGTTGAATGTAAAACTGAATGATGACCAAAAATCGATTTCTGTGGAGGAGACTTTGGTTTATCATAATCCGCATGAGAAATCCATTAATCAAATCAAGCTTTTGAATTGGGTTTCGGCTTATCAGAAAAGAAAATCGCCACTTCTTAAACGCAAAATCGAAGACCGTAAAAGTGATCTTTACTTTGCTAAAGACGATCAGCTGGGAAAACTGGAAAGTCTGCAATACTCTTACAACAACAACTTTTCCGAAATCCTGAACACAAAGCAGGAAAATATCTTCATTCCGCTTGCTGAAAGTTTGAAACCGGGCGAAAGTATTACCATCAATTTAAAATATCAGATTAAGCTTCCTGATGCTAGATTTACTGGTTATGGAATCAACACCAATCATCTTCTTTTGAAATACTTTTTCCTTGTTTCTGAGACTTTTGAAGATGAATCTCAAAGCAATTCTTTCTATCGTGATACTGAGGAAACTGTCAACGCAGGCTCATTTTGGAAGGTTAATTTTGAAATCCCCGAGAATTGGAAAATCTATTCCAATCTTCCTCAGAACAACGAGTTTCAATTTGCAGGAAAATCTGTCAACGATCCCGAATTTCAAATCTCGAGAGAAATATATCCTGATTTTTCTTTAAATATTGATGGACAAAATGTGAAAGTCGATTTGGGCTATCAACCTACGGAATATCAACGTCAAATATTGAATTCTGTTTTGACGAATAATCTCAAATTCATCAAATCAAAAACTGGAAATCTTCCCGAAAAGCTTTTCATCACCGATAAGTTTATGAAGAAGGAAGAGTTTATCGGTATTGATGATATCAAATTTTGGAAATTCAAATTCCAGATGTTTACGGATTATGAAAAGACAGATTTGGATTATTTCAGCACCATTTCCAAAAAAGTGATGGATGAATATTTTGTGACTGATAAAACAAAAGATCACTGGCTGAAAAATGGATTGAAGTCGTACCTGGAAATCCAGTATCTGAAACAAAATTATCCAAATCACAAACTGATTGGAAATCTTGCAGATAACGCCAATATATTCGGAATCAAACCATTAAAAATATTTCACGCTTCAAAACTGAAACTGAATGAACGTTATGGATTGGCGTATCATTATATTTATACTCAGAATCTGGATCAGAAAATCGACACACCTTTCCATGAGTTGAGCAACTTCAATACGACGGCGATCAGTCAGTTTGAGACGGGAAGTCTCTTAAATTACATTTCCGAATATCAGGGAACGGATTCTTTTGATACGTTTTTAAAACAATATTTTTCTTTAAATTATCAAAACAAAATAGCCGGCAATGATTTCATGAAAGCCCTTGAAAATCAGAGTCAGGGAAAGTCAGTTTTTCTGAAACAAATGATGGCCGAGAAACACAGAATCAACTTCAATCTTAAAAATTTTGATAACGAAAAAGAGAATTATCTTGTTAATATTTATAAAAATAATAGTCAGATTATTCCTTTAAAAATCGAAACGGAAACCAAGGCAAGCGAGAAAACGACTTATTGGGAGGATGGAAATGACCAGAAGAAAGACACAATTTCTGTCCCATCGACCCACGTTGACAAAATTGTTTTGAATGATGATTATATCTTTCCCGAAACCAATTTTAGAGATAATTACATCTACACAAAAGGGATTTTTTCCAATATGAAAAAGATTCGTTTCAAGCTGATCAAAGACATTCAGAATCCTGAATACAACGAGATTTTCATTACGCCGAGACTTACTTTCAATGCGTATGATAAAGTTCTATTTGGAATGAATTTCAAAAATCAGGGAATACTTGATCAGAAATTTGACTATTCTGTGACGCCATATTACAGTTCCGGAACCGGAAAATTGACAGGTTCTGCCGGTTTGGGATATTCAATTTTACCGCCTGACAGTTTTTTCAGAAGTTGGAATTTCGGCGTGTCGGGATCTTATTTCCATTATGATAATGATTTGGCTTATAAGAAATTTGGAGCATCAACTTCATTGAACTTTAATAAAAATCCAAGAAGTGCGATTGGCAGAAGTCTTTATTTTTCCTACAATTATTATGAGCGTGAACTTTCTCCGATAAGGATTCTGAATAATGAATATGAAAAATACAACCTTTGGAATTTGGGTTATGCTTACTCAGACAACCGGTTGATCCACGAAAAATACATCAGCACCAATGTCCAGTGGATGGAAGATTTTCAGAAGATTTCTGCCGAAGCTTTTTACCGCTGGGAATTTGCTAAAAATAAAAAGATCAGTTTTCGCTGGTTTGCAGGGTATTTTGTAAAGAATGAAACAAAGAATAATCTTTTCAACTACGGGATTTCGCGCGTTTCAAATTATTCATTTTCTTACGGATTATTGGGACAAAGTGCAACTTCAGGGATTCTTTCTCAGCAGTTTATATTGGCTGAAGGTGGTTTTAAATCATTATTCAACACTTCTGTCAATCAATTTATCACGAGTCTTAATGTAGATTCTCACGTCTGGAAATGGTTCAATGTTTATGCAGATGGTGGTGTTTACAAAAACAAAAACCACGCAGCGAAGTTCATTTGGGATACGGGCATCAAAGTAAAAGTAATTCCTGATTTCCTGGAAGTTTATTTCCCTGTTGCATCAACTTTAGGCTTCGAACCATCATTTAAAGATTATGGTTATAGGATCCGATATACTTTGGTTCTGAATCTTGGTGCTTTGATTAATAATCTGAGACGTGGGGTTTTTTAGAAAAATCTAAAAACACAAAATCTAATGCAATGAAAAAAGGCTTCCTAAATCAGGAAGCCTTCTATTTTTAATAAAAACTAATATTAGTTTTTGATCACCTTTTGAGATACTTTTTCTCCGTTTACAGTACCAGTTACGATGTACATACCTTTTGCAAGAGAAGACACGTTTAGTGTAGAACCTTCTGTTACTTTAGCAGTTTTCACAACTTGTCCAGCAGCGTTGATGATCTGGATATCTGCAGTCTTAGCGAAAGCGATAGACTCATTTACTGAAGTATTTTTCACCAAAGCAGAGTTAGCTTTTGTAAAATCAGCAACAGCAAGAGCATCTGTGTAAGTTACATCTACAGAGATAACTCTGATTTGAGCAGAAGTTCCTGTTTGACCATTTTTGATTGTAACTGTACTCGCTGGAGTAGAAGCAGTAATCAAATAAGTAGCGTTAGTAGCATCTGCTGGATCATACACTGTAGGAACAGTTACTCCATCTACAGTTACAACAGCAGTTGATGGCGCATAATTATCAGCACCTAATGTACCTGGAGTTTTAATTTTAACAACGTTGATTTTGCTTGTACCAGCACCTTTGATTGAAAAAGAGTTTCCGTTTCCTGTAGCAGTTTCCGAATACAATCTCAAAGTTCCACCACCAGCAGTGAAGAAAGAAGGAGAGTTAGCAGATCCGTTTTTTGCTGCTTCGTAAGTTACTTTTCCTGCAACGATGTTACCAGTTGTAAGAACTTGAGCATTTGTAAAGCCTTGGTTATTTAAAACGTAGCTAAAAGTAGTTTGAGCTTGTGCAGTGATAGCTAAAGCTGAAACAGCCAAAATTGTAAAGATTTTTTTCATTTTATTAAAGTTTAAAAAATTAGTTGACAAAAATATGAAAAATATTGCTCGCATTTACATCGAGCTATATTTTAACATTAATTAATATTATTTTTTTATGATTTTTTGAGAAACAGTCTGTCCGTTTACTAGACCTGTAACAACATAAGTTCCTTTTGGCAAAGTAGAAACATCTACTCTGGAGTTATCAGAAACCTCAGCCGTTTTTACGATTTGACCTGCAGCGTTATAAATTGAAACTTTTGCAGAAGCTCCGAAAATCAATTCATTTGCTACAATTGTATTTTTTACCAGATTTGCTTTTGCTTTAGTTGTGTCCACAGCTGCCATTGTTGGGTTTTCGTAAACAATGACGATAGAAGTAATGTATCCTGCACTGGCTCCTCTTTTGATTGCAAAGAATCTGTAGTCCGTTCCGGCAAGATCAGCAGACCAGCCTGTAGTCGACGCACTTCCTACCTGAGTACCTCCAGTCACATCATAGTTTGCTGCAGTAGTATTAACTAGACGGGAAGAACCACCAAATAAAGAAGATTCTCTAGGAGTACCAGCAGAGTTGATAGTAACACTTACTAATTTGCCAGGCAATGCTGTCGTATTATAAAAAACACCATTGCTTGCCTGTGTTTGGATAAGTGTTCCTGCAGTAGTTGGATTTACTGGCTGATTTGCAGCATTTCCAGTGATTGCTTTTCCTCCGAAACTGATTGTATTGGTTTCCCAAGTTCTTTCAGCCCCATTGTTGTAGTTACCAGTGGCAAGAACTGCCGTACCTCCGATATTTGCAACATTGATTGTTACCGAAGCCGTTTGTGCATTTACACTTGCAGCTAAAGCAACTGCTGCTAATAAAGAGTAAAATTTTGTCATAATATATAATTAAATTGTTATCGTTTTTTTATTTCGTTTAACTTGTCGCAAATATAAAATTTTATATCGGACTACAATTTTAGATAGTCATTTCCCGTTTTAAATAATTGTTAATTCGTCCGATAGCCTATTATTAGTACTTTTACAGATCATAACAAAAGGGTGCACAAGATAAAAAAAATTTTTCTGTTAACATTGATTTTTTTTGCGTTAAATCCCTTTAACGCACAGATTTTCAGTTGGAAAAACCCTAATATCCCGCAAGATTCCCTTAAAAAAGACAGCGTACTAGTTTCAAAACTAAATCAGGATTTTTTCACTAAAGACACACTCGACTTCATCAAAAAACAGAATAAAGTGATTTATGATGAAGAAGTGCTGGTAAAAAATGACAAAAAAAGAATACTCGGCGAACTCAATTCCAAAGGTTCAATCATCAGAGGAATCACGTTTGGAAACAATCAGGGATCATCGGTTCAGAGCTCGATGGATATGCAGATCTCGGGAAAGCTGAGTCCTGATGTTTCTATTCTGGCGTCGATTTCAGATCATAATCTTCCCGTGCAGGCGGATGGTTACACACAGACTTTACAGGAATTTGATAAAATATACCTTCAGCTTAATATCAAAAATCACAGCATCATTCGCGCCGGACATCTGGATCTTAATGATGAAACCACCTATTTTGGGCGTTATCAAAGGCGAAGTATGGGCTTACAATTCCTCACTGCATGGGAAAAGAATGGTAACAAGACCTCAGTAGATGTTTCCGGTGGTGTTGCCAGAAGTGAGTTTTTCCGGATGCGTTTTCAAGGGATTGAGGGGAATCAAGGGCCATATAGATTGACGGGTAAGAACGGTGAACTTTTTATCACAATCATCTCAGGATCAGAACAGGTTTTCATTGACGGCATATTAATGAAACGCGGCGAGAATCAGGATTATATCATTAATTATAATACCGGAGAAATCACGTTCACAAGTTTCAGACCGATCTATAAACAGAATTTTATCAACGTTTCCTATAATTACACCAACCGAAATTATACAAGATTCTTAATCACAGGAAACATCAAACATCAGCGTGAGAAGTTGAGAGCCGGATTCAGCTGGTTTATGGAAAATGACAACAAGAACGCGCCACTTTCCCTCAACCTGAGTGAAGAAGATCAGCAACAGCTTGTAAGCGCCGGAAACGATCCAACATTGATGTATTCGCAATCCGGTGTGGAAACGGAATATGACGTCAACAAAATCCTTTACAAAAAGATATTCTCCGGCAATTCCTTTTATTATGAATTTTCAACGGATCAGTCTCTGGTGCTTTATAAGGTTTCATTCACTTACTTCGGAAGCGGAAAAGGCGATTACCAATTACAGCAGACTACGAATAACGGTCGTGTCTTTCAATACGTCGGAACTGGTTTGGGCGATTATCTGGCGGTTCGGAAATTACCGGCGCCGGAAAAATCTCAGGTTTACTCCGCAAATGTCGAATATGCTTTGAATGAAGGTGTCATCGGGACAGATGTTTCTTTAAGTAATTATGACCTCAACGCATTTTCTTCAAAAGACAATGATCAAAACCTCGGTTACGCCGCGAGAATCTACGCCAACAAAACATTCCGGAAAAACACCTGGACAGGAACTCCGATGGTAGAATATCAAATGATTCAGAAGAATTTCCACATTTTGGATCGGATTAACAATGTTGATTTTTGGAGGGATTTTAATTTAACTAATGAGTTTAATCAGATTACTCAAAACCGTTTCATTTTCTCTTTCCTTAATGACTTCAACAAAACTTCGAAAATCAATTATAAGATTAATTACCTCGAAGAAAAAGATTCTTACAAAGGCATCAAAAATGATCTGGAAGCGCTCTGGAAAATTGGAAAATTCAACAATCTTGCAGCGATTTCTTACCTTGATACCAAATCAACCGATCTCAATACAACCTTTATCCGTGGCGCAGTTTCTACAGAATTAGCCGGCAAGAAAGGAAGCTGGATGCTGGGCGGATCTATGGAAAAAAATGAGAAAAAATACAATCTGACACAGACTTTGGATGTGACGAGTTTCAGCTGGAAAGAACTCTTTATTCAGAAAAAGATTGCAGACTCTGTCAGAACCAAATTATTGACCAAAGTTTATTTCCGCAGCAACGATTCCGTGCAGGACAACCGTTTGCAGAAGATGAACAATATCCTGGGCATAATGGCAGAAAGCCAGATCATCAAAACAGAAAAGACCCAATTGTCCACTTTGGTGCATTACAGGAAGTTCTTTTATGAGAATCAAAATTTGGCAACCGATCAGAATCAGGATTTTGTGGTGGGAAATGTTTTGTACAATCAGCAGCTTTTTAAAAACGGAATGCGGCTTCAGTTTTTCTACGAACTCGGGAATGGGCAGGAAGCGCAGCGGGAATTCCAGTACATCAAAGTGACAGACGGACAAGGCGTTTACAAATGGACAGATTACAACAATGACGGCGTGCAGCAACTGGACGAGTTTGAAGTGGCGGAATATGCAGATTTGGCTCAGTTTATCAGGGTTTACACCAACAGCGTGAATTATCTCGCTTCGAACAAAAACAAACTGCAGTTGGCACTATTCGTCAATCCATCTGTCATCATCAGTTCTCAAAACGAATTCCTGAAACGCTGGAACTTCAATCTGTCATTGCTTTCTCAGAATTCTTATCTCAAAAATGATCAGGTTTTGGTTTGGAATCCGTTCAAAAAAGAATCGGATCAATTGCTGAAAACACAGAATATTTTAGCCTCGGCTATTTTTAATTCTAATGACAAATCGGGCTGGAATGGGAGCTACCGATATACCGATAATGATAATTTGGTCAATGCCAATTTCAGCAATGAAGCGCACGGACAGAAATCACACTTCCTGAATGTCGGCTATTCTTTCACAAAATCATTCCGGACAGACTGGGAAAATTCCCTGCAGAATGTGACCAACAGTTCGCAGGTTTACAACACCCGAAATTACCTTCTTGAAAACTGGGAAACGAAACCAAAAGCAACTTATAAACTCACAGAAACTCTGCAGACAGAACTCTTCGGAGCACTCAGACAAAAGAAAAGAACGGACGGCGAAGAATTACTGAAAACGTATGAAATCTCCGGAACTCTGCAGTGGGAGCGTTCAAAAACATCTGTCAGAGCTAATTTCTCTTTTATTAACAATGATTTTACAGGAAATAATTACAGCATTGTCGGAAATCAGATGCTGGAAGGTTTGAAAGTAGGTAAAAATCAGGTTTGGTCGCTGTTCATCCAGCAATCCATTAATTCTTTCATTCAGCTTAATGTCAATTATGAAGGCAGAAACTCCGGTGAGAGAACGATCCACATTGGAAGTATGCAGATCAGGGCTAGTTTTTAAGTTGGAGTGTCGGGGAGTTTGAGAGTTTGAGAGTTTTAAAGTAATATAGTTGCGAATAAGTATTACAGAAGTTTATAGATGAAATTGTAAATCAGGAGATTCCAAATTTCAAATCCCACAGGCTCAAACTCTCAAACCCACCCACTCTCAAACTCTCCCACTCAATTCCTGCTCCACTCGCTCCAGCTACCAACGTACAGATTCGGAATCTCGAAACCAGCGTAGTCTAAGGCTAATAAAGAATGACAAGCCGTAACACCACTTCCGCAATGGAAAATGATTTTGTCAGAATTCCTATTTTTAAAGAACTCCGTATATTTTTCGTGTAGAATTTCAGGCGATTTGAATAAGCCATTTTCATCTAAGTTATCAGAAAAAGGGAAATTTTCTGCGTTGGGAATATGTCCGGCGATCAAGTCGATTGGTTCGGTAATTCCTTGGTAACGCTGAGATTCACGGACATCCACAATTAGAAATTCCGGATTTTCTGTTGCTATCTTCACATCATTAATCCAAACTTGTGGCAATTGCCAGTCTTTAAATTCTGAAATGTATTCAGTTTCGGGATAAGTTTTATTGCCAGAACTTATAGGATAATTTTGACTTTCGGCAAACTGCAAACCGCCATTCAAGACACGTATGTTTTGATGACCAGCCGCTTTCAACATCCACCAGAATCTTGCGCCGGCATTTGCGCCATTTTTATCATCATATATCACAACTTCAGAATCTTTATCAATTCCCAATTTGCCTAATGTTATAATGAAATTTGAAAATTTTGGAAGTGGATGTCTTCCGCCATTTTTTGGATCATCAATTTCCGCCAGATCATCATTCAGATCTACAAAAACTGCATTCTTCAAATGTTTGTTTTCATATGCTTGTTTTGCATTTGGACCTGTTCGGACATCAAAAATTCTTAGATTTTCATCATTTGAGATTTGATAAAGTTCATCAGTAATGATTATGGAATTCGTTTTCATAATATTCGGTAAAAATTGGAACTGAAATTGTAAAGCTTAGAATTATAAAATTACATTAATACCACAATCAAACAAAGTATTCTGGTAGTTTTTATTTCAGCAATCAATGCAGTCGAAATCTTTTCCGACTATAATTTTAGCCAAATCTTTAAATTAATTAGATTTGCGAATCAATAAAAGTAAAAAATGGAAACACCAACAGAAAAAATCCTCATCACGGGCGCACTTGGACAGATCGGAACAGAACTTACAGTAAGGCTTTGCGAAATGTATGGCAAAGAAAACGTCATCGCTTCGGGACTTGACAAATGGAAAGAAGGCATCACAGAAGCTGGCTACTACGAAAGACTTGATGTTACTAATTTTCAAGCTGTTACAGAAGTAATCAAAGAACACAACATTACAACTGTTTATCATTTGGCATCTTTGCTTTCCGGAACATCGGAAAAACAGCCGCTTTTCGCCTGGAAACTGAATCTTGACCCATTGATCCACCTTTGTGAATTGGCGAAAGAAGGAACACTTAAAAAGATCTTCTGGCCAAGCTCCATCGCTGTTTTCGGAAAAGGAATCCCAAAAGAAAATGTGGGTCAGGAAGTGGTTTTGAATCCGACAACGGTGTACGGGATTTCCAAAATGGCAGGTGAAAAATGGTGCGAATATTACTTCGAAAAGTATGGTGTTGACATCAGAAGTATCCGTTATCCTGGTCTTATTTCCTGGAAAGCACCAGCCGGTGGAGGTACGACAGATTACGCTGTTGAGATTTTCTACGAGGCTGTAAAAAATGCAAAATATACAAGTTTCATTAAGGAAGATACGGCGATGCCAATGCTCTATATGGACGACGCTATTGATGCAACAATAAAGCTGATGACAGCTCCAAAAGAACAAGTGAAAATTCGCTACTCTTACAACCTTGGGGGAATGAGATTTACGCCCATAGAATTGGCAGATGAAATCAAAAAAACAATCCCTGATTTTGAGATAAAATACGAGCCGGATTTCCGTCAGGCGATCGCAGATTCTTGGCCTGCAAGTATCGATGATTCTGCTGCGAAAGAAGATTGGGGATTGGATTATAAATTCGATATTTCATCAATGTCGATAGATATGATAAATAACCTGAAGAGGAAATTAGGAAAATAGAAAAATTTAAATAATCAATTTAAACTGACAAAGTTTTAACATTTGATTTTTAAATAATTATAAATAAAATTAAAAATTTACTTTAAGTGATTTTATTAACATTCAACATAGCTATTTCAGAAAAAAGCAGAGAAAAGAACACAAATTTTTCTCAATCAGAATTGATATTATCTATCGAAGGAAATACTAAAATCATCTTGAATTTGCTGGAGCTCCACGAATACAAAGCAACATTTTTTGTAGAAATACCCATTGCCGATCAGCTCCAGAAACTACTCAAAACCCTGTCACTTTCCGGTCACGAAATTGGACTTTACAATGTGGATTCTGATTCAGAAACAGTCATGAAAACCAAACAAAATCTGGAGCAAATTTTGGATAAACCCATCAGAGGTTTGAGACAAAAATCACATCGCCTACCCTACTCGGAAATTAAGAAAATGGAGTTCACATATGTCTCCAACATAGAAGAATCTAAGATCGATTTTCTCTGGCGAAAGCTGACTGCAAAAACAGATATTTACATCGAAAACGAAATGACAATTGTTCCGGAAAGTCAGTCGCCTTACTCGCAACTTCCATTCAACGATTACGTGCTCCAAGTAACGCCGATGAAGTATTATGAAAGTATGCTTTTGGAAAGTTTAAAGTCAAATGAATATGTGATGATCTATGCAAACGCCTGGCAACTTTTCAGCAAAGACAAGTTGCCTTTTGTTTTGCCATTTTATAAAAAGATCAACCTTAGTAGAAGTTTTGAAGACCGCTTAGAAGAACTATTTCAATTTGTAGATGAGCACGAAATTGCCGTTTCCAGGATGAAAGATTATTTATTTTAATGTTCACAAATTCTCATATAGAATGGCGGACAAATTATAAAAATCAGCTTTAAAACCACTACTATTCAAAACTTGTTGATTTTTAATTAATCAAAAAAAAATTTATTTTATTAAATTAATCATAATGTTGATATAATAAGGTCAGGATATACAAACCGTATAGCGATCGTATAGAAACAACATAGAAAAGCCTGTAATCATTTATTTGATAAACAGGCTTTATTTTATTAAAACATCAAATTAGTTAACTCAGCTCAAACACAGTTATTTCTGGCAATACACCTACTCTACCAGGATAACCTATCACTCCGAAACCACGGTTGACATAGAGGTATTTCCCTTCGCTTTCGTACAGATCGGCCCATTTTGGATACTTGTACTTCACAGGTGACCACTTGAAGTTTTTGAGGTCGATTCCGAACTGCATGCCGTGCGTGTGTCCAGAAATCGTCAGTTGAACGTTTTTAGGATGGTTTTTGACAATCGCATCGAAATGGGAAGGATCGTGTGACATCAGGATTTTTGCAGCATCTGCGGGAACGCCTTGTGCAGCTTTATCAAGATCTCCGAACTGTGGAAAAGGTGCAATTCCCCAGTTTTCCACACCAAGAATGTATAGTTTTTCGCCGTTTTTCTCAATGATCCTATGTTCATTACGAAGCATTTCGAAGCCTGCTTTCTTTTCATATTCAATCAATTGAGGAATGTTTAGAGCTTTTTCTTCCTTAGTTTTAAAGTCGCCATAGTCACCATAATCATGATTTCCAAGGACGGCAAATTTCCCATCTCTGCTTTTAATCTGAGAAAACAAATCTATGAAAGGCACGAACTCATCTGCATAATTATTGACCATATCGCCAGTAAATAAGATTAGATCAGCGTCTTGCTTATTGATCAGATCAATGGCGTGTTGCAAATGTTTTGGATTTTGGAAACTTCCACTGTGAACATCTGAGATTTGGACGATCTTATAACCTTTGAAAGCTGTAGGTAGGTTTTTAAGCTTTAATCTTACGACTCTCGCCCTGTGACGGTATTTCCCAAAGACAATGCCATCCAAAACCAAACCTGCCAAAAGTGCGGCAGAACCTAAACCAACTAAACTCACGAACTTTCTCCTGGATGGATAATTGTGGTTTTCTGTCGCCACATAATGGTATCCAAAATTGAACAACCTGAAAATATCTTCCACCAAAAGAAATAAGGCAACCAGAATTTTTGGCAAAACAAAGATCAAAATAGTTGAAAACACGATCTGAAACCTTAGATATTCATGCGAAGCCCTGTTGAAAGTAAAAACGGAATAAAGTAAAAACCCGTAGATAAGAACCGTCGGAATCCAATAGATGAATTTTGCATTTTGATTGAAATAAACAGTTTTAAAAGCCTGATAAACATAAACTTCCAGCACCAGAAAAATACCGAGAAGAAATAAAATATTCTTTTGCATACTCATATTTTGAAAAAACAAAAAGGAATAAAAATTTATTCCTTTTATAATTATAAACGTTTAAGTTTCGATTTTACTTTAAAGTTTCCCTTCTGGGAATTTGTAGATCACACAATTGATGTTCATTCCTGCTCCAACCGACGTGAAAAGAATATGAGAACCCGGCGTGAATTCCTGGTCTTCCATTTTTCCCTTTCTGATTAGATCAAACAAAGTCGGAACCGTTGCCACAGAAGAATTTCCAAATTCCTGGATCGTCATCGGAGAAATCGCGTGGTCATAATCCTTTTGTCCATACAACTTGAAAAGTCTTCCGATCATCGCATAATCCATTTTTGCATTGGCTTGGTGGATCAATATTTTTGTAATGTCCGAAATATCAAGGCCTGCTTTTTCAATCGTTTGCTTGATCGCATCCGGAACGTTTTTCAAGGCATATTCATAGATCTTACGGCCTTTCATTTGGATATATTGTCTGGCTTCTTTGGATTCAAGATTCAGACTTGGTCCATTTGCAAGATAATTAAGTTCCTCACCATTGTCACAAAGCGTACTGTCCGCCAAAACACCGATGGTAGTATCTTCTGTCGCCGTCACTACAACCGCACCAGCGCCATCTGCAAAGATCATTTTATTTCTATCGAATTCGTCCGTTACCCGGCTCAACGTTTCGCCGCCGACAACAAGAATCGTCTTTGCCTTTTTAGCTTTGATCAATGTATCTGCAAGGATCAAAGACTCTACCCAGCCTGGACAACCGAAGATCATATCATAGTTAACACAAGATCTGTTTTTGATATCTAATTTGTTCTTCAATCTAGCTGACAGTGAAGGCATAAAATTAGGAATTCCATCCACATCTACTTCTCCAAAATTTGTCGCGTAGATGATATAATCGATTTCCTCCTTATCAATGCCAGCATCCTCGATCGCCTCCAATGAAGCTCTGAGACCAAGGTCCGAATTGAAATCCTCAGGACTCAAATATCTTCTTCTTTCGATCTCTGTGATGTCCACAAACTTCTGAATGATCTCGTCCGTCGGTTTCTCAATCAGTTGATTATTATCATCATAGAAAACAGAATCCTTGAAATGTGAACCTTCTATTATGTTTTCCGGAATGTAACATCCGGAGCCAATGATCAGTGTATTAGGCATTGATATTAATAAATTTTAATATGCAAAATTACATAAAAATTAATAGTTGGAATTTTTATTTTATTAAATTTTAGGACTCTTGTAATTAATCAATTGTAAATGTGAAGTATAGACAATCAATTCCGCTTTTCCGACCTGATATTTGAATTTTTTATGATAGAATTTCTATTTTTGAAAAATGTTTGAATTCCAAACCATAGATAAAGCAATCGAGGACGTTCTGATGAAAGAAAAAGGAAGCAAATTCATCGGTTTTGCTTATCCCGTTAATTCTGAATATGACATTAAGAATTCATTGAATCATTTAAAAACAATTCATCCGAAAGCCACACACCATTGTTACGCGTACAGATTAGGAATCAATGGAGAAAATTACCGCGCCAATGACGACGGCGAACCATCAGGAAGTGCAGGTCTGCCAATCTACAATCAACTTTTAGCGCATCAAATCACGAATGTTCTGGTCGTAGTTATCAGATATTACGGCGGCACAAAATTGGGTGTTGGCGGATTGGTAAAAGCTTACAAAGAATCTGCGAAATTTACTTTAGAAGAAGCAAAAATCATCACCAAAGAATTAGAATCCAAAATCGAATTGAAGTTCAAATTCTCCCAACAAAATATAATTTTCACCTTGCTCAATAAGTACGATGCGAAAATCATTACGTTCGAAGCTGAAGATATTTGCACGATTGTAGCCAACTTCAAAACGTCAAAAGAACAAAGCATCTCAGACGAGTTGTCCGAGATGCTTTTGGAATTTAATATTTCATAATTTTTATCTTCTACTTCCCATCAACATCGATGCAAAATAAAGTAGTTGAGCTAATGAACCTATTGCTGCAACAACATATGTTCTGGCTGCCCATTTCAAAGAATCTTCCGCACCCGCGTATTCCTCACGAGAAACAGTTCCTGTAGTTTCCAGCCATTTCAAAGCGCGATTGCTCGCATCATATTCCACCGGTAAAGTGATGAACGCAAATAGCGTTGTAATAGCAAACAAAATCACACCAATTGCCAAAACGGTCGTATTCCCATTTGGATTATCAATACTTCTTGTACCAGCCATAATCGCAATACCAGCAATCAAAACAAACTGTAATAGATTTGAGCTGATGTTCACAATCGGAACCATTTTGGACCTCAATTGCAACATAGAATAGCCAACAGCGTGCTGAACAGCGTGACCACATTCGTGAGCCGCAACCGCAGCAGCAGCGGCATTTCTCTGCATATAAACCGCTTCAGAAAGATTGACAGTTTTGGTTTCTGGATTGTAATGGTCGGTCAATTGTCCTGGAACGGAAACGACCTGAACATCATTAATCCCATTATCTCTCAGCATTTTTTCGGCGATTTCTTTTCCGGAGAGTCCATTTCTGAGGTGAACTTTGGAATAATGTTCGAATTTGGATTTCAATCTTGATGAAACAATCCAACTCAGCAGCATAGAAATCCCAATAATTAAATAGTAACCTGTCATTATATTTTCAATTTACATTAAAATAAATTACATGTTTTGATGTAAAAATCGTACCAAAGCCTTGCTTTTTTTTCCTTAAAAACTATCTTTGTCTAATCTATAAACAAGAATATGGGAAATATCAATATAAAGCAAGTATTTACGGAAAAAGACCAAATGGATTTCATCAAATTCCCGATGGATCTCTACAAAAACAACCCGAATTACGTTCCGCCATTGATCAATGAAGAAAGAAATATCTGGAAAAAGGAGGAAAATCCCGCGCTAAATTATTCTGAAGCGAAACAGTTTTTAGCTTTAAATAATGATAAAATCGTTGGTAGAATTGCTGTTTTGATTAATAGAAAAGAAGAGAAAGAACTTGGCATCAAAAAGGTGAGATTTGGCTGGTTAGATTTCATCGATGATGCAGAAGTTTCTAAAGCTTTGATTGATATCGCCATTAATTATGCTAAGGAAAATCATATCGATAAAATCGAAGGTCCGATGGGATTTACGAACTTGGACAAGGCTGGAATGTTGACTTTCGGATTTGATAAATTAGCAACGATGATTGGACTTTACAACAACGATTATTACCCGAAACATCTGGAAAATCTTGGACTTGTAAAAGAAAAAGAATGGGTAGAATTTGAATTACAATTCCCGGAGATTTTACCTGAAAAGGTGGAGAAATTCAGTTCATTGATTGCTCAGAAATACAAATTGAAAACTTTACAATTCAAACATAAAAAAGAGATTTTGCCTTATGTAGAATCGATGTTTAAATTGCTGGATGAAACCTACAAACATCTTTCAACTTACACACCTATTTCTGACGAGCAAATCAAAACTTATAAGGAAAAGTATTTTGGTTTTATAGACAAAGATTACATCACCTGCGTGGCTGATGAAAATAATCAGTTGGTTGCATTTGCGATTACGATGCCTTCCTATTCAAAAGCACTTCAAAAATCAAACGGAAAACTTTTCCCATTCGGCTGGTGGCACTTTTTACAGGCTGGGAAGAAAAATGAGCGCGCCAATTTCTATTTGATTGGAATCCATCCGGAATATCAAAGAAGAGGTGTGACCTCAATGATTTTTAAAGCGATTCAAATGAATCTTAAAAATAAAGGCATTAAATATCTTGAAACTAATCCAGAACTGGAGGAAAACAAAAGCGTACAGGTTCTTTGGCAAGATTATCATCCGGTGCATCACAAGAGCAGACGAACTTATTCACTTGAGATTAAATAATTATTTTATTAAACAATTGTTTAGCAAAATATAAATTTAATTAAGCACATTAATCCTTTAAAAATCAATTCCCATTGAAAAAGCAACTATACATCTACGTTGGTCTGATTATCCTGTTTGTGGCTTATAATTTCTACAAACCTATCAAAGACGACAGAATGGACACAGCGATCAACATTCTGTTTGCCAGCGTGTTGTTTCTCTACATCTCTTATATTGCCTATCTCGTTCTGAAGCGGATAGGCAAAAAAGACAAATAGATTGTTATTTATAACTGTTCTAAATTTACTAAAACAGACTTTTCTCTTGTTCACATAAGCCTCATAATTTACTATATTAAATCTTTATTTAGTATTTTTGCATAGTTAAATTTGACCTTATGAATTTACCCGAAAATTATATCCCGATACTAATTCAGGCCGCAGTCGGTCTTGGATTCGTAGCTATTTCTTTGTTAGGTGCTCATTTCTTGGGTCCTCAGCAGAAGAAAGGGAATTCTGTAAAAAACCAAGCCTGGGAATGTGGTATTCCTAGTGAAGGTAATGCTAGAACACCATTCTCCATCAAATATTTCCTGACTGCAGTTTTGTTCGTATTGTTCGATATCGAGATTGTATTCTTCTACCCGTACGCGGTCAACTTTAGAGAGTTTGGAATGGAAGGCTTTGTTGCCGTACTTACGTTTGTTGCAATTTTCTTTGTCGCTTTTTTCTACGTTTGGAAAAGAGGCGCATTGGATTGGGACAAATAAATTAAATTAATTACGTTTTGGATTTAAAATTGAATCAATTAAAATCTAAAATTTAAAATCTAGAAAAAATGTCAGATAATAAACCAGTAATAAAAACAGATGCGCCCGCTCCTCCAGGATTTGAAGGAGAAGGATTTTTCGCAACCAACTTGAGCAGTGTGATTGGGATGGCGAGAAAGTTTTCACTTTGGCCTCTACCTTTCGCAACATCTTGTTGTGGAATCGAATTTATGGCGACATTGAATCCAACTTACGATGCGTCAAGATTTGGAATGGAAAGAAACTCTTTCTCTCCAAGACAGGCAGATATGTTGATGGTTTGCGGAACGATTGCTAAGAAATTAGGACCCGTTTTGAAAGAAGTTTACACCCAAATGGCTGAGCCAAAATGGGTGGTTGCTGTTGGTGCTTGTGCTTCTAGCGGTGGTATTTTTGATACTTATTCGGTTCTTCAGGGGATTGACAAAATTATTCCTGTTGACGTTTACGTTCCAGGATGTCCGCCAAGACCAGAACAAATTATCGAAGGCGTAATGCAGGTGCAGGCTTTGGCAGAAAGCGAAAGCATCAGAAGAAGAGATATGCCGGAATATCAGCATTTATTGGATTCTTACAATATTAGTAACTAAGGAAGATGACGAACGAATTTGTATTAGAAGCTATCACGAGAGAATTTCCTGAGTCTGTGGTTTCAAGTTCAGAACCTTACGGGATGCTGACGGTTGAAATCAAGAAAGACGATATCAAAAAGGTGATTCATTATTTGAAAGATTCAACTTTAGAGATTAATTTTTTGACAGATGTTTGCGGGATTCATTATCCTGAAATACCTGAAAAGGAAATCGGCGTTATTTATCATTTGCATAATATGATGACCAATTTCAGAATTCGTCTCAAAGTTTTTATGACAAGAGAAAATGTAGAAGTTGATTCTTTAACGGAATTATATGCTGGTGCAAACTGGATGGAGAGAGAAACTTTTGATTTTTATGGAATCAAATTCAAAGGTCACCCAGACTTGAGACCAATCCTTAATATGGAAGACCTTGGTTACCATCCAATGCTGAAAGAATATCGCTTGGAAGATGGAACCAGAACAGACAAGAACGATAGTATGTTCGGAAGATAAAATTAATATAAATGATAAATGATGATAGATAAATGATTATCGATTATCACCTATCAATTATCAATTATAAAGAATATGAAAGATAACTCATTATCTAATATACTTAACCAATACGACAGCAAGGAACAAATCGACGGGCAATTATACACCCTGAATCTTGGACCTACGCACCCCGCAACTCACGGGATTTTCCAGAACGTTCTTACAATGGACGGAGAAAGGATTCTCCACGCTGAGCAAACTGTAGGTTATATCCACAGAGCATTCGAAAAAATCTCTGAGCGAAGAAACTTTGCACAAATCACGACGCTTACCGATAGAATGAACTACTGTTCTGCTCCAATCAACAATTTGGGTTGGCATATGACAGTTGAGAAATTATTTGGAATCAAAGTTCCAAAACGTGTAGATTATATGCGTGTGATTTTGATGGAGTTGGCGAGAATTGGTGACCACTTGATTTGCAACGGTGTAACAGGAATGGACGCAGGCGCAATCACAGGATTGACTTATATGTTCATCGAAAGAGAGCGTATTTATGATATGTACGAGCAGATTTGCGGTGCTAGGATGACGACCAATATGGGAAGAATCGGCGGTTTCGAAAGAGACTTCACACCAAAGTTCCACGAGTTGTTGAAAGACTTCTTGAAGACTTTCCCAGCAAGATTTGCAGAATTTGGACAGTTATTAGAAAGAAACCGAATCTTTATGGACAGAACCATTGGCGCAGGCGCAATCTCAGCAGAGAGAGCTTTGAGCTACGGTTTCACAGGTCCAAACCTACGTGCGACCGGCGTTGATTATGACGTGAGAGTTGCTCAGCCTTATTCTTCTTATGAGGATTTCGATTTCATCATTCCGGTTGGAACTGCGGGTGATACTTACGACCGTTTTATGGTTCGTCAGCAGGAGATTTGGGAATCTTTGAAAATCATCAACCAAGCTTACGACAATCTTCCAGAAGGCCCATTCCACGCGGATGTTCCGGATTTCTATCTTCCTGAAAAGGCAGATGTTTACAACAAAATGGAAGCCTTGATTTACCATTTCAAAATTGTGATGGGAGAAACCGACGTTCCTAAAGGCGAAGTTTACCACGCTGTAGAAGGTGGAAACGGAGAATTAGGATTCTATCTTGTGAGCGACGGCGGAAGAACGCCTTACAGACTTCACTTCAGAAGACCGTGTTTCATTTATTATCAAGCCTATCCGGAAATGATTACGGGAGCAGTAATATCTGATGCGATTGTGACGATGTGTAGTATGAACATCATTGCGGGAGAATTAGACGCATAAAATTGTAAAAAGTATCATTGTAAAAAGTATTAACGACTTTACAGTGACCAAAATAAATCATTAGTACATTGTACATCGTACAATAATACAGTAAATAAGATGAGCGAAACAATTGCTTTTAAACCTGAAAGCTTAGCGCAGGTTCATAAAATTATGGCGAGATATCCGGAAGGCAGACAAAAATCTGCATTGATTCCTGTCTTGCACATTGCACAGAAAGAATTTGATGGTTGGCTGGCTGTTCCAGTGATGGACTATGTTGCAGAATTATTGAGCATCACGCCGATTGAAGTATATGAAGTGGCAACTTTCTATACAATGTTCAATATGAAGCCGGTGGGGAAATATGTTTTGGAAGTTTGCAGAACCGGACCTTGTATGCTGAACGGAAGTGATAATATCCTCGACCACATCAGAACAAAATTAAATATTAAAGACGGCGAAACCACAGCAGACGGACTTTTCACTTTAAAACCGGGAGAATGTCTTGGCGCTTGCGGTTATGCACCGATGATGCAATTGGGGAAATTCTACCACGAGCATTTGACCATCGAAAAAGTTGACGAAATCATTGACCTCTGCAGACAAGGCGCCATCGATTTAGGTTAAGAATTAATTTAGATAAATAATTAAGCAAAAGCTGTCACACTGAGCTTGTCGAAGTGCAAAAGCCAATTGCTAAAAGCTTATAAATATAATGAGTAAAAAACTTTTACTTAAAAATGCACATATTGAGGGAATCCGTTACTTCGAAACTTACCGTAAAAATGGTGGTTACGAAGCAGCAGAAAAAGCTCTGAAAATGACTACCGATGAAGTTCTTGAAGAAGTAAAAACTTCCGGACTTCGTGGTCGTGGTGGCGCTGGTTTCCCTACTGGAATGAAGTGGAGTTTCCTTGCAAAACCTGAAGGCGTTCCAAGACACTTGGTTGTGAATGCCGATGAGTCTGAGCCAGGAACTTTCAAAGACAGATATTTGATGGAGTTTCTTCCGCATCTTTTGATTGAAGGAATGTTGATTTCTTCTTACACTTTAGGTTCCAATGTTTCATATATCTACATCAGAGGAGAATATTCTTGGATTCCGGATATTTTGGAAGAGGCCATCGAAGAAGCGAAAGCAGCAGGATTTCTTGGGAAAAATATCTTAGGAACTGGTTTCGATTGTGAAATCTATGTTCAGAGAGGAGCCGGAGCTTACATTTGTGGAGAAGAAACAGCATTGCTGGAATCTCTTGAAGGTAAAAGAGGAAATCCAAGATTGAAACCACCTTTCCCTGCTATCAAAGGACTTTGGGAAAGACCAACGGTCGTAAACAATGTTGAAACTATTGCTGCAGTTGTTCCAATCATTGATATCACTGGTGCTGAATATGCTAAAATTGGCGTTGGAAGGTCAACAGGAACTAAGTTAATTTCTGCTTGTGGAAACATCAACAAACCAGGCGTTTACGAAATTGATATGACCATTACGGTTGAGGAATTCATTTATTCCGATGAATATTGTGGCGGCATCCCGAACGGTAAAAAGCTGAAAGCTTGTATTCCTGGTGGAAGTTCCGTTCCGATTGTTCCAGCAAACTTATTACTGAAAACCATCAATGGTGAACCAAGATATATGAATTACGAATCCCTTGCTGACGGTGGTTTTGCTACCGGAACAATGATGGGTTCAGGTGGATTTATAGTTTTGGATGAAGACCAATGTGTGGTAAATCATACGATGACTTTAGCAAGATTCTACAACCACGAGAGTTGTGGACAATGTACACCTTGCCGTGAAGGAACAGGTTGGATGTACAAAATCTTGAAAAAAATAGAAAAAGGAGAAGGTAAAATGGCAGACATCGATTTGCTTTGGGACATCCAAAGAAAAATTGAAGGAAACACCATTTGTCCTTTGGGAGATGCTGCGGCCTGGCCGGTTGCTGCTGCTATCAGACACTTCAGAGATGAGTTTGAATGGCACGTGAACAACCCAGAGTTGAGCCAAACCCAAAATTATGGGTTAGCAAATTATGCTGATCCAATCCCGGCAGTTGCCAAATAATAAAAACACAAACGAAAGTTTCATCAAATAAGCTAAATACAGCTTTTAAGCATATTAAAACTTATCGTGCAAAGCACAAGAGAAGCGATCATTAAAAATGGATATCAACATCCAAATAGAATAATGAAGAAGATATTAAATGTATTTTTTGTAACTGTTGTAGGATTAAATCTTGTAGTTGGACAAAAAATAAATACAGATTCTTTAATTAATAGCGGATCCGTGGATTTGCTGCCAATTAAAGAAACATCAACACTAAAAAAGGGATCAATGTTCATTTTTTGGGGTTGGAACAGAGCAGCATTTAGCAAATCGGATATCCGTTTCAAAGGAAATGGTTATGATTTTACATTGAATAATGTAGTCGCTCACGACAGGCCTTCAGAATTGAATTTAGATTATATCAATCCTGGAAAATTGTCTGCGCCGCAATTTAATTTCAGATTTGCCTATTTTATAAAAGATAATTTAGCGATTGTTGTTGCACAGGATCATATGAAATATGTGATGGATCAGGATCAAACTGTTGATTTCAATGGCAACATCTCAGATCCAACTTATGCAGCGATGGTTCAGAATGGGCAAGTAAATTTAACTAGTGCTGAGTTTCTTACCTTTGAGCATACAGACGGATTGAATTATGTGAATGTAGGTCTTGAAAAATATAAAAATCTGTCAAGCAAAAAGGATTTCGATATCTTTTGGGCGTACGGAGGTGGCGTTGGCGCTTTGATGCCGAAGAGTAATGTCAAATTATTCGGGAACGAAAGAAGTGATAGATACCATTTAGCAGGATTCGGACTGGATGCAAGATCGAGTATCAATCTTGTATTTTGGGATCACATTATGGCAAGAGTAGAAGGAAAATTTGGTTACATCAATATGCCGGATATCAAAACTACGCTGAATAATAAGCCTGATAAAGCCAGTCAGGACTTCGTATTCTACCAAGTTAATTTTGGAATCGGATACGTTTTTAATAGAAAATTAAAGAACTAAAATATACATCAAGTTATATTTTAAATATAAATAGAATTGACAAAAGATCTAGGACAAAGATTTAATCTAAAATCCGAAAATCTAAAACCTTGAAATATGAGCGAAGAAGTCAAAAAATTTAAAGTTACCATAGACGGACAAACGACTGAAGTTTTGCCTGGCACTTCTATTTTGGAAGCTGCAAGACAAATCGGAGGAAAATCTGTGCCGCCAGCTATGTGTTATTATAGCAAACTGGAAACCAGCGGAGGCCGATGCAGAACGTGTTTGGTTGAAGTTTCCAAAGGTTCCGAAGCGGATCCGAGACCAATGCCAAAATTGGTTGCAAGCTGCAGAACTGGTGTGATGGACGGAATGGAAGTGAAAAACCTTAGTTCTGAAAAAGCACAGGAAGGTAGAAAGGCGGTGACAGAATTCCTTTTGGTCAATCACCCTTTGGATTGCCCAGTTTGTGATCAGGCGGGAGAATGTCATCTTCAGGATCTTGGCTACGAGCACGGAAATCTCGAAACAAGAACTGAGTTTGAAAGAAATACCTATGATGCAGACGACATCGGTCCAAACATCAAATTGAATATGAACCGTTGCATCCTTTGCGCAAGATGCGTATTGGCAGCGAATCAACTAACGGAGAAAAGAGAGCACGGAATCCTTTACAGAGGAGACCACGCAGAGATCTCTACAATGTTGAACAAAGCTTTGGACAACGATTTCATCGGAAACGTGATCGATGTTTGTCCAGTTGGAGCTTTGACAGACAGAACGGCGAGATTCACCAGCAGAGTTTGGTTCACAAAACCTTACAACGCAACTTGTTCTTGTACAAAATGTAGCGGAAAAGCAGTCGTTTGGATGAAAGGTGATGAAGTTGTGAGAGTAACGGCTAGAAAAGACCAATACGGCGAAGTTGAAGAATGGATCTGTGACGAATGTCGTTTCCACAAAAAAGATACTGCACTTTGGAACATCGAAGGACCAAGACATATCGACAGACATTCTGTGATCTCTCTAAATCATTATGAGAAAAAAACAGACAGCTACAATGTTTTAGAAAATTTTGAAGCCAAAGAAATTGGTGTTTCAGACGAAAAAGAAATTGAAAAATTAGATAATGAGACAATTTGATTTTGAGAATTTCTCAAGAATCAGAACTCAAATAAATTGATATGGAATTACTGACTTTTAAAATCATATTGGTACTTGCTCTATTCCTTCTGGCACTTACTATCGCTGCGTACTCTACTTGGGCAGAGCGAAAGGTAGCGGCAATTATGCAGGACAGAATTGGACCAAACAGATCGGGACCTTTCGGATTGTTGCAACCGTTGGCTGATGGTGGTAAATTTTTCTTCAAAGAGGATTTTACGCCACAACACGCTGAGAAATTCCTATTTATATTAGGACCTTCATTGGTCATGTTTATTTCATTGATCACAGGCGCAGTGATTCCTTGGGGTAAAACATTGAATTTCGGAGGTGTTTCCTACGATCTTCAGGTTGCAAATATCGATGTTGGCGTTTTGTTCATCATTGGAATGGCTTCCATTGGGGTTTACGGAATTATGATCGGAGGTTGGGCTTCGAATAATAAATATTCATTGCTTGGCGCCATCAGAGCTTCTTCTCAGATGATTTCTTACGAGTTGGCAATGGGATTGGCACTTCTTTCTATCATTATGATGACAGGAAGTTTGGATCTAAAAATGATTTCTGAAACTCAAGCCACTGGAAAGATTTGGGGATTCATTCCTGCAATTTCCGGGATCAACTGGAATATTCTTTATCAACCATTGGCATTCTTAATATTTTTTGTGGCAGCTTTGGCAGAGACCAACCGTCACCCATTCGATCTACCAGAATGTGAATCTGAATTGGTAACTGGATACTCTACCGAATATTCATCAATGAAGTTAGGATTGTATATGTTTGGGGAATATGTGAATATGTTTATTTCAAATGCATTCATCGTAGTTCTATTCTTCGGAGGTTACAACTATCCTGGAATTGATTGGGTAACTCAGAACTGGGGAGAAAATGCAGCAGGAATTTTAAGTATTGTGGCTTTCCTAACAAAAACAATCGTGGGAATCCTGATCTTTATGTGGATCAGATGGACACTTCCAAGATTTAGATATGACCAATTGATGCACCTTGGATGGAAAACTTTGATTCCATTGGCTTTGGTAAATCTAATGGTAACAGGTGCTGTGATTTTGGCATTTGGAAATTAATTTTGTTAAGAACTATCGCATGAATAAAATATTAACAATACTTTTCATTACAATATCTATATTTGGTTTTTCTCAGAAGCATGTGGATGCGGTAATTATAAAAAATAATAACGATACAATCAACTCTAGAATGAAAGTATCAACAAATATTTTTTATAAAAACTTGATAGATGAGAAGAGCTTTTATAGAGTTTTGAACTTGCTTGATGACAATGACAAAAAAAAGGAAAAAATAAAAGCTACCGATGTCAAAAGTCTACAATTTACTGACTTTGAAGGAAAGCAAAGAGTCTATATAAATTCTGGAAAAACATTAGGACAATTAATGTTTGAAGGAAAAAAAACGAAATGGGTCAGAGATATTTTGGTTAATGCTTATGATGGCTCAGTGTCTTATTCAGATTATTTGGTCGATACAAATGGAAAAGAATATACATTTAATGGACTATTTATAAATCCTAAAAAAAGGTTGATTGAGGCTACTAAATCAAAACCCGAATTAGTTGATATAATTAACAATACAGAAAGATTTTCTGACGAAAATGTTCTAAATATTCTTCAAAAATATGATGAATAATAGAAGACACATTAAGTTGCAAATTTTACTCATTGTACAAAAATAGAATTAATAATAATAAAAGATATAAGACAACAACGGTCTAAGATCTAATGTCTAACATCTAACATCTATAATTAAATGAAACTTACTAACAGATCAAAAGTTGTTTCGAATAAAGAAATGACCTTTTCTGAGAAGATCTACCTTCCGGCGATTTTCAAGGGAATGGGAATTACTTTTAAACACGCTGTGAGAACCGTTGTAAAACGCGCTCCAAACGTATATTCGTATCCTGAGGTTCAAAAACCAAGAGCAGAAATCTGGAGAGGCCAACACGTTTTGAAAAGAGACGAGGAAGGCAGAGAAAGATGTACAGCTTGTGGACTTTGTGCCGTGGCTTGCCCTGCAGAAGCCATCACAATGGTAGCTGGCGAAAGAACCAAGGAAGAAAAGCACCTTTACAGAGAAGAGAAATATGCGGAGATCTATGAGATCAATATGCTAAGATGCATCTTCTGCGGCATGTGTGAGGAAGCTTGTCCTAAATCTGCTATCTACCTAACAGACAGGTTGGTAGATGTGGAACAAAACAGAAATTCTTTCATCTACGGAAAAGACAAACTTGTTGAGAAAATTAATGCAAGGATTGACATCACAGAAAGACAGTCTGAGAAACAAAAAAATGCAGTAAAATAATGGATCAGATTTTATTCTTTATCGTAGCGTTTTTAGCCATCGCAAGTGCAGTTTACTTTGTATTTGCAAAAAATCCAATGTACGCAATTCTTTCACTTATTGTGACGATGTTCTCCATCGCCGGAATGTACATTCTTCTTAATGCTCAGTTTTTAGGTATAGTTCAAATTATCGTTTATACGGGAGCCATTATGGTTTTATTCCTTTATATCTTAATGATGTTGAATCTTAATAAAGAGGACGAAAGTAAGAAAGACAACCTTCCGAAGTTCATCGGAATTTTCTCAGTTTGTATTTTGTTTGTTGGAATGCTAGGTGCTTACAAAGGACTTAGCGGAAAAACAGTAGCAGAAAGCAACATCGATTATTCTGTCGGATTGACGAAAAATCTGGGAAGATTATTGTTTAACGAATATGTATTGCCATTTGAACTGGCTTCTATCCTGATTTTAGCAGGGATTGTAGGCGCTGTTCTGATCGGTAAAAAAGATTTATAAGATTATGGGAGGAGACGTAAATACATTTATACAGCAAGTGCCTTTGGAATATTTCATTATTCTGTGCACGCTTCTGTTTTGTCTTGGTGTTTTGGGAGTTTTGCTTCGTAAAAATGCCATTGTGATATTAGGATGTGTAGAATTGATGCTTAATTCCGTGAATCTTTTGCTGGCAGCATTTTCAGCTTACAGTGGCGATGGCAACGGTCAGCTTCTGGTATTCTTCATCATGGTGGTTGCCGCAGCGGAGGTAGCTGTAGGATTGGCAATTATCGCAATGATGTACAGAAATACCAAATCTGTGGACGTAAGTATTTTTAATAAATTAAGAGGATAATAAAAGGAATGGAAAATTTAGTTTACGCGATTATACTTTTACCTTTAGTTGGATTCATCATCAACGGACTTTTCGGGAAAAACCTTCCGAAGATGGTTGTTGGAGGATTGGCAACATTGGTAGTTTTCGCTTCGTTTGTTATCACGACAAGTATATTTTTTAGTTTTAATGATGACAGCGCGCCTGTTGTCATCAAAGCTTTCGAATGGTTTACAGTCAATGGAATTCAGGTGAATTTCGGGTTTCAAATCGATCAGTTATCATTAATGATGGTAATGATTATTACTGGAATTGGTTCATTGATTCACCTCTACTCGATTGGTTATATGAGCCACGACAAAGGATTTTACAAATTCTTCACTTACCTGAATCTGTTCATTTTCTCGATGTTGCTTTTGGTTTTAGGAAGCAATTATCTGATTTTGTTTATCGGTTGGGAAGGTGTTGGACTTTGTTCTTATCTATTGATCGGATTCTGGTACACCAACGAAGAATATGGAAAAGCGGCAAGAAAAGCTTTCATTATGAACCGAATCGGTGACCTTGGTTTGTTGATCGGGATTTTCGCAATCGCAGCACACGTTAATGCGATCGACTATCTTTCAGTAGCACAAAACGCATCAAGCTTTGAATTGGACGGTACACCGATTATTTTTATCACAGCCTGTTTATTCATCGGAGCAACAGGTAAATCTGCTCAGGTGCCATTGTACACTTGGTTGCCGGATGCAATGGCTGGACCGACACCGGTTTCTGCTTTGATTCACGCTGCGACGATGGTTACAGCAGGTGTTTATTTAGTTGTTAGATCTAATTTCTTATTTGTCCTTGCACCAACAGTTCAGGACGGCATTTTATTAATTGGATTCCTGACCGCAGCTTTAGCAGGTTTCTACGCACTCCGTCAAAACGATATCAAAAAAGTATTGGCATATTCTACAGTTTCTCAACTTGGATTTATGTTCATCGCTTTAGGATTGGGCGCTTACTCTACAGCAATGTTCCACGTGATGACGCACGCTTTCTTTAAAGCTTTGTTGTTCTTAGGAGCAGGTTCTGTGATCCACGCAATGAGCAACGAGCAGGATATGCGTTTTATGGGCGGACTGAAAAAATACATTCCAATTACCCACATTACATTCTTGATCGGAACTTTGGCAATCTCCGGATTCCCATTATTGTCAGGGATGATTTCAAAAGACGAAATTTTGGTAGCAGCGTATGCGAAAAATCCGATTTATTGGGTAATGTTATTCGTTTTAGCAGCTATCACAGCAACTTATATGTTCAGATTGTACTATTTGACTTTCCACGGCGAGTTCAGAGGGACAGAAGATCAAAAACACCATTTGCACGAGAGTCCTGCAAATATGACTTTACCATTGATTGTTTTAGCTGTCCTATCTGTGGTTGGAGGTTTTATCAATCTTCCTCACTTCATCGGTCACGGTCATTATGCCAAATTAATGGAATGGCTAAAACCTGTTTTGACAGAGGAAAGTTTCAAACAAATGGAAAACACACTTTCCGGAGTCAATTTCAACACAGAAATGATCCTTCTTGGAGCAACAATATTAATGTTCTTCACCGTTTGGTTCTTTGTTAAAAACACTTACGTGAAAAAACAAAAAAGAGCACTTCCGGAAGATCAATACACAGGTTGGGAAAAATTATCGGCGAGAAAATTATTCGTTGATGAGATCTACAACGCCTGCATCGTAAGACCTTTCGAGGAAGCTGGTAAAGCAGCAGCGATGTTTGACAAAGCAGTTCTGGATCCTATTGTTAATTTCATAGGACTTGGCGCAGCAGATTCTGGAAGAGCGGCAAAACGCCTTCAGAACGGAAATGTAGAAAACTATGTGCTGATTATGTCGTTGGCTGTAGGTATCGTATTAATTGTTAACTTTTTATTGAAATAAATAGATAATGTCTTATTTACTATTAACATTATTACTGTTACCTCTTGTAGGTTCGGGTTTACTCTTTTTCTGGAAAAATGCTTCCAGCAAATATATCGCATTGGCTTTTGCCCTTGCACAGATGTTTTTAGCATTTTATATGTTGGGAAGTTTCGATTTCAATCCAACTGTTGATGCGCCATTGCAGTACGAGATCACTTATCCTTGGTCCAGCTACATCAAAAGTAGTTTGAATTTCGGAATAGACGGAATGAGTATGCTAATGGTTTTATTGACTAACATCTTGGTTCCATTGATCGTTTTGTCTTCATATAACGAAACGAAAGGCTATCCAAATTCTTTTTATGCTTTAATTTTATTAATGCAATTCGGATTGTTGGGTGTTTTCACTTCTTTGGATGGTTTACTTTTCTACATCTTCTGGGAAGTAACATTGATTCCAATCTGGTTGATTGCCGGAATCTGGGGACAAGAGGACAAGAGAATCAAATTCACAACGAAATTCTTTGTCTATACATTCGTAGGATCTTTGTTTATGTTGATCGGTTTGATCTACGTTTACAACCACGCGGCGTCTTTCGCCTTGACAGATCTTTACAATGCTGACCTTAATATCAATGAACAAAATGTAATATTCTGGTTCATCTTCTTTGCATTTGCAGTGAAGTTGCCAGTTTTCCCTTTCCATACTTGGCAGCCTGACACGTACACGTACTCTCCTACTCAAGGATCTATGTTGTTATCAGGAATTATGCTGAAGATGGCTGTTTATGGTGTATTAAGATATTTGTTACCAATCACACCATTAGCAATCGGCGGAATTTCCGGCGAAATCGTGATCATACTTTCAGTAATCGGAATTATCTACGGTGCTTTGATCGCAATGATCTCTACAGACAGCAAACGATTGATCGCTTTCTCATCTCTTTCCCACGTTGGATTGATTGTCGCAGGTATTTTCGCCTCAGCAGTTGTAACAATGAGAACAGGATTGACTTTTGAAGGCGGACAAGGTGCAATGATCCAGAGTTTTGCTCACGGGATCAACGTTGTAGGATTGTTCTACTGTGCAGATATTCTTTATAAAAGATTCAAAACAAGAGACATTAGAAAAATGGGAGGTTTGGCGAAAGTCGCTCCTAAGTTTGCCATCTTGTTTATGATCATCTTATTAGGTGCAACAGGAGTTCCATTGACAAACGGATTCATCGGAGAATTTATCTTGTTAAAATCAGTTTACACTTACAATCATTTAATGTCAGTTTTAGCTGGATTGACGATCATACTTTGTGCCGCTTATATGTTGAGATTCTACGGAAAAGCAATGTTTGGAAAAGGTGACGATTCAGTTTTGGCAACTACGAAAGATGTAAGCAATGTAGAGTTCACAGTTTTGGCAAGTTTATCAGTGTTCGTCATTGTTTTGGGGGTTTATCCTCAACCGGTTATAGAAATGGTGACAAGTTCTGTGAGTTTCATTTATTCATCAATGATCAATTAATAAAAAGATTAAAAAATTAAAAGATTAAAAGATTAAGACAGAAGATGAAAATCTAAAATCTAAAATCTGAAATCTAAAATCTAAAAAGAAATGAGTGTTTTAATAATTTTATTCCTTACGGCTGTTCTTGTATTATTCTCGGGTGTTTTCGAGAAAGGCAAATACGCAAGATATATCGGAATTGCAGGATTGATCGTTGGTTTATATGTCAGTTTTCTTCCGGAATGCGAGTTTTTCGACCAGTACAAATCGATGTACGAATACGGAAACAATGCCGCCTTGTTCACAAAAATTTCAGTGGTTATCACTATGCTGTTGTTCTTTTTAGGCGGATTTGCATTCAGCAATCACAGAAGTCATCAGTCAGAATTATATGCGTTGATGTTGTTCGCTCTTTGTGGCGGCGTCGTATTATTCGGTTTCCAAAACCTCGTAACATTATTCTTAGGAATAGAGATTTTATCAATTCCATTGTACGTAATGGCTGGAGCTGATAAAACAGACCTTCGCTCAACAGAAGCTTCAATGAAATATTTCCTTTTGGGAGCTTTTGCAACAGGTTTCTTATTATTCGGAGTTGCTTTGGTTTATGGTAGCGCAGGAAGTTTTGACCTTTATACGATCCACGACTTCGCCATCAACAATCCAAAGAATTTGATGCTGATTATGGGAGCAATCCTAATGCTGTGTGCATTGGCTTTCAAAGTTTCATTGGCACCTTTCCATATGTGGAGTCCGGATGTCTACCAAGGTTCACCTTCTTTGATCACCGCTTTTATGGCATCAGTGGTTAAGATTTCAGGATTTTTCGCTTTATTCAAATTAATGACAATCGCTTTCAACGGCATCGCAGGAGATTGGATCAACGTTTTAGGTGTTTTCATCATCTTAACATTATTGCTTGCTAACGTAATGGGATTGGTTCAGACCAATGCGAAAAGAATGCTTGCCTACTCTTCCGTTTCCCACGCTGGTTACATCGCTTTGATATTCTTCGGAATCAATAATTTTTCTACATACATTTTAGGATATTATTTATTCGCTTATTCATTGGCAACGGTTGGTGTTTTCATCAGTTTACTTTGGGTAGAGAAAATCAAAAAAGAAACGTCGTTCGCAGCGTTCAACGGCCTTGGGAAGAGAGAGCCTGTTTTGGCAGTCGTTTCCACAGTTTCTATGTTATCAATGGCAGGGATTCCTTTAACCGCTGGTTTCATCGGTAAATTAGGAATTTTCAACCAGGCAATTGGTGGACATTACGAGTTCCTGATTCTGATTGCAGTTCTGGGGTCTGCATTAAGTATTGCTTATTATTTAAGATTAATCATCGCGATGTTCTTCTACAAAGAAGATCATTTCAATACAAAAGAAAGAGCAACGATTACATACAATATTGTATCTGTAGTCATCATTTTGGCTTTGGTTTCAATGGGAATTGTGCCTGATTTGTTTGCAAAAATATTCGGATTGTAAATTTCAAATCCGAAAACAAAATACAAACCTGATTCTATTCGAGTCAGGTTTTTTTATAGATCAATTTTTTTAAAAACCAATTTATTTTTGAAACCCTTTATCGGAAAAAAACAATATAGCCAACGATGAAGACACAAATAAAATGGAAAATAATATTCGCAAAAAAAATTAGGATATCAAAAGGCGTATGGTTTTTACAGATCGCTCCTACGGAGCTTTAATTCTGTAATAGGATTTTTTCTACTCACAGTTCGCAAATCTGCTGTTTTATTTGAAAATAAATTTTTGTCCTGAAAATATCAGGCATTTTTCTCCAAATAAATAACATCAATCTTTAAAAAACTTCGAAACTATTTCCGATTATCATCTCCATACTCTATCTTTATTCAAAATATTTAATTCAATGAAAAGATTCGTTCTGTTTTTATTTATTCTGGCTTTCAATTTCGGATTTTCACAAACTGCTTCCGTCGAAGAAAACTACACGAAAAAAGAAGTTTACATTCCGATGCGTGACGGAACAAAACTGTTCACTATCATTTACACCCCAAAAGATATTTCGAAAAGCAACAAATATCCGGTGATTATGAACCGAACCTGCTACGGCATTTCGCCTTACGGAGAAACCAATTTCAGAAAAAAGCTGAGTCCTAATAAATTCATTGAGAAAGAAAAATACATCTTCGTTTTCCAGGATGTTCGCGGCAGATATATGAGCGAAGGCACTTTCACAAATATGACACCGCAAGTGGATCATAAAACCAAAAAAGATGTGGACGAAAGTACAGATACTTACGACACTGTAGATTGGCTGGTAAAAAATGTCCCGAACAACAATGGAAAAGTTGGTCAATACGGAACTTCATATCCCGGATTTTACACTGCTGTAGGAACTTTAGCCAATCATCCGGCTTTGGTGGCCTCTTCTCCACAAGCTCCAATTTCAGATTTCTGGTATGATGATTTTCACCACAATGGCGCATTTTTGATGGGTTACTTTAAAACTTTCCCGGTTTTTGGTGTTAATAAAACGAAACCTGAAAAAGAATCCTGGTTTGCAGACAAAATGATCAAGCCAGCTTCTGAGGACGGTTATCTTTTCTATAAAAATATGGGTACACTGAAAGATGGCGTTGACAAATATTACAAAGATAATTTCTTTATGCAGGAAATCGTGGATCATCCAAACTACGATGAATACTGGCAAAAGAGAAATCTCCTTCCCCATCTTAAAAACATCAACCACGCTGTGATGACTGTTGGCGGCTGGTTCGATTCTGAAGATTTGCGAGGACCTTTGGAAATTTACAAAACCATTGAAAAGTCCAGCCCGAAAGCTAAAAACACCATTGTGATGGGACCATTTTCTCACGGTGGCTGGAATTACGACTCTGGCAAACATTATCATAATGACATCTATTTTGGGGACAGCATTGCGACATATTATCAGAAAAATATAGAGCAGCCTTTCTTTCATCATTATTTAAAAGAAGATCCTAAAACGGCAGCAAAACTTCCCGAAGCTTATATGTTTGACACCGGAAAAAAAGAATGGAAACAGTTTGAAAACTGGCCGCCAAAACAATCTGCAAAACAGACTTTTCATCTGAACAGCTCAGGAACTCTTTCTGCAACAGGCGAAAATCCGAAAACCTTTGCATCTTATGTTTCTGATCCCAATAAACCGGTTTTGAGCAGCGAGAACTATAAGGATATGAATGGCTTTACACCGAAAAATTATATGAGCGAAGACCAGCGTTTTGCAGGCTACAGATCTGATGTCCTAAGTTACACAACTGAAGTTTTGGAAAATGATATGACATTAGCCGGAGAAATTTTAACCAAACTAAAAGTTACAACTTCTTCCACTGACGCTGATTTTATTGTAAAATTAATTGACGTCTATCCCGCCTATGAAAAGTCCAACGCTGATAAACCAAATGTTGTCTACGCCAATTACCACCAAATGGTGAGAAGTGAAATAATGCCTGCCAGATTTCGCAACAGTTTTGAAAAGCCAGAAGCACTGATTCCGAACAAAGGCGCAAGCGTAGATGTAAAATTGCAGGACGTGTTTCACACATTCAAAAAAGGACACAAAATCCAGATTCAGGTTCAGAGCACTTGGTTTCCGCTGATGGCAATCAATCCTCAGAAGTTTTTGGAAAATCCCTACAAAGCAACAAAGGATGATTACGAAAAAGCTGAAATCAAAGTTTCCAGCGGAAGCACAATCGAATTTGATGTTTTGAAATAAAAAAGAAAAGCACAAATTTAAAGAGCCTTGTCAAGGTTCTAAATCATAAATTAAAAAGCACAGACCTAAGTTTGTGCTTTTTGCTTGTAATAAGTTTTCTCGAAATTATTATAATGATTTAATAATATCAGCGGCAATTCCGTAAGATTTCTGCTTCGCTTCGAAGTCGTAAATATTTCCCGAAACAATGATCTCATTTGGTCTGTAATCCTTCACAAAATTTGAAAGTTTTTCCTTCAGCACTTCCCTGTCTCCAACGAAAGTTTTCGCGGCCATTCTATTGAGATGAAGTGAAACCTCGTCGGACATATTCGCCAAATCTGTCTCGTCTGGCGGTAAAAGCGGCTGTCTTTGATCCGTCAAAATATTAACAAAAGCCTGGAAATGTGAGGTTGATAAATAATGAGCCTCATCTACCGAATCAGCACCGATAATATTGATACAAACCATTACATACGGCTCATCCAAAAACTCGGAAGGCTGAAAATGTTCTCTATAGATTTCCAAAGCCACTTCCAACTGCGACGGTGCAAAATGTGCTGCAAACGCATAAGGCATTCCTAATTTGGCAGCTAAAAACGCAGAATCTGTAGAACTTCCCAAAATATAAAGCGGAACATCTGCACCCTCTCCGGGAATTGCTCTCACTTTAGATTCGGAGTTTTCTGACATATATTTTTGAAGTTCTTTGATATGGAATTCAAAATTATAATTGGGCGTGAAGTTATTGCCTCTCAGAGCACTTGCGGTAAGTCCGTCCGTTCCCGGGGCTCTTCCTAATCCAAGATCTATTCTTCCAGGATATAATCCGTCTAAAGTTCCAAACTGCTCGGCAACAGATAAAGTTGAATGATTGGGTAGCATAATTCCACCGGAACCAACTCTTAGAGTTTCCGTCTGACCCGCAACGTGACCAATTAAAATGGAGGTTGCAGCACTGGCAACATTAGGGAAATTATGGTGTTCAGAAAACCAATATCTAGTAAAACCGAGCTTCTCAGCGTGTTGCGCGGATTTCACAGATTTTTTAAACGTTTTATTGATATCATCGCCTTTGACAATCGTCGCAAGGTCCAGAATTGAATATTTAATTGACATATCTTTAAATTTATACAACTGTTTAATTCAAAAAGCAAACCACCGATGATTATAGAGAAATGTCAGAAATTTTGTCACGATTTTAGATATTAATCATAATTTTCCACAATCAATAGAAATAATTGTTACATTTGCTTTAATAAACTATAAAAAAACATTACAAATGGTATCTACAACTTCAAAATTTGTTGCCGAAATGATCGGCACTATGGTTCTTGTATTAATGGGCTGCGGAAGTGCAGTCATCGCAGGTGCTGACGGCACTTCGGGCGTTGGACTCTTAGGAATTTCTTTTGCTTTTGGACTTAGTGTTGTCGCAATGGCTTATGCAATCGGTCACATTTCCGGCTGTCACATTAATCCTGCGATTTCCATTGCAATGGTTGCTGCAGGACGAATGAAACTCACTGAAGCGGCTTATTACATCGTGGCTCAGATCATTGGTGCAATTTTAGGTGCAGGAATTCTCTACGTCATTTTCACAAATCATCCAGGCGCAGAATTAGGGCCTTGGGCTTTAGGATCTAATGGCTGGGGAACTGGTTATCTGGATGAATACAATACTTTGGCAGCATTCGTTGCAGAGTTTGTTTTCACTTTTATCTTTTTGTTGGTCATCCTCGGATCGACTTCTACCAAGAATATTCACGGTGGTTTTGCAGGTTTGGCGATTGGATTGTCATTGGTTTTGATTCACATTGTCGGAATCAAAATCACAGGTGTTTCTGTGAATCCGGCAAGAAGCATTGGCCCTGCGATTTTTGCTCAAGGTGAAGCACTTTCTCAGATTTGGCTTTTCGTTGCTGCTCCGGTTTTGGGTGGCGTTTTTGCAGCGTTTGTCTATAATCTTTTGATTGAGAAGAAAGAAATAGCTTAATTCAATATCATTAATAAAATTAATAATCCTGTCAATACTATTGGCAGGATTTATTTTTTGTTTTTGGCTTCGAAGAAATTTTTAAAGATCAATTCTTCCTTCTTTCCTTTCAGTTCAAACTTTTTGAAAAGTAAACTTCTGGCCAGGTTTCTCATGAAATGGTCTTTGTCGCAGAGTTTCCAGTAGGAATCCAGATGAATTGTTTTAGGTTCTCGGATTTTATAGAAAGTGGTTTCCCAGTTGTCCTCGTCGTGATAAAATTCAATAATACCGCAATGCTCAGGAATTGTCTGATGATCGATCATTCCCATTGGTAAAAGAAAACTGAATGAATTACAGATATAATCGCCGCAGCCAATTTTGTCGTGCTTCAGAAATTTTTCTCCGGTTTTCTGATTAATATATTTCTTTTTGAAATCGTTTTTGAAATCTGATTTGGAGAGTTTAATTTCAATTTCGTGACTGAAACCTTCATTATTAATAGATAAAATATCTGCTTCCCAATCCGAATGAAAAAAATTGGTCAGAACAGTTTCCTTATCAAAATCGCAATTGGTATTGATAAAGCTATGAACAAGTTCTTCTATTTTAAGCATCATTAATTTGATTTTTAATATCTGCGAACTGTAACGTGATAACAGCTTTGTTGTCTTTCTTTAATGTAAAAAATACGCCCTAGATTTTTATAATACAAAAGTACTTTTTCCAATTCTTTTTCGAGCTTTGTATTGACTTTCAAAACGTGATCGAAACGGACATAAGAAATATCGAACGCCGCACCATAGTTATGCGAACTGATTCCTAAAGCCGCATTGGAATTGACTTTCCGCAATCTGCATTGATCCTCTAAAGTTCTGGTAACCGATGACACAACAAAGAAACTTTTGGTGTCAGTTGCAAATTTTGCAGCCATATTTTCCAGAGTGGTTCTTGCTTTTTTAACTAAATACGGTCGGCTGTATTCCAAAGCCTGCAAACGATAACCTCGCGATTTCTTTTTGACTTTTACAAATTTTCCTTTTGCAATATATTTATCAACTGACTTTGTATTTTCCAAAATGTCGACTCCAAAATTCTGAGCGGCCAACAAATGCGGTTTGTACAATGTGGTGGGTTCTACCTTCAGAACTTCTTTCAAATCGTAGCATTTTTGAGATTTGAAGAGCGAAAAAATTAGTAGAAAAATAGTTGAAAGGCAAAACTTACTGATGGTTGGCAAACTTCGATAAACATACAAATCTCGCAGCCCGACTTGAGGCGGATCCCGATGTAAAATCGGGAGGGAGTGGAAGGCGGATAAAGCTGCCATAATTTTAATTCTACTTAATTTTAAATCGTAATTTTTATGAGACCAAAAGACTGCATCCACGAATATCTGAATGATCGATTCGTCCCAAAACCTGAAAATTTCCATCTTCGATTCGTCCCAAATCCTGTGTAGCAATGAATGAACAAGAATGTTTGTTCGCCAAATCTATGATATTAATTGCGCCCGTTCTACCTTCTTCAACGTAGGAAAATGGGTCTTCAGTATTTCTGATCAGAATTCGCATCCAGTTTGGACTATTATAAACATTTTCGCCCAATGAATACGCCTGGGAAAGTAACTCTGTCATAGAATATTCTGAATAAATCTTATCAGTTTTGAAGCCTTGTTTGAAGATCTTTAACAGCTCATCTTTTGTCATTTCTTCTTTTCTTCCTTTCATTCCGCCGGTTTCGATAACTGTTAAATTCTGAGATGGAGAGATTGAAAGATTCTGAGATTCTATAGTATCAAGAAAATCCAATAAGGCAAAAGAAACACCGAAAAGAATGACTTTTTTATCAGTCAAAGTCTGAAGTAAATCAAACAATTCCTGATGATTGTAAAGGAAATAACCACTCTCTGGTTTGTCTGATTTTTTCATCAGAGAATCGACCATATAAATCAACGACGAATGGGTATTTTCGGAATAGTTCGGAAGCAAGCCGAGAAAAATATAATCTTCCGGATTTCCGATAAATTGTTCAAAACTTTTATATATGCTCTCTTCGTAAAGCGAAAAATCGGCGATGTAATGTTTGGAACGGTTCATCTGAGTAGTTCCGGAACTTTGGAAATAATGCTCAGCTTCACAATTTTTGTCTAAAACCAAATGATTTTTAAACATCTCGATTGGTAAGAAAGGAATGTCATTAATCTGACTTATTGATGAAGGAATTATCTTTAAATAGTCCACAAATTTTCTGTAAACCTCTACATTTTCATACTGAAAACGAAAAGTTTCCAGACAAGCGGTCTGGAAATCAGATTCTGTTTTGATGTCAAAAATATTCTGCTTCATTTTTTTCAAATTTAATTTTGAAATTTATCCCTCAAAAGTTTTCACTTCAAATGAATTTCCGTCATAAACACCATAAGTGAAATAGACGATCCAATCGCCAAGGTTGATATATTTTGCGCCTTTTTCTAAATCGAAAACTAAAGGAAGATGGCGATGTCCAAAAACGAAGTAATTAATATCTTCTGTTTTCAATTTTTCTTTGGAATATTGTATCAGAAACTCTTTGTCCTCGCCAAGAAATTCTTTGTCTTCATCTCCGGAGATCAGTTTATTTTTCTGAGACATATAGTTTGCAATGCTCATCGCAATATCCGGATGCAGCCATCGGAAAGCCCATTGAGCAAAAGGATTTGTGAAAACTTTCTTCATCCTTTTATAGCCTTTGTCGCCAGGTCCCAGTCCGTCGCCGTGTGCCAGAAGAAATTTTTTATCATTAATTTCATAATATCTTTTCTCAAAATAAACAGGAATTCCCAGTTCTTCTTCGAAGTAATTTTTCATCCACAAATCGTGATTTCCCACGAAAAAATAAATCTCAATTCCGGAGTCTTTGAGTTCTGCAATTTTTCCTAAAACACGGATATAACCTTTGGGAACCACATATTTCCACTCGTGCCAGAAATCGAAAAGATCACCCATAAGAAAAAGAATCTGAGCATCTTTTTTGATGAGATCGAGCCAGCGTATGAATTTCTCCTCGCGGATTCTGCTTTGCTTAAGATCTGGAACACCGAAATGCTGATCGGAAGCAAAATATATTTTTTTATCTGGATTAAGATTGATCTTCATAAATTGATTTTCAATTAATCAAAATGATTGCGTTCATCTTTCTGATCTCTCCTGCTGTAGATCCACATTCCAATTCCTAAACCAATAACGGCTGCGGACGCGGTCATTAAAGCTCGAGATAATTTATCCGGCGCATCATTTCCAATGTAGTTCATTAGAAAGATGATAACGAATGTGATGACACCGATTAATAAATATTTGATTTTCGTATTCACTATTACAATTTATAAGAAATCATCACACCACCTTTGAAAGGAATGATCTCGCCGCTTTTATCCCAGTTTTCTACTCTATCATATCTGTTGTCCTGAGTTTCAGGAAGATATTCTACATAACCTTTGTAAAAACCTTGTTGATTACCAACTCCCAAAAATATATCCATATTCCATCGGTTTCCAATCTGAAACTGGTAGCCTGCAGTTGCACCGATCATATAGGAAAATCCTTTTTGGTAAAGCTGATTCATTCGGTAAGGCGTTACTTCTCCTTCTTTTGTGACATAAATATCATTTTTCCAATAATTCCATTTTTGAATATTGAAAACACCGAAACCTACACTTGCTCCCACATAAAAATGTTTAAAAGCCTCATCAAAATAATATCTTCCCTCCACAGTTCCGATCCCAAATAAAGCCTGATGCCCGCCAAAAGACTTCCAAGGTGAAAAGAAAATATCAGCCTGTCCCGTGATATGCTCTGAAAAACCGTGTTCAACGCCGACATTCAGTATTCCTATTGGTAAAAACAAAGCGTTTGCTTTGATGTAGGTTTCGTTTTTTTGTGAAAAGCTAAGGATGGACAGACAGATCAATGTGATTGATAATACTTTCTTCATTGTTATTTCTTATTCAGGATTTCGTTCATTTTTGTGGCGTCTTTGTTTTCTTCTTTAGCGAAGTTGGCCGCCATTCCTGCGAACATTTTTGCTTCGTCTTTTTTTCCTAATTTATCGTACAATGTTGCCAAGATACTGGTGGAATCATAATTTTCTGATGACATCACGACTTTTTCTGCCCATCTTGCAGCACTTTGCAAAGATGTTTTTGTGGAAACTTTGTCTGCGAAAACACTTGCTGCCGCGAGCAATTCTGAATTGTTGAATTCATCCGGATTCTTGTAATATTCCAAAGCGGTTTTCTCGTAAGCCGGAAAGTTTTCGTGAGAGATGTAGTAATTCAATTTATAGATGTTCAGGCTTTTGACAAGGTCTTCTTTTGGAAGTAAACCTTCGCCATCTTTCAGAACTTCTGCATCGTCGATCGTTTTTGTTTTGTCATCTGTTGCCAACGTTACGAGTTTCATTAATTTCAAATAATTATCGAACTGGGTGTAATTTTTCTCGGTTAATAATTCTACGATTGCTGACTTGTTCTGTTGGAAAACTTTGTAGTTGGCATCATCAACAGATTGCGTGAAATTCAAAAGGGCATTGATTTCTTCGCCTGTGAAAGTCTTGTCTTTTTTGTTTGAAAAATATTTTTCTGAGGCTTGCTTGGCTATGATTGGGTCTTTGCTGGCATAAAGACTGATGAAATTCAATAATGCTGGCTGGTCCAATTTTCCTTTCTGAAATTCTTCTTTCAGATTGGTGTTGACCAACTCCGGTTTGTTGTTTTTCTTTCCTAAAGCCAAAAAATCTTCGGTTTTAAGATAGCCTAATTCTTTTCCAACAATTTCGCCTTCTCCATTCAGGAAAAGCAAAGTCGGGTAACTTCTGATACCATATTTTGCAGCCAGAGCAACGCCTTCGCCTTTTTCCATATCGAAATGGGCGTTGATAAAATTTTTGTTGTAATAATCCGCTACATTTGTATCGGTGAAAACGTTGCGTTCCATCAGTTTACAAGGTCCACACCAAGCCGCGTAAGCATCGAGAAAGATGAGTTTTTTTTCGGTTTTGGCTTTGGCAAGTAGAGTAGCAAAATCTGAATCTTCGAACTTGATGTTTTGCTGTGAAAACCCAAGCTGAATGGCGAATATTAAAAAGAAAAATGATATTTTTTGCATTCTGAGAATAAATCGAATTATCTTGCGAAGATAACCAATTCTGTAAGAATGGACAGAGTTTGAAATCCTAAAGTTTTAATTTTTTAACTTTGCAAATCTCTAAGAAGACTTTGAGATGAAAGAGAAAAGATGAAAGACTTTCTGATAGTTATTTTAATTGATAGTCGAACTTGGAAATATATAGAAAGCTTCAACTTTGCGAAGCGCAGCCCGACTTGAACGGATCCCGATGTAAAATCGGGAGGGAGTGGAAGGCGGAAAAGCTGCCCAAAAAATTAATTTTATTGACTTTAAAATATGAGGAAATTATCCTTGCTTTTTACGAAAGATGGCTTGCAATGGCAGATTTCTAAATCCAAAAAGGTTTTGGAAGAGAAGATTTTCCTGAAGGATGAGGAAACGCCAGCCAATCTGGTGACGGAAAAACTGGATGAAGTTTTGGCTTCGGAAAAGTTTTCTGAAATCGCTGTAATATCGGCTATCAACCATTTTTCTGTGGTGGAAGAAGGTTTTGACCAGCACGATTTGGGATACGACCTGATTGCTTACAATGCGGACGTTAAAAAGGATTCTGAGGAATTGATGTTGTCTGTGAACAAGAAATTTGGCGTTCAGTTTTACTACAGTTTTCCGAAGGATTACTATAAGAAAATCAAGGCGTTGGAAGTTCCGGTTCATTTTAATTTTTCCGGTGAGAAATTTCTGAATTCATTAAACGTGAAAAATCGAAAGGAAATTCACGTGAATCTGTATCATCAGCAAGCAGAATTTTTTGCCATTGAGAATAAAAACGTGGTGCTTTATAATAATCTGGATGCGACTTCGGAGGTTGATTTTCTATATTTTATAATGTTTACCTTGAGTAAAATTGATTTTGGAATTACGGAAACTTACTTCTACATTTACGGAGAAACCACGGAAAATGAGACCTTTATCTCGGAAATGCAGAAATTTGTGCCGAATCTGAAAATCGTTTTCGATAATTTGCACAAGAAGAATTTTGTACTTGCTTAATTTTCAACCACAAAAGGCACAAAAGAAAATTTAAAAATCAAAAGTGGAAAGTTCAAAAAAGTAATTAGACAAATTTCGCTTTTTGGACTTTTGAAAAACTTGAAATTCAGAAAATGCTATTGTAACTTTTGTGGTTCATCAAAGCGTTTTGAATTTCATCAATCATCATTTATCAACTATCAATTATGTATCGAATCATATCGGGAAAGTGGAAAGCGAAGAAAATTGCGGCTCCAAAAAACTTCGAAGTAAGACCAACCACAGACTTTGCAAAGGAAGCGCTGTTCAGCATTTTGGAGCATCGTTTTGACTTGGAATTCTGCTCCGTTTTGGACCTTTTTGCGGGAATTGGTTCCATCACTTTGGAATTTGCTTCCAGAGATTGCCAGGATATCACATCCATCGAATTGAATCCGAAACACGCAGGTTTCATCAATTCAACCGCGCAGGAATTGGGAATGGGATTGCAGGTGAACACACAGCGTTTTGACGTTTTCGACTGGCTGAAAAGAAAGAAAAACCACGAGAAAAAATACGATATCATCTTCGCTGATGCACCTTTCGAAACGGACGAAAAAAAATACAATGAACTGATTGATTTGGTCTTGTCTAATGAGCTCTTGAAACCAAACGGACTTTTCATTTTGGAACATCAAAGCAGACAAAAATATCCACATCCGAACTTGAAGGACAGCAGAAAATATGGGAATATCAACTTCTCTTTCTTCGAGGCTCAACCAGTTTCTGAATAAAATTTGAAGTGAATATGAAGGATTTCAACATCAAATTTTTGAGCTTGATGATTTTATTTTTCAGCTTAAAAATCTCTGCACAGAATTCTTACATCAACCAACACAAACCGCTTGCAACGGAGCTTTCCAAGGAATTTGGGATTCCGTCTGCGATTATTCTTTCCATCGCTTATGTGGAAACTGGCGGTGGAAACAGCAAACACGCTCAGACTTTGAACAATCATTTTGGAATGGTCGGGAAAAATACGGTGAACAGTTCCAAATTCAAAAGTTTTGAGAGTTCAAAGGAATCTTTCCGTGCGTTTTGCGAAATGATTTCCAGAAAAAAGTATTATCAAAAAATGAAAGGAAATCTGGATTATTCTGAATGGCTGAATGCGATTGCTTCTGCTGGATACGCTGGAAAACCGACAGAATGGAAACAAAAAATCAATAATGTAATTAAGAAATTCGGACTTTAACTTTCAATTATAAAACACGAAAAATGCCTTGAGATTTCAAGGCATTTTTTATATCAATTAAAGAAGTTTTGAAAGATAGATTTCCGCAGGCTTATCTAATAATTCAGGCGCTTTCTGTACAAATTCTTTGATGTAAGATTGTTGGTTGTGCGCATCCAAACCTTCTTTGCTTTTCCAAATCTCGTGAAAGATGAAAACTGTTTCGTGCTCCAAACCTTGCTGTAATTCGTACTTTTCGCAGCCTTCTTCTTGCCTGGTATTCAAAACCATATTATTCAGGATTGATTTTAACTCCTTAATTTTATCTGTTTTCGATTTTAAAATCGCTGTTAAATAGATTGACATATTTGATTATATTTAATTAATTCAACACTTTTAGATTCTCAGCTTCCAAAGTTTTTTTGAGATAATTTTTGTACTCGATTTCGTAATTATCAATACGTTCCTGAGTCGCCGATTTTTCCATATCGTGGAAATGGAAACTTCCCAAATGTTTCATTCCTGTGAATGCATTCATCCTGTGAAAACCGAACAAGACACCTTCGTCTACCGAATGTTGGTTGAAAAATTCGCCTTCCAAAGTGAAAGCCGTTTCCGGTGCATTCCAGCTTGTGGTTACGAAATAATGTTTCCCGTGCATCAATCCGCCAGTTCCGTAATTGATGGCGGGATTCACTCTGGAACGGCCGTCACTTTTGTAAATGCCATTGTTGTGACCAGCCGTGAAAACTTCGTCTATATAAAATTTCAAACGATTCGGAACCTGAAACCACCAAACCGGAAAATGGTAAACCACAATATCAGCCCATTTGAAATTCTCAGCTTCCTGAACTGCATCAAATTCATCGTTGACGTTCGTGATTCTAATTTCAAAATTTTCATTTTCAAGAACCTCTTTTGTCCAGTTGGTAATGGTTTTGTTGAAGCTTCCGCCAGAATGTGCAAAGGTTTGTCCACCGTTGATTACAAATATATTTTTCATTAATTGATTATTTAAATTATTGATACTGCAAATTTCCGACAGAAGAATGAATTATAAAAATAATTTAAATCATACATTTGCATTATAATTATGATTATTAATTGCTTTTAGCAATTAGCTGTTGGCAGTTGGCTTAAAATCACGGGTCAAGCTCTTGAACTAAGAAAATTTATTAATTAAATAACATAAAGTATTCACAATGATAAATCTAGAATGGCTCAGAACTTTTAAAAGTGTTTACGAAACCCAATCTTTCACGAAAGCGGCGAAGGAATTGTACATTTCACAGCCAGGCGTAAGTCTTCACATTGGCTCATTGGAAGCTTATGTTGGTTATACGTTGTTCGAAAGAATTTCTAAAAAATTGATTCCGACTGAGAAAGCAAAAATCCTTTACAACTTTACGCTGGAACCACTTTTGAAACTGGAAACTGCTGAACAAACTTTCCATAAAACGACAAAAACTGAACGTTCAACCGTAAGCATCGGAATGTGTTTTGAGACTTTTCAATTTACTTTGGAGAAGCACATTCCGAATTTTGATTTTAATGTCATTATCCGTTTTGGATTGTATGAACAGATGTTTTCGGATTTGGACAATGGCTTGTTGGATTTGATAATCACACCACGTAAAGGCAATTTGAAAAACTTGAATTTCGATTCATTCTCCAAAGAAAAAATTGTTTTGATTAATGGAACCGGAACCGATACTTCGGAATTCAAAAATCTCATTAAGAAAAATAAAATCGAAGAAGCAGAAGCTTGGCTCAAACAGCAAATCTGGTACAGCACAGCGGCCGATATGGAACATCTGAATAACTTTTGGAAAGCCAATTTTAATCGTCATCCAGACTTCAAACCAAATTACATCGTTCCGAATATTTGCTCAATTGTCCGCTGTTTAAGTGGAAATTCCGGATTCTCAATCGTTCCCGATTTTCTCTGTAAAAAAGAGATTGCCAGTGGCGGAATCGAAATTGCTTGGGAAGGAAATAACAAAATCGAGAACACACTTTATTTTGGCGAACGTGTGAAAAATAATGTTCAAAACGAGATTGATAGAATCAAAGAGATATTCCGAAATGAAAATTTCTAAAGAACAATATGCTCCAAATCAATTGATTTTCCGAAGAATTTCTTTGAGATTTTTTCGAAATTTTTGGTAATATCGGATAAGAAAAATTGATAAGTTGGTTTGTGATTTTCCTCGTTGAGAAGATTATGCTTGTCCAAAATCATTTTCAATTGGTTTGCAACGATATTTGGAGAATCGATGACGCGAACGCGGTTTCCATAATATTGCTTTATTTCGTCTATCAAAAGTGGATAATGTGTGCAACCAAGAATCAATGTTTCTATATTTTTTAGTTTGCTATTACTCAAATAATTATAGATAATCGAATGTGTAATCGGATGATTTTTAAAACCTTCTTCAATCGCAGGAACCAAAAGTGGCGTTGCCAACTCATCAACCTTAATGAACTTGTTATGTTTACGGATTGATTTTTTATAAAGTCCAGAATTGACCGTTGCTTTGGTCGCAATGACGCCAACGTTGTTGTGAATCTCATACGACACTTTTTCCGCCACAGGATTAATCACATCAATCACCGGAACTTTCTCCTCCACCAAATCCTGAACTTCCTTCAAAGCATTCGCCGTCGCAGAATTGCAGGCAATGACGATGGCTTTGCAGTTTTTCTCCAATAGAAATTGTGTGATTTTGGTTGAATAGCCGACAATCGCTTCACGGGATTTTTCGCCGTAAGGAAGATGTTTTGTGTCGCCAAAATAAATTAAATCTTCGTTTGGCAACAGTCGTTTAATTTCCTTTGCAACCGTCAAGCCCCCAACGCCGGAATCAAAAATTCCAATGGGTTGATTGGCTGAAAGATGGGTGTAGTCGGCTTTTTTCTTTTTCAATTTTTGGAAAAATTATGTAGCAAAAATAAGGATTTTATTAGAAGTTTTTGTCATTTTAAAAGAATCTCAAAGTTTAGTTTCCTACTGAATGACAAAATGATGTTTTGACTTGACAGTAAATTTAAACCATAAACAAATCGCTCGCAATTCCGTCTGCCAAAAACCAGTGTTTTTCGGGAATTAAAAGATGATTGTTTTCGATTTTTAAAATTCCGGATTCCAGTTTTGGATTGATTTCTTTATGAAGATAATCGATTATTTCTGAGGAAAAATTTTGATTGATTCTATTTAAATCGACGCCCCAGACTGTCCTTAGACCAATCATCATCATCTCGTTGAAACGGTCTTTTTCTGATAGGATTTCGGTTTCTTTTGGTATAATATTTTGATTGATATTCTTGATGTAAAGTGGATTATTGGCGATATTCCAGCTTCTTTCTAGATTGCCGTTGTAAGAATGTGCGGATGGACCAATTCCCAGATAAGGTTCAGATTTCCAATACGCTGAATTATGTTTGGAATGAAAACCTGGCTTTCCAAAATTTGAAATTTCGTAATGGTCAAAGCCATTATCTTTCAGAAAATCAGACATATAATAGAATTCCTGATTCTGTTCGGCTTCTTCGGGAGAATTGACTTTACCATTTTCAATCCATTTTTCTAAAGCTGTTTTTGGTTCGACAGTTAGAGCGTAAGAAGAAACGTGCGGAACTTGTAACTCGATGGTTTTGTTGAGATTATCTTTCCACATTTCGAAATTTGAAGTTGGCGAACCGTAAATCAAATCGATGCTGATGTTTTCCAATCCAAAATCCTGAGCGCGTTTGATGGAACTTTCTGCTTCAGAAGCGTTATGCGCGCGGTTCATTAATTTTAAATCTTCATCAAAAAAACTTTGTGTTCCGATGGACAATCGATTGATTTCTGTTTGGGATAATTGCTTGAGGAAGTTTTTATTAAGATCGTCCGGATTTGATTCCAAAGTGATTTCAATATTATCATCAAAACTGAAATATTTTTGAAATTCGTCTATCAAAGATTTTATTTCATCCACACTTAGAACTGAAGGCGTTCCTCCACCGAAATAGAGTGATTTTAGAGATTTATGTTCGAGTTCGTTATGTCTGAGTCCAATCTCTTTTTTAATAGCCAAAAGCATCTCATCTTTCAATTTAAAGGAAGTTGAAAAATGAAAATTACAGTAGCTGCATTTCTGTTTGCAGAATGGAATGTGGAGATAAATCAAATGTTGATAATAAATTATAAATCATGAATGTGCAAACCAACATTCAAAAATCGAATTGCTCGCAGCCCGGCTTGAACGGAGCTCTTTTGTGGAACGGAGTGCAACAAAAAAGCGGGAGTGGAAGACGGATAAAGCTGCCCAAAAATTACCTGTAACGGTAACCCCGTGTATTAATAAAATTTTCAATATTAAACCCTAAAGACAACATAAAACTATTTCCAAAATTCTCGGTCAGTTCTGACACTCCGAAGTTGTAAACGGCACCAAATGTAACTGGTCCAACTCGTCCCTTGATAACGGGAGACATTCCAAGATTCTGACTGCCAACAGCGCTTTTTGCACTTCGGAAACTGATTCCGGCAGAGATATTATTTTTCTCTCCAAAAGCGGTTGCCATCAAATTATAATCAAATATTCTTGAAGAATTGGTATTTAGATTCATCATCAAAGAAGGTGTCAAAAAAATACCCTCTGTAAAATGCCAGTCGTAACCTGCATTCAGATAAAATTTGGTAGGAGAAGGTTCTATGCCGTTATCGATCGGCAATGTGTTGCTTATAGGAATATCAACAACAGAAATGCCTGCAAAAAATCTTTTATATTTGAAAGCCGTTCCCAAATTGACATAAGCCAGAAAAATATCATTTGTATTTTCCCCCAAAACAGGATCGCCCAGTTGCTCAGGAGTAATCTGCCCGTAATCAATATTCATGTTATAAAGATTGGTCCCGATACCAAATGAAAACTGATCCTGACGGTCTTCCTCATCACTTAAAGGAATAAAATAGGATGCGCCAAGCATCACTCCGTTGGAAGAAATCGGACCATTCTGATCTCGGAAAAATGAAACACCAGCACCGACTCTGTCGAAAACGTTGGCGTGCAAACCAATTGACTGTACATTTGGAGACTCAGCCAATTGTGAAAACTGTTTTTGATAATTGAGATTGAGAACTACATCATCGGTTTTTCCCAACAATGCCGGATTGAATAGGAAATCACCATCAACAAGGTATTGCTGATAAAAGGGTAATGTTTCCTGAGCTTTTGCCTCAACACAAAAACCTGCAGCGAACAGTAAAAAAATTTTATAGAATATGTAATTTTTCTTCACAGTACAAATGTATAAAACTCTAGTTATTATCCAAATATTTTCTCCAACGTTCTGACGCTTCCTGCATATCTTTCGGCATTGGACTTTCAAAATACATTTCTTTCTTGGTTGTCGGGTGGATAAAACCAAGTGTATGAGCGTGCAGAGCGTGTCTCGGCAAAATTTCGAAAACATTATTTACAAATTGCTTGTACTTTGGCAAGTTGACGCCTCTCATTATAATATTACCTTCATATCGCGCATCATTGAACAACGTGTGACCGATATGTTTCAAATGCGCTCTGATCTGATGCGTTCTTCCAGTTTCCAGCTTGCACTCGATCCAGGTCATATACCGGAAACGTTCGAGGACTTTGTAATGCGTTACGGCGTGTTTTCCGTGGCTTCCGTCTTCGTAAGTGTACATCTGCATTCGGTTTTTCGGATGTCTGCCGATGTGTCCTGTTACAGTTCCTGTGTCTTCTTTTACATTTCCCCAGACAAACGCCCAGTAAAGACGTTTTGTTGTCCGATCAAAAAATTGTTTTGCCAGAAAACTAAGAGCATACTCGGTTTTGGCAATGACGAGCAATCCGGAAGTGTCTTTGTCAATCCTGTGAACCAATCCTACTCTATCCAGATCGGAATTGTAATTTGGATCTTTTGAAAAATGAAAAGCTAATGCGTTTACCAAAGTCTTATCCCAGTTTCCAAATCCCGGATGAACAACCATTCCCGGATCTTTATCAATCACAACAAGATCACTATCTTCATAAACAATATTAATAGGAATATCCTGAGGAATAATGGTATTTTCTCTAGGAGGATGTGCCAGCAGAACACTGATCTCATCGCCCGGTTTTACTCTGTAATTCTGTTTTACAGGATTTCCGTTGACAATCACATTGCCAGCCTTACAGGTTTGAGAAATTTTGTTCCGGGAAGAATTCTGGCGGAAAATCAATAAGAATTTATCGATTCTCAGTGGTTCCTGTTTTTTATCAACGGTAATATTGACGTGTTCATACAAGCCACTGTTTTCTTCATCAGCTGAATGATCGTCATTGGTCAACTCATCTTCCAGGAAATCTTCGGTCTCGTCTAGCATATTTTTAGTCTAAAAAGGCTTCAACTGATGTCGAAGCCTTTTGTTTTTATTTTATTCAATGACCACCTTTTTCGGCTTTGGCTTATCTACAGGTTTTGTAGTTTGTGGCGTTATATTTTGTTTTACTGTTGGACTGGTTGTCGCAGCAGGTTGTGTGCTTGTTGTTTTTGGTTTTGTCGTTGGCTGCGCAGTTCCAGATGTTGAAGGCACTGTAGAAACTGGCGGTTTTACAACTGCTGGTCTCTGCTCAATCGTTGGCGGCGGCACTTCGTTATATTGTATCGGGGCTAAAGTTGTATCGATTTTTGGCCGGTACATATCATCCAGCTGCTGTATTTTACTCTGTAGCTCTGCCGGTGTTTTCTTACTTGCCCAGAGATCAATCTGCATTCCCTGATCCCGCAGCGAACCAAATCCCGGATCCTGATAATAAACAATATCCGACTCATCTTTTCCGCCATCTTCGTGATCTACGATTCCCACTTCAAATAGAGCCTGTGCAATTATTTTTCGGGCCTCCTGAACGCTTCTGCCTACAACATTAGGAATGGAAACATTTCTCAAAGGACCAGATCCAATGACTAAATCGACACTTGAAAACTTCGGTAACAAAGTTCCCGGCTTGATGCTTGTTCCATTATAAACAATTCTAAGAACCGCATCACGCTGAATACTAGGCTCGAAAAGCGTATCGCCCACCTTTAATCCAACTAAAGTTAATTGATTAAAAGCCAAACCTTTATATCTATCGATAATGTCTGGAACAGCTACTTTTGCCCAAGTTCTTGGATTTACTTTCAGAACGATAGATCTTCCACTTTTAACGCTTGATCCCGGAGATGGAAAAACGGCCAAAACCTGAAACGGACGGAATTTCGGATCATATTTAAAACTATCAACCTCATATTCCAAACCGGAATCATCCAGGATTTTAATAGCGTCGTGCACTTTCATATTCATCACATTCGGCACAGGAACTTCATCCCCGTGATTGGTATGAAACTCCAACCAACGGAATGTAAGCCAAACCAAACCGGCGAAAAACGCCATTGCCAATACGATATTAAGTAATACTTTCCAGTGGAAAAGCGATTTGAACATAATTATTCTTTTTCAGAAACGTAACGCAAATATAGATAATTAAATTGTATTACTCTTTTCTATCCATTCGAAAACCTGTTAAAAAAGAAAATGGGAGGTTTGGTTTAAAAATCTTATTTTTGCACTTTGAAATACATATGGAGTCTATACAAGTTCACGACAAAAGTTTCGTTCCTTACCTGAAACACGATGAAATTCAGGCAATTATTAAAGATCTAGCAGAAAAAGTTTACGAAGATTACAAAGATGAAACCCCAATTTTCATTGGTGTTCTGAATGGTGTGATTATGTTTTTCTCAGATTTTTTAAAATATTATCCCGGTAAATGTGAGATTGCCTTTTTGCAAGTAAGTTCTTATTCCGGAACGCAATCTACTGGTATTGTTTATAAGAAAATGGAACTTACAAAAGATGTTGTGGACCGTCATATTATACTGATGGAAGATATTGTGGATACAGGAAACACGCTTGAAAATCTATTTGAATATTTTAAAAACACGCAGCGTCCAAAATCTTTGAAAGTAGCCTCTCTTCTTTTAAAGCCTGATGTTTTCAAGAAAGATTTCATTGTAGATTATGTGGCTAAAGAAATTCCTAACAAATTTGTACTAGGCTATGGATTGGATTATGATGAATTAGGAAGAAATCTGCCGGATTTGTATCAATTGGAAGAAGGCAGAATCAATCATTAAAACAGAAAGAAATAAATCTAAATAAATTAAAGTAATATGATCAATATTGTTCTCTTTGGCCCTCCAGGAAGTGGAAAAGGAACCCAGGCTCAGCATTTGATTGAGAAGTTTAATCTGAAACAAATCTCTACAGGTGATCTTTTTCGTTTTAATATGAAAAATGACACAGAGCTCGGAAAATCAGCAAAATCATACATCGACAAAGGACAATTGGTTCCCGATCAAGTCACAATTGATATGTTAATTGATGAATTGAGAAAACCGACAGAAACCAACGGATTTATTTTTGATGGATTTCCCAGAACTGCCACTCAGACAGAAGCTTTGGAAACCATCGTGAAAGAGGAATTAAATTCTGAGATCAGTATTTGTCTTTCATTAATAGTAGATGACGAAGTCCTTGTAGAAAGACTTCTGAAAAGAGGAGAAACCAGCGGGAGAACAGACGATTCTAATGAGGAGATCATCCGAAACAGAATCACAGAATATTATACAAAAACTGCAGAAGTTGCAGAATTATACAAAAAACAAGGCAAATATGCAGAAGTAATCGGCGTTGGCGACATCTCCGAAATCTCTGAAAAACTTTTTGCTGAAGTAGAAAAAATTAAATAAAGCCGGAAGATGGAAGTCGGAAGCGGGAAGTATTTTCCATCTTCGGACTTCCATCTTCCATTAATAAAAATATTATGTCAAATTTCGTAGATTACGTAAAAATCCACTGTAAAAGCGGTCACGGCGGTGCTGGATCGGCTCACCTTCGTAGAGAAAAATACATCCCTAAAGGTGGTCCCGATGGCGGCGACGGCGGACGCGGTGGTCACGTAATCATGAGGGGAAATGCTCACGAATGGACACTTTTACCATTGAGATACACGCGTCACATCAAAGCAGAACGTGGTCACAACGGTCAAAAAAACCAATTAACAGGTGCTTACGGTGAGGATGTTTACATCGATGTTCCAATGGGAACGATTGCCAGAAATGAAGAAGGCGAAATCGTTGGCGAAATCCTCGAAGACGGTCAAGAAATTATTCTGATGGAAGGTGGAAAAGGCGGAAAAGGAAACGAGCATTTCAAATCCTCGACCAACCAAACACCAAGATTTGCACAACCCGGAATGGATGGACAGGAAGGTTTTGTGACTTTCGAATTGAAATTGCTTGCTGACGTTGGTTTAGTTGGATTCCCGAATGCTGGAAAATCCACACTTCTTTCATCAGTTTCTGCAGCAAGACCAAAGATCGCGGATTATGCCTTCACCACTTTGAAACCAAATCTTGGAATCGTGGAATGGAGAAATTACAAATCTTTCGTAATGGCCGATATTCCCGGAATCATCGAAGGTGCTGCGGAAGGGAAAGGTCTTGGCCATAGATTCCTAAGACATATTGAGAGAAACTCAATTTTATTATTTTTAATTCCGGCTGATTCTGAAGATCATTTCCAGGAATTTAAAATCCTTGAAAACGAACTTAAGGAATACAATCCTGAACTTTTAGACAAAGATTTCCTTCTCTCCGTTTCGAAAGCTGATCTTTTGGATGATGAATTGAAAAGAGAAATCGCAGCTGAATTCCCGGAAAACAGACAACCATTATTCTTCTCCGGCGTGACTGGTGAAGGACTTCAGGAATTGAAAGATGCGATCTGGAAAAAATTGCACGGATAATATTTAAAGTAAAAAACTAAGGCGATGAGAAAATTTTACACATTTGTATGTTTATCATTATTCACTCTTTCATTTTCACAGACACATTTTGGGGTAAAGGCTGGGTACAATTTATCCAGTATGAATTGGAAGCTAGATGGTTATGATGATATGAAATTTGATTCCAAATCATACTTTTATGTAGGTGGATTTGCCGAGCAAAAAATCAATGAAAAATTTGCTGTTCAAGCAGAACTGCTTTACACACAACTCGGTGGAAAAATGAAGGAAGAAATCACCGACTTTGTTGGAAATCAAGTTATAACTGCCGGAATTGCAACTTATAAATTCAAATATCCTCAACTGCAAATTCCTATTTCAGCGAAGTATTATTTTGTTAATAATTTCAATATCCTGGGCGGTTTTAATTTTGCTTTCAATCTTAATCCTACCGTTGACTCAGATTTTGTAAATACTAGCCCCACTGGTGGAAAAATTGAGAATGCAAAAACACTGAATGTGTCTCCGTTTCTTGGTGCAGAATATTTTCTTAATCAAAATTTTTCTATAGATGCGAGGTATAATTTTGGATTGTTTAATTCCAATAATTCGGGTTTTGACAATAGAATAAGTTTTCTTCAAATTGGACTAGGTTATCATTTTAAATAGTTTTTAGGTATAATTATTGAGACTTTAGTTAAAAAAATTATTATGAAATATCTATTTAGTTTTCTGTTAATGCTAGGCGTAATGTCCTGCACCACTTCCCAGGTTTCAAAATATTCTGCCATAGAATATGAAGTAGGTCCTTGTTTCGGATTCTGTCCAACCTACAAAATCACTATCGATTCTAACCGAAATGCAATTCTTGAAGCAGAACATTTCAACTTCAGCGAGGGTGGATCCAAAGATGATCTTAATAAACCAAGAGAGGGAACTTTCAAAGCCACCCTTAGTCCTGAAGACTATAAAAAATTGATAGAAGCGACAGATGCGGCCAATATCAAAACTTTAGATGATAGTTACATCGATAAGAGAATTATGGACGCTTCAAAAGTGCATCTGAGAGTTACTTTTGCTGACGGAACCAAAAAAGACATCGCAATGTCGGCTGGCGAAAAACCAAAAACATTGACCGATTTGACTACATTAATCGAAGAAATTAAGCAAAATCAAAAGTGGGTAAAAGTTAAATAAGACTTAATCTCGACTTTATTTTAAATAAGTTACCTTTGCAACATATTAATTCCTCCTAATATACGGAGGAATTTTTACTTTATTAAATTAAAAAAATATTCCATTTGAATTTTGACGAATTAGGCTTGATCAAGCCAATATTAGACGCCTTAAAAGCGCAAGGTTACGAACAACCTACACCAATACAAGAAAAAGCGATTCCATCTATCCTGCAAGGCAGAGACCTTTTGGGAAGCGCACAGACAGGAACAGGAAAAACAGCGGCATTTGCCATCCCTATTTTACAAAATCTTTCTTCTGCCAAAGAGCCACACAGAAATCAGATCAAAGCATTGATCCTGACACCGACACGTGAATTGGCAATCCAGATCGAAGAAAACTTCCAAGACTACGGAAAACATTTGAAACTGAAATCTCTCGTGGTTTTCGGCGGTGTGAAACAGCACGCACAAGAACAGCAACTTAAAAGAGGCGTTGATATTTTGATTGCGACACCAGGAAGGTTATTGGATTTTATTTCCCAAGGCATTGTGAAACTTCATCACCTAGAAATTTTTGTTCTGGATGAGGCGGATAGAATGTTGGATATGGGATTTGTTCACGATGTGAAGAAAATCCTGAAATTAATCCCAGCAAAAAGACAAAACCTTTTCTTCTCTGCAACGATGCCGAAAGAAATCGCAAAGTTGGCTTCTGAGATCTTGATCAATCCTGTAAAAGTTGAAGTAGCTCCGGTTTCTTCTACGGCTGACACGATCCAGCAAAGTATTTATTTTGTTGATAATAACAACAAGACCGATCTTTTGATCCACCTTTTAGAAGATCCAAAGTTTGATCAGGTTTTGGTTTTCTCGAGAACCAAACACGGCGCAGATAAGATTGTAAAGAAACTGCATCAGTCCAATATTTCTGCAGAAGCGATCCACGGAAACAAGTCTCAGAATGCAAGACAAAACGCACTTTCTAACTTCAAATCAAAAAGAACAAGAATCTTGGTAGCGACAGACATCGCAGCGAGAGGAATTGATATCGATGAGTTGAAATATGTTGTGAATTACGAATTGTCTGACGTTTCGGAAACTTACGTTCACAGAATCGGAAGAACGGGAAGAGCCGGATCAGAAGGAACTTCTTTCTCATTCGTAGATGCTTTGGATCTTGCGAATCTTAGAAATACTGAGAAATTGATCGGGAAGAAAATCCCTGTGGTAACGGATCATCCTTTTCACACAGACAATCTTGTAGAGCAAAAGAGAGACAGCAACAACAAGCCTTTCACACCGAGACCAAGACCAAACGGTCAACGCTCCGAAAAGCCTAAGAATAAAAGTAATTTCTACAGAAAAAAATAAAAAGAAAACCGGAAGCAATTTCCGGTTTTTTTTTAAGTCTAATAATTATGCTGGTTTCTTTTTCACCAAATTAATGATCGATATCACCGTGATTGCACCACCCAAACCCAGTAAAAAAAGCGCTATCGAATTACCTCCGACCTCACTCCTATTATTGGCAGAGATCTGTCTTGCAGCTTCTTCTGCGCTGGTAGCTGTTGTCGCAATCTCTATATTTTTTTGATTGACCGCGTCACCATCAACTTGAAAGTAAAGATATCCGCCAATAACCAAAGCAATAATGCCTATGATCAGTAAAATTTGAGGTTTGTTTTTCATATTTAGACTATTAGATTTATTATTATTCTAAAGTACTAAAAATTTTATTGGCATTTTCAGTCGTAATTCTATCAATCTCAGCAAACTCTCTTCCGTAAATATCAACCAACTTTCCGGCGACCAATTCTACGTAAGAACTTTCGTTTCGCTTTCCACGGAAAGGAACTGGCGCCAAATAAGGTGAATCTGTTTCCAAAACGATTTTGTCTAATGGAATTTGATTCAAGAACTGATCGATCTTTCCATTTTTAAATGTCACCACGCCTCCGATTCCTAAAACAAATTGAAGGTCGATCGCCTGTTTTGCTTGTTCCAGATTTCCCGAAAAACAATGGAAGATCCCGCGTAATTTCGGATGTTTCTTTCGCTCCAAAACTTCAAAGGTCTCATCAAAACTTTCTCTGGAATGGATCACGATGGGAATATCTTTCTCAATCGCCCAATCGATCTGCTGTTCGAAAGCTTTGACCTGAATATCCAAAGTCGATTTGTCCCAATAGAGATCGATCCCGATTTCGCCAATGGCCACAAAATCTCTTTGATTCAAATAATTATGAACCAATTGCAACTCGTTTTCCCAAGAATCTGGCTGCACGGAGCAAGGATGCAATCCCATCATCGAAAAAATTTTCCCCGGATATTCGGTTTCGAGAAGGAGCATTTTCTGATGCGTTTCGGAGTCAATTGCCGGAAGGAAGAATTTCTCCACGCCTTTGTCCAAAGCCCGCTGGATCATCTCTGTGCGGTCTTCATCGAACTGGTCGGAGTATAAGTGGGTGTGTGTGTCTATCATAATGTGATGCGATTCGCAGTCAGCAAATATCAATTTTTATCTGTCAGGCTGTTGTGTTTTTCTTTTTAACATAAGGAATAAGCAAACTATAAATGTTATAAGATAAAGAAAACCTAAAGCTGGTTTTTTAAAATTAAGAGTTTGGAAATCAAACTCCCGTACTAATGCTAACCCAATTGGAAATGCAAGTAATGCGAAACTTATATTAAAGCCAAATTTAGATTTCATCAATTATTATTTTATTATTTATTATGTAAGTTATTTAAGCAAAAATCTTGTGTTTTACTTTTCTTTGCTGACCTAGGATCTTTTGGTTGATCTTTTCTAAAAACTCCTGATATTTTGGATTCTTCTCATCCGCTGTTTTGTGATTGAGAGCCGCTAGAATTTTATTATTTTCATTAATGAAAAGCTTTGTTTCATCGGTAAAATAAGCATTCCCGAATTTCTCCCAAATGTATTGAACAGCCTGTGAATTCGGGTGGATCATATCTTCTTTGTAAAATCTGTAATCACGGAGATCATCCATCATCAATTCGTAAATAGGAAGATAATGGCAATTTTCTTTTATAGAAATTGATTCGTGGATGGCCGTTATCAATTTTGATTTGCTTAATTGATTTTCTACAATACCATCTTTTGTGTGACGAACTGGCGAAACGGTGAACAGGATCTGCACATCATTTTTACAAATATCTTTCAGAGTATCAATAGTTTGATTGATGGATTCTGTTAATTCCTGATTGGATAAAAATCGTTTCTCGAAAAACTTCTGTGGAATCTTGTGACAGTTGGCAACCAGCTTTTTCTTTGGAAGAAATTCATAAATGTAAGACGTTCCAAATGTGATAATTACAAAACTCGTGTTCTGCAAAAACTGATTCGATTCCTCTATATTTTTATGGATCTGCTCCAACGATTTTTTCGCAAACCGTGAATCGAAAGATGAATGATGATCGAGACTGATGTAACTTTCATTAGCCAAGATCAAATCACTTTCCTGATATTCCTTTGCATCATAGATCTGCTGGATCGCATTATTGATCGAATACGGATTGAAAATTGTCCCAAATGGATTGTTCAAAGATTGGATCTGACCTTCAGAAAATTTGTCGTGCATCTCCGTCGCAAAACACGATCCTATGGAAAAGATGCAGTCATCTGTCCCTATTTTTCTCTCACTTGCATTAATATCTACTTCTGTCCTGAATTTCATTATTTTAATTGTAACAATTTATCAATGTAAAAATTTACCAATATCTGAGATTTTATCAGACTGGTAAATCGGTACATTGTTATATTAAGATTCTCTTCTCAAAAGATAATTTGCCAGTTCTCGGAAAGGCAATTTCTTCTCGTCTGGAAGATTGATTTGATCAAGATAAGATTGTCCAATCTCGTTGTGTTTTTGGATCAGTCTTAGAACTTTGTCATCTACTTTTGTTCTTCTGAAGATCTTCTCAACGCTGTAAACTTTGTCAACATTGTCAGTTTTTTTGGAATACCAATAATTCAGTTCAGATAACTCCTCTGGATTGGCGTGCTCTAGGGCCAAAAGGTAAAGAATGGTTTTCTTATTCTCATAAATATCACCAGCGTGCTTCTTCCCAAATTGTTCCTGATTTCCGAAAACATCCAGATAATCATCCATAATTTGGAATGCAATCCCGATGTGTTTTCCGAAGTTGTACATCGCTTCGGCATCTTCTTCTGACGCTCCAGCGATCAACGCACCGATCTGGAAAGATGAGGCACTCAGAACACCTGTTTTGAAAGTGATCATTTGAATATAATCATCATAAGAGACATTCGACATATTTTCAAAATTGATGTCAAACTGCTGACCTTCGCAAAGAACGGCACCAGTCTCAGAAAATATCTTGATACATTTTTTGAATAAGTCCGGTTCCAGATCTTCGAAGAATTGATAAGCTTTGATCAATAAAGCATCTCCTGAAAGGATTCCAACATTGATTCCGTGGAGGGTGTGGATGGTTGGTTTATTTCTCCTCAACGGCGCTTCATCCATAATATCATCATGGATCAAAGTAAAATTGTGAAAAAACTCGATGGCCAAAGATGGTTTCAAAGCTTTTTCCAAATTACCCTGGAAAAGATCGCAAGCCATTAGCAACATGATCGGACGAAGCCTCTTGCCACCGTGAGAAATGATGTAATTCATCGGATGGTAGAGCTCGTCTGGTTTGTTGGTAAACGTATGTTTTTCGATAGCGTCTGCTACAATTTTCTGATACTGATCTAGGAATTCCATTTAAAAACTTGTTTGAGGCAAAAATACGTTTTTTACAATTGTTCTACCAAGATTTTGATTCTAGTTTATTAGTTTTAATCATAAAAAAGCTTCTCAAATTGAGAAGCCTGACGATAAAAAAATGTCAAACTTTAACTAAGAAATCGTATTAATTATAATTCGAAAGAAATGAATTAACAATCATTGTAGAATTTACTTTAACTTCTTACATTTTATCTTCATTTTTCCCTGTTCCAAAACAAGATTTTTAACCTGGTTATTTTCTATGGTGAAAATCAATTTGCCTTTTGCACTTCGCAGATAGAAAGTATTTGCATCCAGTCTTTCGAGCAAACCACGCTCTCCGATCTTTCCATCTTGAAGCTCACTCATAAATAAATGATTATTCTCCGCTTCCGTGATTTCAAACTCACCAACCGTAATTAATCCGGCCAATCTAGCCGAGTATTTTCCTGTAAAAATAGACACTTTGGGTTCTTCGGTTTCCGAGTGATAAAAAACGGGATAAGTATATTTTTTATCATAATATTTAGAAAGGATGCCAACTACAACATCATTAAGATTTCCTCTTGAACCATTTGTAAGGATTGATAAATATAAATCTTCTGCCGGAAAGTAGAACACTGCACTTTTGAATTCATCAATTCTGCCTGTATGTCCCCAACCAGTTTTTTCATAAAATGGTGCTTTGAACAAACCGTGACCTATGGATTGATTTTTCAGAGTCTGCATTGTAGAAAGGGATTTCGCTGAGAGTAGATTCCCGTGAAACAAATGTTCGAATAATTTATTCAAATCACTTGTAGTAGAAATAATTGCACCTGCAGAAAAAGGGAGACTTGGATTGGAACTCACATCTTCCGACCAATCTTTTCCATTAAACAGATAAGATTTCACATTGCTAATATCCTGCTGATTTTCTGCTACGAAAGTATGTGGCAAATTTATCCTGTTCACAATCCTTTCCTTCACATTCTGAGCATAACTTTTACCGGTTAAATCTTCGATAATGTAACCTAACAAAATATAATTTGAATTGCTGTAAATGCAATCTTTGTTTGGTTTGAAATCGGGCTTTCCATCGTTTATAATATCTAAAATCTGCCTTTTGGAAAATGTTTGATTCCTTGTTGAATAATAATTTTTCCAGGCTGTAAAATTGTAAATCCCGCTGGTGTGAGACAGTAGATTTTCTACGCTGATATCTTTCGAATTTTTAATTTCAGGATAGAATTTGCTCAGTTTCTTATCAAGTGTCAACTTGTCTTCTTCTATCAACTGAAAAATAACGATAGCCGTAAAAACTTTTGTGATGGAACCAATTCTATATTCTCCATTATTGGGTTCGAGAGGATTAGAATTGTAAGCATAAATGATGTCATTTCCTTTTTTCAGTTCGATGTTCCCGAGAAAGGAATTTTCTTTCGTCAGATAATCCATCAGACTGTCAACGGATTTTTTGTAATCAGAGTTTTGCGGGAAAGCGAAAACAAACAGATTCAGGAAGAATAGAAGGCAGAGTTTTTTCATAGCATAATTTTATATTGATACAAATTAAGCCACATCCATTCTGCAATTTTTGTTTTTTTTGACCAACGTCATCAAAGCTTGGACAAATATTTCAAATTTTGTTTGTCAATGGAAAATACGTGTTCGTGTAAAAAACAAGATCAAAGCAGTGAAAATATTTAACTTTACGTTTTATTCAATTAAATGAAATCATTAAGAGGAAATCAAATCATTCGGTTATTGCTAAATATTGCATTTACAGGCTTTATACTCTTTGCAGCAGTTGGTAATAATCAGAAAAATCTTCCTTTAGTCTATATTTTCATTTACAACCTTCTGCTATTTGTTCCCGCTTGGATAAATAATTTTTGGTTTCTTCCGAAACTTCAAGATCATAAGAATATCATAAATTATTTAATTTCATTGATCACTCTTCTCGTTATTGAAACTATTGTTCTAGGTAATTATTTGCAATGGCTTTATCAGCAGTTCAACACCGAGGAATTGGTGGATTTTACACCGCTGGCAGCTACTTCTTCCGCTCCCGAATCATTAAAGGAATATCAGTATTATTTTGATGCATTTCCGGCGATTATTATTTTAATGCTTCTGATGGCTATCGGATATTCTGTACAGGAATTTATATTAAGAATCAAAAGGGAGAAACAAATCCGCACACAACAGACCATCGCAGAGCTGAGTTTGCTAAAATCACAAATCAGTCCGCACTTCCTTTTCAACGTTTTGAATAGTCTGTACGCTTTAGCACTTAAAAAGTCTGAAGAAACGCCCGATGTGATTCTGAAATTATCTGACATCCTCAGATATTCGTTGTACGAAACAAAGGAAACGGAAATTTCAGTTATTGATGAAATACACATTCTCAATACTTACATCGATATTGAAAGGCTGAGAATGCCACAAAATGCAATCATCTCATTTCATTATGAAGGTGTAAAAGACTCGGTTAAAATTGCGCCAATGCTTTTGTTACCTTTGATTGAGAACGCATTCAAACACGGAACTGATTCTACAATTGGTAATTCTTACATCAAAGCGTCATTGAGTTGTAGTGATAAAAACCTTATATTTAATTGTGAAAACAGCTTTAAAAAATCTTCCAAGAAAGATGTCGGCGGGATCGGGATTGAAAATATCCGGAAACGGCTGCAATTGATTTATCCTTCAAAACATCGATTTGAAATTGAAGAAAAAATAGATTTATTTAAGGTAACTCTTGAAATTAAATTTTAAAAATGGAAAAGATAAGATGTTTAGTAGTTGATGACGAAAAGCTGGCTCAGGAAGTTTTGATTCATCATATTTCAAAGTTTGAGATCTTAAAATTGGAAGGTGTTTGCAGCAACGTTTTCGAATTAATTTCCTTTTTGAATAAAGATAAAAACATCGATTTGATTTTCCTTGATATCAAAATGCCAGAAATCAATGGAACAGATTTCGTTGAAATGTTCAACAATCCGCCTGCAATTATCTATACAACAGCTTATAATCAATACGCTCTCAATGCTTTTGATCAAAGTGCAATAGACTATTTACTAAAGCCTGTTTCGCTGGACAGATTTTTTAAAAGCGTGCAAAAAGCAACTCAATATCTAAGACCAAAACAAGATTCTGTCTCAACAACCATTGAAAATCTGAATGAAAGTTTTTATGTAAAAAGTGATAAACGGCTGGTAAAAATAAATCCTGCAGAACTGATTTATATTGAAGGAATGCGAAATTACCTTTGCTTGCATACAGAAACAGATAAGATAATGGTGCACGGAACTTTAGCTTCCATTGAAGAAAACTTAAAGCATCTAAATTACATCTGTAGAGTGCATAAATCGTTCCTTATCAACCTCTACAAAATCAATTATCTCGAGCAGCACGTTATTCTATTGACTAATAAAAAAACTGTTCCAATTGGTTTAAGCTACCGTGAGCAAGTGTATGAAAAATTGAAAATAATGTAACAAAAAAAGCTTCCCAAAACTGGAAAGCTCTATGTTATGAATTTAATTTAAAATTTAAAAAATCAAGACTACAAGAAGATAAGTAATTCCTGCAACGATCGCGCTGATAGGAATCGTAAGAATCCAGGCCCAAAGTAGACTTACTGTAATTCCCCATCTTACGGCTGAAACTCTTTTAGTCAATCCAACGCCGATAATCGCACCTGTAACTGTGTGCGTCGTAGAAACAGGGATTCTCAATTGTTCTGTAATGAAAAGCGTGATAGCACCCGCTGTTTCTGCCGCTACTCCTTCCAATGGAGTCACCTTCGTAATTCTGGTTCCCATCGTCTTAATGATCTTCCATCCACCACTCATCGTACCCAAAGCGATTGCTAAGAACGATACAACCGGTACCCAAAGGTAATGCTCTGCAAAAAAGTTGAACCTTTCTGCTTCCGGAATATTTAAGTACAACGGATCTTTCATCATATTCACGTGAAAATAGATCATCGCTGCTCCAATGATTCCCATTACTTTCTGAGCATCATTTGTCCCGTGTCCAAGACTGAATAATGCTGAAGAAACCAACTGCAGTTTTTTGAAAACACGTTCCGCTTTGTGTGGATTGGCTCTTTTGCAGATATTAACAATAATCAATGTGATTAAAATTGAAATTGCCATCCCGATAAGCGGCGCCATAAAGATGAATAGGAAAATCGGAATCACCACTTTGTACTTCACCACATTCTGTGTAAAAAGCTGCACAAATGACTGATAGGCTTTTTCGAAGAAAGAATATTCAGGATGTGTGATGGCGATCAAGTGATAGTCAGAAATCAAAGCGTGCATCAGTGCTGCTCCGATGAATCCACCAATCAACGTATGTGATGATGAGGACGGAATCCCGAACCACCAGGTTAATAAATTCCAGGCAATCGCTGCGATAAGTCCTGCAAAAATAACCTCCAGCGTGATGAAGTTTTCATCCACCGTTTTGGCAATCGTGTTACCAATTTTGAATTCGCCTACAACGTAAGCGGCTATGAAAAACGCGGCAAAGTTCCAGAATGCTGCCCAAAGAACAGCTTGAAAAGGCGTCAGTACTTTTGTAGAAACAATGGTTGCAATCGAGTTTGCTGCATCGTGAAAACCATTGATATAATCAAATATTAACGCAAGCGCGATAATGATAATTAGTAGAATTGGAAATTCCATTCGTTTATTTTTAGATACTGCTTTTTATGCGTATTTGATAACTATGCTTTCCATTGTGTTGGCAACATCTTCCGCTTTGTCTGTTACGATCTCCAGATAGTCAAGAATCGATTTTTGTTTGATGATCAACAAGGCATCATTAGTTTCGAACAACTTTACGATTGCCTGGCTCAAAACATCATCGGCAATATTCTCGTAAGAATTAATTTTGATACAAGATTCTCTTACCTCGTCCGGATTTTTAAAATCTTTCAGGTTTTCTAAAGCTTTCTTGATCTCTATACAACATTTGTGAATCAATAATGAAAACTCCGTGTAAACTTTGTTCTCAGGACTTTTGTAAAGATAAATATATTTTGCAGAAGCGTAGATGTAATCTGCAATATCATCCAAACCAGACGCAAGATAGTTGATATCTTCCCTGTCAAACGGTGTGATGAAGTTTTCGCCCAATTGTACGAAGATCTCGTGTGTAAGATCATCCAATTTGTGTTCGTAATCACTCATTTGATTCAACAACGTTTCGTCATTGATATCAAACTCCAGAAGACCATCGTGAAATGTTTTTGACATCTCTACTAAGTTATCTGCTACACGAAGAAACAGATCAAAAAAGATTTTATCTTTCGGCTGAAATGCTCTGAAAATATTACCTATTCCCATTATTTTGCTTTAATTTCTGCAAATATGAAACAAAAAAACCTTAACGAAAAACTTTTATATTAATTTTTCATTAAGATTAAAACACACAAAAACCTGCTGATTAGCAGGTTTTTACGTAAATTATTTTATTTTATTTTCGGGTTTTGTTCTTATTGGGCAACTTCTGCTCTCATTTCTTTTCCCCGAAACTTCATACTAGTTAATCCATCCATCACCTCATTCTTGTATGACTTTTCAATTTCGAAGAAACTGAATTTGTCCAAGATTTCTATTTCACCGATATCGGCTCTTTTTTTGGATTTGGAAGTCGCTTTGTTGATGATCTCCAGCATATCAACTTTCTTCAATTGGTCTCTTTTTCCAAGGTTGAAGAAAAATCTTACCATATCTTCATTGTTGCGTCTAGGCTTGCGGTCTCTGCCTCCATCTCTGGACCCACCGCGATCACGATCGCCACCTCTGTCTCGGAAAGAACCTCCATCTCTGGAGCCTCTATCTCTGTCTCTACCGTCTCTGTCTCTTCTTCCTGGCTTATCGTCTCTGCTGTTACCGAATTTCTGATCAGCAAGATCATTACTATTCTGATAGTAAGTCGCCATTTCCTTCAATTGGAATTGCAATAACTGGCTTACCAACTGCTCTTTTGTGAAAGCTGAAAGATCTGGAATTAAGCTTTCGTCAAAATCAATAACGTCAACATGTTCTGTCAATAATTTTTCGAAAACACCGCCAACCTGAGCTTTGATGATTTCTTTTCCAGTAGGTATTTTTTTCTCAACGATTTCGATCTTGGTTTCAGCCTTGATCTGCTTCATTTTTCTGCTTTCCTCTGGCTTTGCCAACGTCATCGAGATTCCGTTTTTCCCTGCACGTCCTGTTCTTCCGCTTCTGTGAACGAAAACTTCCGGATCATCTGGTAAAGAGAAATGGATTACGTGTGTCAAAGAATCCACATCCAATCCTCTGGCTGCAACATCTGTCGCTACCAAGATATCGATGTTTTTCAGTCTGAATTTCTTCATTACTGTATCTCTTTGAGCCTGAGAAAGATCACCGTGAAGTGCATCTGCCGCGTAACCATTCTGCATCAAAAAGTCTGCAACCTCCTGAGTTTCCATTCTTGTTCTACAGAAAATAATGGAATATTGGTTTGGATTAGCATCAATCAGCCTTTTAAGAGCTTCTTTCTTTTGTCTGTAACCAACCACATAAAATTCGTGCGTGATGTTTTTCTTCACTTCATTAACAGATCCGATAGTAATTCTATGAGGATTTGTTAAATAATTTTTAGAAATACGTTCCACTTCCTTGCTCATTGTAGCAGAGAAAAGGAAAGTTTGTTTTGTATCCGGCGTTTCTCTCAATATGGTTTCCAAATCGTCTTTGAAACCCATAGAAAGCATTTCGTCAGCTTCGTCTAACACTACCCATTGAGCTTCAGAAAAGTCCAATGCTTTTCTGTTGATCATGTCGATCACACGTCCTGGAGTTCCCACGATAATCTGTGGTTTTTCTCTAAGAGATTTGATCTGATCCACAATACTGCTACCACCATAGACTGCAGTAGTCTTGATGTCTCTAAGGTATTTAGTATAATTCTTGATGTCTTTGGTAATCTGGAGGCAAAGTTCTCTAGTAGGGCAAAGCACCAATAATTGGATTTTACGACTCTTGTCGTCTATCATATCCAAAATCGGAAGCGAAAACGCTGCTGTTTTGCCTGTTCCTGTTGCCGCAAGTGCGATAAGATCGCGAGTATCTGTAGAGATAAAAGGAATAGTCTGTTTTTGGATTTCTGTCGGCTCTACGAAGCCGAGGTCGCCAATCGCCTGAAGAACTTCAGCGCTAAGATTGGATTCCGTAAATAAATTCATTTAAAAAGATCGTCTAATAATTGGTGCAAAGGTACACTTTTTATTTTTGATAACAAAACGACTTCTTTTTTAACAATTCCTTATTACGGAAAATTAATATTGGGATTGATGTTATGAGAAAGGTTTTTTAGAAAAAAATGACATAAAAAAAATCCTCCCAAATTTTGCGATTTAGAAGGACTTTATTGTGTAAAAAAGAAAGTTATTCTTTTATGAATTTTTCTGTCATCGAACTATTGTCTGTTTCAGCTTTTATAATATAATTACCTTTTGGCAAATCTGAAACATTAATTTTTTGATGTCTCGAAGTTTTGATTAATTGCCCATTAAAATTATAAATCTCTGCTTTTTGGAAGTGATCTTCTGTTTCTATATTTAGAATATTCCTAACAGGATTTGGATAAATTTTTACAACTGATTTTTTAATATCTATTGTTGACATATAACCACAATTCGTGCTGAACGTTGACCAACTATCTCTTTCCGTCCAGTTGGAAGTGGAATAAGCCGCATCGTCTACCTGGATGCAAGTAAGATTAGGATTTTGCCTGAAATCGACAGAAGAAATATTGATATTATTTCCATTTTTCAAATTAAGCTTTGTCAAATTATTATTTGAACATAAGAACTCAGTAAGAGCAGTATTTTTACTTAAATCTAAATCAGTTATTAGATTCTGATAACAGCCTAAAAAGAATAAAGCTGTATTTCTGCTGACATCAAGACCCGTCAATTTATTGTTGGAACAATCAAAAGATTCTAAAGCTATATTTTTGGAAACATCAAGGTTCGTCAGTTGGTTATGATCACAATTGATTGTATTTAATATGGTGCTTGGACTTATGATGAGATTTGTCAGTTGATTATTAAAACATTCCAATGAAGTTAAAGCGATGTTCTTACTGGTGTCTAAACTTTTTATTTGATTGTTATAGCAACTCAGTTGATATATTTTCACAAAAGCTTCTATTCCTGTCAGACTCGCAATATTGCTGGAAGGACAATCTATAGATCCTGTAAAATTATTAGCTTCAGAAAGTTGTATTTCAGCATCGCCATTGGTATTGATATCAGTATTCCCTATTAAATAAGCCTTGAAATTTGCATCTGGAATATTGACATTTTGAGAATAAAGAAAAGAGCACGACATTAATCCTGCAATAGTGAGTAATTGTTTAATCATAGTATTAGTTTCTAAAATTGTCGGCAAAGATATTTTAATTTATTACACACGGAATCTTAATGAGAAATTATTTTTCAGAATTAACATTCCGCCACATTCACCGCCACAGCCAAACCGCCTTCCGATGTTTCTTTATATTTCGAATTCATATCCAACGCCGTTTCCCACATAGATTTGATGACGCTATCTAATGACACTTTTGCTTTCGAAGGATCGCCATCTAAAGCAAGCGAAGCTGCGGTTATAGCTTTCATCGCGCCCATAGAATTTCTTTCGATACAAGGGATTTGAACAAGTCCGCCAATCGGATCACAAGTCAAACCAAGGTGATGTTCCATCGCGATTTCTGCGGCCATCAAAACCTGAGCTGGCGTTCCACCGGAAATCTCAGTAAGTCCTGCTGCAGCCATTGCGGATGAAACGCCCACTTCTGCCTGACAACCGCCCATTGCTGCCGAAATGGTCGCGTTTTTTTTAAATAATGTTCCAATTTCGCCTGCCACTAAAAGAAATCTGATTATATCTTCCTCAGAATTAAATTCAGTGAAAACCTGCGAATACATCAAAACTGCCGGAATCACACCACTTGCGCCGTTTGTTGGTGCTGTGATGATTCTTCCAAAAGAGGCGTTTTCTTCATTGACAGCGAGTGCAAAACAAGAAACCCATTTGGTAACAGAACTGAATGTTTTCTGGTCGCTTTTCACCATTTCGAACCATTCGTTTTTGTTCTTGTAAATCTTGGCTCCCAAAAGTTTTTCATTCATTTCAGACGCTCGTCTTGTGACATTGAGTCCGCCAGGAAGAATCCCTTTTTTGTTGATGCTTTTGTAAACACAATCTTTGATATTTTCCCAAATTTCCAATGTTTTTTCGCGCGTTTCTTCGTGCGTTCTCCAGGATTCTTCGTTTTGAAAAACCAAATCCGAGATTTTATCAAGCTTCAATTTATCAATATATTTCAGAATGTCGCTGCCGTGATGACAAGGATAAAGTGTTCTTACGCAACGATCTTCCATCGAATTATCTTCCTTGGTTGCGACAAATCCGCCACCAACTGAATAATAATCCTGACTGAAGACTTCACCATTTTCGAAAACCACTTTGAAAATCATGCCGTTTGGATGGAAGTCGAGTGATTTTTCTTTGTTAAGGATTAGATGGTAACCGTAAATAAATGGCAACCAAGTTTCTCCGCCAAGATTGATTTTTTGTTCTGATTTTATTTTATCAATTTTCTCATCAATCTTATTGGTATCGATGGTTCGGAAATTTTCTCCGCTTAGGCCGAGCATTCCCGCGATATCGGTGCCGTGACCAACGCCGGTTTTTGCCAATGAACCAAAGAATTCTACAAAAACTTCTTTCACATCCTGTAAAGAATGAGTTCGTTTGACCAAATCCAGAAACATTTTTGCGGCGTTCCAAGGTCCCATTGTGTGGGAAGATGACGGTCCGATTCCGATTTTTATAATATCAAAAACACTGATAGATTCCATTAAGACAAATTGATTGTGGTAAAAGTAATTGATTTTTGAAGTTTATGCAATCTTTAAAATTAATCTGAGTTTAAAATTGTACTGGTGACAATTTTTTGAACGCAGAATTTTGAAGGTTTTGATTGAAGAAAAAATTGGATTTAATGACAAATCTTCAATTTTGCGAAGCGCACCCCGACCTGAGTGGATCCCGATGTAAAATCGGGAGGGAAAGGAGGGCGGACAAAGGCGCCCAAAATAATGTCTTAAATTTACACAAAAATGGTTCTCAAGATCTCGGAAACTTCTCTTGGTTTGGTGACTGGGAAAAGGTGTGTTGCATTTTTTATGACAAAATCCGGTTGGGAATTTTTGATGGGGAAAACGATGTCTTTGTCTGCCAAAATCTGAATGACATCGGGGATTTTATCGAATTTCCAATGGGCAACTTTATCCATTGACCATTTTAAATAATAAGGATCCTTCACTCGGAAATACTGCGTGAGTTTTGGGTTTTTCGGGTCGAATAATTTTCTGAAAAAGGAATAGAAAACTGTGCTGCTGTCATTGAAAACCCGAAGCGGAATGTACCGGACGGCATTGGTTTTTTGTCCTGCTTTGATGAGTTTTGACTTTTCTGCATCACAACGAATGCTTCCCAAGATAACGATTTTTTTCGCAGGTTTCAATTTGTGAATTTCTTGCGCTACAATGCCACCGAAAGAATAACCTAACAAATAAAACTCTTCGGAATCATCGATGGATTCTGACATTCTTAAAATATATTCGTAGAAATCTTCATTGAGATTCGGAATCAGCCAAGGAATGTGAACGACCTCAATATTTTGATTGAAAGTGAGTTTTTCCAGGACTTTTTCGTCTGCACCCAGACCGCTGATGGTGTAAAGTTTCATTAATCAAATTTAATAACAAAAAAAGAGCAGAAAAAATCTGCCCCTTAAAATTATCTATTTTGGGTAAAATTATTTTACGCTGATTTTAACTTTCATATCAACTTCGTCTTTTACCATTACATCCTGCATTGTAGATTTGTAAGCCACATCAAATTTCTGTCTGTCGAAAGAGAATTTGTCAGACTCCAAAGTCACAACACCGTTTGCAGAAGTGATTTTTGCAGGGAAAGAAACTGGTGCTGTTTTACCTTTCACAGTCAAGTTTCCGTTTACCACAAAGTTGTAATCTTTGTTTGTGTTTTTCTTTACAGAAGTGATTTTGTAAGTTGCTGTCGGGAATTTTTCAACTTCGAAGAAATCACCGTTTTTCAAGTGACCGTTCAGTTTTCCTTGGTATTCTCCACTCAAATCTGTAGAAGTCAGACTAGTCATATCCAATACGAAAGTTCCACCTACTACTGCTCCATTCTTGAGAACAAGGTTTCCAGATTTTACGTTTACAGTTCCATCGTGAGAAGATGCTTCTGTTTTAGCGATTTTATATCCCCACCAGTGTACATCTGAGCTTGTCAATTTTTTTGTTTGTCCGAAAGCTAGTCCGCTAACCAGTACTGCAAGTAATGCTACTTTTTTCATTGTTTTTTTAATTATTTAATGATGCAAATCTACTTAGAATCATTCAAAATAAATATTGATGTATGATAAGTTTTTAAAAAATAAAGCCCACATCCGAAAATGAGGGCTTTAATTGTACATAGTTTATTGAAAAATGTTTCGATTTCTTCAGTTCATCAAAGAACGAAAAAATTAGAATCTACTTACCTAATGGAATGTTGTAGCTAAATCCTACACCAATCGCTCCAGCGTTATATTTCTGGTCTGCAATCTGGCCTTTGTCACCAGTAAAAGTCTTGTTGTACTGTGCAAAGAAGTTCCAATCACGGTTGTGGTAACCAATCTCTGGTTTGATGTAGAAACCGCCGTCTGGTCTTGTAACACCTACATTTTCTGCAACATAATCATCTCCAACGATGAATCCGTAACCAACATCAGCTCCGAAATAGAATCCCATTTCTTTTGGATACACTCGGAAAAGTGCTGCTACTGGAATTACTCCAAAGTCATTGTTTCTCACATCTACATTCACACCGTTGATGGCTACATTTCTATCTTTTCCAAAATAGTTGTTGTAACCAGTTGCGATACCCAAACCAAAACCTGGCGTCACCAAATGCTGGTAAGATAAATCTACACCAAGGTTTGCAGCTGTGTTGCCACCTGTAGAAACACCGCCATTCAAGCCTACTTTTAACATATTAGTCATATTTGCACTTTGTGCAGACAATAATCCTCCTGCCAAAATTCCGGCTCCTGCTATTAATTGTTTTAAAGACTTCATATTTTTAAATTTTAAATTTTACAAAGGTCTTACTTGTAAATACCGTGCCAAAGCCAAAATATTGTTTGACCAATCTAACATTAGAAAAATCAATCGTCTAATTTTCAATTCATTAAAATCACAATTAAATATTAAAACTTATTCATAAACCGATGTTTTCATAATTTTTGCTGTCATCATTACTTCCAAATTTCTGTAATGGAAAAAATTGACAGATATGAACAACTTCCTTAAGAATAAACATTTGGCTTCCAGAGCGGGTTTTGGCGTTCATCATAATGATATGGAGAAGCTGAAGAACAGCAATCAAAAGAAACTTTATGAGCTACTGAAATCAATTTCCAATTACAAACCGATTGAAATTGAAGCTTACAAGATTTCGTATCAACAGTATCAGGAAATGTCCAAAGCAACGGATAAGAAACCGGTCAATCTCTATAATAAAAACCACAATGCAGCCATAGGAAAGGCTTGGCAGGATTTGATGATTAACAGTCCGAATCAGCTTCAGGAAAAAATGGCGCTTTTCTGGCACGGCCATTTTGCCACGAGGATTCAGCAATCTCTTTTTAATGTTGATATCATTAATATTTTCAGGAAGAATGCCTTGGGAAGTTTCCGGGATTTGGTCTTCGAAGTTTCAAAATCGCCGGCAATGCTGAATTTCCTTAATAACCAACAGAACAAAAAAGCCAAAGCCAACGAGAACTTTGCCCGGGAATTGATGGAACTTTTCACGCTTGGAAGAGGAAATCTTTACACTGAGAAAGACATTAAAGAATCTGCAAGAGCTTTCACAGGTTGGAGTTATGATGAGAATGGAGAATTCCGGGAAAACTTGAAACAACATGATTCCGGAGAAAAGGAATTTCTTGGAAAGCGAGGAAACTTTACAGGAACAGATATCATTAATATGATTCTTGAAAAACCGGAATGCGCGGAATTTATCACCAAAAAAATTTATAAGTATTTGGTTAATGAAACGCCGGACGAGAAATTAATCAAATCCTTAAGCCAAAAATTCTACGAATCGGATTACCAGATTTTGACTTTAATGGATGAAATTTTCCTTTCCAATTGGTTTTATTCCGAGAGTAATATTGGCGCCAGAGTCAAATCCCCAATTGATTTAATTGTCGGAATCCGCAGAATAATGCCAATGGACACGAAAGACGGAAATACGATTTACAACTTCGAAAGACTCCTCGGACAACAGCTTTTACAGCCACCAAACGTCGCAGGCTGGCCTTCCGGAACTGAGTGGATTGACAGCTCTACCCTATTATTAAGGATGAAAATCCCATCTGTAATGGCTGGCTACAAAACGCTTGACGTGGAACCAAAGCCGAACGACGACGTGAATATGGGAAGAGGCGAAAACAAAGTGGTCGTGAACAAAAACCAGAATAAAATCAGCATTCACTGGGAAAGCATCAAGCATATTCTGGATGAAGACCTTTTCAGTTTGCTTTTACCAAATCCTACTGAGAAACTCAGAAATATGATTAATGAGTTCAATAATGATAAGAGCAGACAGCATTTGATGATTAGTATAATGTCGACTCCGGAATATCAACTCTGTTAAAAATAAGCCGTTATGATTATCAATAGAAAAACCTTTATACGAACCAGCAGTCTTGCAGCAGCTTCATTTCTGTTCCCAAATTTCCTTAGTGCACTGACACTTCCTCAGGCGATCGAAATGAACGGGAAAACGCTTATTATTCTTCAGCTTTCCGGTGGTAATGACGGACTGAACACGATTATTCCTGTCAAAAATGATATCTATTACAGTTTAAGGAATCAGATCTCAATCAGAGAAGACACAGCGCTTTTGCTGACGGATGAAGCCGCCATTAATCCAAGTCTGAAATATTTTAAAAATCTTTACGATAATGGCGAATTGGCAGTGATGAACAACGTGGGTTATCCGGAACCGAACAAATCGCATTTCCGAAGTATGGACATCTGGCAATCTGCGAGTGGCAGCAACGAATTCATCAATTCCGGCTGGCTGGGACGATACCTGGACGAAGCCTGCCACGAATGTACAAATCCGACGCAAGCGATTGAAGTGGATGACCTGCTAAGCCTGGCAATGAAAGGCGAAACCAAAAAAGCAATCGCCTTGAAAGACCCGAAAAAGCTTTTCGATAACAGTCAGGAATCGCTTTATAAAAAACTAGCAGCGGACAATCACGACCACGACCACGATTTGGCAAGTTATCTTTACAACACGCTCGGAAATACGGTCAACAACTCAGAATATATATTCAAAGAAAGCAAAGCGAAACCGACGGACAAAGTTTATCCGAACACACAAATTGGAAAGGACTTCAAAACGATTGCTTCCTTAATTAAATCTGATATCAATACCCAAGTCTATTATCTTTCTGTTGGCAGTTTTGATACGCATACGAATCAGAATCAGAGACAAAATCAGTTGTTTAAAACCATTGATGAAGCGGTGGAAGTTTTTGTGAAGGATATGAAGGAGAACGGGAAATTCGATGATGTGATGATAATGACCTTCTCAGAATTCGGGCGACGCGTGGCGCAAAATGCAAGTAACGGAACCGACCACGGAACGGCCAATCAAATGTTCTTCATCAGTGGCGGACTTAAGAAAAAAGGACTTTTGAATCCACTTCCAGACCTTACGAAACTCAATGATGGTGATTTGATTTACACCGAAGATTTCCGAAAAGTTTACGCCACAGTTCTGAAAAGATGGCTGAATACCAACGACCAGAAAATCCTTGGAAAGGATAATGGTTACTACGATTTTATTTAAATCCTCTCCCTAAATCCCTCTCCAAATGAGAGGGACTTTTTTCAATCCAATATTTTAGCAGAGTATAAAATGATTCTAGTAAAAGTTTTTTAGTCACATTCATAGTTTACATCAATCATAGATTTTGATGTAAACTTCAATTTATATTGTGTGCAATATAATTTTACACCATACATTTGTGTCATCAAATAATAATTAAATCATCAACAAAATGAAAACATTGTACAGCATTGGCGCTACAGCCACAGGAGGAAGAAACGGAAACGTGAAAAGTGAAAACGGAATTCTTGACCTGGAAGTGAGAATGCCAAAAGGTTTAGGCGGCGCAAACGACGATTTTGCGAACCCGGAAATGCTTTTCGCAGCAGGATATTCAGCTTGTTTTGACAGCGCATTGAATTTGGTCATTAAACAAAGCAAAATAGAAACCGGCGAAACGACCGTTACAGCAAAAGTAGGAATCGGACAAATTGAGAACGGCGGATTTGGTTTGGAGGCAGAATTGCATGCTAATATACCAGGAGTATCAATTGAGCAAGCTCAGGAGCTGATCGAAAAAGCACATCAAATCTGTCCTTACTCTAATGCGACAAGAGGAAATATGGAAGTGATACTGACCGTAGGCAACGACTAAATTTTGCTTACTCCAACTCTTTCCCCGGCTCCGGTAAAGATGACCAAGTAATAAATTCCGTCATCAGTGATTATTGCTAAAGTATTAACTAAAAAGCCCAATATGGAAGATCTACTAAAACTCGACAAGCAACTTTGCTTTTCTGTTTACGTGCTGCACCGAGAGATTATGCAGTGCTATCGGCCAATCCTGAAAGATATTGGGCTCACCTATCCGCAATACATCGCAATGATGACGCTTTGGGAAAAAGACGATTTAACCGTCAACCAAGTTGGAGAAATTTTGCAATTGGATAATGGAACTTTGACACCATTATTAAAACGTTTGGAATCCAAAGATTATCTGACTCGCAAACGAAGCAAAGAAGACGAACGTGTGGTGAAAATCCATCTTACAGAAAAAGGCAGGAAGCTGAAGGAAAAAGCCACTTGCATCCCAATCGAATTGGCAAAAGCAATGAATTTGAGTCTGGATGAAATGACCCAATTGAAAGCCTTGTCCGATAAAGTTGTCAAACAAATCAATGAATAACAAAAAGCGCTATTTGGAAATCAGAATAGCGCTTTTTTTATTTTTAATGGAATTGAATTAATATTCAAAAAGGACACTTCCCCAAGTGAAACCACTTCCGAAAGCCGACATACAAACCAAATCGCCGCGTTTCATTCTGCCTTCCTGAATTGCCTCGCTTAAAGCAATTGGAATAGATGCTGCAGTTGTGTTTCCATATTTTTGGATATTCACGAAGACTTTTTCGTCTGGCAAATGCAACAATTGCTGAACGTATTGCGCAATTCTGATATTCGCCTGGTGTGGAATGAGTAAATCCAAATCTTCAATTTTCTTACCTGCCTTTTCCAAAGCTTCTAGAATTGTTTCCGGAAATCTGGTCACAGCGTGTTTGAAAACGAAGTTTCCGTTCATCACAGGATAGATATCTTCTGAGGTTACAGAGTCTGGGTTTGTCAATAAAGTGTCGCTCCAGCCCAATTTGGTTCCAGGGAATTTCACGGCCAGTTCTTCTGCGTATTTCCCTTCGGAGTGCATATTGACAGACAAGATTCCTTTTGCGTTAACATCTTCACTGGCTGATAAAACCACTGCGCCAGCGCCATCTCCGAAGATAACAGAAACGCCCCGGCCAGCATCAGAAAAATCCAGTCCAAAAGAATGGATCTCTGCACCGACTACCAAAACATTCTTGTACAATCCAGATTTGATGAAAGCATCTGCAACGCTCATCGCATAGACGAAACCTGAACATTGATTTCTGACATCCAATGCGCCTATCGTTCCACAACCCAACAAATCCTGCAAAAGAACACCTGAACCTGGAAAATAATAATCCGGAGAAAGCGTTGCAAATATAATATAATCGATATCTTGAGCAGTAAGGTTGGCGTTTTTCAAAGCGATTTCTGATGCTTTGAAACCGTAGAAAGAAGTCGTCTCTTCGGAATCGACGCGGTTCTTGCGGTGTCTTCTTTCTTTGATGCCTGTTCTCTCGGTGATCCACTCATCGTTGGTGGTCATCAGTTTGGAAAGGTCATCGTTGGTCACGATATTTTCAGGAACGTAATGGCCTACGCCTGAGATTACACTTTTGATCATTTTGTCATTTTAAAAGTACCTGCAAAAATAATTATTTTATTTGTTACATAGGTTTTTTATTGGAAGTTAGAATTGAGACGTTAGATATTACACTGATTCACAAGCAAATAAATAACACATAATGGATAGTTCTTTTGTCTTGACACAAAAGAACCAAAAAGTCAAGACTGGGAAACTCAGCTAAAATTTCAAATAAATTCCTAAAAAATCCAAACTTGCCGCCAGTGCATTTCCAGCATCAGCTTCAAACAATGGATTTTTCTTAACGTAATTTCTTTAAAATTTCTTAACGCTTCCGTTTCCAATGTCGGAAAAGACGCAAACTTTGAATTCTGATAACTCTCGAATATTGCGAAGCGCAGCCCGGATTGAACGGAAATCCTTTTTTGCTTTGACTTACTGTTCTACTTAAACCGAAATCGTCTGCAAAAAAGATTGGGAGTGGTAGACGGATAAAGCTGCCCAAATAAATTCAATAATCAATTTTCATCAACTAATTGTAATTTTATTTAGTTTTGCGGTATGCCTATAGAACAGAAATACAAATCAAAGCACTGGGAGTGGATCGATGTGACTGCGCCGACGGAGGAAGACCTGCAGTTTTTGCATCAGCGGTATCACATCAATTACCTGCTTTTGGAGGACACCATAGACCCAAACCATCTTCCGAAATACGAAGAAGTGGGCGATGTGAAGTTCTTTCTGACCCGCGAATCTACAGATCTGGAGAAGCGCACGCTGAACACCATCAGTGACATCAGCAGCAAACTGGGCATTTTTCTGCTACCAAACCTCATCATTACCACGCACAGAACGAAGAGTAAAAGCATCAATGAATTGTGTTCCGAGCTGGACAAGGAGGATATTGATACTGTGAAACGTGATGAATTGGCGTTGCGACTGGCATTGAAAATCATGAAAAGTTTTGACGACGAAAGCAGCAACCTTTTGGAAATACTGGATGCAATGGAAAACGAAATCTTCCTGAAAAACACCAACGATTCCGTCCAGATCCGCAGGCTTTACAAAGTGAAACGCAAATCGGGTCTCAACACCAGAATCCTGAATATGTCCGGCGACTGGATCTCCAAGTTCAAAACGCTTGACTTGGAAGATGTGCAGGTGATGGATCTTCTTGATAAACAGAAAGATGTAACTGCAGACTACGACCATCTGAATGCGCAGACAACCAACCTCATCTCGATGTTTTTGGCAATGTCTGACCAGAAAGCCAATCAGGTGATGAAGCTTCTGGCGATCTATTCGGTTTACTTTTTACCGATCACATTTATCGCGGGAATCTACGGAATGAACTTCGACAATATGCCGGAACTGCATCATAAGAATGGTTATTTCTTTACTTTAGGTTTAATGTTTGTAATAGTGACTTTCACATTTATTTATATGCGCAGAAAGCGTTGGTAGGCTCTATGAATTCAGAATTGATGATGTTCTACAATGTGGAGAATCTCTTTCCGCCTGATGAAAAAGATGCTGAAATAAAAAGTTCAGGATTCCACAACTGGGACGAGTACAAGTACCATCTTAAAATCCGAAAACTCAGCAATGTCTTTCGATTTATTGAGGAAGATTACGGGCAATTGCCTTCTGTGATTGGTTTGGCTGAGATTGGTGCGAGATCGGTTTTGGAAGATTTGGTTAATGAAAATACTCCTATTCATCCTTACGAAATCATCTATCAACAATCTAATGACTCCAGAGGACTGAGTGTTGCTTTGTTGTTTGATAATGATAAGTACACCTTGATTCGGTTCGATGCTTTGAAGTTTCAGTTGGATGAAAATGTAGAATTTGATACCAGAGATATTCTTCACGCCGAATTCCTATTTAAGGATAAAAAGCTTCACGTTTTTGTCTGTCATCTGCCGTCCAAAAGAGAAAAAGATATTAAGAAAGCACAACGGAATTATATTCTGGAAAAGCTACACGAAACCATCAGGGATTTAGCAGGCAAAGGAGAGCCAATCATTTTGATGGGCGACTTCAACGAGAATCCCGATACTTCGGAATTACAGCAGTTTCTTTTTGATCACAATGGCAATAAGATGCTGAGTAATCCTTTCGAAGCTTTGTATCTCAACAATCAATTTTCGACTTATCATGGTAAAAAGGGTGTTGGTTTTGATCAGATTTTATACACTGAGAATCTGCTTCTGGAACAATTACATTTCACAACCATCACAGCAGAAATCTATAACGCTCCACAACTGAGAAATAAGGAACGTAAAAACAGCCACTACCCGCAGAGGACTTATTCCGGGTCAAGATATATGGGTGGGTGGAGTGATCACTTTCCGGTGCTTTTGCATTTTAGTGAACACTAGTAATTTTAGGTTATGACTTGCCTTAATTTTTAAGTATCTTTGGGATACAACACAACTTATTTTTGTGCCGGCAGAAACATCTAATAGTTGTGAATTGCTTTCATTTTTAAGTATCTTTGGGATACAACACAACGTTCGGGACGGAATTAAGTTCAAACAGTATGTTGTGAATTGCTTTCATTTTTAAGTATCTTTGGGATACAACACAACGCGGAGATGCAATTGAAGGCAGCGTAAGAAGTTGTGAATTGCTTTCATTTTTAAGTATCTTTGGGATACAACACAACTATTTACCTGTACAAAGAACAGTATTATGAGTTGTGAATTGCTTTCATTTTTAAGTATCTTTGGGATACAACACAACCGTGAAAACTCCAAACTTGAACCCATCGATGTTGTGAATTGCTTTCATTTTTAAGTATCTTTGGGATACAACACAACTTGGACGACGAAGAATAAAGATGATGAAGCGTTGTGAATTGCTTTCATTTTTAAGTATCTTTGGGATACAACACAACTTATTCAAAATAGTGTAGATACAATTATAAGTTGTGAATTGCTTTCATTTTTAAGTATCTTTGGGATACAACACAACACCAATTCAACACACAACGCAACCGGCGCGGTTGTGAATTGCTTTCATTTTTAAGTATCTTTGGGATACAACACAACCTTCAGAAGTATTGGATGTGAATGGTAGGAGTTGTGAATTGCTTTCATTTTTAAGTATCTTTGGGATACAACACAACGACAACGGTTGAAATTTTAGATGAAGAATTGTTGTGAATTGCTTTCATTTTTAAGTATCTTTGGGATACAACACAACAATGTATTCGTACGGTAACCCAAACGCCATGTTGTGAATTGCTTTCATTTTTAAGTATCTTTGGGATACAACACAACTTCATTGGAAATGGCCAATATCCAACTTCAGTTGTGAATTGCTTTCATTTTTAAGTATCTTTGGGATACAACACAACGAAGCGTTGGAAGTTCTCCCCTCTGAACTAGTTGTGAATTGCTTTCATTTTTAAGTATCTTTGGGATACAACACAACTGTTGATTGCGCAAAAGCCATCGCACTAACGTTGTGAATTGCTTTCATTTTTAAGTATCTTTGGGATACAACACAACAATAATCCTGAATAGTGTGTACTTGCTTTTGTTGTGAATTGCTTTCATTTTTAAGTATCTTTGGGATACAACACAACTCGCCAGCAATTATTTCGTTGTCATCCTTAGTTGTGAATTGCTTTCATTTTTAAGTATCTTTGGGATACAACACAACGGTCAAGGTTTCGAAATACACGATAGAATTGTTGTGAATTGCTTTCATTTTTAAGTATCTTTGGGATACAACACAACTTTTTTCTATGTTCGGCAGTTTCTTAGGTAGTTGTGAATTGCTTTCATTTTTAAGTATCTTTGGGATACAACACAACTGGAATAACAAACAAGGCGATAAATTATTGGTTGTGAATTGCTTTCATTTTTAAGTATCTTTGGGATACAACACAACTGATTCGTTTCCCTTCCTCTACTGGATTATGTTGTGAATTGCTTTCATTTTTAAGTATCTTTGGGATACAACACAACAATAAGCAGCCAGAGGAGCTGGCCAAGATAGTTGTGAATTGCTTTCATTTTTAAGTATCTTTGGGATACAACACAACCTCAAAAAACAATCTACTGAAAATCAGTAGATTGTTTTTATTTTTAGAATTTAAAATTTAGAATAATTCAAGTTGTTGGAAGGTGGGTGGCGGTTCTTCTTTATTCCTGGCAAAGAATATTTCTATATCACCAAATTGTTTATCGGTGATACACATGATCGCAACTTTCCCTGCTTTAGGCAGCATAAATTTCACTCTTTTAATATGAACCTCAGCATTTTCACGACTCGGACAGTGTCGTACATACATCGAAAACTGAAATAAGGTAAAGCCATCATCCAACAAAGATTTACGAAAGCGGTTTGCATCTTTCATATTGGCTTTAGTTTCTGTCGGTAAATCATATAATACTAAAACCCACATAATTCGGTATGCATTAAACCTTTCGGCATTCATATCAGTTCAGGATAAGAGATCAGACGTTTTTCTCCCGTATAACATTTATACAGTGAGGTTGCAGTTGTTTTTACAGCAACCAGCAATGGTCTTGTCTTATCGTCTACTCTCACATCTCTGGTTGCAATTTGTAAGATGTAAGCTTTAAATTCTTTAGTCAATTCTTCTGTTTCCCGGTTTATCTCAAGCCATTGCATTACCAATAAATCGACAAATGGGCGATAAGGTTCCATCAAATCATCTGCGAGACAGTACGGATTATATTTATTTTTATGGAAAATTCCGAGCACCGGAAGCAATCCGGTCTCAACAATTGCTCTTGCAACAATACCTCTGAGAACTGAGTAACCGAAATTGAAAAACTGATTGGGCGAATCTCCAAAACGCTGCCTCAGAAAATCAAGACTGATAAGGTATTTCCAGTAGTGCTGTGCTGCAATACCTTCCATATTGGTAATATCTCCACTTTTAACGTTGTTTTGATAATCAATCATTGGTTCGTAATAGTTTCCTAATCTTCTTAATACTTCTTTTTGGTTTTCGATTTTACATTCGATGGTTTGTTTCCAGAGTTGTTTTTTTAGGGGTTCGCTGGCTTCTAGTTGATCTTTGATTCGGTCGGAATGTTCGGTGTGACCGTAAAGCGGAAGCATTATTCCGTGCGGTAAATGATGAGAATCACAACTGACCACTACCACATTATTTCCCATCATTTTTTGAATGAGCTGATGAGAAATGGTAATCTGAAAATGATCCAACATCAGCAATCCCAAATCTTCCACGGGAACTTTGCCTTTCATCTCGTTTGAGGAAGGTTCCATAATGTACATTTGCTCGTCTTTGAGTTTGAGATAAGCGGGATTGCCAATGTAGATGGAGCGGGTTATCATAGAAAGGGATTAACAATTTTTAATTTTTTATCGACAATCATCCCGTTGCACATATCTTCTGACAGCAAAACAGAACAATTATTAAGGATTGAATCTGAAAGTACTAAAATGTCGCTTAATCCATAATAATACCTTTGAACTAAAAAGTGAGCATAGTTATAAATATCACTATGTTGAGAAAGAGGATACACTAATTCTGTAAGTAATTTAATGGTAAGTTTAGTGATTTCCCTTTTCTCCCTTTTAAATTTTCTTCAAGCACCTTCATAAATTCGAAAATAACTAATTGAGTAACAAATGGTTTTTTGAGCAATATCTCTATTGCTCTACCTTGCTTATGTACATCTCTATTGTCATAAGCATATAAAATAACATTTGCATCGATTGCTATTTTATCTATATCCATTAAAGATTTGCTTTATTTTTTCTTTTGTTAAAAAATTTATATTTCCTAATCTATCACAATTTATTTTCAAACAAACATCTGCAATTTTGATTCTATCCTCTGTCATTGTGACTTGAAGCTTATTCTGACTTTCCAATTCTCCAATTTTAGTTTTTGCATCATATTGCTTTATCAGAAAAGCAATATCCTGACGCACAAAATAACATTCAACACCAGAGGTTTTTTCAACCTTATAAATTCTTTGAATCTGCTCTTTGCTCAAATTATATAGATTAAAATTCCCTTCTAAAATTTCATCTTCTAAAGGCACATACACTAAATCATTTGGAGACAAACTAAATAATAGTTGATTTCCCTTGTCATTTTCTAAAGGCACAGAATTCAATCCTTGTTTCTGTCTTTCAACAACTATATTCAAAGGAATTGTTTCATAACTTCTCTTTCCATTTTTATCTTCATACACCGCAAAAAATAAATTTGTTCCTTTTGCAGCTTCTACATATTTATCTTTTTTGTTTCCGATTTGTCCAACTTGAAACTTACTTCCTAATTCAAAGACTCGGACTTTATTGATGGGTTGATGTTGTTTTCCATCATTATATTTTTCGATATTTTTATTCATATCTTCAATTCCTTCAGGCGAAAATGCAATTTCTGAATTTCCTTTAAATTCTAAATAATTTTTAAGAATTTTCTGAATCCCTGTATCAGTGATAGAATTGATTGATTTTAAATCAAAGGATGTATCAAGGCTTTTTCTCGTTGCAGTCAATATTTTTCCTTTCGGAACTTTTACCCACGGTAAATCAATCTTTCCGGAAACTGTTTCCTTATGCATCGGCTTTCTTATCGCCCAATTGGTTCCTTTCTGCTCTACTCTTTCTTTGGTTTTCACACCATATTTCTCCACATATTTTTCATAATAATTAGTAGCTTTGTTGATAACACGGAGGTTTTGTTTAAAGCTTACAATAATATTTTCCAAGTTATTTCTAGCATCAACCGTAAAGTTGTCCCAAGGTTTTAAAAATTGTTTAGGAATTTCTCTTTCTATTTTCTCTCCTGTTTGTGTATGATTGTAAACAACTTTTTCAAACTTCATCAGTTTCTTTTTTAAATCGTACCGTTTGGTATCCGATTTTGCTGACTGATTATTCAGTAAATTCACGTGGTCTTTCGTAGCACAAGCAATGACCAAAGCATCCAAAGCGTGATGACGATGGTCTATCCTTTTCTTTGAAAATCCTTTGGAAAACTCAATAGGAACTGTTGGTAGAAACTTTTGATGATTTTCATTCCACGCCGTGAAGTCAGTTGAATTGGTTAGCTTATTCATTCTTTTAAAACGTGGAAGAATCAAATCATTCCAAACATCATTCAATCCCCAATCTTGTTTTAATTGAGTTGTGATTTTTCCATTTCCAGGAACGATATTTTTAGAATTTACACCTTCATCACTTCCATCTTCTGCACGAACAATATTGGAAAGAACACCGGAAATATACTTGCTGATATGTCGCGTATCATTCATCTGACGCTCAATCATTTTCTCTGGAATTTCTTCCAAAAGAAGCTTGTTTCTCTTGCCTCTGTTATTGGCGTAATGTTTTTTTACAAAATCTTCATATTCTTCTGCTTCAAAAACTTTTACACTTTTTCCGAAACCAAGTTCAATAATAGTTCCTCCAAATTGCTTAATAAATCCAAGTCCAATATAATTATCCTTTAATTTGTTAATTGCCGATTCACAAATAATTTTATTGCTAAAACTATCATCAAAATATCTACTTTGAGGAATGATGTGTTCAATTTCATATTCCGGTGTAAAAAGTTTATTTAAAGGAATAATCTGTCCGGTATAAGGCGATTTATATTTCTGTTCCAGCCAAAGTTTATATCTTTTTAAATCTGATGTTGACGGTTGCGCAGTTTTGCTGATTTTCAGAATATCATCATCAATTTCTATATTCGATTTTAGAATTCCATCTTCATAGATTTTTAAAATTTCCTGTTGCATTGGAGAATATGGACGAACATTTTCAACCGAATGGTCATTCATCATTTCAGCCAATAAAGCCTTGATGCGAAGATTGGTATTTTCGTTTTCAGAAATTTGCTTTGTCAGCTGCTCTCTTTCGTCGGCAGGAAGTTTCATTTCTCGCCCAAGTTCAATATGAATTTCATTGAAGAAATCTTTTGCTCCATTTCCATATTTTATCCAAATATCTTTTACAACACGTAAAGTTTCGGTAATCACCTGCTCAACAATCGGATTACGAAGCGAATGTTGTTTAAAATCTTTTAAAAATTCTTCCAAATCATCCGCAGAATTCCATTTTCCAATCAACGATGCTTCAGAATGTCTGCCGTAAACAATATATTGAGCCAACCACAATTGCAGACCTTGGAAATCATTTTCAGTCGTAAAATGAACTGCCTTTTCTCTTACTTTATCTTTGATATTCTCATCATATTCTCCATTGATAATTTTCTGAATCCTGTCTTTTGAATATTTATCGATATCGGCATAATTCCAATATTTTCCCAATCGCATCAGAGACAATAATTTTTTAATCGCTTTCTCCGAAAAAGAGCCGTATTCACTTTTAAAAGGCGGAAACTTTTTAAATGCTTCGAAGAAAGAAACTTCATCCAAATTATTTTTATTGGCAAAAGATTTCAAAGCTTTTTCGTATTCAATTTTATCGTTTACGGAATAGATGATGTGCCAAATCCTCTGCTCAAGCTCCCTAGTGAAGAAATCATTGGAAATATTTTCAACTTTGTCTAATCTCGATGAAATCATCGCCTTAGTTTCGTTGCAAGGGTATTTTTTATCTTCTACATAATTCCAACGATATGTTTTTTCATTTAATTTAAAATGCTTCAACAATGCTTTTTGGTCAACTTCTTTTCTATTGTTTAAAAACTCAAATAAATTTTCAAAGTTTTTAGTTGTATTTAAAAATTCTTTTGTAACGTTAGAATCATCATCTCTTAAATAAATATTCAGATTATACATCCACTGCCAAACCCGAAATTCCTGATAGTAAGGATTAGATTTTGGAACAGCTTTCAAATATTGAGTGTATTCTACTCCATTTTCATCTTTATATTTTCTAAACTCCAATGTACAATTAGAAATAGAAGACTTTTGGCTTCTCAATGGTCTTTGGTAGAAAATAATATCATCCATAAAAAAATGCACAAAATCTTTCTTGCTCAGAGTCAATTGATGTGCTTCATTATTTCTATATAATTCCCGAACGCAATCATTATACAAATCATCATTTTGCAATTCAGGATGAAATGATTTTTGCATTTCTAATATGTTTTTAAGCTCTTCTTTGTAAAATTTCCTCTCAATAGTCCGAACCAACTTTCCATTGATTTTTTGTTTTGGATTAAGAAGAAGTGCATTATAAATGTAGGTTCCAACTGTTTTTTTAGATTTATCAATTTCACTTTCTGTCTTCTTTTTAATCAATGTCCAGTCATTTTCGCTTGGCGCACGGAAACTTCTTTTTTCATTTCCATCTTTATCAGTTTTTACAGAGCCATCATCATTCAAATCTGTAGTGACAATAAAATCTCTGGTTTTATCTTTCCAATCAAACAATGGCGTTTTGCTTGCACGTCTGTAAATCCATCCATTTTCTAAAATCAACGAATACCAAATATCAGATTTCCCTTTTTGAGGTTCATCGGCCACAACATCTACAATGGTTAAAGAATAGAATTCAACCAACTTATTTGGGTTCTCTTCTTCTTCCTCACCACGCAACTGATAGTAACCACGTTTTTGATTGAAATTTAAAAGAATCCAAGCCAGTTCTTCTTTCTGTATTTTTTGAGTTAATGCTTTGTTACGCAGATAGTATATCGTCCAGTCATAAGGAACTTTTTTATTATTCTCCAAAAGCTGGGGCTGATGTTTCTTAAAATCAGAAAGCATTTCTTCAAATGAATTTTTAAAAATAAATTTATTGGCATCATATACCAATTTCGGTTCGGTTTCTTCTTTGAATTTACCAAATCTCTTTGCGAAATCTATCTGAGCAGCATAATGTGCCGGTAAGAATTGTAAAAGGTTCAAAACACGATGAAGCCTTTCTCTTCTCAGCAAAAATCTTTCACGTAATCGTCTTACACCTCTGTATCCAGTACGTGAAGCAGTCTGTGAAACGGAATTTCCTTTTCCGAATTCCCCAAGAATATCCTGAGACATCGGAATAATTCTACTTCCCATTCCGAGAATTTCGCCTTGTTTATTTTGAAAATCTTGTTTTACTAACGCCCAACCAATTGAGTTCGTTCCTAAGTCTAATCCAAGTATATTTTTTGCCATAACTATCAGTTTTTGAGATTCCTTAAAATTAAACAGAAATTAATTCACATAAATACGGAAAACCGTAAACAGCATAAATAATTAATTTCTAAATTTGTATCGAAAGCAATTCACAATAAGGATTATTCCGTTGTGAAAACATTCAAGGCGGGGCAACTCGCCTTTCTTCATTTCCATAGTGCTTAATCACCGTTTAGAAAATTTATAACTCCTCCTAATGTTTACGGATGTTGCTCTTGAAATTTAAAGATAATGCACTCTGCAGTTCTCATTTCAAAACACTATTTTCGCTTTTCAAAACTTAGAAATGACTTCTTCCGACTTTATACAGAAACAGCTCAATATATCCTCCAAAAGTATAGACAGCACCCTTCAGCTACTTGCAGAAGATTGCACCATTCCCTTCATTGCCCGCTACAGAAAAGACCGCACCGGTAATCTGGATGAAGTGGTGATTGAAAATATCTTTAAGCTAAGCAAACAGTTTGATGAGATCACGAAACGGAAAGAAAGCATCCTGAGATCCATCGAAGAACAGAATGCACTGAATCCTGAACTCAAACAAAAAATAGAACAGAGTTTTGACCTTCAGGAGCTGGAAGACCTCTATCTGCCTTACAAAAAACGCAAGAAGACCAAAGCCGACACCGCAAGAGAAAAGGGCCTGGAACCTTTGGCAAAAATCATCATGAGCCAGCGCAATGATGATGTGGAATTCCTCGCTTCAAAATACCTCAACAAGGATGTGGCAAATGAAGCAGAAGCTTTGAAAGGTGCGAGAGACATCGTAGCAGAATGGCTTAATGAAAATCTGTACATCCGAAAAAATTTGCGAAGACTTTTTCAAAGAAAAGCAATTATCTCTTCGAAAGTTGTAAAAGCTAAAAAAGAAGATGAATCGGCTCAGAAATTCGCCCAATATTTTGAATGGCAGGAAGCGCTGAACCGAATCCCAAGCCATAGATTGCTAGCAATGCTCCGCGCAGAGAACGAAGGTTTTGTGAAAGTTTCTGTCGATGTTGATAAAGAAGAAGCGCTTGAACTGATGGAAAATGCCGTCATCAAAAGCAATAATTCGGCAACGAAACAAATAGAACTCGCCATTGCAGATTCTTATAAACGCCTTTTGGAACCAGCTATTTCCAAAGAAGCATTGCAGGAAGCCAAAGAAAAAGCGGATATCAAAGCTATTGAGGTTTTCTCTGAGAATCTTCAGCAATTGCTATTGGCTTCACCCTTGGGAGAAAAAAGGATTTTGGCCATTGACCCAGGATTCAGAACTGGTTGCAAAGTGGTTTGTCTGGATGAGAAAGGCGACCTGCTAAACAACGAAACCATCTATCCACACGCCCCACAAAACGAAACTGGAATGGCGATGAAGAAAATCCGCTCGATGGTGAATGCCTATAACATCCAAGCCATTTCCATCGGAAACGGAACGGCTGGACGGGAAACAGAATTTTTCATTAAGAAAATCGCTTTTGATAAACCGATTCAGGTTTTTGTCGTGTCGGAAGCTGGAGCCTCCATCTATTCAGCGAGCAAGATTGCCCGAGACGAGTTTCCAAATTATGACGTAACCGTAAGAGGCGCAGTTTCTATCGGACGAAGATTGGCCGACCCGTTGGCAGAACTCGTAAAAATCGATGCCAAATCCATTGGTGTCGGGCAATACCAGCACGATGTGGACCAGACCAAACTGAAAGAAGAATTGGACAACACGGTCATCCGCTCCGTGAACTCGGTTGGTGTGAATCTTAACACTGCGAGCAAATCACTATTAAGCTATGTTTCTGGAATCGGAGAGAAAATGGCCGAAAACATCGTTAACTATCGAACAGAAAATGGCGCCTTCACGGAAAGAAAAGAACTCAAAAAAGTTCCTAGACTCGGCGAGAAAGCTTACCAACAAGCCGCCGCATTCGTAAGAATCAAAAATGCTAAAAATCCGCTGGATAATTCGGCAGTGCATCCAGAAGCCTACAAGACGATTGAAAAAATGGCGAAAGACCTAGGCCTTAAGACCGAAGATTTGATTTCAAATAAAGAAAAGATTGCACTCATCAATCCAGAAAAATACATTACTAATGAAATAGGAATTCTAGGAATTAAGGATATTTTGAAAGAATTAGAAAAGCCAGGATTAGACCCAAGAAAGTCAGCTAAAGTCTTCGAGTTTGACCCGAATGTAAAATCAATAAAAAATCTGAATCCGGGAATGATTCTTCCAGGTATTGTAAACAACATTACGGCTTTCGGCTGTTTCGTAGACCTTGGCATCAAAGAAAGTGGATTGGTTCATATTTCACAATTGAAAGACGGTTTTGTCTCGGACGTGAATGAAGTGGTGAAGCTTCATCAGCACGTTCAGGTTAAAGTCGTGGAAGTGGATGAGGCGAGGAAAAGGATACAGTTGACGATGATTTTATAAGTGTTAACCACAAAAGTCACAACAGAAAAATATACATTCATCAATGCAGAAGAGCAAAAAAGAAAACTACATAACTTTGACCTTTTTTTCACTTTTGAATAACTTACAAAGAATTACAACTTTTGTGACTTTTGTGGTTATAAAAATTGATAAAGTTCAAATCCTATCAGAACGACCATAATAAAATGCAAACCAAAACACCTTTTTTCAACATCTGCACAGACTGTCTCGGCCTCGGAAAGAAAAAGCGGAGAATCAAGAAAAGTGCACGCTTTCATTACCAAAAGGCTTTGTTGGAATTTGAGAAAGCAGGACGTAATGGAATTGAACCCACTCCACCGGAAGCGCATTGGTATGTCTGTCCAACTTGCTCTGGATCAGGACTGATTGCTTCGGATAGTTTTCCTGTTCCAGATACGGAGAATCTTCCGCACGTCGCCATCATCGGTGCTGGGATTGGTGGTGTTGCTTTGGCTGTGGCTTGTCTGCACCGTGGCATTCCGTTTACGATTTATGAACGCGACAATAGTTTTAATGAACGGTCGCAAGGTTACGGGCTAACTTTACAGCAAGCCAGCAAAGCGATTGAAGGTTTTGGAATTTCAAAACTGGAAAAAGGTGTGGTCTCGACAAGACATCTGGTTCACACACCCGACGGAAAAGTGGTTGCCGAATGGGGAATGCGAAAGTGGCTTCAAAACTCCGATAAACAAACACCAAAAAAGACCAATATCCATATCGCCAGACAATCGCTCCGTTCCGCATTCATAGAACAATTGGGAGGAATTGACAAGATAAAATGGGGACATCAACTCATTGATTTTAAGGAAACTCAAGATGGTAAAATTGACCTCAACTTTCAAGTCAAAGGCTCATCAACAATAGAGAAAGCAGATTTCATAGTCGGTGCAGACGGCATCCGAAGTGCGGTTCGGAATATATTAATTGGTGAGAAAATTTCCCCTTTGCGCTATTTGGATTGCATCGTGATTTTAGGCATTTGCCCGTTGAATGCATTAGAAAATCCGGACCATCATTTATTAGACTCAGCCACGGTTTTTCAGACAGCCAATGGGAACGAAAGGATTTATATGATGCCATTTGATGCCGATTCCATAATGTGGCAACTCAGTTTTCATATGTCTGAGGAAGAAGCTAAAAACCTCAGCAGTAAAGGTTCAGAAGCGCTTAAGGAAGAAGCCATTCGACGAACCACTTGGCACTCGCCTATTCCAGAAATCATCAACGCTACATTGACAAGTCAGATTTCCGGATATCCTGTTTATGACCGCGCGTTGCTCTCGTCAGAATTAATGAATAACTTCGGAAAAGCCACGCTGATTGGCGATGCCGCGCACCCGATGAGTCCTTTCAAAGGGCAAGGTGCCAATCAGGCTTTGTTGGATGCGCTGTCCTTAGCTCGTGAAATCTCAAAAAAATGCAGACCATTATCGCAATGGCGAACCGATGGAATCAGGAAAAGTGTCCTATCCGATTTCGAATCAGAAATGATACAGCGAAGTTCCATTAAAGTTGAAGATTCAGCGGCCGCCGCACAGTTCCTACATTCCGATATTGCGCTCTATGAAGGGAATGAGCCACGGGGGAAAGTTTTGAAAAGGAAAGATTAATCCAATAAAAAAGCGGTTCTACATTGTTGTAAAACCGCTTTTTGCTTTTTTACTCTGAACTTACGGATTTGTTGAGAAAATAGAACCGTTGGCAATCAATGCGCGTCTGTTCATTTTCAGAATATCTCTCACCCATTCTGCGAAGTCTTCCGGCTGGAGAACTTTATCAGGATTGCCGTCTGTCAAACCGCCATTGATGCTCATATCAGAAGCAATCGTACTTGGTGTCAAAGTAATCACACGAATGTTTTCCTTTCTCCATTCTGCCATCATCGATTGGGATAATGAAACCACTGCGGCTTTCGAAGCGGCGTAGGCTGACATATTCGGTCCGCCTTTCAAACCTGCTGTGGAAGCTACATTTACGATATCACCCTGACCTTTTTCTTTCAAGAAAGGATGAACCGCTTTCGCCACGTAATAAACACCGAAAAGATTGGTTTTAATCACTTGTTCCCAAGTCTCAGAAGGCATTTCCTCGATGCTTCCAAAGTCGCCTATTCCGGCATTGTTGACCAAAATATCCACACCGCCAAGTTGCTCCGCAAGCGAATCAATTCCGGCTTTTACTTCCAATTCATTGTCCACACTGAAAACGGCGTAGGCTACTTTCACGCCAGTTGCTTTCAGTTCGTTTGCTGTTATTTTAAGATAATTTTCATTTCTTCCTGTGATGCCGACGTTCACGCCTTCATTGGCTAGGATTTGCGCAACCGCTTTCCCAAGGCCTCTTCCACCACCAGTAATGATGGCGTTTTTTCCTTTTAAATTCATTGTAATCATTTTGAAGGTGCAAATTTACCAAACGATTGTTTAGAAACAGAACAAAGACTTATGATTTAATACAAGTTTATCATTGAGGAATTCAATTGATTCAGATTTAAGTTCACTTATATTAATAATTCTTCAATTGATCCGGAACATTGGTGGTTACGAATTTCAATCCTTGCTCTTTCAATTTTTTATAAACTTCAAGGTCATTCACAGTCCAGGAATTGGTGATTAATCCTAATGCATTCGCTTCTGAAATCCAAGTCGGATTCTTTTCGAAAACGCTGTAATGATAATCGATGCCGTCCAATCCTTCTGCCTTTATCTGTTGAGGCGAAAGAATGCCTTCCAGATATTGCACTTTGAAGTTCGGTTCTACTTTCTTAATTTCTTTACAAACATTCAAACTAAAAGAAATAAATTCGCTCTGAGATTCCAACTTCAAATCCTTGATGGTTTGAATTGTTTTCCTCACAATCTCGTTCTCAAGTTCTGGCGTTTTTGCAGGTTTGATTTCAATAATTAATTTGAGAGATAAATCTTTTTTGCCTTTTTTCAAATAATCTTTCAAAGTGGGAAACTTCTCGCCATTGGAAAGTTTGAGTTTTTCCAATGTTTTGAAATCCGTTTCAGAGACTTCCATTTTCCCGTGGTGCTCATCGTGGTTGATGACCAGAACGCCATCTTTCGTCATTCTCACATCGAATTCTGCTCCGTAGATTTTCAGCTTTTGCGCATTCTCCAAAGCCTTCAAAGAGTTTTCAGTCGTTGGCGGATTGGTCTGCCAATAGCCTCTGTGCGCGATGATTTGGGTTTGAGCATTCATTATTATGGAACTTAAAATCGTTAATCCTAGAATTAGTTTCTTCATTTTTAATATTATTGAGAATTAAAATTTAACGCAAAGGCACTAAGATTTCATCATATAAAACTTATGATTTTAAGGCACAAAGTTTAACTTCGTTAAAAGGTCAGCTTAGCACAATTGGAAATTATTATTCGTCGTTGCTCGTTCTTTTCGGCTCGCGTGCAACTGGCCATTTCATTGGTTCGCCTTTTTCGTCGTTTGGCATCACTCTTTTTTCACGGCTTGTGAATTCTGGGTCTTCGGAAGCCATATAAGCTAAAGTGGATGTCAGAATCACATTGTTCTTCAATTCATCAAAAACAATTTTGTCATAAGTGTCTTTGGTCGTGTGCCAAGTGTAACCGAAATAGCCCCAGTTCAGCGAACTCAAAGAGAATCCTGGAACGCCAGCCGAAACGAAAGAAGCGTGGTCGGAACCGCCTCCACCAGGCATTCCAGGGAAGTTGGTTTTGATGTTGTCTTTCACTTTTTTAGGAACTGCATCCAGCCATTTTCCGATGTACGCGTAAGAGTCTTTGAAACCTTGCCCGCTGATGTCCACCACTCTACCCGTTCCGTTGTCTTGATTGAAAACCGCTTGTACGCCTTTGATGATTTCAGGATTGTCTGCCACAAAACCACGTGAACCGTTCAGACCTTGCTCCTCGCTTCCCCAAAGTCCGACGATGATGGTCCGTTTATTATTTGGATAATATTTTTTTAGGATTCTCATTGTTTCGAGCATTGTCAAAGTTCCCGTTCCGTTGTCCGTCGCACCTTGCGCGCCGTCCCAAGAATCCAGGTGCGCAGAAAGAATGACATATTCGTTTGGTTTCTCTTTTCCTTTGATGATTCCGATGGTGTTGAAGGATTTCGCTTCTGGAAGCACTTTAGACTGAGCATCGATTTTGATTCTCGGTTTCGCACCTTTTTCCGCCATTCTGTAAAGCATTCCGTAATCTTCCAAATCGATATCAAACATTGGAATCTTTTTGGTCTTAGCACCAAAAACACGGTTGGTGCTCATAATTCCCGTCCAGTTGGAAATCGCGATGCCCGATGCACCTGCTTTTTCCAAAGCTTCTGGCAAAGTATTGTTATCGTAACCTATCGCTTTTATAAATTCTTGAAAATCTTTGGTCGCCTGTTGTTTTTCGGCTTTAAGTTTGTCGTATAATTCCGGCGTTGCAAATTCCTTGATTTGCTCATCGGAACGGCCAATTTTCTGATATTGCGCCATCAAAACAATTTTTCCTTTTACTGATGGTAACCATTTGTCAAACTCGGCTTTGGAAGTCACTTTGGGAAGAATTATGACTTCCGCTTCGACTGCTTTTTTGGTTGATGGACTCCAGGCCAATTGCGTTGCTGACAAGGTTTTAGTTCTTGGGAAAACCATATCCACATGCGTCGTTCCACGTTGCCAGCCTTTCCACGTTCCAAATTGCTGAAGGTTTGCTTCGATGCCCCAAGATTTCAGTTTATCGGCGGTGTAATTATTGGCAGAAAGCATTTCGGGTGTTCCGACCAATCTTGGTCCGATGCCGTCCAAAAGTTCGTAGGCCATATCCTCGAGTTGGGAATTGTTGTTGGCCTCGTTGACAAAACTTTCGACAATCGGATTGAGTTTTTCTGTTGATTTGGTTTGAGCGTTAGAAAATTGGACTGCAAAGAAAACTGCAGACATCGTGAACAAAGTGTTTCGCTTCATATCTTTTTATTTGATTCCGATAAAGATAATGATTTCAAAAAAAATCAGCGGTTGAATCCAGTATTTATTTCTTTAAAAAGATAGTTTAAGATAATCAAATTTTAGTTTTCATTAATTACTTTTGTAAAAATTGAACTTCCCGATGTCCGAAAACATTCAGCAAAAGATAGAACAGCTCCGTAAAGAACTCAACCAGCATAATGAAAACTATTATCTGATGGATAAGCCGAGCATCTCTGACCTTGAATTTGATTTATTATTAAAAGAACTTCAGGATCTGGAAGCCAAACATCCGGAATTTCACGATGACAATTCTCCGACCGTGCGTGTTGGTGGCGGTGTTACGAAGATTTTCCCGACCATTCAGCATCAGTTCAGAATGTACTCTTTAGATAATTCTTACGATTTTGATGACCTGGCAGATTGGGAAAAACGCATCATTAAAACCATCGATGAGCCTGTGGAATTTGTTGCTGAATTAAAATACGACGGTGCCTCGATTTCTATTTTATATGAAAACGGAAAACTGGTTCAGGCAGTCACGCGTGGCGACGGTTTTCAGGGCGACGAAATTACTTCCAATGTGAAAACCATTTCAGATATTCCGGTAAAATTGACTGGCGATTTTCCTGAACGTTTTTTTATGCGTGGAGAAATTTATCTGACGAGAAAAAATTTCGATAAAATCAACAAACAGCGTGAGGAAGAAGGTCTTGACCTCTTTATGAACCCAAGAAATACAGCAAGCGGAAGTTTGAAAATGCAGGACAGCGGTGAAGTTAGAAAACGCAGATTGTCATCAGTTTTGTATCAGTTTGTTTCGCAGGAAGTTCCGGCAGAAAGTCATTGGGAACTTCTTCATCAAGCTCACGACTGGGGATTCACAATTTCAGAGCAGGCAAAACTCTGCAAAAATTTAGATGAAATAAAAGAATTCATCAACTTCTGGGACATAGAAAGACATAATCTGCCTTTTGAAATCGATGGAATCGTTTTGAAAGTCAATTCTTTAAAACAACAGAGACAGCTTGGATACACAGCAAAATCTCCACGTTGGGCGATGGCATACAAATTTAAAGCTGAAAAAGTAGAGACCGAACTTGAAAAAGTAACATACCAAGTCGGGAGAACGGGAGCGATTACGCCTGTTGCGAATCTGAAACCTGTTTTATTAGCAGGAACTACTGTCAAACGAGCTTCTCTTCACAATGAAGATATTATTAAAAAACTCGGTTTGCACGAACACGATTTCGTTTATGTAGAAAAAGGTGGCGAAATTATCCCGAAAATCGTTGGCGTAAACGAAGAGAAAAGAACATCTGAAAGCAGAGAAATCGAGTACATCAAAAACTGTCCGGAATGCGGAACTGAACTGATAAAACTTGAAGACCAGGCTATTCATTTTTGTCCGAATGATTTGCACTGTCCGCCTCAGGTGGTCGGGAGAATGATTCATTACGTTTCCCGAAAGGCTTTGAATATTGATAATCTGGGAAGTGAAACCATCGAACAGCTTTATAATGCCCGATTAATTGAAAATCCTGCAGATTTTTATGCTTTAACGAAAGAACAGATTCTTCCCCTGGAAAGAATGGCGGAAAAATCGGCTCAGAATATCATTGATGGCATTGAAAAATCGAAAGAAATTCCGTTTGAAAAAGTGTTGTTTGGAATTGGCATCAAGCACGTTGGAGAAACGGTTGCGAAGAAATTGGTGAAGAACTTCAACACGATTGATGATTTGAAAAAAGCGACTGCAGAAGAATTGTGTCAGGTGGAAGATATCGGGATGAAAATTGCGGTGAGTATCGTTGATTTTTTCAATAATCCTGAAAACATTTTGATGTTGGAACGGTTAAAATCTTACGGTGTTCAGCTGGAAAAAGGCGAAAATACAAATGAAGTTTTATCCAACGCTTTAGAAGGAAAAACTTTTCTCTTTACCGGAAAATTATCATTATTTACCAGAGAATCTGCGGAAGAAATGGTAGAAAAACACGGCGGAAAGAATATTTCTGCGGTTTCTAAAAATCTGAATTATCTGGTGGTTGGAGAAAAAGCCGGAAGCAAACTGAAAAAAGCACAGGATATTGGGACGATTACGATTCTTGATGAACAGGAATTTTTGGATTTGATTGGATAGGGTAATAAAATGATTACAGCAAATAAAAAATATAAAATAGCATCGATAATATATTCTGTGATTCTATTTTTTACTTTCTTTTTTCTACTGGTCATAATTTTTGCAAGTGGTCATAGAATTAATCTCGGAGCTGAATATTATTTAACAGGCTTTTATTTAATTGTAAATTCTTTTCTTTTACTTAAATTTCCAAAAATTCATAATCATAAAGCCAAATTATCAATAGGTTACTTCCTAATTACAATTCTAATCATCAACTTATTTTTTTCACTTTATTTTGTCTATGATTTATTTAGTGAAAGTTTAATTTCCAGCTTTTACTTTTTCCTAATTGTAATGTTTATGGCTTTCTTAACCTCTTCAATAATTATAATTAACGAAATACTGAAGATGTTAAAAATATTGAAGTTTGACAAAAGTTGAAAATAGAGACAAAACCCCTAGCCCCGATGGGAACGGCATCCTTTTTTGTCTTATGCAAAAATTTGATTTTGATAATAAAACTTCTGAGACAAAAAAGATATAGTGGACAGCGGGAAACAGCTCCAAATAAGAAATGTCAAGTTGATAATCGATGTAGTCAAACAGCTCCTTAAAAACAAAACTCTCATATTTCATTTCTGAGAGTTTTGTTTTATTTATTGATTTTTCTTCAGCCATTCCAACCGGCGCTGGTCTGAAAGATGTTTTACAGAGAAGTTTTCGAAAGTAGCCTTGAAGCCATTTCCATCCGGACTTGCCGCCATAAATCCGACTTGTACAGGTGTGTTGTCCTGCAAATAGGCATTTCTCATCATTACATATTCTTTGTCGTCGAAGGAGTAGAAAATCTCGACCGCATCGAGTCTTCGTACTGCTTTTATCCAGACAAAAGGTGGCGTTTTTTCTAAAACGATAACGCTCCAGTCGCTGGTTTTGTGCGTCACGACGGTACTCAGATTGAACTTTCCGTCCACGAATTCTACGCCGGCTTTGATGTAATTTTGCTCGTCGATTCTCAGCATCAGTCCCATTTGGTCGAAGCGGGCTCTGTAATCGCCCGTGATTTTCACTTTGGTTTCGAATTCTCCGCCGTAGGTTGAGTAATAAAATGGCGCATCGTCCACTGTGAAACCGTAGTGCGAAATCCGCCAGTAGTCACTTTGTGGCGTGACGTTCATTATCAGTTTTTTGTCTTTGATTTCCCACTGAGAAGGCTCGTTGAACCACGTCATTTTTTCAAGAGATTGGGCTTTCAGTCCTGATAACAAATTGAGAAATATGACGGAGGACAGTATTATTTTTTTCATTTTAATCTGGATTGATTTATAGTTCGCGAATGACTTTGCACGGATTTCCCACCGCCAAAACATTGGCAGGAATATCTTTTGTCACCACGCTTCCCGCTCCTATCACCGTATTGTCACCAATCGTAACGCCGGGAAGAATGCTGCAGCCTGCGCCAATCCACACATTATTTCCAACCGTGATTGGATAAGCGTATTCCAACGCTTTGTTTCGTTGCTCGACGTCGAATGGATGACCAGCTGTGTAGAATCCGCAGTTGGGCGCAATCATCACGTTGTCTCCGAAAGTGACTTTTGCACAATCGAGAATTACAACATTCACGTTGGTGTAGAAGTTCTCGCCAATCTCGATATTGTAGCCGTAATCGCAGTAGAAGGGTTGTTCGATATGAAACATTTTTCCGGTTTTGCCGAAGAGTTTTTTGATTAAGACCTTTCTTTCTTTAAGCTTGGAAGGCTGAAGGTGATTGTACTCAAAACAGAGGTCTTTGGCGATATTTCTTTCTTTGATGAGATGTTTGTCGGAAGCGTCATAGATTTCTCCGCTCAGCATTTTTTCTTTTTCGTTCAGATTATTCATTGTATTTTTACTTTGATAATGGGCAAATTTACAAGCTTATAATTTGCAAACCAATACTGATAAATAACCATTTATTTAATGAAAACCATCCAATCCGACCTAAACGAAAAACTCCTCCAACAGGAATTCTCATTCACTTTTGAAAACGAAAATCTACAGCTTAAAAAATGTCAGGAAATAGCTCAAAATTTTGTTGAATTAGAAAATGGCATTGCAGTTCTCAGCGACCTTCAAAATAATAGAAGTTATGTTTATTCAGGGAAATTGGCGGATGCACTAGGCATTTTTCAGGAAGAAAGTACGCAGGAAATTGAGAGCATTTGGGAGGAAGAACTTTTTGCGAAATTAAATGCTGAAGATGTTTTGCAGAAGCATTTGCTGGAACTTCAGTTTTTTCAGTTCATCAAGACTATTCCTTTTGAGGAGCACAAAGATTATTGTGTGGTCAGCAGGTTGAGAATTGCTGACAACCTCAATCAGAAAGCGCTTTTGCATAAGATGTTTTACTTCACCAACGCGAATGATAAAAATGTAGAACTGGCACTTTGCCTCTATCATTTTGATTTTCTGAATTCTTCGCTTCATCACGGGATGATTATCAATACGGCGAATAGTTCTGTCATTCATCAGACGGAAGATGGGAATTCTGCATTCTTATCGGTGCGGGAAAAGGAGATTTTGAAGATGATCCAGGATGGGAAAAGAAGTAAGGAGATTGCGGAGTTGCTTTTCATCAGCATCAATACCGTGAACCGGCATCGGCAGAATATATTGGAGAAACTGCGTGTCGGCAATATGACAGAAGCTTGTGTGATGGCGGCGAAGTTGCGGTGGATCTGATGAGTTAGAGCGTTGGAAGGTTGAAGTGATTTTTTATTGGGATGGAAAAACTTGGATATGGTGGAAAATCCCTAGCCCTGATTGTAGTGGAAATCCCGCAGCGGGCGAGGGACAAAGCGAGGGCGCGAGGAATTGCAACGGAAAGCAGGTTCCCGGCTCCTGATGATTTAAATTATTACTTTTCGCTTTCCAGTTCTTTGAGGTCGATGTCTTTGATGTTGGCTTCTATCTTCTCGACTTTCAGGCTTTGGCGCAGGTAGCCGAACAGACTCATATACCAATTGGCAACCCAAACCAGTGCAAAAAATGCGAGAAGGTAACCGCGCCAATCGTCGTAAAGCAGCTTATACTGCGTGATGATGAGAAATATGAGACTGATGTAATGGCTGAAGCAGTACTCGCAGGTGAAGAGGTAAAAGAATTTTCGCTTCGCCAGTGATTTGGCAGTGCCACAAACATTTTGGCAATATTCCCTCGGTTCGCGGAAAATTTCCTCGTGAGTGACCGTCCAGGCGACGCAAGCGACGGGAAGTGCGATGACGAATAGATAGATCAGTTGAGAAGCGAGAGGCAGCATAAGATTTGGTTTTGAGGTGATCGTGCGATAAGCGATCAGCAGAAAAATCAGTGCCAAAAAAAACTCAGAACCATTTCTGATCCTGAGTTTTTACACAAATAACTAAAAAAAATAAATATTAATGCGCTGAGCTAAGGTCGATCTTCTCGCCCTTGCCTTTGCGTTCTCTTACGAACAGTACGAATGGGATGCAGATGAGGAACATCAATCCCAAATAAAGAAAAACATCCATATAAGAAAGTACTGTTGCCTGTTTCGTGACACCATAATCCAGAATCTGATAGGCTGACTGAAGTGCTTTGTCCGGTGCCATTCCTTTGGCTATAAAACTTGCTTTGAGTCCGGCAACTCTCTGTTGAACATCGAGGTCGTTGACATCCAAATGTGCGACAAGCGTGCTTCTGTACAATTCACTTTTGTTGGCGATGAAAGTCGTGATCGCAGCAATCCCGAAGGAACCACCGAGCTGACGCATCATTCCCGTGAAAGCGGCACCTTGACCGATCTCGGGACCTTTCAAAGTACTAAGTGATAAGGATGTAATTGGAATGAATAACAGTCCCAAGCCCATTCCACGGACGATCAACATCCAGAAGAAGGCGTCTTTGCCTGTATCTGGTGTGATAATTTTGTAACCCCAGAAACTATAGACGAAGAATATTAATAATCCTAATGCTACCAAGATCTGTTGTTTGACTCCTCTTGTAAGCAACTGTCCGATGATCGGCATCATAAAAGCGGTGGTCAATGCCGCAGGAATCATTAATGCGCCTGATTGCAAGGCTGTCCAGCCCAAAATACTTTGTGTATAAAGTGGCACAATGAACGTGGAACCGTACAAACCAAATCCTAAAACGAAGGACATAATGGTTCCGATCCTCAGGTTTCCATTCTTCAAAACTCTAAGTTCTACGATCGGATATTTGAAGGTGAGTTCTCGCCAAATGAAAAGGATGAAGCCTACAACTGCCGTGATCGTTAAGAAAACGATGGCTTTGCTTTCGAACCAATCGTCCTCGTGGCCTCTTTCCAAAATGTACTGCAATGAACCTACGAAGGCTGCCAGCAATCCAATCCCTGCCCAATCGACATCGGAAGCTGAACGTTTCTCGGAGTATCTCGGACTTTTTACGAACTGGATCGTCAATAATGTCGCGATGATTCCCAAAGGAATATTTATATAAAAAATATAAGGCCAGCTGTAATTATCAACAATATAACCTCCCAAAGGTGGACCTAAAGTTGGCCCGATGATAACACCCAGACCATAGATCGCCTGAGCCATACTTCTCTTCTCTACCGGATAGGATTCTGTAATGATCGTCTGCGAAGTCACCAAAAGTGCTCCACCTCCAATTCCCTGCATCAATCGGAAAAATACCAGTTCCCAAATGTTGGTGGCATTACCACAGAGAAAAGAAAAAATCGTGAATATAATGATGGACGCCGCAAAATAATTTCGTCTTCCGAACTGCTGAGACAACCAGCTTGTCATCGGAACGATAATGACGTTACCAATGGCGTAAGCGGTGATGACCCAACCCACTTCGGAAAGTGTGGCGCCAAGATTACCTTTCATCTCATTTAGGGCCACATTCACGATCGTGGAATCCACAATCTCCAGAAGGGCGCACATAATGGCGGTGATGGTAATAATGGTTCTGCGGAATCCATATTCTACTAATGAATCGTCTTGCATTGTTTTATTTTTTATTAAGAGATTTTGAAATTCAGGAATTGAGAGATTATCGAATTTCTTAATATCAAAATCTCTTAATTTTTTAATTATTTAAGGGAAACCGTCGTTTGAACGTTCATTCCAACGCGTAGTTTCTTCATAATATCTTCATTAAGATTGTCAAACGTGATCTTCACCGGAAGTCTCTGAACTACTTTCACGAAGTTTCCACTGGCGTTGTCCGGAGGAAGCAATGCGAATGCAGAACCAGTTGCCGGAGAGAAAGAGCTGATTGTTCCCTGGAATTTCTGGTCAGGATAAGCATCGATCTCAATCTCTACTTTTTGTCCTTCCACCATTTTTTCAACCTGTGTTTCTTTGAAGTTGGCAACCACCCATTTCTGATTGCTCAATACCACGCTGAACAATTGAGAACCAGCCTGGATAAACTGTCCTGCCTGAACAGGAATCTTAGAAACGTAACCACTTTCTTTCGCTGTGATCACTGTGTAGGAAAGGTTCAATTTAGCCGTTTCCACTTCCACTTGTCTTTGTTTCAAAGTAGAATTGGCGATACCGATATTCTGATAAGTCGCATTCGACTGAGAAGTCACCACGCCAGTCTGAACATTGGCCTGATTTTTCTGATCTACCAAAACTTGAAGCTGTTTCTGAGCGGTCTGATACGCTGCAGAAGCCTGCTCGTATTGTTGTTGCGTGATCGTGTGATCCTTTACCAATTCAGTATATCTTTTCATATCCTGCTCCGTTCTCCAAACATTCACTTTTGCAGCTTCGATCTGTGCATTGGCTGTTTGAACGGCTGCTCTGGAATTATTGATGCCTGAAGCTGCTGCCTCTGAACCTGCGTGCGCAGAAGCGACATTACTTTGAGCTGTTCCCAAAGCTGCTTCCGCCTGAGAAACTGCCATTGTCTGATCTCTGTTATCTAGGATGATCAATGTATCTCCTTTTTTCACGAATTGATTGTCTTTCACTTTAACCTCAGAGATGTAACCTGAGATCTTGGATATCACTGGACTCACGTCTGCTGCGATCTGTGCATCATCGGTCTCCTCGTGGGCTTGTCCGTATTGGTATTGTCTGAAACCGAAGAAAGCTGCTGCCAAAACTGCAACTGTAAGAACGATGTAGAAAACCGGACTCTTTTTCTTTTTTACAGGAACTTCGCCCTGCTCGAATTTTATATTGTCTTGTGCCATTTTATTGATAGTTTATTATAATTAGTTATTGATAGTTCCTGTAGTTTGTAATAATTTTTTGTGAGCCAAAGCTGCATCTGCTTTTGAAGTCACAACGTTGACGTTTGCAGTGATCTTCGCTGTGTCGGCATCCAAAAGGTTGGTGATGGTTTCCAATCCTGCGTTGTATTTATTGAGTGTAATTCTGTAATTTTCCTCTGCCTGCTCCAATGCTCTTTGATAAACATCGATCTTCTTGTGGGCATAAAGGTCGTTTTGATAATCACGTCGCACTTCCAAAGTCACGTTGTCATTAAGCAAATCATTGTTCGCTGCCAATTCCTGCTCTCTAGCTTTCGACTGGATGTAACTGGAATTCTTTTTCCAGATGTTTGAAAGATTGTATTGCAATCCAACGCCAACATTTACAGCATTATAAATCGTTAAAAGTTTCGGAACATCCGCGGCTACATAACCACCTGTGAAAGCAATCGAAGGAAGATTCTCCGCTTTTGCAGATTTGCTTCCAAGTGCTGCTGCTTTTCTTTGATAGTCTAAGGCTTTCAGATCATTTCTGTTTTCTCTGGCCAAGTTCAAGTAATAATCATCCGGTTTTGTAAGGTCATCTTCTCCGATGTAATTGGAATCCACCTCAATTTCTGTATTGTCAGGAAGTCCTAATAGCAGATCCATATTGATGTTGGCGATGCTGTAATTGTTCTCAGCTTCCATCAATTGCAATTCGATATTCGAAGTTTGAAGTTGTGCCTTCAAACGGTCATTTCTTGCGATCACGCCATTATTTTCTAACTTAATGAAGGACTGATCTCTCTTTTGAGATGAGGTCAGATTTTCTTTCAAAAGTTTTACCACTTCATTCGCTTTGAACAAATTGTTGTAAGCTTGAGAAATGTTGTAGGCAATGGCATTCTTATCGTTTTCAGCATTCAGTTTTGAAGCTTCAACCAGATATTCTGCAGATTTGATTCCGTATTTGATCCTTCCGCCTGAGTAGATTGGGACTGAAACGTTGGCAGAACCATAAAGCACATTGCTCACTTTTGGTCCGCCGCCAGCCATTCCCTGGATCTTCAGGTCCACGTGTGGTTCTAGTGGTAAATACAAATAACTGCCAGACACCGTCAGTTCCGGTAATTGTTTGTTCTTCGCTGCCAAAAGGTTGGCTGTAGATTCTTCGATCTGAGCGCGGTCTATTTTTAGATTTTTGCTGTTCTCGATCCCTAATTTAACCGCTTCTTCCAGACTAATGGTTCGTTTTTCCTGAGCAGAAAAGAAACCGAAAGTTCCGACAAGAATAATTGCTGTTAAAAATTGATTCATTGTTTGCATTATTGTTGTTATAATTGAATGTAGTTTAATTTTCCTGATAACCGATAAGCGCTCTCACAACCGTTTTCACGTGAGCAGCAGCTTCCTGAAAGTATTGGCTTTCATATTGTTTCTCATCAAAATCGGCATTGTGTTTTTTGAGATATTCTTTATATATCTTAATGCCTTGCATCGCATTGAAGATGGTTCCGGAGATAGTACACTGTAAGAAATGGTAAGATGGTCTTTTTGTGAAAACGCCTTTTTCCAAACCTATTTCTACAATCTTTTCATTGATCTCTATATAGTTGATTTTGGAAGCTTTTAGAAAATTCTGAATATTCTTGTTTTGACTGATGACCTGCTGCGTGTGGACCAACAAAAAGAAATCCCTAAGTCTCTGTACACGATTCACAAAATTATCTATGAATGCATCAATCTTTTCGATCTCGGTAAGGTCATTGTTTTCAACAATATTTTTGGCGAAGTTTAAGCCTTCTTCCATTCTCCATTTGAAAAGCTCTTCCATCAGGTTTTCCTTGGAACCGAAATAATAAGAGATCATAGAGACATTCACTTTTGCTTTCGATGCAATATCTCTTACAGAAGTCCCATTATAGCCGTTGGCAGCGAAGAGTTTCTCCGCAACCATCATTATATGTTCTTCTTTTGTTGGCATATCCTTGATTTTAACGCCGCAAAGTTAAAACAAAAAATCAATCAAACAAATGTTTGATTGATTAAATTTTTATGAACAGAAAATAGATGTTATAAATAATTGTCTAGTGTTTGATTTTAAAAAGGTTTAATAAATTATTATTAACAAAAATTAAAATTAGAACTCTGAATTTAGTTTTAAAGCATAAACTTTATCTATTGCCAAAAAGGAAAACACAACGCCTGTAAAAAGTACGAAAGACCGCACCCAATTCATAGAACTCCATTCTGATGAAATAGTTTCGAGTGTTTCTGTATCGAGAATCGGTTGCGAAAGATACATCAGATCATTCCGAGGATGGAAATATGTGAAAGCTAAAATATCTCCCAAAATCGAGCACAGCAAAGCAATCCCAAGAAATAATTGCACAGATTTTCCAGTTTTCCAAAATAAAATCAAAGATAACAAGGTGAAAACTTGGGTCAGCGGAGAAAATATTTTGAAGAAGTCCCCAGGATTTACGGTTTTGAAATATTCTCTTGCGGCTACGATGGAATTTGGAATTTCACTTCTGGCAGCATCAGAAATGACCATCGAATTGAAAATATTTGTGAACAGAACGCAGCTCGCTAATGCAACTGAAGTGAGGAGGATTGCTTTTCTCATAATCTGATTATTAATTTGATATAAATTTAATTAAAAAATTCATAACAAACTCATAAACAGTAATTTATATTTAAAAATCAACTCGAAGCTTTATGAATATATCTTGTCAGCTTGATTCCCATATCCGTCAAAACAATTTTAGAATTAGCGTTTCTGGAAATGTGATAGGAAGCGTCCGTAATTTCTTCGACAATGGAAACAATGTTGGCGCCGTGAATGAATTTTGAAAATGCAGACCAGTTGAAATTGCCTTCAGAAAGTTTTTTGTAAACCAGATTGTCATTGCCATAATTCTGAAGCATTGCCAAACGGAAGATCTCGATGCAATAGTTTAGAAATTTGATTTGTTTTTCCCGATTCCATTCTGATATTTGGCGAGCCCATTTCACGATCTCACGCAAAATCTCAGGTTTCTTTTTCGCCTGAAATGCATTTCTCACCCATTGAATAAAAAAGGTTTCAAACTCCGAAGCGCCTGCATTGTTTTCGGAAAGGAATTTCGCAAGATTCCAGTCGCCTTGTGCCTGATAAGCGACTTCTTTTGCAGTTTCTTTATTTGGAAGATGATTGATGACATCTTCGTCATTAATTCTTGGAACATTTACTAATTGACAACGAGATAAGATGGTCGGCAAAATATCGTTGGCAGTTGGCGCACAAAGAATGATGTAAGTATTTTTTGGTGGCTCTTCCAGGAATTTCAGGATCTTGTTGGCTGCAGAATCGTTCATCTTGTCTGCCCGCCATACGATGAGGATTTTGCTTCCGCCTTCAAAACTTTTAAGGGTAAATCTTTGTCCGATATCTTCGGCTTCGTCTGCAGAGATGAAAAACTGTTTGTTTTCGGATTCCAAAAAACTGGTCCAGTCGTCAAAAGAGGAATAGGGATTTTCCAGAACCATTTCGCGCCATTGGTCAAAATACCTTTTGCTGAGCGAAACATTCTTCTCCGAAAAAACAGGGAAACTGAAATGCAGATCGAGATGATTCAGGTTTTCAATTTTGTGTGAAGATGCGGGATTTTCTTTTTCGAAAATAGCCTGCGCCATCGCCAATGCCATTGGCAAAACACCGTAACCTTCTTCGCCTAAAAAAAGCTGTGCGTGCCCGACTCTGGAGTTATCAATACTGTCTTGCAAAACATTTTTGAGAGCGTGCTGCCCAATGATCTGTTCCCATTTCATAAGCACAAATATAATATATTCGACAGTAAGTAGGATGTTGGAAGCTGGAAGTTTTGCGATTTTTAATGTCTGTTAAATTAGGTTTAGGCTAAAGAATTTGGAAATTAAATTCAAATCAATCTAAAAATAAGGGTAATCAGTCGTAAAAAAACCGTCAATCATCGAAATTACTTAACAAACTTTAACCGAATTATATTTTTGCAATTCATTATTAATTAAGATATTTGCGGATTGAAATTTTAAAGGGCGAAATCGCAAAAATTCAAGTCATAAAACACTGATGGAGATTGAGCAAAAAAATATATGACCTTTAAAAAAACAATCAATATCTACATATGAAAAGAATTTTTGTTTTATCATCATTGGTTGCAGGATATTTCCTGAATGCGCAAAGTATTGGAAACTCGCCTTACGGAGCTTATGGGATTGGAGATGTGAAATATGATAATACAGTTGACATTAATGCAATGGGTGGCATCTCTACGGCTTACGTATGGGATTTTAACAACAGTTTCAACTTCAAAAACCCGGCTGCCAATACCAATCTGGAATTGACGAGCATCAAGGTAGAAGGCACGAACGAGAATAACTATTATAAGTCTGACTTTAATAATATCAATTCCACAAAACACTCTACTTATCTTTCTAATATCAGTATTGCGTTTCCGATTTCCAGAAAAGTGAAATTTGGAATGGGTTTCCAGCCATACAGTTCAAAAAGTTACAATATCGCAACCAGAGAAACATTGACTGATTCAGATGCCACTACTGAAGTACACAGCTTCCACGGAGAAGGTTCTGTGAATACGATTCAGGCAGCATTGTCATATCAGATTACGCCGGCGTTTGCTTTGGGTTTAAGATCTAATTTTTACTTCGGAAAGCTTTATGATATTGAAGAGGTAGCATTTACAGGAGCAGAATTGATTAGCGGCTATTCCAACAGTTACAGAGTGAAAGCATTTAATTTTACTTTAGGAACCACTTACCAGAAGAAAATGTCCAACGATCATAAATTGTCAGTAGGTGCAACTTATACTTTAGGAAACAGCGGGAATATGAAAAATATGTACACCAACAGTACATACTTCTACTTGCTAGGCGACACAAAAGCTTACGAAACCATTATAGATCAGCAGACAAATTACGACAAGAAATTCCTTCCGCAAGAAGGATCTTTGGGTATTGGCTACGGTAAAGAAACCAAATGGTTTTTAGGAACTCAGGTGGATTACAAAAAAGGAGAAAACTTTAATTTCCTTGGGACTACACTGGCTTATCAGGATTCTTACAGATATTCAGTCGGTGGCTGGTACTTGCCAAACTTCAATAATTTCCGTTCATACTTTTCCAGAATCATGTACAGATATGGAGCTTATTATGAGAAGGGAAGCATACAGCTCAATGGAACAAATATCAACAAAATGGCGATCACAGCGGGCGTATCACTACCTTTCCAAAAAAGTACAATCAACCGTATGAGCAGCATCGATCTTGGACTGGAAGTTGGAAAACGAGGAACATTGGACAACAATATGATCCGTCAAAATTTTGTTAACTTGAGAATAGGCGTTAACTTCGCAGATAAATGGTTCAACAAGAAACTTTACAATTAATGAACGAAATCAGATAATCTATGAAGGATTATTTTTTTAAAATATTAAATCTAAAAACATCACAACTTTTATGGTTGCTGATGTTTTTTATTATTCACTCCTGTGAAGAAGATCTTACAAAGATCAACCAAAACAAAAAAACCAATTTTGCCTCCACAGTTATTCACAACGGAACCATTATCCAGAGAGATTCCGGCGTTGTCAAAGTACGCTTCAAAGCCCCTTTGATCGAGCAGTACGAATTGATAGATTCGCCGTACATTGAAGCTAAAAAAGGAATTTACTTAGAATTTTTCGATAAAAAGAATCCTAAAGTTCCCGGTAAAATCTGGGCAAAGTATGCAAAAAATAATATCAAAAAGGATTTTTATTTTGCTAAAGGAAGAGTGAAGATCATTACTACAGAAGGCCAAACCTTTGTGACAGAAACGATCAATTGGGACAAACGGACAAAAAAAATGTACACCAAAGACACTGTTTTTGTTTCCGACAAAGATGGCAATATCCTGGTTGGCGCGCACGGAATGGTGGCGAAAGACGACTTTTCGGAATATACATTTTTTAACAATTCCGGAAGTTTCAATTCTACCAATTTACCTGCGACCAGCAAGTAATTTTTTAGATTTTGGAAGTTAGAGATTAGAATTTAGATATTTAATAAATACTTTTTTATGATGTCAAGGTTTCACGCAATCGGTTTGATGTCCGGAACCAGCCTCGACGGTCTGGATATCTGCTACTCTAAATTCACGAAAAGCAATTCTAATTGGAGTTTCGAAATCCTGAAATGCGAAACCATCGCTTACGATTTTGATTGGGAAAACTGCCTAAAAAACGCCATCAATCTTTCCAGCGAAAAACTGCTGGAACTGAATTCCGAATACGGATTTTATCTTGGTGAAGAAACTCAGGAATTTATTTTAAAAAATAAAATTACCGAACTTGATTTGATCGCTTCACACGGCCACACAGTGTTTCATCAACCAAAAAATAAATTCACGCTGCAGATTGGAGACGGACGTGCAATTAAAATTAAAACCAACAAAACTGTAATTTACGATTTCCGAGGTCAGGATGTTCTGCTTGGTGGAAATGGCGCTCCGTTGGTTCCGATTGGCGATGAGCTTCTATTTTCTGAGTTTGATGCTTGTCTGAATTTGGGTGGATTTTCCAATATTTCTCTGAAGCGGGAAGGAAAAAGAATTGCATTTGACATTTGTCCCGTTAATATTATTTTGAACGATCTCGCCCTGAAGCTTGGAAAGAAATATGACGAAAATGGCAATCTGGCCAGATCCGGAATCATTGATTACGAACTTCTGAATGATCTTAATCAATTAAACTTCTATGAAGAAAAAGCGCCAAAATCTTTGGGAATCGAATGGATCAATGCACAGGTTTTATCATTAATTAAAAAACAAAAAACAGAAGATCTTCTGGCCACTTTTACTGAACATTCTGCGGTACAAATTGCGAAAATATTGGATGAATTTGAGATTAAAAATGTGTTGATAACCGGCGGTGGAACGTACAACAGCTATCTCATAGAAAAGATAAAAGCAAAGACCAAAACCGAAATCCAAATTCCTGCCAGAGAAATTATTGAATATAAAGAAGCTTTGATTTTTGCTTTTATGGGTGTTTTGAAATCCTTAAATCTCAACAATGCTTTGTCGTCAGCCACCGGAAGTTTGACGGATCATTCGTCCGGATTGATTGCGAATTAAAGCTGTTCGATCTTATCTGTCAAAGAATTTATGAAATTCTGAAGTGGTTTTTCCACCATCATTTTGATAAACGGATTAAATTTTCCCTCAAATAACAACTGAACTTCGGTTTGGTTTTCGTTCAGAGGATTCATTGCCCCTGTCAAAGCGAAGTCCAGACTAGAGCTTGCAGATTTCAGAACGACTTCTTGATCAGATACATTATCAATTTTCAAAGCGATTTCCGGCATTCCCTTCAATCCGAATTTGAAACCATCTTCCCTTGCTTCGAAACTTTGTAGTCCTTCAGGCATCAAATCCTTATAATCTTCAGGATTTTTCAACATTCCTGCCAATTCTGATGCAGATTTATTTACTATAATTTTTCGTCCTTCTAAATTCATTTTTTATATTTTTGTATTAATATCAAAAGCCTTACAAATGTATAAAGTTTTTATCAATGAAAAAAAAATAGTTTTGAGCCAAGAGCCTCAGGACAGCCCGAAAACATTGAATTACGATGAAACGCATAGCTTTGAATTTGCCATCGATCTGCTTACGAATACACCATCTCAAGGTTTGAATATTTATCATCACGATCTTGATCAGCTATGGTCGGATTTCAAAGGTTTTTTCAGAAATATAGAAGCTGCAGGCGGCATTGTTCTGAATCCTGAAAATAAAATTCTTTTCATTCACCGCCTGGGAAAATGGGATCTTCCAAAGGGAAAAATTGAAGTCGGCGAGTCAAGAGAGTTGGCGGCAGTTAGAGAAGTAGAAGAAGAATGCGGCATTTTTGATCTGGAGCTGAAGGATTTCATCAATTCTACATATCATATCTATACCGAAAGAGACGGAAAAAAAGTCTTGAAAACAACTTATTGGTTTGAAATGTTTTACAACGGAACAGGAACGCCAAAGCCACAAATTGAAGAAGGCATCAGCGAAGTGGGCTGGAAAAATGAAGCCGAAATCGAAAGTGAAATATTACCATCCACATTTCACAACATCAAACTGATTCTCAACGACTTTAAAAGTAAAAATCCTCAATCATAATTGAGGATTTGTTGTTATTTATAAAAAGTCTATGATTTTTTCTAAGGCGATTCCTCTTGAAGCTTTGAGCAGGATATTTTCTTCTTTAATGGGCATCAGCTGCAGTCTTTCAATTAATTCCGAAGTATTCAGAAACGCATTGACAGATGGATAAACCGATTTGAAATGCGGACCAACCGTTATGATTTCGTCGAAATTACAAGACGCTGCAAAATCGATAATGGTTTGATGTTCCTCCAGACTCTCATCACCCAGCTCCAGCATATCACCTATGATAATGGTTTTGGAACCTTCAAACGATTTAAAATTCTCCAGAGAAACCAACATACTGCTCGGATTTGCGTTGTAGGTGTCTAAAACTAAAGTTTTATTTCCCTTTTTTTGGACCTGAGAACGCATATTGGATGGAAAATAATTTTCGATTGCTGTTTTGATGTCGTCAATATTCAGATTAAAATGCAATCCCAACGCAACTGCTGCGGAAATATTATCGTAGTTATATTTGCCTGTCAGATTGGAAAAAATCTCTGTATCATTATATTTAACGCCTACAAAATGACCTTTGTAAATCGGTTCAAATTGGTAATCAGAATCTGCTTTTCCGAAAGTTATTTTTGGAGAATAATTCTCAGTTTTCTCTTTTTGAATCACATCATTATCATTAACCAAAATCGTTTGACTGTTTTTAATCAAATAATTATACAATTCAGATTTTCCTTTTATCACGCCATCATAACCGCCGAAACCTTCGAGATGTGCTTTGCCAAAATTGGTAATGTAACCGATGTTTGGTTTGGCAATTTCGCACAGCATTTCGATTTCTTTCTGATGATTGGCACCCATTTCTATGACCGCAATTTCGTGTTCTTTTCTGATAGAAAGCAACGTTAGTGGAACGCCAATATGATTGTTAAGATTTCCAAAAGTGAATTGTGTTCTGAATTTGCTTGCCAAAACAGTGCTGATTAATTCCTTGGTTGTGGTTTTACCGTTGCTTCCCGTGAGACCAATGACTGGGATACTAAGCTGATCTCTGTGCAATATGGATAAATGCTGCAGGAATACTAAAGTAGAGGGAACATAAAAAATATTATTTTCAGGATCAAAATAATTCTCATCTTCAACAATCACTGCCAAAGCACCTTTTTCAATCGCTTCTTTAGCTTTTTCCGCAGCGTTGTAATTGTCTCCCGAAAAAGCAAAGAAAATACTTCCCTGCTCTATTTTTCGGCTATCGATTACTACGTTTTTGCTTTGCAGATAGATTGGATAAAATTCACTGATATTCATAAATCAAAAATAAACAAATGGGATGATTTTAGACAAAAAAAACAGCAGAAAATTCTGCTGTTTTGTATAATAATGCACTTAGATTAATTATCTTTTTGTACGTTTTGTTTTGCTGTTTTTAGCATCTTGCGCTACACGGAAACCGACCCAACCAAAACCTTTTGTCTGATCTTTGAATCTTCTTTGTCCCGGATCCAACCAATATGCTGAATCTAACCAAGATCCTCCTTTCACTACTCTGCTCAAATCAGAAACCTGAGTCGTTACTTTTGCTTTTTCTTTCTGTATAACTATACTTCCGTTTTTATTAACAATAAATTTCGGTTTTGCAGAATTGTACATACTGAATGCAGCACTGTCGCTAGGTGCAGTTCCTCCTGCATCCAATGATGACTGGTAATCTCCATCTCTGTAGTTACTGTTATCATCAATTACTTTTCTTTCATACTCTCCAGGAAGACCTTTGTAAACCAAACGGCCATCTGCAAGTGTATCATATTTTACATCTTCATTGGTAATTTTTTTGTACGTCCCGTCTTCATTTTTAACAGTCTGCTTTACAACATTACCTCTGAAATAGTTGAAATCACTGAATTCCTCATCTATCATTGGTCTGTAGATGTCTGCCACCCACTCTGCAACGTTACCGTACATTCCGTAGATTCCAAGATCGTTGGAAGGGTATTGTTTCACGTCTGCAGTTGTAGGAGAACCGTCATTTTTCCAGCCTGCAACTCCGGAGTAATCTCCTCTACCCATCTTGAAATTCTCAAGATACATGCCTCTGTTTCTACCTTTTTTGCCTTTTAAGTCGTCAATTTTTGTGTTCTTACCCAAATAGTTGTTGTAATCTCTTTCTTTTTGAAGACCAAGAGCAGCAAATTCCCACTCTACTTCTGTCGGAAGTCTGAATTTTTCTACAACGCCAGAAGTAGAACCTCTGTTTGCTGCAGCAATTCTTTCGTTTGCAGTTTTGATACCGCTTCTTTTCTGAAGTTTATCTTTATCAATGTAAGCGTCCATTTCCGGATCATTCGATTTGAACTTATCCATATTGAAAGTAGCTCCGGCAGTAGCACCTTTATCACCAGAATAGAGATCTTTTGCTATGACGCCCTGTTTCATCAGAACTCTTTCATTGGCTCTTTCTGTAAGCCAGTCACAGTATTTTGTAGCCTGCAGCCAAGAAACACCAACTACCGGATAGTAATCATATTCCGGAGATCTGAAATAAGTCTCTGCATAATCGTTACGGGAAAGCTTGTTGTTCCAAACCAAAGTATCTGGTAAAGCACCGCTGTATATATGTTTGAAGCTTGGATCTGAAGAAGGGAAAACAAATTTGAGCCAAGTTGTGTAGGCTCTGTATTCAGAATTGGTTGTTTCTGTATCACCGATAAAGAAAGAGCTCACCTGCATTCTTCTTGGGGTATTATTCCAGTCATGCATCACGTTATCCTCTACCAATCCCATAGTAAAAGTACCGCCTTCCACATAAACCATCCCTACGGATCCTTTTTGTTTTTGTTGTTTACCAGAAAAGAACCACCCGTCTTTTTCGTTGGGTTTCCAACCGGTTTTACTCACAAAACCTTTAGTCCCGCCACCTTTCTTCGAGTTTCCTCCTCCTCCACAACTTACCAAAAACATTGTTGCGCTTAAAGTAATTATCGAAAACAGCCTGATTTTTTTCATAATAGATATAGAAATTTTCAAAGTACAAAGAAAATAGAAATTCTTTAATTAATCAAATAATGTTTGTCTTTTTTTGATAAAACGCAGATAATTTAATTTTATTATATACCATTTTTTTAAAAAAATCGTTTATTTTGTATTATTAAATAAAATAACATTGATGAAATTCAAATTTTATATTTTCGTTCTTTCCATAATTTCTGTATTTGGGTATTCTCAGAAGATCACACTGAACTGGGAAGGTAACAAGGAAATGGATTACGGGACAGAAAAATTAACCTATCCTTTTTTTACCAATCAAAGCTACAGAGTCGAGTCCGGATCTATCTTCGTCCATACGATTATTAAAACCAACAGTCAAATAAAAATAGGCCAGCTTGTTTGGGAAACTCTACCTGTAAAAGACATTAAAGATCTCAACATCAACAATATTTCAACAAATCCAAAAATAAATGTCAATTACTATTTCAATGAGTCAGAAAATGCTGAAAGTGCCGGTATAAGTGTGGAAGCATTGAAGGTTGAAAATAATAAAATTTACAAACTTATTTCTTTCAATATAGAACAAACCTCTAAAAATGCTTCCGAACTAAAAAGAACGGCAGCAAAATTAGGAACTGCTGAAAACCCACTGAAATCAGGAAATTTCTATAAAATAAAGGTCGACAAGTCGGGTATCTTTAAAATTACAAAACAATTTTTACAGCAAAACGGAATTAATGTAAATAATATTAATCCTAAAAATTTCAGAATCTATGGTAATGGTGGTTTGATGCTTCCAGAGTTCAATCAGATTGTTTACACCGATCCAAATACTGGTTTCAGAACTGTCAATCCGAAATATGACGCACTACAAGAAGATGCGATTCAGGTTTTTGGTGAAGATGATGGTGTATGGAATGATAATGATTATGCCATATTTTATGCACAGGGACCAAATGGTTACAACCTTTTCAACAGATCAAATGGAAACGGTAATAAACGAAAAGAATATCGAAGTGATGACTCAAATAATCTTATCAATATCTACGAAGATTTTTCATATTATTTCATAAATTTCGACATCGGACCGGGGAAAAGAGTTCAGACTGCCAATACAGAATTGCCTCAGGAATTAATTACAAGATATGATGATTATCAATTTATTAATGAAGAAAAGTTTAATCTGATTAAACTTGGCAGAATATGGACGGGTGATGTGATTCCAGGAAACAAGACTTTGACATTCAATACAAGAAGTCCTATGCGCCCAGAGGATGTCATCCGTTTCAGGACACAGGTCATCTCCTTCAATGCACAATCTGCTAAAATTAATTTTGATGTGAACGGTGAAAAAGCAGAGAGACCACATTTAACCACTGATAGTTATGATACATTAAGATTTGAAGGGGGACTATTTGGGCAGAGTGGCAACTCTGTAAAATTTACATATACAACAAATACAAGCGCCAACCCTAACGCGTCATTCTATTTCGACTACGCAGAGGTTCAGTACAAGGAAGATCTTAATTTTAATAATTCTCAGATGAATTTCAGGGAGTACGATATTACTGAAGGCTCTGGTGGATTATATGGTTTTTCGATCGCAAATGGTGCGGCAATAGATCAGGTTTGGGACGTATCAGATGTTACCAATGCAAAAAGAGTTACAAACAGAAATTCTCAAAACAATATATTTAATTTTTGATATTTAGCTAACAGCAACATTTTTAATAATGAATTCACCGTTTTTAAAAACGCTGCAGCATACGAACCAGGATTCGTAGGAAAGATTGATAATCAAGACTTATCATCGCTTCAAAATGTAGATTATTTGATTATTACCCAGCCTAACTACTTCAGTCAGGCACAAAGATTGGCCACTTTTCACCAATCTAAAAATAATTATAATGTGCAGATAGTAGATGTTAATAAAATTTACAATGAATTCAGCAGTGGCAGCAAAGATATCACAGCTATCCGTGATTTTATAACAAAGCTTACAACGTTAAAATATGTTCTGTTACTAGGCGATACTTCGTATGATTTCAAAAATCGTATTGCTAACAATACAGATGTCATACCAAGTTATCAAAGTGAAAATAGTAAGGACGTAAAAAACTCCTTTGTTACAGATGATTATTTTGTGATGACAAAACCACAAACAGTAACAGATTTAAGTCAAGTCCCTGATATACCAATTGGAAGAATACCTGCAGATAATGTACAGGAAGCCAAAATAATGGTTGATAAAATATTAGCCTACCATAATGCATTACCGGGACAATCAAACCCCTTCGGAGAATGGAGAATGAAACTCGACTTCGTTGCTGATGACGATTTTGAAGGAGATAATATTCCGCAAGGTGTAAGAGGACCATTCCATTATCTTGTTGATTATGCAATTAACCAAAATTTCTCCTCTACCAATAAACCGGAGTATAATATCCGAAAATTATATCTAGATGCGTTCCCCGCTGTTACAAGTGCTGGTGGACAGAGATATCCACAGGTAAATCAAGCTATTTCAAATGATGTTGGCAATAGTCTTTACCTTTTTTATTTTGGACACGGTGGTATCAATGGCTGGGCACAGGAAAGAGTTTTGAGTTCCACAGAAATTCAAGGTTTTAATAATTTCACTTCAGTGTACAGCAGATTTCCTTTTGTATCAACAATAACTTGCGAATTTACCCTGTGGGACGACCCAGGAACATACTCTGCAGGAGAGCAACTTATAAAACTGGGTACCGGAGGTGCGGCATCTATGATCACTTCAAGCCGTGCTATTACTGTAGACTATGGTAGAAAATTTACACCTATTTTTACCAGCAATTTATTCAATTTGCAGTCGGATGATTTTCTCACACTAGGAAATGCTCACCTAAATGCAAGAAAACAATTTTATAACACTCCTGGATATGGAGCCTCTTCCGACCCTTTAAGAGTAAATTTTCTTGGTGACCCAGCAATGAAAATGAGCAGACCCAAAAGGCTATTGCAAATTGATGATATCGAAACTCCTGTACCTGGGAAAATACGTGCTTTGGATTTTGTGAAGATTAAAGGAAAAGTAAAAAAAGCAGACGGTAGTACAGATACATCTTATAATGGTCGTGTGGCTATTAATATTTTTGATAAAAAAATTAAAAAGACAACACTGAATAATGACAACTTATCGGAGATGAATCCAAAAATGACCTACGATGAAGAGCCAAGTGCCATCGTAAAAGCATCCGGAAAAGTAGAAAATGGAATCTACACAGTTGAGTTTTATGTCCCGAAAGACATCAATTACGAAATACCAATCGTGAACGGAGAACCTGTAAAAGGTAGAATCCTTGCTTATGCTGAAAACTTTGTAGATGCAAAATCAAACGCTTACGATGTTTTTACAAATCAAGCTCAAGTTGTAGGAGATATTAACCCTGATGGAATCAATGACTCCGAACCACCCGCAGCCAATCTTTTCATGAACAACACGAATTTTGCAAATGGCGGTATCACAGATCAGAATCCTATGCTTTTGGCTTGTTTGAAAGATAATTTTGGAATCAATTCTACAGGAGCAGGAATTGGACACGATCTCACATTTATTTTGGATGGTGATGTTGTGAATACGACTTCTGTCAACGATTACTTCACATCGGGAGATGGTAATGGATGTAATACAACAGACCTTGCCGACTATCAAAAAGGTTCTGTAACTTTCCCTTTAAAAAATCTAACGCCTGGAGAACATCAATTGGTGTTTAAAGTTTGGGACATCAACAATAATTCATCCTCCTCTACGTTAAACTTTGTAGTAAAAGATGAGTCCGAAAAAAAATTAGTTGTCAACAGACTTCTCAACTGGCCGAATCCTTTTACAAACAAAACTTATGTACAGTTTGAACATAATTGTGATGATATCCTGGACGTGAATGTTCAAATCTATACAATCACAGGAAAAATAGTAAGAACACTGTCTACCAGTATTACGGCAGAACCATTCCTGCAAGGCTTCAGAACACCAATACAAGCCATAGAATGGGACGGAAAAGATGATTTTGGTGATACAGTTGCAAAGGGTACATATATTTTTAAGATATTTGCACGCAGCCAGAATCAGGAGAAATGTTCCGGAAGTGCAACAGCTGTCGAGAAAATGGTTTTATTAAAATAACAAACACATTATATATCGGTAAACTTTACCTTAAAAGAACAAAAATGAATTTAACAAAAAGATTATTTTTAGGATTAGGAATTAGCGCAAGTGCTTTTGCTTTTTCTCAAAACATTCAGCCGGTACTTACCGGTGCACCATTCCTGAGAATCTCTCCAGATGCAAGAGCTGGCGGTATGGGAGATCAGGGTGTTGTAACATCCACAGATGTTTTCTCACAATTCTGGAACGCCGCAAAATATCCCTTTGCAAAAGTATCTTCAGGGTTTGGAGTGAATTATACACCTTATATGAGTAAGCTTACAAGTGACGTATTTTTACTTTATGGTTCGTATTACACATTTTTGGGTGATGATGAGCGTTCAACTTTGAGTGCCAGTATCTATTATTTCAATATGGGAGATGTAGATTTGACAGATTTTGTTGGTAATGAGGTGATTCAGGGTGGTACTGCAAAACCAAACGAATTTTCAATCGACGTAGCCTACGGCTTGAAATTGACTGATAATTACTCAATGGCCGTAACTGGTAGATTTATCAGATCCGACATCGGAGGCGGATTCAACTCAAACAGTACTTTGAAGCCTGCAAACACTTTTGCTGTAGATGTTTCAGGATATTACATGTCTCCTAAGCACGAAAGTATCAGTGGATATGAAGGTAGAGTAAAAGGTGGTTGGGCAGTTCAAAATCTAGGACCAAGATTGGATTACACAGGTGACGAAGAATCAAGATCCTACCTTCCTACGATGGCAAGATTAGGTCTGGGTTATGACTTGCTAATCGATGACATGAACCGTTTCAGCCTTAGTGGTGAAGCTTCCAAAATTTTGGTTCCGGGACCAGATGAAGCTACAGGCGATGTACCAAACGTCGGTGTAATCGAAGGGATTGGAAAATCTTTTGGAAACAAGAAAAGTATTATGTTCAGTGGTGCTGCAGAATATTCTTATGACGAGACTTTTGCCCTTAGAGCTGGTTACTTCACAGAAGCACCGGAGCAGGGAGCAAGACAATACGCAACAGTGGGTGTTGGTTTCAAATACGCTTCTTTCGGCTTGGATCTTTCCTACTTGATCAATACATCAAAAATCAACTCAGCTTTGGATAACACTTTGAGATTTGGTTTGACTTGGAATATTGGTAGTGAAACATCAAACGCGATGGATTATTAAATCAGATTTTAAAATTATACAAATAAATTTTGCCAAGGCTTTTGCTTTGGCATTTTTTTTAATTATTTTAAAACTTTATCACATTTAATATATTGTACTTTTTGCAATATGCATTTTACCTGATACTTTCCGTAAATTTGCGATATGAACTATAGTTCCGAACTCAAAAAATTCTTAACCAGCCAATACATCTATTCCGGAGCAAGGATTGCTCTGGCAATAGTGATTCCAAGCATCATCTTGGCGCAGTTTGGTTTGCTGAAAGAATATTTTCTGTTTCCGCTCGGAACAAGCTTTGTGGGATTGACGGATCAGCAAGGTCCTTTTATCCGAAGAAGGAATACTTTAATACTATCAATTTTTTCTTTCTTTTTCATTGCTCTTTTTGCAAGTCTTGTCAAAGATTTTCCAATTGCTGTTTATCTGGAGATCATCATTTTTGGATTTTTCTTTTCGATGATCGGCGTTTATGGATTGCGATTGGCAACTTTCGGATCTATCGCGCTTGTTGTGCTCAGTATTTTTATTGATGGGCATTTGACGGGTGAAGATATTCTCAAAAGTTCTTTCATCTTTTTCCTTGGCTGTCTTTGGTTTTTCATCATATTTATGATTGTTTCGAAGCTTCAGCCGTATAAATTAGCGAGCCAGGTTGTTGGTGAAAATTATCTAGAATTAGCCGATTATTTGAGAATTAAAGCCAAATATTACACAAAAAATCCTGACTTTGAGGCATTGCTGAATCAGTTAATTACTCAGCAGATCAAGATTAAAAATCACCAGGAAGATACCAGAGAAATTGTTTTTAAAACCAGACAAATCGTTAATGAATCCACGACGCAAAGCCGGATTTTGATGCTGATGTTTCTTAATTCTTTCGACCTTTTTGATAAACTCCTGACTTCTGAAAATGATTATAAAAGGATGAATCAGTTTTTTGGAAATACAACTCTACTCCAGAAAATCCATGATTACCTTTTGGCATTGGCGGACGAAATTACCAATCTGGGAATCTCTCTTCAAAGTGGTTTGGCATTTCGGCAGGTTACTAATTTTGATAATGAATTAAAGAAAATCTACGACGATTTCTTTGACCACAGATCACAAAGATTCTCCTCAGAAACTTTGGAAGATTTTATGATGATGCGTCAGGTTCTAATGAGAATTACAGAAATTACGGATGAAGTAAAAACGATCCTGACCGTTCATTCCCAAGATAAAAAACTGGCCAAAAGTTTATCTTCCGGACTGGATTATTCCAAGTTTTTACCGAAGGAAGAAAAGATGAATCTGAAAGTTTTGTTTTCAAATTTCTCGCTTAATTCCGGACATTTCCGACACGCAATAAGAGTGACGATTGCCTTATTGATTGGTTATATAGTTTCGAGGTTTGAAATTCTTGGAATCGGGCATTCTTATTGGATTCTCATTACCATCATTGCCATCTTAAAACCAGCCTACTCTACCACGAAACACCGGAATCTTCTGCGATTATTCGGAACGATCGCCGGCGGTGTGATCGCTTATATTATTTTATATTTTGTACAAGATCCGGCTGCGATTTTAGTCATTCTTTTATTAAGTATGATCTTATGTTTCAGTCTGTTAAAATCAAAATATTTCTGGGCAGTTCTATTTATGACGATCTATATTTTCCTTTCTTTCAACTTTTTAAGACCCGGAAATGTGAATGTTATTTTTAAAGACAGAATTCTCGATACTTTGATTGGTGGCGCGGTAACTTTTTTAGTGGCTTACTTTATTTTACCGGTCTGGGAACATACTCAGAATTTAGATTTAATGAAAAAATCTTCCAAAAGCAATTTGGATTATTTCCGATTGATTATGGATCATTTTATGAAAAAAGAGCTTCAAGATCAGGATTTCAGAATCAGCAGAAAAAATGCAATCATCGATTTGGCCAATCTCTCCGACAATTTCCAGAGAATGATTTCTGACCCGAAAAATCAGCAGAGAAAACTGGAAACGGTGCACCAATTCGTTACTACAACGCATTTGATTACCGCTTACACAGCATCACTATCGCAATATGCAAAATCTGGTCACGAATTTCCTGAAATCGATTTTCAAAACTGGAAAATTAAAATCTCCGCAGAATTATTGCGCACTTCTTCCCTACTCTTTCAAAAAGATTTGGATGAGCAAAACAAATTCGACAGCAGAATAAAACCCGAAGATCACGTTTCCGATTTGTTAGAAAAAAGAAAAGCCGAACTGGAAAACCAGGCGATTTCTAATGAGAGAACTTTCACAGTCAGCCATTTGACCGAGATCAAAAACATCAGAGAACTTTTGGAATTGATTTATGACGTGGCGAAAGATCAAAGAAAAATCATCGAAGAATATTTGATTTATCAATCAACAACGGCGCAACAGTAATTATCAAAAAAATTGATTTTTGCTTTGAAAAAATCTTCATTCTCATCATCATAAACTCTGCATTTTACAGACAGTTCTTCTTTAAGATTGAAAGGCAAAACATCATAATGCTTCTTCAGCGACCAATGTTTGCTGTGATGGATTTTGTAAAGCGCTTCTTTCACACACCAGATCGCCGTTAGGAAATCCACTTCTTCTTCATCATTAATGAAATTGTTCTCGTGAAGAATGAATTTGTGACGGATATTCTTGATTTTATCCTTGCGTTTTTCAATATCAATTCCGATTTTATTTTTGGAAATTGCCAAGCCTGCCAGCGGAAAAGAATGGCTTACGGAAATCTGCAGATCATTGGGAAACAGATAAGGTTCGCCGTCTTCTTTATACAGGATTTTATGATTTGGAAGAACCGATTTCAGCATTTTTCTTACCATCAGAACTTCAGCAATTTTATTAGGATGATATCCCAGAATCTTGTTCTGGTTCTCCGGTTCCAGCAAAATATCCGGATTTAACACTTCATTCTTGTCATATTCCCAAATCAGAATTGTGGCAACATCGTCTGAAAGATCTTTGTAGAGAGGCATTGGATATTTCTAATTAATTGAATAATGACAAAGGTAATGATTTCACAAAATACAAAAATTATAAACCCGCAACTTAAAAATTCCTTAAATTTTCATTTTTAAGATGTTGTTAACATTTAAGCGAGTAAATTTGCAGTATCAAAATGAAAAAAGGAATTATATATTTGTTGATGTGCATTTTTATGCTGTTTACGGCAGAGAACAAGCAATCTCTTGATTTTCAGCCGGATTTTGGAAATCAGAATATTTCTTCCCAGCTTTTTTCTTTTGCAAAAAAACACCACATTGATAAGTCTTTGGAAAAGGCTTCTTTTCAGCAGGCAAATGATTCTCTGGATTCTCCGGAAGAAGTCAATCTCGATCTAAGTTTTTCAAATTCCTTCAACGCCATTGCAGTATTAGCTGTTTTCGGCCTTGGATATCTTTTACACGTCTATTTCAAACGCAACAAGCAAAGCTTTCACGAACCGGAAACTATTATCTACTCTGTAAAAAGGTTCATTTTGCTGCGTTCTATCCGTATTTAAATTTCGCTTTTTCAAAAACAAAATTACCCTTATTCCAAAGCGGTAACAGGCCTTGTTGTTTTTGAAATTTTTCGCATTCCATATTTCACTGAAATTGATGGTCTTTTTGATCATTAATTCAATCCCCGATTAAAAAAATAAAATTTATTTAAAATGAAAATTAAGTACAAAAGAGTCACATTTTCTGTTGCTCTCAGCGCATTGCTGATGATCTTTAGCTGTAAAGACAAAAAAGAAGAAAATGAAGAAAAGGTAGTTTATCCTACAACGACTGCTGTAAAAATGGATACTGTGATCACAAAAGATTACGTGGCGCAGATTCAATCCCTGAAAAATATAGAAATCCGAGCTCAGGAAAAAGGTTTTCTTGAAAAAATATATGTTGACGAAGGTCAGTTTGTACAGGCTGGTCAAACGCTTTTCAGAATTATGCCTCAAATTTATCAGGCTGAACTTTTGAAAGCTCAGGCAGAAGTAGAACAGGCAAAAATCGAATTGCAAAACTCCAGCACATTGGCAAGCAACAACATCGTTTCCAAAAACGAAAGAGCGATGTCCAAAGCAAAACTGGATGCAGCAAATGCCGAAATGAGACTGGCTCAAATCCACCTCAACTTTACTAATGTGAAAGCACCATTTTCAGGTTTCATCAACAGAATTCCATTGAAATTGGGGAGTTTGATAGATGAAGGTGATCTACTGACAAGCCTTTCCGACAACACCGGAGTTTACGCTTACTTCAATGTTTCCGAACCGGAATATATTAATTACCAAACGCATTCCGCAGAAAGAGGCACCAATCAGGTTTCTTTGGTAATGGCCAATGGAGAACCACTTCCAGACAAAGGAACGATTGCAAACATCGAAGGCGAATTTGATAACGAAACAGGAAATATCGCCTTCCGAGCCAAATTTCCAAACAAAAATCAATTACTGAGAAACGGTGAAACCGGAAAGGTTCAAATGACGGTTCCAGTGAAAAATGCACTCATCATTCCTCAAAAAGCAACTTACGAAATTCAGGATCAGATCTATGTTTTCGTAGTTGACAAAAACGGAAAGGTAAGTTCAAAAAACATCAAAGTAGCTTACAATCTTCCGGATCTTTATGTGGTTTCTGAAGGACTAAATGAAAATGACAAATTCCTGCTGGAAGGCGTACAAAAAGTGAAAGACGACCAGAAAGTGGAAACCAAATTCCAGGATCCGAAGAAAGTCTTACAATCATTAAAATTAAAAGCAGACTAAATGCATCAATGATAATTTGATGAATGATAAACGATTTCGGCTGAATGTCTATACTCTCATTATCTCACATCTATTATCTCAAAAAATAATTCTTTATGTTTAAGAAATTCATTCGCAGACCAGTTCTGTCAATCGTGATCTCTTTGATCATCGTATTTTTAGGGATTTTATCTTTGGTAAAATTACCTGTGACCCAGTTCCCGTCGATCTCTCCGCCAAAAGTAAACATCACGGCAGAATATCCGGGCGCAAACAACGAATTGCTCATCAAATCAGTGGTAATCCCTATGGAAAGAGCACTTAACGGAATTCCCGGAATGAAATATATGACTTCCGACGCCGGAAATGACGGTGAAGCATCTATCCAAGTGGTTTTCGATCTTGGAACAGACCCGAATGTTGCCGCCATCAACGTTCAGAATCATATCTCTTCCGCCATTAATAAATTGCCGCCATTGGTAGTTCGTGAAGGTGTAAAAATCACCCGTGAGGAACCGAATATGCTAATGTACATTAACCTTTACAGTGATGATCCGAAAGCAAATCAGAAATTTCTTTTCAACTTTGCGGACATCAATCTTCTTTCTGAACTGAAAAGAGTAAAAGGTGTTGGTGAAGCTGATATCCTCGGAACCCGTGAATACGCTATGCGTGTTTGGCTAAAACCTGACCGAATGACAGCTTACAACATCTCGGCTGATGAAGTGATGGAAGCTCTGAATTCTCAAAGTTTGGAAGCTTCGCCGGGAAAAACGGGTGAAAGTTCCGGAAAACGTTCCCAGTCTTTTGAATATATCCTGAAATATCCAGGCCGTTACAGCAATGAAAAAGATTACGGAAACATCATTCTAAAATCAAATCCAAACGGCGAATTTGTAAGACTGAAAGACGTTGCGGATGTGGAATTCGGAAGTTCAATGTATGATATCTACTCTACTTTGAACGGAAAACCCTCTGCTGCAGTAACCATCAAACAATCTTACGGTTCCAATGCCAGCGATGTTATCAAGAATGTGAAAGCCTTGATGTCTGACCTCGAAAAAAATAATTTCCCGAAAGGAATGCATTACGAGATCAGTTATGACGTTTCAAGATTTTTGGATGCCTCAATTGAAAAGGTAATTCATACATTATTTGAAGCGTTTATTTTAGTGGCAATCGTAGTTTTCCTTTTCCTCGGAGATTGGCGTTCAACATTAATTCCGACCATTGCAGTTCCGGTTTCTCTGATAGGAACATTTGCCATAATGTCAGCGTTTGGAATTACATTAAATCTAATTTCACTCTTTGCTTTGGTAATGGCAATCGGGATTGTGGTTGATGATGCGATTGTTGTGATAGAAGCCGTTCACGCCAAGATGGAGGAAAAACATCTCTCACCGCTCAAGGCAACGGAAGAAGCAATGCACGAGATCAGCGGAGCAATTATTGCGATCACTCTGGTAATGGCTTCGGTTTTCATTCCGGTAGCGTTTATGTCTGGTCCGGTGGGGGTTTTCTATCGTCAGTTTTCTATTACGATGGTTTCATCCATTATTTTATCAGGCGTTGTAGCACTGACTTTGACACCAGCTTTATGTGCATTAATCCTGAAAAATAACCACGGAAAAGAGAAAAAGAAAACACCGGTTACAAGATTTCTGGATAGCTTCAACAATATCTTTACCGTAGGTGCCAACAAGTATCACGGCTTGCTAAATAAAGTAGTGACCAGAAAAATGGTAACGCTGCCTTTACTCGTTCTTTTCTGTATCGGAACTTTTTTCCTTAGCAATAAATTGCCGACAGGATTTATCCCAAGTGAGGATCAGGGAATGATTTATGCGATTATCCAGACGCCGCCGGGATCAACCCTGGAAAGAACAAATCAGATCGCATTGCAATTGCAGAAAGTTTCTGAAGATATTGATGGTGTTTCATCTGTTTCATCTTTGGCTGGTTACGAGATTTTGACAGAAGGAACCGGATCTAACTCCGGAACCTGTTTAATTAATCTAAAAAGCTGGGAAGACCGAAAAGAATCCGCTTCTGAAATTATTGAACAATTAGAGCAAAAAGCAAAAGAAATTCCTGGTGCAAACATCGAATTCTTCCAACCGCCGTCAATTCCTGGTTACGGAGCTGCCGGAGGTTTTGAACTTAGACTTTTGGATAAGGCGGGAAGTGGCGATTATCACAAAATGGAAACCGTGAGCAATGACTTTGTGAAAGAACTGAAAAAACGTCCGGAGCTTGGATCAGCGTTCAGTTTCTATTCCGCGAGTTTTCCTCAATATATGTTGAAAATTGATAATGATCTGGCCGAACAGAAAGGCGTAACGATTGAAAAAGCGATGGATAATCTTTCCACTTTGATCGGTTCCAATTACGAAACCAGTTTTATCCGATTTGACAGACCTTACAAAGTAATCGTGCAGGCAAGTCCGCAATATCGAGCTTTGCCAAGTGACATTTTGAAGCTTTATGTTAAAAATGATAAAGACCAGATGGTTCCTTATTCAGATTTTATGCATCTTGAAAAAGTTTACGGATTATCCGAAATCACAAGACATAATATGTACAATTCGTCCGAAGTCAGCGGAACGCCAGCGCCAGGCTACAGTTCTGGTGATGCGATCAAAGCAATTCAGGAAGTTGCGGACAAAACGTTGCCAAGAGGTTTTGGAATCGATTGGGCGGGAATTTCCAAAGATGAAGTTTCCAGAGGAAATGAGGCTATTTACATTTTTCTTGTTTGTCTTGGATTTGTTTACCTGATTCTTTCTGCTCAATATGAAAGTTTCATTCTGCCTTTGCCAATTATTTTATCCTTACCAACAGGAATTTTCGGAGCGTTTTTATGTCTTGATCTTTTTGGATTGGAAAATAATATCTACGCTCAGGTGGCGATGGTAATGCTCATCGGATTACTCGGGAAAAATGCAGTTTTGATCGTTGAATTTGCAGTTCAGAAGAAAGCCGAAGAAGGACTTTCGACAAAAGAAGCAGCTTTGCAAGGTGCATCTTTGAGATTCCGTCCGATTTTGATGACTTCTTTTGCATTCATCGCAGGATTGATTCCATTGGCTCTGGCAACAGGACCCGGAGCGGTTGGAAACAGAACAATTGGAACAGCAGCAGCCGGCGGAATGCTGATCGGAACTATTTTCGGATTGATGATCATTCCTGGATTGTATTACATTTTCGCCAACATTGCTGCAAAGTCCAAACTGACTTATTACGAAGAGGAAAATCCTCTGACAGAAAACACTGAACCTTACCAACACGATGGAAAATTTGAAGACAAATAAAAATATAATAGCTGCTACATTCATTTCACTAGCATTGATTGGATGTAAAGCACCGATGGCAACCAAAATTCAGGATCAGGTGAAAGAAACGATTCCGCAGAATTTTGATCATCAAACAACGGCTGAAAACAATTCCGGAATCACACCGTGGAAACAGTTTTTTACAGATCCGAATCTCGTGAATCTAATCGATGAAGCTTTGAAAAACAATCAGGAATTGATGATTACACTTCAGCAAATCGAAATTGCAAAAAGTGATGTGCTGTACAAAAACGGAAAACTGAGCCCGACAGTTGCTGCAAGATTGGGCGCAGGCGTAGAAAAAGTCGGGAGATACACGAGTACCGGCGCCGGTGATGCTTCAACAGAAATAACTGACGGCAAGGAAGTTCCCGAAAACTTAGGAAATTTCGAAGGTGGATTGGTAGCGAATTGGGAAATTGATATCTGGGGCAAACTCAGAACGGAGAAAAAAGCCGCCGTTGCGCATTATCTATCAACGGTTGAAGGCAAGAATTTCGTGTTGTCCAGTTTAATTGCTGAAGTTGCGGACAATTATTATGAATTATTGTCGCTTGATAATCAGCTTGATATTATTCATCAATATATGGATTTGCAGAAAAAAGCACTTGAAGTGGCGAAAATCCAGAAAGAAGCGATGGCGACTACGGAATTGGCTGTTAAAAAATTCGAGGCTGAACTTGCAAAATCCAGTGCGACAGAATATGATCTGAAACAGCAGATTACGGAAAAAGAAAACGAGATCAATGCCTTATTGGGTCGTTATCCGCAGCCGATTGTACGAACTAAGGAAAGTTTTATGTCCATCGTTCCGCAAACGGTTTACACGGGAATTCCGTCTCAGTTACTGGCAAATCGTCCCGACATCAAACAAGCCGAGCTGGAACTGGAATCTGCGAAACTGGATGTAGAAGCTGCGAGAAAAGAATTCTACCCAAGTCTGGAAATCAATGCAGCTCTTGGTTTGGAAGCTTTCAATCCTTCTTATCTTTTGAAGATGCCGGAATCGATCGCTTATAGTATGATTGGCGAATTGGCCGGACCGTTGATTAATAAGTCTGCCATTCAGGCAAATTTCAAGACAGCGGATGCAAAACAGATTCAGGCGTTGTACGAATACGATAAAACCATTTTGAGCGCCTATATCGATGTCGCCAATCAAATGTCGAAGATCAAAAACCTCGATAAATACTACGAATTGAAGGCTCAGGAATCCAAAGCTTTGGATGATGGAATCGGCATTGCGAATCAATTATTCCGAAACTCTCGAGCCGATTATCTTGAAGTTTTGATGAATCAGCGTGACGCGCTGGACGCCAAAATGGAACTCATCGAAGCAAAAGAAAGACAGCTGAGTACGGTTGTCAATATTTATAAAAGCTTAGGTGGCGGCTGGAAGTAATCGGCTAATTGCTAATTGCATATAGCTTTAAGTCTAACATTTAAATAACACTATTTTTTACTTGAAATGCTTTCGGAATTTTCCGGGAGCATTTTTTCATCAATTAAAAATAATAAATAAAATATACCGATTGGTATTTAAATTGTATATCTTTGCAAAGTCAATTCAGTTACAAAATGTCCAAAGCAGAAAAAACCAGACAGTTCATCATCGAAAGTACAGCAGAACTTTTCAACAAGAAAGGTTATGCCGGTACGTCTCTGGCCCATATTTCCGAAGCGACAGGACTGACGAAAGGCAGCATCTATGGTAATTTTGCAAACAAAGATGAAGTTGCAAAAGAAGTTTTTCTCTACAATGCAAAACGCCTCTCATCTGGACTTGACAGTCGTTTGAAACCAGAAATGACCAGCCGAGAAAAGTTGATTGCTATTCTGGATTTTTACAAAAATTCGTGGGACAGCAATTTTTCCCGAGGTGGGTGCCCATTAATGAACACAGCTGTCGAAGCCGACGACACAATGCCTTTCCTCAAAACTGAAGTTGCAAAAAGCTTCGCCGGATGGTCAAAAAAAATTGAAAGAATTTTGGAAGAAGGAAAATCCAAGGTCGAAATTATTGACTCCATAAATTCGGCAGATTATGCCAATTTATTCATAATGTTGATAGAAGGCGGAATCTTACTTTCTAAAACCACAAACAGTCAAAATCATCTAAACAACGCTTTGGAAAGAATCATTAAAATCATCGATACAGAATTAGTCAAATAATTTTTTTAAATAAAAATATACCGATTGGTATTAAATAAATACTATGAACGCATTCACAATAAAACATTACAGCAAAACCGATCAGCTCGAACTCACAGAAGTTCCTAAGCCAAAAATCAGAGAAAATGAAGTTCTGGTAGAGATCTACTCAGCAAGCGTCAATCAATTGGACAGCAAACTGAAAAGTGGCGAATTCAAATTTTTGCTACCTTACAAATTCCCTTTGATATTGGGACACGACGTTGCAGGAATCGTCATCGAAGTGGGTTCAAAAGTGAAAAATTTCAAAGTTGGTGATGAAATTTTCTCTCGCGTTCCCGACTTCCATATTGGGACTTTTGCAGAATTTATCGCCATTGATGAGAACTTTGTGGCTTTAAAACCAAAAAATATTTCGATGGAAGAAGCCGCTTCTATTCCACTTGTTGGTTTGACAGTTTGGCAGGCATTTATTGAAAAAGCTAATCTCAAAAAAGGACAAAAAGTATTTATCCAAGCCGGGTCAGGAGGCGTTGGAACTTTTGCGATCCAGTTGGCAAAACATTTAGGCGCTTTTGTAGCAACAACAACCAGCGAAAAGAATTTTGAATTAGTAAAACAACTCGGAGCCGACGTTGTCATCGATTATAAAAAACAGGATTTTGAAAACATCCTCAAAGATTACGATCTGGTTCTTAACAGCCAAGACCAAAAAACATTAGAAAAATCGCTTAGAATATTAAAATCAGGAGCAAAATTGATTTCAATCTCAGGACCGCCGGATAAAGATTTTGCTAAAGAAATCGGACTGAACTTCTTAATGAAATTCGTCATCTCCCTTTTAAGTTTTAAAACTAAAAAACTAGCGAAAAAGCAAAATGTCGATTATTCCTTTCTCTTTATGCAAGCCAATGGAAATCAACTGACACAAATTTCAAAACTCATAGAATCCGGAATCATCAAACCAACCATTGACAAAATATTTCCTTTCGAACAGACCAACGACGCAATCAATTATGTGGAAAGTGGCAAAGCAAAAGGAAAAATCATCATTAAAATCAAATAACAAATTCATCATTATGAACACAACCAACAACACCATCCTGATCACTGGCGGAAGCGCAGGAATCGGATTCGAAATCGCAAAATTATTGTCTGAAAAAGGCAACAACGTTATCATTACCGGAAGAAATGAAGAACGCCTGAATCAAGCCGCTTCAAAACTTAATAATGTCAAAACCATAGTTTCCGACGTTTCAAATCCGGAAGATGTGGCGCAGTTAGTCAAACAAATCAACACAGATTTCCCTCAGCTGAACATGGTCATCAACAACGCCGGACGTGCCTTGGTCTACAATCTAATCTCAGAAGATGCCAACGCATTCGAGAAAGCGGAAGACGAAATGCTGACCAATTACCTGTCAATCATCAGACTCAACGAGAAACTTTTACCTTTACTGAAAAAGCAGAAAAACCCAGCCATCGTCAATGTTTCCTCCATTGTAGCTTTCGTTCCAAGCGGTCTGGCAAGCTATTCCGCTAGCAAAGCTGCACTGCATTCTTACACACAATATCTGCGTTTGGCTTTGAGCAAAGAAACCAATGTTAAAGTTTTTGAATTGATGCCACCATTGGTAGACACCGAATTCTCTGCACCAATCGGAGGGAAAGCAGGACTATCACCAACTTTGGTAGCGGAGGAACTGGTTTCAGCTTTAGAAAAAGACATCTTCGAAATCCGCGTTGGCCAGACAGAAGATATGTACAGATTATATTTATCATCACCGGAAGAAGCTCTGAAAGTGATGAACCAAGTAGGAATCGAAGAAATCGTTTCGTAAATCAAAACAATTATTTGGGCAGCTATTTCCGTCCTCCGTTCCCGCTATTTTTTGCCTCAACGATTACCTTTTGATTGTACATTAATCCGCAAAAAATGAGCTCCACTCAGGCCGGGCTGCGGTTTTGACATAAAAACAACATACCAAATAAAAACACTATTTTGCCATTCCGTAGAAATTCAAATGATTCAGATTCCTGATGAATGACAACTGACCACTAAATTGTATTTAAAATCAACATTATGATATCCAATTTACCACCACACATCTTAGTAACTTTCGGACTTACAACAGTTGCGACGTTGTTATTATTTATTTGGATCATAAAAAATTCCAGCCTGGAAATAACCCGGAAAAAGTCAGGTTTAATTACAGTTGGATTAGTTGTTTGGTTACTTCTGCAAGCGGTTTTAACATTAAATAATATCTACAATACTAATCTGCAATCGCTGCCACCAAAAATAATGTTGTTGGGAATCTTACAGACGATTTTGGTCATCACTCTATTATTTGCAACATCAAAAGGAAGACAGTTTACAGACAGTTTGCCTCTTAAAAACATCACTTATCTTAATATAATAAGGATTCCTGTGGAGATTGTTTTATTCTGGCTTTTCATCAATAAAGCTATTCCGGAACTGATGACTTTTGAAGGCAGAAACTTTGATATTCTTGCCGGTATTTCCGCGCCGGTGATCGCTTATTTAGTTTTCACGAAAAAGAAATTGAGCCGGAAAATCTTATTGATCTGGAACTTCATCTGCCTTGCACTTTTGCTGAATATTGTCATTAATGCATTGCTTTCCGCACCCTCGCCTCTACAGAAATTTGCTTTTGAACAACCAAACATTGCTATTTTAAATTTCCCATTCATCTGGCTTCCGACTTTTATAGTTCCGATTGTACTGTTCGGACACTTAGTTTCAATCAGACAATTGTTGAGGAATAATTAAATAGTTTAAATCTAAAACCTAAATTCTGCCATCTTTAATCTAAACCTAACATCTACCAATGAATCCACTAGAACATATGAAAACCCTTATCGGGAAAGAATTCGCAGATTCGCCGTCGCCCTTTATGCGCTGGCTGAAACCGACTGTACTTTCTGTCGAAAAAGGACATCTGGAATTCCAATACACGATCCGCCCGGAATGGCTGAATCCTATTGGGAATCTGCACGGTGGCGTGACTGCAGCGATTATTGATGACGTTTTGGGCGCAACAATGTTCTCTCTTAATGAACCAACTTTTTTTACAACCATCAATAATGTCATTGATTATTTTGGAATTGCGAAAGAAGGGGAAAATATCATTGCGGAAACACACATCACGAAACTGGGAAAACAGTTTGTCAACGCTACCTGCGAAATCTGGAATGCCGAAAAAACAAGATTGATCGCCAAAGGAACATCCAATCTATTTAAAACTGAAATTAGGAAATCAAATGTGTAAATTTGCGGATTCTTATTCCTAACATAATATTTCAGGAACACAGAATCAGCAGCCCGACTTGAACGGAAATCCTTTTTTGCATTTTATCCGGTTCTATTGAACTGGAACGATGTGCAAAAAAGATTGGGAGTGGAAGGCGGATAAAGCTGCCATAAAATAATTAAAATATTAAAATCAGATAAATGAAACGAGTTGTAATCACAGGAATGGGAGCTGTAACGCCTTTGGGAAATGATGTCGAAACCTTTTGGAAAAACAGTTTGGCTGGGGAAAGCGGCGCTGCAACCATCACACACTTTGATCCGGAAAAATTCAAAGTGCAGTTTGCAGCTGAAGTCAAAAACTTCACGCCCGAAAAGTATCTGGATCGCAACGAAATCAAACGAAGCGACCTTTTTACCCAATTTGCAATCTACGCTTCTGCCGAAGCAATGGAAGATTCGGGTTTGGATCTGGCAAGCATCGACCCTTTTGATATTGGCGTCATCTGGGGAACAGGACAAGGCGGAATGCAGACCTTTGAAGACGATGTTATAGATTTTGCAACCGGCGATGGAACGCCGAGATTCAGTCCGTTCTTTGTTCCGAAACTGATTGCCAATATGGCTTCCGGAATGATCTCGATGAAATATGGTTTACGTGGAATCAATTATACGACGGTTTCCGCTTGTGCGACTGCAAACACAGCCTTTATGGATGCCTTTAATTACATCCGTTGGGGAAAAGCGAAAATCATCGTGAGCGGTGGTTCGGAAGCACCTATCACTCAGGCTTCTGTCGGCGGATTTTCATCAATGAAAGCTATGTCCACCAGAAACGACGACCCAAAAGCAGCCAGCCGACCTTATGATGTGGAACGTGATGGCTTCATAATGGGAGAAGGTGCAGGTGCACTGATTCTGGAAGAATATGAACACGCCAAAGCAAGAGGTGCAAAAATCTACGCAGAACTGATTGGTGCTGCAATGACCGCCGACGCTTATCATATGACCGCGCCGCATCCGGAAGGAATTGGTGCTGCAAAATCTATGGAATTGGCTTTGGAAGATGCAAACATCACTTCCGATCAAGTCGATTATCTGAATCCACACGCCACCTCTACCCCACTTGGAGATTTGGCAGAACTGAACGCCGTTACCAAAGTTTTCAAAGGAAGTCCGAATCTGGATATCAGCGCCACCAAATCTATGACGGGACATTTGCTTGGAGCAGCCGGCGCAGTTGAAGCAATTCTTTGTATTAAAGCGATTCAGAACAGCATTATTCCGCCAACCATCAATATTTCAAATCTTGATGAGAATATTCCGGAAGGGATTAATATCGTGACTGAACCTAAAGAAAAAGAAATTAATATTGCGATGAGTAATGCTTTTGGTTTTGGAGGACATAACTCGACGGTAATTTTTAGAAAGATTTAATTAAATTTTTATTTTTACGTTAATAACTTTAATTAAAATAAAAATAATTTAGAAAACACAAGCATTACAACTACTGTACAGAAAGGGTATAGGAAGTGTACAGCGACTGTACACCGATAGCATAGAAACTCAATGTAAAAAATATTCACTTTTTAATTGCTATCCTCTTTAATTGAAATTCAACAAAAAAGGCTTAGTTTTTTACTAAGCCTTTTTATATAATAGAAATCTTTATTATTTCTGTGTGTGGTTGATATCGTTTCTGTGTTCCATGATTTCAAGATTTGCATCTACAAAATAAGCACTTCCGAAACCATTTACATAAGCACCTTTCACAGGATGAAGCGCAACAAGGATGAAATCTGTCATTTCGTTCAAAACATCTACGATTTTTCCGTGTCTTTCTTTCAGTTTTCCAACAACATTGTTCCAGTCTGCAGAATCTCTCTCGATTTGAGAAGTAGAAACCTCAACAGTCAGTCTTTCTCTTGCATAGACCTGTTTTGTAGCCGACTCATCCTCGATGAACATCGCAGAAACTTTTCGACCTTCAGAAAGATTTTTGGTATGTTTTGCCATAAAAGAAACCAGGATGTAGAATTTGTTGTCAATTTCTACAAACGGCGCGTAGCTCGCATTCGGTGTTCCTTCTGCATCTACAGTTGCCAAAGTCACGCTAAGTGTTCTGGCAATTAATTCTTTTACTTTCGGAGCAACCGGTTTTGCATCTCTTTTTGCTTCTTGTGTGTGTGCACTTTCACTCATAATGTAAATTTATTTTTGAATAGATATTAATTTTGATGTTAATGAAAATAAAATTGAAAATGATAAAATCAATGTTTATCAGCGTTCATTATTCTGCAAAAGTAGCTATTTAGAATTAGAATAAATAATTTTGGTTAATGTATAATTTCATATAATGGATCACACTTCATAATTTTTATATCTTAATTATATATTGTAATTTTGCACTTTGGTTTTAAAAAACTGATTTTTAATTTATTTAATTATAAATATGAGTACAACAACACAATACGTTCCTTATAAAGTTAAGGATATTTCCTTAGCAGAATGGGGAAGAAAAGAAATCACTTTGGCGGAAGCTGAGATGCCTGGTTTGATGTCTATCCGTGAAGAATTCGGACCATCACAACCACTTAAAGGTGCTAGAATCGCAGGATGTCTTCATATGACAATCCAGACTGCAGTTTTGATCGAAACTTTGGTAGCACTTGGCGCTGAAGTAACTTGGTCTTCTTGCAACATCTTCTCTACTCAGGATCACGCAGCTGCTGCAATTGCTGCTGCCGGAATCCCTGTTTACGCTTGGAAAGGTCTTAACGAAGAAGAATTTGACTGGTGTATCGAGCAGACTCTTTTCTTTGGTGAAGACAGAAAACCATTGAATATGATTCTTGATGACGGAGGAGATTTGACAAACATGGTTTTTGACAGATACCCGGAATTCACAAAAGACATCAAAGGACTTTCTGAAGAAACCACAACCGGTGTTCACAGATTGTACGAAAGAATGAAAAACGGAACTTTGGTAATGCCTGCAATCAACGTGAATGATTCTGTTACCAAGTCTAAATTCGATAATAAATACGGTTGTAAAGAATCTGCAGTAGATGCTGTAAGAAGAGCGACAGACCTTATGTTGGCTGGAAAAAGAGTTGTAGTTTGTGGCTACGGAGACGTAGGAAAAGGAACTGCGGCTTCTTTCAGAGGAGCCGGTTCTATCGTAACTGTAACTGAAATTGACCCAATCTGCGCGCTACAAGCTGCAATGGACGGTTATGAAGTGAAAAGATTGGACACTGTTGTTGACAATGCTGACATCATCATCACGACAACTGGAAACTTCAATATCGTAAAAGGAAACCATTTCCTTAAAATGAAAGATAAAGCAGTAGTTTGTAACATCGGTCACTTCGACAACGAGATCGATATGGCTTGGCTGAACGAAAACTACGGTCACACAAAATCTGAAGTGAAGCCTCAGGTTGACATCTACACCATCGAAGGTAAAGAAGTGATCATCCTTGCAGAAGGACGATTGGTAAACCTTGGTTGCGCAACTGGCCACCCAAGTTTTGTAATGTCTAACTCATTCAGTAACCAGACTTTAGCTCAAATCGAACTTTGGACAAACTCTGCAGCTTACGGAAACGAAGTTTATATGTTACCAAAACATTTGGATGAGAAAGTAGCAGAATTGCACCTTAAGAAATTAAGCGTTGAGCTAGAAGTTCTTACACCAGAACAAGCTGATTACATCGGTGTTGACGTGAAAGGACCTTTCAAACCGGAATATTACAGATACTAAATGCTGGAAGTCAGAAGTCGGAAGACGGATGATGAAAATATACTTAAAGACGCTTCAGATTTTCTGGAGCGTTTTTTTATTTCTCGAATTCTCAACAACTCAAACAATAAGGAGCTATTTCCCGCTATCCGCTACTACTCCTCGCGCTACCGCTTGTCAATCCTTGCTGTGGGGTAACCGCTTCTATCGGGGCTATGGGATTTGCTTTTTGATAGGAATATTCAGCAAATATTAATGATTTTAATTGATTTATTAAAAAAAGAATATATTTGATCATATAATTAATAAACATAAACTAATGGCTAAACAAAAAGTATCAAATGCCTTTGTCGCTGCATCTTGGGTTGCTCTGGGAGCAGGAATGATCGGCTTCATTGTAGGACTTGCAAGAGCAGAGATGGAACTCAACGAGAAAGGCTACTATTTCACAATCCTACTCTACGGCCTATTCGCAGTCGTTTCTTTGCAGAAAGCCGTTCGCGACAAGATGGAAAACATCAAAGTAACCGACATCTACTACGGACTTTGTTGGTTCGCCACATTATCATCAATTGTTTTGTTGGTCATTGGACTTTGGAACGCCACAATTCTCCCAAGCGAAAAAGGATTCTATGCCTTTGCATTTTTGCTCGCACTTTTCGGAGCCATTGCTGTTCAGAAAAACACGCGTGATAATATGATGGAAGACTAACTTATCTTAATTACAAAATTTTAGTTATCCTGAAGTGCCTCCAAAAAGTTTAAGTTCTTTTTAGGGGCATTTCTATTTATAGTGTCATAAAACAAAAGTTTAAAATTTGAGAAACATTTATATAATTTAACATCAGCTATTCTCCTTCCACTGAAAGCACTACAGCAAAATATTGTTTCAAAACAGTTCGGTAAGAGCGTGAATGGCGAGGAACTATTTGCAAAATACATTAGAAAAGAACTTTTCCGAACCGATAAACAAGTATATTAATCGGCAATAATTTAGAATTGAAGAAGATAAATGACTACATCAATTACTATTACTACAATAGAACAACTCTTAAGTAAAAAAAAGGAAAAGAGTCTGGTAAGATACCAGACTCTTTTCCTTTTGATATTATTTGTTGAATCCTTTTGGTGCTTTTTACCCTGCAGGACTTCAACTATACACAGTTGGAAAATTACTCTACAATTTCAGCATTGCTGATAGAAGATTTCCCTGTTACTTTGTCTTCTTTTTTCTTACCTCTAAGGAAGTCATAAGCCGTAGCCGATGCGATAAAGATAGATGAATAAGTACCGAAACCAATACCAATCAATAGACAGAACATAAATCCTCTCAGATTATCTCCACCGAAGATGAAGATCGCAAGGATCACCAGAATCGTAGTGAATGACGTATTGAATGTTCTACCAATCGTACTTGAGATGGAGTCATCGAATAATCCCGCAAGCGTCAAAGCTTTCTTCTCACGAAGGTATTCTCTAATTCTATCGAAGATGATTACCGTATCATTAATGGAATATCCAATTACGGTAAGGATTGCTGCAATGAAATCCTGATTGATCTCCATATTAAACGGCATCACTTTGTAGAATAAGGAGTAAACCCCAAGGATTACCACCGTATCGTGGAACAAACCTGCAACTGCTCCCAGAGAGAACTGCCATTTGTCAAATCTTACAAGGATGTAGATGAAGATTCCCAATAGTGATGCAGCAACTGCCAACATCCCGTGCGTCTGGATATCATCTGCCACTGTAGGTCCAACTTTGGTTGAAGAAACAATACCAGCGTGTCCTTTGTCAGCCGATTTGAAATCTGCTATCGTCATTCCTGCCGGCAATTCGGATTTCACACCTTCGTATATTTTTTGCTCCACAGTCTGATCCGCTGCAAGAGACTCATCATCGATCAAATAATCGGTTGTGATTTTCAACTGAGAAGAATTCCCGAAAGTCTTAGCCTCAACAATGTTGTTCTGGCCATCGGCAGTTTTCATTAATTTCGCAATACCAGCCTCAACATTCTCAGCATCTACCGGTTTTTCGAATCTCACCACATAGTTACGTCCACCAGTAAAATCGATCCCGAATTTGAATCCGTTATAAGCGATGGAAGCGATAGAAATAACCATTAAGATTGCAGAGAAATAATAAGCATATTTTCTTTTCCCAATGAAATCGATCCAAGTATTTCTGAAAAGATTCTTAGTAGGCGCAGTCCAAACAGAAAGAGATTTCCCTTTTTCAAGTCTGCTGAAGATCATTACTCTAGACAACAATACAGAAGTGAATAATGTCATTACCAATCCGATCATCAACGTTACCGCAAACCCTTTGATAGGTCCTGTTCCGAAGATATAAAGAATTAATGCTGTAATGAATGTAGTCGCGTGACCATCAATAATCGCAGAAATCGCATGTTTGAAACCATCTTTGTAAGCTTCAAGAATAGTTTTCCCACGGAAAAGTTCTTCTTTCGTTCTTTCATAGATAATGACGTTTGCATCTACCGCCATTGCCATAGATAATACAACTCCGGCAATACCAGGAAGAGTCAATGTCGCATCAAGGGAATCCATAATTCCGAAGATGTAGAACAAGTTGATCACCATTGCAATAACTGCATAAACTCCGGCACCACCGTAATAGAAAATGATGTAAACAATAATTACTGCAAATGCAATAAGGAAAGACATCACCCCGTCATTGATAGATTCAGCTCCAAGAGACGGCCCTACAACGTCTGCCTGTACGATCTTCGCACCTGCTGGCAACTTACCTGCTCCAAGAACATCCACCAAATCTTTAGCTTCTTCCTGAGTAAAGTTTCCTGAGATCTGAGTTCTTCCGTTTGGAATCACATCATTTACAGAAGGTGCCGTGTAAACTCTGTTGTCCAAAGTTACAGCTACAACCTTACCTTTGTTCTTCTCAGTCATTGTTTTCCAGTCACGTGCACCTTGAGAATCCATCTGCATATCTACAACGATACGGCCTAACTGGTCATAGTTGATATTTGCAGATTCTACAGCACCGTCAACTGGCGCTTTCTGAGTGATGTTGCTACGGATTGCGTAAAGAACAAGACTGTTTGTGGTAGTAGATTCCGGTTTGTAACCCCACATAAATTGGGTGTATTTCAAGTTAACAGGTCTTGCTTTGATAGCAGCGTCGCTGTTTAGTAATTTATTGACAACTGCTGTATCAGCCAATTTTACATTAGCAACAGCATTTCCAGGTGTGGAATTCATCTGGATCAAGTTCATCAGATTCGTTGTTTTTGCAACACCGATAGAATCACCTTTCGTTTTTACCAATTGATCCAGCTGAGCAAAATACGGAACCACTTCCGGTCCAAGCTGTACTTCCCAAAACTGAAGTTTTGCAGAAGTCTGAAGCATCTTTTTCACTCTGTCGATATCTTTGATACCAGGCATTTCCACCAAGATTCTTCCAGTTCCAGGAACTCTCTGAACGTTTGGCTGCGTTACGCCCATTTTGTCGATACGTGTTCTAAGAACTTCATAAGCTGTTCCTACAGAGGCATCGATTTTTTTTCTGATAATATTTTTTACCTGATCATCCGGTGTGTTGAATTTGATCTCAGAAAGATTGGTGTTTCCGAAGATCTCAGGATCTGCAAGTTTCAGGTTGGTTCCTTTTTCCTGATTAACAGCTTCGAACTGCGTGAAGAAATCCTCGATGTACTGCTTACTTGAGTTTTTCTGTGCTTTGTCTGTTCTGTTGAGTGCTTCTATTAAAGTAGCATTTGTAGAGTAATTACTAAGATCATTTACCAAATCTCTCTGGTTGATCTCCAATAATACGTTGATACCACCTTTAAGATCCAATCCGAGTTTCATTTCTTTCTGTTTTGCAGACGCATAATCCAGTTTTGTAAAACCTAGATTAAGGGTGTCTTTAGAAAGTCTTGCGATCTCAGCATTGTATTTCACTGGATTTTCGCCGGCAATTGCTTTTGCTTCTTTTTCTATTTTGTTGGCATAGAAAGAAGGCAGAAGCTCATTAAGGCAAATTAATCCAAGAACGATGGCAACTAATGTAACGAGTCCTTTTCCTTGCATTTTCTTACGATATATATAAATTAAGTCGGCAAATATAATGATTATTAGCGGAAATAAGAATTTGAAAATGAGAAAAGTGCATTATAGTTTTTATATTGAAATTAAAACTCAGTTTTCCCTCAAAAAACACGTTGAAATTAAGCTTTTGTTATCAATTGAATAATTCTGGAATGGTAAGGCATATAATTTGGTAACTTTATTAATAATCTAAAAAATAATAAGTTATGAGAAAATTACTACTCATTCTTTCCTTTGCATTTGCATCGGAAGTTTATTCCCAACAAATCATCCTGGAGGAGTTTGCTACAGTTTCAAATCCGACAGAAATTACCGCTTCACCAACCAATGACAACCGTTTGTTTGCAGTAGATCAATCCGGACTCATAAAAATTGTGAATGCAAACGGAACTATTGAAGCCACAAATTTTCTGAACATTACCGACAGAGTCAACTTCAGCGGAGAAATGGGATTGCTAGGTTTGGCTTTTCACCCTGAATTTGCTACGAACCGCTATTTCTACGTTTACTACAACAGAGCCGGCAGAACAATTACAGTTTCCAGATTTACAGCTAATTCTGCAAATCCAAACACGGCTGATCCTGCCACTGAAAAAGTAATGCTGTCTATAGAAAAACCTTTTACCAATCACAATGGTGGCAGTATTCATTTTGGGGCTGACGGTTATCTTTGGATTTCAACAGGCGACGGCGGAAGTGGCGGCGATCCCAATGGCAACGGACAAAACAGAAATTCTCTCTTGGGGAAAATGTTGAGAATTGATGTTAATTCTACTGCTGCATATAATATTCCTCCAACCAATCCTTTTGTTGGCGTTGACGGTGCTGACGAAATATGGTCGTACGGACTGAGAAACGGTTGGAAATACTCCTTTGACAGAACAACAAATAATATCTGGATAGCCGACGTGGGGCAAAATCTGATTGAAGAAATCAACAGAGTTCCTGCAACGACGCCAGCAGTGAATTACGGATGGAGATGTTATGAAGGTAACAACGCTTACAACACTGCGGGTTGTGCCAATGCTTCTACAATGACTTTCCCAGTTGTTCAATATGATCATTCCGGTGGCAAATGTTCGATCACCGGAGGTTATGTTTACAGAGGAAATCTTTACCCGGATTTGGTTGGGAAATATATTTTTGCGGATTACTGTTCTGCTCAGATTGGAATTCTCAACAATACAACTATTACCTGGAGTTCGGCCTTTGCTGGTAATAATTTCACAACCTTTGGAGAAGACAATAGCAAACAGCTTTACATTGCTGCAGCGAACGGAAAAATATTCAAAGTGAAATCAACAAATCTTGCCGTTTCTGATGTGGATAAAAATCAAATTCAGATTTCTCCGATTCCAGCGAAAGATTTTATTTTCATTAAAAATATAACTGAGAAAAATTTGACAGCGGAGATTTTGGATTTGTCAGGAAGATCAGTTTTGAATATCAATGTTGCTGAAAACGATAAAAGCATTGATGTTACCACTTTGAAATCCGGAAATTATATTTTGGTTTTGAAGAAAGATGACGTTAAAATAATGAGTCAGAAAATTATTAAGGAATAGTATTTATAAAGTCTTCGAGAGCCTCAGACTGACAAATTCTAAGGAGTCATTGAGAATACAGACCGATAATTAAGAAAAAGCCTTTCAGAAAATTCTGGAAGGCTTTATTTTATATTTGTTTAATGAAGTTTATTTACTCCAATTAACTCTCGTTGTTTTCACATCGTGGGAATTGGTTCCGATCATAATATCGAAATCGCCGGCTTCCCAGTCATATTTCAACTGATTGTTATAGAATTTCAGATCATCAGGAGAAATTTTGAAAGTCACTTTTTTGCTTTCGCCAGCTTTCAAATATACTTTTTCGAAACCTTTTAATTCCTTAACCGGTCGTGTGATACTTCCAACCACATCTCTAATGTAAAGCTGAACCACTTCTGCTCCATCGTATTTTCCGTTGTTGGTCAATGTAACCGTTGCTTCAATTGGTGCGTTCCCAGCAGGTTTTGCATTACTAACTGAAACATCAGAATAACCGAAAGTCGTATAACTCAATCCAAATCCAAATGGATAAAGTGGCGTTGTACATTCATCCAGATAATTGGAACGGAATTTTTCAAATGTACATTTTTCTGTATTTTCTACACTTAATGGGCGACCCGTGTATTTAGCATTGTAATAAAGCGGAACCTGTCCAACGCTTCTTGGGAAAGTCATCGGCAGTTTTGCAGATGGATTTACTTTTCCGTAAAGCACATCCGAAACGGCATATCCGGCCATACTTCCAGGGAACCAAACGTTCAGAATTGCATCTGCCAATTGGGATTCTTCTGTTAAAACCAACGGACGGCCTGTAAATAAAACCAAAACAATTGGCTTGCCTGTTTTCTTAAGTTCTCTCAACAATTCTTTCTGAGTTTCCGGAATTCCGATATCCGTTCTGGAACTGGATTCGCCACTCATCTCAGCACTTTCACCGATTGTCAAAACGATGACATCTGCTTTGCTGGCAATATCCAAAGCTTCTTTTCTGATCTGATCTGCAGGGCGATTGTCTCTTCCGGCTAATTTACCAAACATCGTCGCTTTCTCTTCCATTGGTGCAGATTCGTAGATGTTGCTACCTTTTGCATAGATGAAATTCACGTCTTTGCCAACTGTCTCTTTAAGACCTCTTAATAATGAAATGGAATTTTCGTGTTTTGCGGCAACACTCCAGGTTCCGGTCATATTCATAGCGTTGTCTGACAATGGACCAATTACAGCTACAGTCCCAGTTTTTTTAAGGGGAAGAATCTGCTTATCGTTTTTCAAAAGAACCATTGATTGCGCTGCAATTGTTCTGGAAGCTTCCAGATTTTTCGGACTGAAAACTTCTTTCTGAGCTCTTTTGGAATCTGTATATTTATAAGGATCATCGAAAAGTCCAAGATCATATTTGGCTTCGAGGATCCTTCTTGCTGCTTCGGTTACGGTTTGTTCCGTCACTTTTCCTTCGGTAACTGATTGTTTTAAAGTTTTCAAAAAGCCTTCACCAACCATATCCATATCGACGCCGGCATTCATTGCCAAAGCGGAAACCTGCTGCAGATCTCCCATTCCGTGTTCAATCATTTCGTTGATTCCGGTGTAATCTGTCACGACGAAACCTTTGAAATCCCACTGTTTTCTGAGAACATCGGTCATTAGCCACTTGTTTCCTGTTGCAGGAATTCCATCTACCTCATTGAAAGAAGCCATTACAGAAGCCGCTCCTGCTTCCACAGCCGCTTTGTAGGGCGGGAAATAAGTGTTGTACATTTGCACATGGCTCATATCCACAGTGTTGTAATCTCTACCAGCTTCAGCTGCGCCATAAAGTGCAAAATGTTTTACGCAGGCCAGCATTGTATTTTTCTTTGAAAGATCATTTCCCTGATAGCCGTAAACCATTGCTTTTGCGATCTGGCTTCCCAAATAAGGATCTTCTCCAGAACCTTCGGAAACCCTTCCCCATCTCGGATCTCTGGAAACATCTACCATTGGAGAAAATGTCCAGTTGATACCGTCAGCTGTAGATTCCTGAGCCGCAATTTGCGCGGATCTCTGGATCAAATCCATATCCCAGGATGATGCAATTCCCAATGGAATAGGGAAAGTTGTTTCGTAACCGTGTATTACGTCCATCCCGAAAATCATCGGAATCTTCAGTCTGCTTTTTTCTACCGCGACTTTCTGAACAGCGCGAATTTTGTCAACACCTTTGATATTGAATAATCCGCCAACCAAGCCTTGCTCAATTTTCTTTCCGATGTCGGAATTCTGAGTCTGTCCGGTTGTGAAATCTCCGGAAGACGGCAAATTGAGCTGACCAATTTTCTCGTCCAAAGTCATTTTGGAAATCAAATTATCAACGAAAGCTTTTTTCTTTGATTGATAATTTGTGGATTGGTAAGACTGAACCGGTTTGGAGATAATATCCTGCGCCATAAAATACGGCGACAGAGCCAACGCAGCTAGGATTACAAACTTTTTCATAAATAGATATTTTTTGTTTTTATAAGGTCATCTTCATTTGCAATATTTAAAAAAAGCAATTGAATTTTTATTTTAATTTTTAATTTTTCTTAATGACAACATCCAATCATATAGTTTTGGATCCGAATAAGCAGAATCCCATGAATTATGATTGTCGTTTGGGAAAATAGTCAATTCGGCTTTGGGATTCACGGGATGTAATTTCTGATAGAGATTGAAAGCATTTTCCGGAAGCACAATATCGTCCATTCCACCGTGGAATAATTTGATGTTAAGATCTTTGTAATTATGAATATTTGCCAGCATTACGCGATCTGTAGGTGCACAAACGGCTGAGACTGCTGCAAACATTTCGGGATGTTCACCTGCCAATTTTAAAGTTCCCCAGCCGCCCATTGATAAACCTGTGAGATAAATTCTGTCCTTATCAATTTTATATTTTTCTGAAATTTCTTTGATCAGAAAATAGATTGCATCCGTATCCCACCAAGTATTTTCCGGACATTGGGGTGCTAAAATGGCGACAGGTTCTTTGATTAAATTTTTATAAGTAAAAGGGCTGTGGGATTTTACAATTTCTAAATTATTCCCTCTCTCGCCGGAGCCGTGAAGAAATACAATCAATGGAATTTTAGATTTTGTGTTTTGAGGAATATCCAGAATGTAGGATAGTTTTTTCTGGATTTTGACTTCTTTGTTGAATTCGGATTTGATTTCCTGTGCTGTAGCAAAAGGTGTGATTGCTAAAAATAAAAACGGAAGAAATTTTTGCTTTAAATTCATTTTATTTCGTTTTTCTAAAAAGTGCCACTCCTCTGGAGCTCAATTTTTCGGTTGATATTTTTCTACCAATATGTCTCTCCTCTGGAGCTTTGATTGTAATGGTTAATCGATTGCTACAAACATTTCATTCCTACGGAATTCCTAATTAATGCAACTATCCTATTCTTCTGACTTTTCGCCAAATTGTTGATTAAGATCTTCACTTCTATCATTAACAAATCTTGGATATATGTCCGAATCCCTAGCCCCGATTGCAACGGCATCCTTTTTTTGTTTTTGCTAAATTCTGTTTTGATGACAAAACGCCTAAAACAAAAAAAGATATAGTGGAAAGCGGGATTAAGCTCCTAAAAAAAAAATTAATGTCTCAAAAAGATACAATAAAATTTAGTGTTTAAAGATAATACTTTTTGGCTATTGAATCTTATGTTCTGTGGACTTAAATCCGATTTTTTTGAGTCCGTTTTGGATTTCGGGAGCGTTCATAAAAAGCTTCCATAGCAATCCGGAACGGTAATTCTCGATCATTGGCGCAATAGTTCCCTGATCGATAGCGAGATAGCGCGGTGTAGTCCAGTCATCAAAATTGATGGAGGTAGCGTCGTAAGGCCCTGCCTGTCCGATAAATTTCGGCTTTTCTTCATATAAAAATCTTAGAAAATCCATCGATTCTTTTGGCGTATAAGGCATTGAACTCAGCGCTGCTGTTGGCGTAATAACTCCTAAATCTTCTTTCATTGGCTGGTGTGCTGCGTAACCGACGGAGCCGTCTTTGTTTCTTGTGTAACCAGCTGTGAGTCCCCAATATTTCTCGGAATAGCCTTTGTATTTCAATGGGTTTTCCAAACAGTATTTGTAGTCAATCAGAACGTGATTTCGGTTGAGATCCCAATAGCTTTTTACGTATTGGTCTGATAATCCTCTTGGATCCAAGCCTAAATAGGAATATTGTGACCAGAATAATGGGCCTCCGAATTCTTCGGCATAATTATGTTTGACGTAAAGTGGCAGTCCGTATTTTGTGTGATCTGTTGTGTAATTTCCGTTGCGAGTCCAGCCTTTGTTGTAGGTTTCGGAATCTATGGAATAATCGGGCGATGATGCTGCCAAGACGTAAGTTATCAGACATTCGTTATAGCCTTCCAGCGGAAAATTCATCTCCCAGCCGTAAGTTGGCGACCAATGCCAGTACAAGACTTTTTGTCCGCCTTTTGTGTACCAGTTCCACTCAATCCCTTTCCAGAGTTTGTCCATTTTTGCGGCGAGTGCTTTTTCTTCTGCGTTTCCGTCTTTGAAATACTCGCGGACGCAGATGATTCCTTGCGTAAGGAAAGCAGTTTCTACTAAATCTCCACCGTTATCTTTCTTACCAAAAGGAACAACTTTCCCTGTTTCTCCATTGATCCAATGTGACCACGCACCGTGGAAACGGTCTGCTTTTTCTAGGAAATCTGCGATGTGATTTAGTCTTTTTACAGCGTCTGTTCGAGGAATAAATTTTCGATCAACTCCTACTAAAATCGTCATCAATCCAAAACCTGAACCGCCTGTTGTAATGACGTGTTTGTCATTGTCCGGATAGATATTGTCTTCGTGGTAACGCTCTCTTCCCAACATCGACTTTGGTTCTGCGAAGTCCCAGAAATATTTGAGGGCGTCGCTTTGGACTTTGTCCATGAGCTGGTTGTCTGTGAGTTGCGCTTTAGCTTTTGGTTCCGGAAAAGATGTATGATTTGTTTTACAGGAAGTTATAGCTAAAGATGTCAAAAATAATCCTGTTAAAATATTTTTCATAATGAAATTATTTTCATTTTTAATATAAAAAAAGAGGAGGATTAGCTCCTCCTCTTTTAATATTGACTAATTATAGATGATATTAGTTGTAACCTGGGTTTTGTGTTAAAACACCTTTACTGTCAGTAATTGCTCTCAAAGGAATTGGGAACAATTCGTTCTTTCCTGTTTGAAATCCTTTAGGACCTAGGAAAGTGGGAGCTTGACCTGTTCTTACTAAATCAGGGAATCTGTCCATTTCCATTGCCAATTCTACTCTTCGTTCTTGCCAGATTGCTGTTCTGAGAGCGCCCTGACCAGATGCAGTTGTATTTCCAAGTTGAGCTCTGTTTCTTACTAAATTAATGTTAGTAATTGCCGCCGCAGTGTTGCCTAATTCATTAGCAGCTTCTGCATTAATCAATAGAATATCAGCAAATCTTAAAATTCTCAAGTTTTGGATAGATCCATAACCGCAAGCGTTGTTGTTAAGAGATGTTGGCACATATACTTTTTGATTCCAGGAGTTTCCTGCTTGTGGATCTCCTTTTTTGATCAGATCACCTTCAAGAGTTGTTTCACCTTCTCTTAAAATGGATAATTCTTTTCTTACATCACCTGGTTCAAATGCATTTTCCAAAGCTTGAGTTGGCACAAAAAAGCCCCAACCGAATTGATTTCTTACGCCTTGAACTTCTGCATATTGACTACCTCCAAATTCTGCAGAACACCCGCAATTAACTTCAAAAACAGATTCTGTTCCGAATTCTCCAGCAGGTCTGAATAGATGATTAAAGTCTGGATCTAATTTATAACCCATCCCAATAACCAAATTAGAAGTATCATAAGCTTTCTGATAATCTTTCATATAAAGATAAACTTTGGAAAGTAAACCTAAAGCACCTCCTTTTGTCACTCTTCCTTGTTCTCCTGCAGGATATGTCGGAGGCAAAACTGCGGAAGCTTCAGTCAAATCTTTAACTATGAAAGCATAAACTTCTGCTGCTGTATTTCTTGGTTGAATGTAATTAGTCTGTAATCCGTCAAAAATTGGAACACCACCATATATTCTTACCAAATTAAAATAGAAATACGCTCTTAGCATTTTAGCCTCTGCAATCAATCTGTTTTTAAGAGTTGCATCCATTTCAATATTTGGTACATTGGTAATGACCTGATTAGCTCTCTGAACTGCCTGCCATTGTCCCGTCCAATATCCGTGCACCCCATCGTCACTAATTGTGAAACTGAAATTGTCATAAGCATTAATGAAAGATGCATCCCCAGGATTTGATCCTTTTTCTACATCATCTCCTGTCACACCAAACACATACTGAGCAGGAAAACCAGTATTTTCCCAACTTCTTAAGAAACTATAAATTGCATTTGTAGCTTGCTTGGCATCATCTTCAGTTTTGAAGAAATCCTCTACATCTACTGTTCCTTCGTTTTTGATGTCTACAAAATCATCACTACAGCTTATGATTAATGAAAATATAGACAGTGCTAAAAATATTTTTTTCATGATTTTTCTAATTAAAATGTTAAGTTCATACCCATTGTATAGATAGCAGAAATAGGATAGATATTATTATCAATTCCCATCTGAACTCTATCCGAATTCATAATCTCAGGAGAGAAACCATTGTATTTGAAACTTGTCCAAGGATTTTGTGCACTTAGATAGATTCTAAACTTTTTAACAGATAATGATTCCGCAATAGCTTTTGAGAAACTGTACCCGACTTGAATATTTCTAATTCTAAAGTAACTTCCATCTTCTACATAAAAACTACTTGGAACAATAATCAATTGATTTGAAGTAATCATAGAGTTTGTGTTAGACGATCCATTGCCAGTCCATCTGTTATTGTACATATCAAGATCCCAACTTTCGTTACCATAACGCTGCTCTCTATTATAATTATATATTTTGTTACCAAAAACACCTTGGAAGTCGATACCGAAATCAATAGAATGAACATTCAAATTAACACCAAACCCATAAGTTCCTTTTGGAATTGGACTGCCTAGGAACGTTTTATCTCTCGTATCAATTACACCGTTGCCATCCATATCGGAAAATTTAAACCAACCCGCCTTAGCTCCAGTTTGACCGGATGCCGCTGCTTCTGCGTCAGTTTGGAAAACGCCTGCCACCTGATAACCATAGTACGATCCAACAGCTTGCCCTTCTTGCAATCTTACAATTCGATTACCAAATAGACTAGCTCCAGTTTCTAAGAATGAACCACCATATACATCTGTGATTTGGTTTTTAAGTGAAGTAAAGTTACCATAGAATCCAAGTTTAACATCATCGCTAATATCTGTGTTGTAGTTTGCAGAAACTTCGAAACCTTTATTTCTGAAAGAATAAGCATTAGTTACAAAATTATCTGGGTTACTAGCACCCGAAATAGCTCCTTGTGAAATTGCATAAACTATATCTTTTGATTCCTTATTATAATAGGTTGCTTCAATTTTCAATTTATTATTTAGCAATCCCATTTCAACACCGAAATCTGTACCCTTTGTAATTTCCCAACCTATAGAAGTATCTACAAGCAAGTCTATTGTTTGAGACGGAGCGCCTGTATTGCCATAATACACACCTCCAATAATTGAAGTTATTTTATCATAATTTCTTCCAATATTCGGATTTCCTAGCTCACCATAACTCGCCCTGAATTTCAACAAATTAAAAACATTTTGCTCGGTCATAAAACCTTCTTTCGAAACAACCCAACCAACACTTACTGCCGGAAAAATTTTAGTTCTATCTGAAGACACCTGTGAAGTCGCATCTCTACGTATAGATGCGTTTAATAAATATTTACCAGCATAGTCGTAATTGACTCTACCAAAGAAAGACTCGATTCTTTTTTGAAACTGGGTAACATCTGGAATCGCATCCTTTGCATATAAGGTTGTATTGTAATGTATAATATCTGTCCCGCTACCAACATCTAAAGATCCATTTGTTCCATCAAATACAACATTTTTTGCAGAATAATAATCTTCTGACTGAGAATCCCTAACTCTGGAGAAACCAGCTAGTAAATCTAGGTTATGATTTCCAAAACTTTTTTTCCAGTTAATTGTATTATCCCAAACATAATTTCTATTTCGAAGATTTCTTGTTACGAGATTCGAAAGCGAGGGTTGTGGAGTATAGGTTATAGCTGGAGTATACTCATATTTGCTTGGACTGTAATTATCACTTGTATAACTACTTCTGAAAGTAAAATCTTTTAAAAATTTGATTTCTGCCCAAACATTATTCAGCATTCTTTCTTCTCTTGTTTGAGATCTGTAAAGATCAAGTTGCGCCCTGGGATTCGTAATAGAATATCCATTAAAAAACTGGTAAGTTCCAGTTACAGGATTTATTGCAGGGAATAAAGGCGGTGCATTACGAGCATTTAATAACGGATTTTGAGCCTCATCTAAACGTGTTTTAGAAAAGGAGAAGTTATCTCCAATTGTAATATTGTCAGTAATTTTGTAACTAAGATTTAACTTGGTATTAAATCTATTAAAACCACTACCAGAATTAATTCCTCTTCCTGCTGCCAAATTTCCCTCATCCTGAAGATAGCCTACACTCCCATAATAATTCAATTTACCTAAACTTCCAGAAGCAGAGAAATCATTAGAATTAATGATGCTTGTTCTGAAGATTTCTTTGAACCAGTTCGTATCAGCTGGAAAATCCGCTCTACTGATTGATCCCTCAGAAGATCCATTATTATCATTAAGTAGTTTCTCATTGTATAATTGAATATACTGATCAGAATTAACCATTTTAGGAACATTTGTAACCGTTTTAAATCCTAAGTACGAATTGACATTAAAGATTGGTTTTCCTTTTCCTGTTTTAGTTTTGATAATTACGGCTCCATTAGCGGCTTTTGCTCCGAAAATTGCTAAACTTGAAGGATCTTTCAAAACACTCATAGATTCAATATCCTGAGGATTAAGGAAAGAAATATCTTCCGTAATCATCCCATCTACGATGAAGACAGTATTTCCTGTTAGTGATCCTACTCCTCGAATATCAACTCTTGGAGATCCGCCTGGAGTTCCGGAAGTCACAACATTTACACCGGCAAGTTTACCTTGTACAGAATTTAATGGGTTTGCATTTGGCTTATCTGCCAAGTCTTTTGCTGTTACAATCCCGATACTTCCCGTTACATTCTCCTTTTTCTGAGTACCATATCCTATCACTACAACTTCCTCTATTTTATTTTCTTTAGAAACAGTATCCTGTGTGGATTGGGCATGCAAATTTCCTCCAAAATAGATCGCGGCAATGAGCAATGGTAATTTCACATAATTTTTTCTCATAATGTTCTTATGTATTATTTTCTTACACCGAATATAAATAAATTTTTAACAACGAGTTAATATTTATTAACAACTATACAAATATTTGAAAATCAATTATATAAATTATATATTCAAACTTATTTCAATTAAATACAAATAAAATAATTCCCCAATTATGGCTCAATATTTGCGATTTTAAGAAAATCGAAAACTTATTGCTTCAAAATGAGCTAATATAAATTACAAAAATCAAGATCAATTACAAAAATCAAAATATATGAACACTAACAGATTATCGCCCCAAATGCAAGAGGCATTGATAAAACAAATGACGAAAGAAGCGCACGCTTCACAAATATTCCTTTCTTATGGATGCTGGGCAGATGTAAAAGGCTATGGCGGAATTGCCAATTTCCTTTACAGACACTCACAGGAAGAACGAAATCATATGATCAAGGTGATGCGTTACATCCTGGACAGAGGCGGCGAAGCAAGAGTTGAAGCGATTCCTGCACCGCCGGAAAATCCACAAAGCTTGTCAGACGCCTTCAATAAGGTTTTTGAACACGAGGTTGATAATACGACTTCAATTTATGAAATCGTCAATTTATCTTTTGAAGAGAAAGATTGGGCAACATGGAACTTTATGCAATGGTTTGTGAAAGAACAAATTGAGGAAGAAAAATTAGCACTTGAGTTGATCGACAAATTGAAAATCGCTGGTGGAGACAGCGCTTCCGATGAATCGCTTTTCACTCTGGACAAAGCTTTGGAATCTGCGCCAGACGACGTTTCTCTTCCACAAGAAGCGACAGCTGAAAATCCTTCGTAACAACAAATTAAATATCACTAACTTTGATCTCCGTTTTTTAGCGGAGATTTTTTTATTAATTTAATATTCAAAATAATGGCAGATATCGTAGAAACCAACCACAATAATCCAGAAGAATTTTATAAATCATTAAAGGAGAAATTGGAAAGTCAGCACAACTTTCCTGAGGAATATCTTTTCAAGTTCATAGTTCCGGGAGATTCTGAAAAGATCACAGAAATTTTGAGAGTTTTTGATGGTCTCAAATACACTTTATCAAACAGAGAAAGTTCCAAAGGAAAATACACTTCCGTTTCTTTGCAATGTTTTGTGATGGACGCAGATCAAGTCATCGACATCTATCAAAAGGTGGCGAAAATAGAAAATGTGATGATGCTGTAATTATAATTGATAAATGAGATCGATAAATGATTTTAGAGTGGCTTGAAACTTGTACTTTAACCATCAGTACTTTAAAATTTCAAGTTATGAAAAAAGCATTTTTCAGAGTTCTGAATAACATTAATAAAGCGATCTTACCAAAATACAGCAAGAGAGATTTTACGAAACTCAATAAATTTCAGAAACTCATTTTCGGTTACCGATATAAGGTTTTGGTAAATTCATTAGACTAGATCATCAACATTAAAACATAAAAAGAAAGCGTTCAAAATAATTTGAACGCTTTCTTTTTTATATAATCAATTCAATTAAGAATTCTCAAGAATATAACTGAACATCAATGGTGCACAAATCGTTGCGTCACTTTCCACGATGAACTTCGGTGTGTTGATATCCAATTTACCCCAAGTGATCTTCTCATTCGGAACCGCTCCGGAATATGATCCGTAAGAAGTTGTAGAATCTGAGATCTGACAGAAATAACTCCAGAACGGAATATCGTGCATTTCCATATCTTGGTATAACATCGGCACCACACAGATTGGGAAATCACCCGCAATTCCACCACCAACTTGGAAGAATCCAACACCTTTTCCACCAGAATTTTTCGGGTACCAATCAGCCAGATAAGCCATATACTCGATTCCTGATTTCATGGTAGAAAACTTCAAATCACCTTTGATACAATAAGATGTGAAAATATTTCCCATTGTAGAATCTTCCCAGCCTGGCACTACTATCGGCAGGTTTTTCTCTGCAGCCGCGATCATCCAGGAATTTTCTCTCGGGATCTCGTAATATTGCTCAAGAACGCCAGATAAGATCATTTTGTACATATATTCGTGCGGGAAATATCTTTCTCCTTTTTCGTCTGCATCTTTCCAGATTTCGTAGATGTGCTTCTGCAATCTTCGGAACGCTTCTTCTTCTGGGATACAAGTGTCAGTCACTCTATTCAAGCCTCTTTCCAACAAATCCCATTCTTCTTTCGGCGTAAGATCTCTATAGTTTGGAACTCTTTCGTAATGCGTGTGCGCCACAAGATTCATCAAGTCTTCCTCAAGGTTTGCACCAGTACAAGAGATGAAATCCACTTTCCCTTGACGGATCATCTCAGCAAGAATTTTTCCTAATTCCGCCGTAGACATCGCACCAGCAAGCGTGATCATCATTTTTCCGCCATCTTTCAGGTGGGCCACATAACCTTTGGACGCATCTACCAAAGCCGCAGCATTGAAATGCAGATAATATTTCTCTATAAACTCAGTAATCGGTTTGCTCATTTTGTTTAAGATTTTTGCAAAGATAAAATTAAAAGCGGAAAGTAGCAGCCGCGCTTAGAGAAACTCTGCTAAGTCCTTCCTTATTATCTCCAAAATCAAAAGTTTGTCCGTTGTACTTCATTTTGTTCAATGTTCCGCCTGTCAATCCAAGTTTTGGACCTATGTAGAAAAATTTGCTCACTTCATACTGATACGCAAGATTCATCTCTGCACCAAAGTTCGAACCTGTCCCTTTCACATTTCCGGATCTGGTGGTGTAGCTGATTACACCAAGAGAAATATCGATAAAGCCTTTATGTCTTGTCTCCTCGTTGAAATTTGAAATCATCACAGAAGGTCCAAAATAAGTAATATTATCCTTAGTATCTGTAGTAAAATAAACCAGATTTCCATTTTGATCTGTGCCAGACAATGTACCTGTACTGGATGCACTGTAGTTTGAAAACTTAAGTCCCAATCCAACAGTTCCTCTCAAATGATAATAAGCTGAGATATCGAAATTCACACCGCTTTTCAGACCTTTGATGTAATCTTCCTCAGCGCTGGTGAGACCTTCAGGATTTTCAGCTGTTCTCCATCCGAAACCTACGGAAGGGATGATAGAAAATTTTTGCTGTGCGAAAGAAAAGATGGATGCAGAACACATAGCTGCAAAAAGTAATTTTTTGATCATAAATTTTTTTTCGCAAAAGTAACAATTTGTGGAAGTTAGCAAAGCAAAATTTGTAAATATTTTATAACATCCAACTTCCAACATAATTCATTACTTTTGCAAATTCAAATAAAATATAGAATACAATGCTTTCGGTTCAGGGATTAGGCTTACATCACGCAGGAAATTATCTTTTCAAAGACACCAATTTTACAATCAAAAAAGGGGACAAAATCGGTTTGGTCGGAAAAAACGGAGCTGGAAAATCCACGCTTCTCAAAATACTTTCCGGAGAGATCAATTTCTACGAAGGTAATGTGGTCACAGAAGGTAAGATTACTATTGGTTTCCTAAAACAGGATCTTGACTTCGTAAAAGGGAGAACCGTTTGGGATGAGACAATGCAGGCTTTTGAGCAGATCAATGCTTTGAAGGACGAATTGGAAGAAGTCAACCACCAACTGGCTACCAGAACCGATTACGAGAGTGATGCCTACACCGATCTCATCAACAGAATGACAGATCTGAACGATCTTTTGATGAATTTCGATGCTTACAATTTGGAAGGTGATGTGGAGAAGATCCTATTTGGATTGGGTTTCAAAGCGGATGATTTCCAAAAAATCACCGACGAGTTTTCCGGCGGTTGGAGAATGAGAATCGAACTGGCAAAATTACTTCTTCAGCAAAACGACCTGATGCTTCTGGATGAGCCTACCAACCACTTGGATATGGAATCTATCATTTGGCTGGAGGATTTCTTGAAAGACTATCAAGGCTCGATGTTGCTTGTAAGTCACGACAAGCAGTTTATGACCTCCACTTGTAACCGAACTTTTGATGTTAACAATAGAAAAATCGACGATTACAAAGCTAACTACTCCAAATATCTTGAACTAAGAAAAGACAGAAAAGAAAAACTGATCCAGGCCAAAAAGAATCAGGATGCAGAAATAAAACATACAGAGGAATTAATCAACAAATTCCGTGCGAGTGCTTCCAAAGCTTCTTTTGCGCAATCATTGATCAAAAAACTGGACAAGGTAGAACGCATTGAAGTGGAAAATGAGGATGTTTCCAAATTCAATATCCGTTTCCAACCGAGTGTACAACCTGGAAAAGTGATCTTCGAAGCTGAAAATCTGGGGAAAGCTTACGGCAAAAAACAGATTTTTGATAAAGTAGATTTCATTGTGGAAAGAGGCGCTAGAATCGCTTTGCTTGGACAAAATGGACAAGGAAAAACGACTTTGGCAAAAATTCTTGCCGGCGATATCACTGATTTTTCTGGAAGCTGGAACCTTGGACACAATGTGAATATCGGTTATTTTGCTCAGAATCAGGAAGAAGTCTTGACGCCGGATAAAACCGTTCTACAGGAAGCAGAAGATTCTGCAACTGAGGAAACCAGACCGAGAGTTCGTGATCTTTTGGGATCTTTCCTTTTCCAGGGCGAAGATGTGACCAAGAAAACGAAAGTCCTTTCCGGAGGTGAGCGAAACCGTTTGGCGCTTTGTAAATTGTTGCTTCGTCCGTTCAACACGTTGATTATGGATGAACCAACGAATCACTTGGATATTCAGTCTAAAGAAATTATCAAGCTGGCACTTCAGAAGTTTGAAGGCACTTTGATTGTGATTTCTCACGACCGTGAATTTTTGCAAGGATTGTCTGACAAGATCTTCGAATTCCGTGATGGACGAATGAAGGAATTCCTTGGTGACATCAACGAATATCTGGAATTCAGACAGAAAGAAAGCATCCGCGAGATCTCTGCTGAGAAAGCGAAACTGCATCAGGAAGACGAAATTCCGGAAGTGAAAGTTAAGGTTCAAGAGCCTGTGAAAGAATCTAATATTATCGTAAGCAAAGAACAAAAGAATATTCAGAATAAAATCAAAAAAGTTGAAGAAAAAATCTCTGAACTTGAATTGAAAATCGAGGAATTCGAAGGTTCTTTCACCAAAGAAAATCCTTCTGAAGAAACTTTGGAAACTTATAATAAAATCAAAGAAGAATTAGATTTGACTTTGCAGGAATGGGAATTCTTGGGAACTCAGCTGGAAGGTTAAAATTTGAACTTTAAAATAAAATATAAACTGCATTGGATATTCTGATGCAGTTTTTTTGTTTTCATAATGTTTACTTTTAAAATAGCAATAAAAAAGATGAGAATAGTTATGCAATAGCCGAAACATTAAGAAATTTAGTATTAACGATACTACAGGAAGGATGATTTGAGGCAAAACATGCAGAAGATATAGATACAGTATGCTCTCACTATTCCAATTTAAAATAAAACCGCGGTGAAACGAAAAAATCAATGTTCATAAAAAAACCAAAGCAAAAAAAATTGCTTTGGTTTAGTAAAATTGACTTGTATCGGATTAATGTAATCGCACAAGAAGTTATTTCAAATTAAAATTGAATCCTACGATAACCGCGCCTACGGATTCTTTTCCAGCGATAGGACGATCATCGTAATAACGTCTATCATATTTTCCGGAAATACTCTGATAACCTACATATAATTCGCCAACAGGCATATTATACATAAATTTTGGTAATGCGTACAGACCTCCATTCACATTTTCATTTGTGGAGATCCCGTAACCCAGGTCTAAACCTACAGCTATCGGCGCACCACTGAAAGAATACTTACCGGAAACAGCTACCGGAATAAATCCGAAATCATCGCCTTTCAATCTTCCTCCAGGATAATCATAGCTTTTACCTATAAAATGAGAATATCCTGTTGCAACACCGAGATCAAAACCTTTGGCAAGATTCCATCTGTAAGCAGCATCCAAACCTAAAGTAAAGTCGGAATTACCAGTCGTTGGCGCACCAATGTGAGCACCTAACTTAAATCCTTCCTGAGCTTGCGTAAAGCCAAAAACTGCAATAGCTGCAGCTAAAAATATCTTTTTCATAGTTTAAAAATTAAATTTTCGTAAACACTATACCAAGATCTGTACCAAAATTAATTTTATTTTCTATCAATGCTATTATAAGCCATAATAATTTTCTTCACAACGGGGTGTCTTACAACATCTTCTTCCGAAAGATGCACAAAACCAATTTCTTCTACATCTTTTAAGATAGTCATAGATTCTTTGAGCCCGGATTGCTGGTTTTTTGGTAAATCTACCTGACTTGGATCGCCGGTGATGATAAACTTCGCATTCATTCCCATCCTTGTCAGAAACATTTTCATCTGAGAATGTGTTGTGTTTTGAGCTTCATCCAGAATAACGAAAGCTTCATCCAAAGTTCTTCCTCTCATAAATGCCAAAGGTGCCACTTCAATGATTCTTTTTTCCATATAACCCTCCAGTTTTTCGTGAGGAATCATATCTCTCAAAGCATCGTACAATGGCTGCATATAGGGATCCAGTTTTTCTTTAAGATCGCCGGGAAGGAAACCAAGACTTTCGCCAGCTTCTACCGCGGGTCTTGTAAGAATAATTCTTTTTACTTCTTTATCACGAAGAGCACGAACTGCCAATGCAACACTCGTGTAAGTTTTTCCCGTTCCTGCGGGACCAATTGCGAACACCATATCTTTTTTCTCAGAAACTTTTACAAGTTTTTTAAGATTGGTCGTTTTCGCTTTGATGACTTTTCCGTTGACGCCTTTTACAATAATATCCTGATCAAACACCAGTTGCTTTTCGGAATCGTCTTTCAGCTTGAGAAGAGATTCCAGTTGTTTTACCTCAAGGGAATTGTGCTTGGAAATATAATCCGAAACGTCGTCCAGTTTTTTCTTCAGCAGATCCAAAGTTTCGCGATTCCCCATTGCAAAAACAAAGTTGTCTCTGCCTGTGATTTTGAGTGTAGGAAAGCTGGATTTTATCAGATTGAAATTTTGATTCTGAACACCATAAAACGTTTTGGTGTTTATGCCTTCGAGTTCATAATTTATTTCGAACATAAATAATATTAGTGGTTAGTGTAACAAATATATGAATAGATTTGATACGATATTAGTCTTTAAAAAATTGATTTATATTAAATTTGCAACAAATACAAAAATATGCCAGTTATCACTCTTACTTCAGATTACGGACTTGTGGACCATCGTGTTGCAAGTATGAAAGGTAAAATCCTAAGCTGGAGCGAGGAGGTAAAAGTGGTAGACATTACGCATAACATTACGGCTTACAATCTTTTACAAACGGCTTACATTGTTCGCAATGCGTATAAATTTTTTCCGGAAGGCAGTATTCATATTATTGCAGTTGATAGTTTTTATCATAAATCGAGGAAAAATATTATTGCTAAAGTTGATGGTCACTATTTCATTTCTGCCGACAACGGGATTACAAACCTGATGTTTTTCGATATCAAACCGGAAGCTGTTTATGAAATCACGCTGAACAATCGTTTTGATGACAAGGTTATTTTTCCTGCAACGGAGATTTTTGTTCCCGCGGCGATGCATCTTTACAAAGGTGGACTTCCTGAAGTTATTGGAAGAAAAATTAAATCAATAAAAGATGTTTCTTTCCCACGAGCCATTTATAATGAAGCTGAAAAAATGATAATCGGAGAGGTAATGTACATTGATAATTTCGGAAACGTGGTTTCTAACATCAGTAGAAAATTCTTTGAGAAATACGCTGCAATCTCAGAAAAATTCACCGTGAAATTCCGCAACATTGTTTCTTCAAAAGTGTTTGATCAATATACTGATCTTGTAACAGATTGGGATCGTGAGCAAGAAGCACACGGCAAATCATCTGTGATCTTTAATGATGCAGAACTGCTTGAAATTACGATTTATAAAGGAAATGTATCAAATGGTGCCTCTACTCTATTTGGGATGAGCACAGGCGAAAAAATCTATGTAGAATTTGAATAAAAAAAACCGACATTGCTGTCGGTTTTATAATGATTGATTTTAAGATCATTATTGTTTGATCAGATTCTTGCTGAAACTGTCATTTGCTGTTTTGATTTTCACAATATAGTTTCCTGTTTTAAGTCTCGAAACATCGAATGTATTTTTAGACAAACTATCTGCATCAAATTGTTTTATCAATTTCCCTGAAATATCATAAACTTCTACCGAGCTAATTTTAGAAATTCCTTTCAAAGTAAATTGAGTCTTAACCGGATTTGGAGACAATGAGATGTCTTTAGAATTCTTCACATCATCCACAGCTAATATTGAACAGCTGAAATTAGCTTTGAAACCAGGTCTGGTTTGTCCCGTAAAAGATCTGAAGGTAATTGTAATCGCACCACTTTCGTGTGTAGATTCGTAAGCGGTAGGAATGGTGGTTCCTGTCAACTTAGCCGCACCTGAAAATACCGGAGATGTTGCAGTCCCATTTCTCATAGTGATATAATCAGCTTCGTTAAGGTCAAATTGTGAAAATGTAATTTTCAGTTTTTGAGAAGGGTCGTTTGGATAGAATGTTTTTGTCCAGGTTTCATTATTGGAATAATTTGCATTTTCTCCTCCGGTATCAGTTACTGTTTTACCACACCAGCTGTCGCCCGTCAAAATCACCAAAGATCTTTGGTATAACGGAGAACAATCTGTTCCAACTTCTACTTTATAGAAAATATTTGAAGACAATCCTGTAATATCAAACACTTTTGTGTTGGATGTTCCGGATTTTACAATTGTGCCGTCCATTGTAGAAACTCTGTACTTCCAAGACGTGGATGTAGCATCTGCAATTGTAACGGTAGCTGTATTGTCTGTCACATTAGTCACAGTCATATTTGTCAGTGTCACCTCACAGGATTTAGAACAATCACCGCTCATGCAAGCTTTAGAATCAATTGTCTGTCTGATGAGATCTCCCGGCTGCTGTCCGAATCCGTTTGCGAAGCTGATTCCTACAGAATTAACCAAATGACAGTAACTCATAATGGTTCCTTTGGTAGTTGTAGGAAGAGGTCCATCACAACCTTCGTCATTTCCGGATGCAGGTCCACAACCGTCTATTGCAGTATTATTACCATTCCAGGCACAGGCGTGCGTGTGAGGAGAACCAAGATTATGACCAAGCTCGTGAGTCATCGCTTCGATATTCCAAGAGTAAGTAGGAACTGCAATATTTTGGTTATTCACGCCGCAATAAGAATATTTATAAGTTCCACACAATGCATCTACGTACGCAACGCTTGTTGTGGCTGGATTTCTTATTAACTGTGCAAGATCTCCGTTGAAAGTAGTTCTTGTTGTTCTGAATTGGTTAAGAATTGTTCCTGGTTGCCCGGAATAAGGATCCGTTGTAGTCCATGTAAAAGTGGAGCTCATTGCAATATTTACATTTTCATTATCATATAATGTTTTGATGTTATTAAATAAAGCTGTCACCCAGTTATTAACGGTAGTTACATTTGATCCGTTCTGCGTGTACGGTCCATAACCGATTTCGAAATAAACTCTCACACAATTTGCTGTAAGTTTATTGGCTTTCTGCTTGTAAGGATCGAAAGAAATTTTCTTAGCAGCATTTTCAGGAAGTTGGTCTGCACTACAGGAGAAAGGATTTTTCGATTTCAATTTGTAATCGCTGTACGAAACGAAGTCCTGAGAATCTTTGGTTTTTCCTAAAACAATATTTCCAAATTCATTTGTAGAAGCTACACCTACAATATCATTATCAAAGAAACTGAAAGCTACGACAGAGCTGTTATCTCCTTGTATAATTCCCTGATAGTAAACACCCGGCGTATAAGCTTTGATACCTTTATCCGTTTCTACCTGAAAATCATTTGTAAGAATATTATTCTTTACCAGTTCCACTGTAACTTCACCATTCTCAAATGGAAAAGTAAGTTCCATCGACTGTGGTTTTTCATTTACAATTTTTTGTAATTCGGTTGATTTCAACTGCATCACCGATACATCAGATGCTTCATTTTTATAAATGCCGGCATTTTTGGAAGCAACGTCTTTTGTAAAGGGGCTAAACTTCACAAAATTTCTCTTTTTTGCTTTTTGATCAGCAACTTTTTGGGCTATCGGTTTCAGATCCTGTGCAATTCCAAAAATCATCATTGAGACTGAAAGTAATAGCTGTAAAATTCTCTTCATAATTATAACATTAAATTTATAATACAAAAAAAACGTTTTTTTTCCAAAATTCACTTCAAATCATAAATTTTAACTATAATAATTTAATTAAAATATTATCGTCAAATCGATTTATATCATCGCTTTAATTAAATTTATTATTAATTAACTACAAAAATGATAGATTTATTCAAAAAAAATAGCCAAAAAAAATAATTCTGGCTATTTTAAATTAATACTTAATTATTATTCTTTAATTAGTTTCTTACTCAAAGTTTCTCTCTGTGTTTTGATAACAATGACATAATTACCAATTTTCAGTTTCGAGACATTGTAATCATTTTTAGAAATTGCAGCCGCATCAAACTCTTTGATCAGTTTTCCTGAATTGTCAAAAACCTTCACAGATTCTATCTTATTCATTCCTTCAATCCTGAAATTGCTCTTAACCGGATTGGGAGAAAGTTGTAACTCTTTAGAATTATTCACATCATCCACAGCCAGAACTGCACAACTAAGATTTGCCCTGAAACCTTTTGCCGTCACGCCTTCATCCGAACTGAAAGTAACTGTAATAGCTCCACTTGCATGCGTGGATTGGAAAGAAGCAGGAAGTGAAGTTCCGGACATATTGCTGGCACCGGAGAAGACTGGGGAATTGACAAGTCCGTTTCTTACCGTCAAAAAGTCGTAGCCTTCTTCCAGATCAAATTCCTGGAATGTAATCTTCACTTTTTGATTGGCATTATCCGGATAAAAAGTCTTGGTCCAGCTTTCGCCATCGGTATAATTTGCATTTGCCCCGCCGGAATCCGTAATCGTTTTTCCACACCAGTCATCCTCCGTCAATACCATTTGACTTCTTTGGTAGGCGCCTGAACAATCTGTCCCAACTTCTACTTTATAGAATGTATTTGGAGACAATCCGGTAATATTTATCGTTTTTGTACTTGTATTACCTGACTTAACAACCGTTCCGTCCATTTTGACTACTCTGTATTTCCATTGAGACGAAGCAGCGTCCGTAATTGTTGCCGTAAGACTTGTTTTAGTAATATTGCTCACCGCCAATGTACTGACTGTAATTGTACAGGCAGTTGCACAATCAGTTCCCAGACAAGCCTTTGAATCTACAGTCTGTCTGATCAGTGCTCCCGGTTGTTCTCCGAAACCTAGGGACATATTGATTCCCACAGAGTTCAGGTGACAATAACTCATTATCGTTCCTCCAGCGCTAGGAATTGGGCCTACAAGATCACAACCTGTCTCGGGATAACCCGCCAATGCGCCACAGCCGTCAATTGGTGTAGAATCTCCATTCCATGAGCAGGCGTGCGTGTGAGGAGATCCTAGTGCGTGTCCCATCTCGTGAGTCATCGCCATAATAGTCCAGGAATATGTAGGAACATTGCTGTAAGTCATATTGATTCCGGAATATGCATATTTGTAACTTCCGCATAGAGAGTTCAGATAAGCTACACTTGTGGTTGAAGGATAATTAACCAAATGCGCCAGATCGCCATCAAAAGTTGGTCTGTTTGTTCTAAATGCTGCAAGGTTTTGATTGTAAGTTCCTGTGTAAGGATCAGCAGTTTCCCAGATAAAAATAGTTTTTAATGACATTTTCACGCCATCATTCACATAGAGTGTATTGATATTGTTGTGAACTGCCGAGATCCAGTTTGTAGTTGCTGCGACAGTAGAGCCGTTCTGCTGGAAAGGCTTGTAACCAACTTCGTAATAAACTCTTACACAAGAATTAGTTACCAAAGGTGCTTGTGAAGAAGGTTTGTAATTGATTTTCTGTTTTTCATTTTCCATCATCTCATCTGCAGCGCAAATGAATGGATTTTTACCCGTCAGCTTCTGATCATTATAAACCACAAAATCTTCTGAGTTGATAGCTTTTCCTAAAGTTACATTCCCTATATTGGGAGCAGATGCAACACCTACAACATCATTTTCAAAGAAACTGAATGCAACCACAGATTTGTTATCACCCTTGATGATTCCGCGATAGAAAACACCTTTCTTGTAATCCGTAACCTCTTTTTTATTGGTTTCAACTTTGAAATCATTGGAATAGATGTCCACTTTTACCATTTCAACAGTCAGTTCTCTGTCTTCAAACGGGAAAGTCATCTCTACAGCTTCGGGTCTTTCTGCCAAAAGTCCGGAAAGCTGTCTGCTGTCCAGTTTCAAAACTCTTGCATCTCTTGCAGCCTGTTGGTAAGAGGCTTGTTTTCCGCTGCTGTTATCCAAACTAAACAGACTTAGCGATTTGAACGCCACTTTTTGAGCTTGATAATCCTGGACTTCTTTAGCAATTGGTCTCAGTGTTTGAGCAAACCCAAAAACACTTAAAATCAAAAACACAAACGATTGCAATCTTTTATTCATACTTTAAATTTTATTTATTTCTTACAAAATAAGCATTTTAAATCGGAATTCTGTTTTAATAACTGAATTTTAACTATTTAATGACAATATTAAATAGTTAAAAAATTTATGACCGAACAAAGGCCATCTGTAATTTGAGATTCCGAGCAAAAAAAAATAGTCCAAAGATTAATTTCGGACTATTTATAATTGATGATTTATAATTAATTTTTAATTAGTTTTTTAGTGAAGGTTTCTTTATCAGTTTTGATCATTATCAAATAATTACCAGATTTCAATTTAGAAACATCGTAAATGTTTTCCAAAACTGAAGCTTTATCAAATTCCTTAACCAGCTTTCCGGAAAGATCTAAAACTTTGACAGAAACAATTTTTGTGATACCATTAAGAACAAACTGATTTTTAACAGGATTTGGAGATAATGAAAAATCTTTGGAATTAACAATATCATCTACTCCTAATGTTGTGCAACTCAACAGGGCTTTGAAACCTGCAGTATTAATAGTTGCATCTGATCTGAAAACCAGAGTGATTGCCCCCGTAGAATGCGTAGATTCAAAAGGACCTCTTATAAATGTTCCTGTCATATTATTCCCTCCAGGAAAAACCGGAGAATCTGCATTAGGCCCATTCCTTGCAGTCAGGAAATCTTTGCTTTGCTGAAGATTAAACTCCTGAATCGTGATTTTTACTTTCTGATTTGGCGAATCCGGATAGAAAGTTTTTGTCCAGAATTCTCCATCAGAATAATTGGCATTTGCACCCCCGGAATCCGTGATCATTTTTCCGCACCAGTTATCATCAGTTAAAACGACTTGCGATATCTGATAACTACCGGAACAGGCAGTTCCAACCTCTATCTTATAAAACGTTCCTGGCAAAAGACCAGTGATCACAAAAGAATTGCTCCCAGCTTCATTACCAGATTGTAATAGTTCTCCGCTGACTGAAAGAACTCTGTAGCTCCACTGAGCATCCGTGGCAGATAACGCTGTATTAACATTGACAGATATAGAATTTTTAGTAACATCACCTAAAGAAAAAACAGTTGAACCAGAAGTACAAGCATTTGTACAGTCTGGTACCAGGCAAGACTTAGAATCAACGGTTGTTCTTATCCGTGCTGATGGCTGTTCTCCAAAACCATTTGAAAAATTAATACCGATCTCAGGCATTAGGTGGCAATAACTCATAATGGTTCCTCCATTTGTGGGAATGATATCAGATGTACAGGTCAAACCTTCATTACCAATAATAATAGGCCTTGCGGTAGGTCCACACCAATCTATTGGTGTATTGTTTCCGTTCCATGCACAAGAGTGTGTATGAGGCGAGCCCAGCGAATGTCCCATCTCGTGAGTCATGGCCATAATAGTCCAGGAGTAAGTAGGAACATTTTCATAAGTGATATTGATTCCGGAATATGCATATCGGTAATTTCCACACAAAGAATTAAGGTAGGCCACACTTGTGGTAGATGGATAATTGATCAAATGAGCAAGATCGCCATCAAAAAATTGTCTATTAATACTGAACATATAAAGATTTTCATCATAAGTACCGGTATATGGATCTGCAGTTTCCCAGATAAAAACTTTTTTCAGAGACATTTTAACACCATCATTCACGTATAGTGTATTGATATTGTTATGTACTGCAGATATCCAGTTTACAGTATTTGCAACGCTGGAGCCATTTTCTATAAATGGTTTATTACAAATTTCATAATAGATACGCACACAATTATTGGTTACCTGCGGTGCTTTTGAATTTTTGGGATCAAAACTTATTTTCTGTTTTTCATTTTCCATTAGTTCATCGACTCCACAAATGAAAGGATTGATTCCCGTCAGTTTCTGATCATTATAAACCACAAAATCTTCCGAATTTTTAGCTTTTCCTAAAGTTACATTTCCAATATTAGGAGCAGATGCAACGCCGATCACATCATTATCAAAGAAACTAAAAGCTACTACCGACATATTATTGCCCTTGATAATTCCTCTGTAGAAAACGCCTTTTTTATAATTGTCAACTTTCTTTTTATTGGTTTCAACTTTAAATTCAGGCGAATAAATATCCACTTTTACCAAGTCGACAGTTAATTCCCTGTCTTCAAACGGAAAAGTCATTTCGAGTGCTTCTGGTCTTTGCTTTAAAATATTTGATAGTTTTTCCTTATTCAATTTCAAAACCCTGGCGTCTCTCGCAGCTAGTTGGTAAGAGGCTTGTTTTCCACTGCTATCATCTAAATTAAATAGACTTAGCGATTGGAAAGTGACTTTTTGAGAGTGATAATCATTTACTTCTTTGGCGATGGGTCTCAGCGTTTGAGCGAAACCTAACAATCCAAGAAAAATGGCAAAAAGAAGGTGTAGTTTTGTCTTCATGTTGTTATTATTTTTTCTAAAAATAATAATTATTATCGTAATATCAATTATACAAATGCTTTTTAAGTATTAATAATTCAAAACATGATCATTCAATTCCCTGTTTTATCTTCTGCCAATAAAAAGTATCTTTGCAAAAATTTTATTGATGCTGTATTCCGTTATCAAAGCGATTCACATTATTTTTATGGTAAGCTACTTTGCCGGGATTTTCTATTTGGTGAGACTTTTTGTTTACTATAAAGACACGGATGAGTTTGATGAAGTGAAACAGCAGATTCTGAGAAATCAATACATTTTTATGGCTGTCCGACTTTGGAATATCATTACTGTTCCTGCAGGAACTTTGATGTTACTTTCTGGGTTGACAATGATTTTTCTGAATTCAGGATTAATGAAAACGCCTTGGTTTCATTTGAAACTGACATTCTTGGTCGGACTCGGAATTTATCATTTCTGGTGCTGGAAAAAAGTAAAAGAACTCAAAAAACTGAATGGCCATATTTTACCGACAAGCAATATCAAACTTCGACAATTTAATGAGATCGCAACTTTCATTTTATTTGCCGTCGTATTTACAGTAATCCTCAAATATTACGTTATAGAATATTGGTGGCAGCTGCTTTCAGGATTTTTCGGAATCGTGATTTTGATAAGTTCAATCGTAAAATTGGTGAATCGAAATAAATCAAAATAAATTAATTGGGCTTCGAGAGCCTCAGCCTGATAAAAGCTAAATAACAAGCACCATCAACCAATAACTATCAACTAAACTATGATTGCAATATTCAAAAAAGAACTTTGGAATTTTTTCGGAAACTGGAGCGCGTGGATCATCATCGCTGCCTTCAGTATCATCTCTGCACTTTTCCTTTTCTTCTTCGAGAATGATTTTAATATTTTCGATATCGGAAGCGCTACACTACAAAGTTTTTTCGTGCTTTCGCCTTGGCTTTTTATGTTCATCATTCCGGCCATCAGCATGAGAACTTTGGCTGAGGAACAGCAATCCGGAACCTTGTTTTGGCTATTTTCTCAACCTGTGAAGATCACGGAAATCGTTGGCGGGAAATTCCTTTCTGTGTGGTTGGTTGGGATTTTATGCCTTTTACCATCTTTAGTTTATTATTACACGGTTTACGTTTTGGGCGTTCCGGAAGGCAATATTGATGGAAGTATGACTTTCGGAAGTTATATTGGCTTGATCATTTTGATTGCTGCATTTTCCGCAGTGGGGATCTTGGCTTCATCAATTTCACCCAATCAAATCACGGCTTATCTTTTGGGCGTTTTCATTTGTTTCATTTCGTATTTCGGGATCGAGCAATTGGCGAGTTACAAATTATTGGGAAGTGCAGATTACATTCTACAAAATATTGGATTCTACCAACACTTTTTAGCGTTCACAAGAGGACAGATCGACACGAGAGATGTTTTTTACTTTCTATTTTTGATATTCCTGGGATTGGGATTGGCGAGTTGGTTTGTCTGGAAAAAGAAGTAAGGAAAGAAACAAGAATAAAGAGTTAAGACTTTATACATAGAATCTGCAGCCCGGCTTGAGGGGATCCCGATGTAAAATCGGGAGGGAACGGAAGACGGATAAAGCTGCCCAAATAATAAAATAAAGAAAATCCATCAACAGACAACTAACAACTGTCAACTAATCAAGATGAATAAAAAAAATAAAATCACCCTTATCATTATCACTGTTCTTCTGATCATCGGGATGAGCGGATTTGTTTACAAACGTTTCGATCTGACGGCGGAAAAACGATACACACTTTCGGATTCCACCATCAAAGTTTTGGAAAGCGTGAACAAACCGATGACGATAGAAGTCTATCTGGACGGCGATTTTCCGGCTTCCTTCAAGCAGCTTCAGAACGAAACCAAATTTATGCTGGACGAGTTTCGAAAGATCAATCCAAAAATCGATTACAAATTCCGTGATCCGATTGCAGAGAAGATTCCGCAGGACACGCTGGCCGGAATGGGAATGCAGCCATCGATTCTACCAGATATGAAGGATGGAAAAGTTTCGGAAATCGTGATGTTTCCTTATGCGGCGATCAAATATAACGGTTTCGGGACTTCTGTTCCATTGATCATTCAGCAATCCGGAATTGATGCAAGTACTCAACTTAGCAAATCCATTGAAAGTCTTGAATATAATTTTGCATCGACCATAAAAAGTTTATCCGAAGAAAGAGCCAAGAATGTCGGATTTTTGGTTAATCAACAGGAATTGGGACCGGATGAATTCCGTGGATTTATGGATGTTGCGATGGAAAATTATAATGTTGGTCCAGTAATTCCGGAAAACAAAACCGAATTGTCTTTGGCCGATGTTTCAAAGCTCAAACAAATGGATGCGCTCGTGATTGCAAAGCCAAGAAAAGCCTTTACCGATGGAGAGAAAGTCATTCTTGACCAATACATTATGAATGGCGGAAAAACACTTTGGATGATCGATGCTGTGAATGCCGAAATGGATACATTGTTTCAAGCGAAGAAAATCATGGCTTATCCATTGGATCTTAATCTGACGGATTTTATGTTCAATTATGGACTAAGAATCAATCCTGCTTTGACGAAGGATATGAAAAAGTCTGCACTGATCAGGATTGTTTCAGGCGAAGTTGCCGGCAATCCGCAATACAGCAGTTTCTTGTGGCCATATTTCCCATTAGGAATTGCGGAAACCAAAAACCCGATTACTAAAAATATCAATCCTGTAAAATTCGAATTCCCGACTTCGATTGATACATTGGGAAGACCAAATATCAAGACCAAAGTTCTTTTCGAATCGAGCGAAAGAACTATCAGCAAAACGGTTCCGAATTATGTAGCTTTGTCCGAGATCGTTCGCGCAGACAGCATCGGCGAAATGGAACGTCCTACGCCGCCGAAGATTTTCGCTGTGGCTTTGGAAGGGAAATTTACCTCAGCTTATTCTACAAGAAGCGAGAAAAACTCTTATCCAGGTTTCAAAGCTCAAAGTGCAGAAAACAAAATGCTCGTAATTGCTGATGGTGACATTGCAAGAAATCAAATATGGAAAGGAAAACCGCTGCCTTTGGGCGAAGATCTACTAACGAAAGAACATTACGGAAATGCACAATTCCTCAGAAATGCCTTGGATTATCTTTTGGACGACAGCAATATGATGGAACTCCGCAACAGAACCATCGAAATCCGTTTGCTGGACAGAGAACGCGTGGACGAAGAACGCTCGAAATGGCAATGGATCAATTTGCTTTTACCATTGGGGATTTTGGGGATTTTGGGTGCTGTATTTTATTTTATCAGGAAGAAAAGATTTTCTTAATTATAAAACAATGAAAAAACTAATATCCTCTTTATCATTAATTTCCAGTTTCGCTTTTGCTCAAAACATTCAAGTCACATCAAATTATGGAAGTGAAAATCGAGATATTCAGGACTTAATTAATTTTGAAAATATTTTTTTTGACACACTTAATTTTCAGTCAGAAACATTAAAAGGCAAATCTTATGTTATTGCTTTGGAAGAATTCCAAAACGGAAAACTAATCAAAACCTCTATGCTTTTTGATGATGATTATTTCAAAATTGAAAAGGATAAGTTAACTCTGAAATTTGCTTTCAAACTAGCTGATGGAAAACTCAAAACTCAGATTTTCGGAAATGGTTTTATGAGTAAAAAGTCTTACTTCAAACTATCTAATAATGAAGACGATTATGCCGTGAAAAATTTCTTCGGAAGCGCAGATGAACTTACATTGGACATCAATAAAAAGAATTATATTTTTGCGATCATTACACCTACGATCCACGTAGATGGTTCTGGCTCATATTGTGAAGTTGCCCAATCGGATATTGCGCCAGAAAAACTTGGAGAAAAATTTAAAATTCCTCATTATTTTCTGGTAACAGTAAAATTCAATTAAGAAAATGAAAAACCTTCTATTAGCTTTAATATCCGGAGTTTTGCTCGCCATTTCCTGGCCGACTTACGGGATTCCGTTTTTTATATTTTTCGCATTCGTTCCACTTTTGATGATGGAACACAACATTGCGAAATTCAGTGATATCAAACGAAAAAGTTTGGCAATATTCGGTTTGTCCTATCTTACGTTTGTCATTTGGAATGCAGTTACGACGGGTTGGCTTTACAATTCCAAACTTCCGGACGGGAGCAATTCTCTTTTGGCGGTTTTGTTTCCGGTTTTGACGAACGCGTTTTTTATGTCAATCATTTTTCATTTTTACAGACTTTACAAAAGAAGTCAGGGAACGTATTTCGGGTTGGTATTTTTCGTGGTGATTTGGATGGCTTTTGAGAAGTTGCACTTGGTTTGGGAATTCACCTGGCCTTGGCTGAATCTCGGAAATGTCTTTGCAGATTATCATCAATTCATCCAATGGTACGACACTTTGGGTGCAACAGGCGGCAGTTTTTGGATTTTGATTTGTAATGTCTTGGCATTTTACACTTTTAGAATTTGGGAAGCTGGAAGAATCAGAAAATCATTGATTAAAAATGTATCGATGCTGGCAGGATTTATCATTTTACCAATGCTAATTTCTTTGGTTAAATATTACAATTACACACCGAAATCTGTTGGAACTTTGAATGTGACAATGCTTCAACCTGCTTTGGATCCTTACTCTGAAAAATATCAGAAAGACAGCTTGACGATTGAAAGTGATTTGCTCTCGATTGCCGAAAAGAATTCTAAATTCACTTATCCGTCTTCGGCAACGACAGAAACTGTAAAACCGGAAAATATAGACCTTTACCTTTCTCCTGAAACATCTCTGCCCGGCCCAGGTTCTATAAGTGAGCGAGGATTTAATAATAGTTTGCTCATTAATAATATAAAAACATTTCTTACCCAACATCCGAAATCGGTTTTTGCAGGCGGAATTTCCAGTTATTATGTTTATAAAGAAGATGAGGAAAAGCCTGTTACAGCAAGTTATCTCGAAAGACAAGGAATCTGGGTGGATGAATATAATTCGGCGATACAAATCATCCCAAGCCAGCAACCAGAAGTTTATCACAAAGCGATGTTGGTTCCTGGCGTTGAGATTTTCCCTTATATCAATTTCTTCAAACCAATTTTGGGTGATGTGATGCTTGATTTAGGCGGAACGACTCGTTCTCTCGGCATTTCCAAAGAACGAAAAGTGTTTTCAAATCCTTATAACAAATCCGTCATCGCACCCATCATTTGCTACGAAAGTGTCTATGGCGAATATGTGACTGATTATGTGAAAAAAGGCGCCAATCTTCTTACAATTGTGACGAATGATTCCTGGTGGGGCTATTCTCAGGGACACAAGCAATTATTGGATTACGCAAAATTAAGAGCGATAGAAACCCGACGAGAAATTGCCAGAGCCGCGAACAGCGGAACCAGCGCGCACATCAATTCCCGAGGCGATATTGTGGACGATTTGCCTTACGGCGCAAAAGGTGCATTGATAGCTAAAGTCAACCTGATTGACCACGAAACTTTCTATACCAAAAGTGGCGATTTTCTTTCCAGATTGTCGATGTTTGTGATTGGGGCTTTGTTGCTGTTTATTCCTGGGAGGAAGTATTTGACTAGGAAAAAATAAATCAAGTGTACCAATTTAATAAACTACCAATTTACAAATTGTAGAATTATTAAATTCGTACACTTTTAAACTGTTAGATTAGAAATTCGGCAAATATCTTTCCTTAATAATATTCAAATGATGAATGTTGTGACCAACGATTAATTTCCCAATCGTCTCGACTTTTATCTCATTTTCATTTACGATTCCGATTAAACTTAAAGCTTCAACTGGAAGCGTTTTAAAGAATTTGATTGATAATTTTCTGGTCAGTTTAAATTCCTTAATCAAGCTTTTCAAAGTTCGTGATTCAGCGTAAGAATTATCCGCCCAAGCTTCTTCATCAAAACCTGAAACCAAAGATTGGTCTTTTCTGGAAAATCTCATAGCGCGATAAGCAAAGACTTTTTCTGTATCAATGAGATGCTGCAAAAGTGTTTTCAAACTCCATTTTCCTTCGGCGTAAGCAAAGTTTCCTTTTTCTTCGGAAAATTTTTCATAAATCTCCAAAGTCTGTTTCCCTGAATTTTTCAATTCCTCGATCCAATTTTCTGATGGAACCAGGTCAAGATAACGCTGGATATATTTTTCGGAATCGGTCATAAGTTGGTTGATAGTATTTGGTTGATGGTTGATGGATTTATTATTAATATCCTTCGAGAGCCTCAGGATGACAGCGTTGTCAGGCTGGGTTGAAGTTTATCCTGAGCGTGACGAAGGGAAGCCTTTTTAATTTTGATGAAATCATTTATCATTTATCTTTATGATTCCACTTCCCACTCATAGAAATTCACCTCATCATATTTTTTGAAACCTGCACTTGGATACAATTGATTTCCAATCATATTCTCCTTTCCGGTTTCGAGGTACATTCCGCACGAGTTTGATGTTCTGCAAAGTTCTTTTGCTTCCTCAATCAATGCTTTGGAATAAGCCTTTCCACGAAATTCAGGATTTACGTAAAGGTCATTCAGAAGCCAATAACGTTTCATTCTCGTAGAAGAAAACAAAGGATAAAGCTGTACAAAACCGCCCAGTTTTCCCTCTTCATCAACCACAAAAATCTCAGAATCTTTGCTTTCCAATCTTTCGGAAATGAACTGTTCTGCGCCGGAAATATCAGAGGTTTTGTGATAGAACATTCTGTATTCGTCAAACAATTGAGCCAATTGCGAAAGGTCGTCGATGGTTGCTTTTCTTGTATTATTCTTCATTTTCATCTAAATTTTCATCGTTATCTTCGTATTGCTCAAGGTAATAAGTGAAGGTAAAATCTTCCACTTCGTCTTCCACATCTTCCAAGGTCGTCAGAAGGTCTTCAAAAGTTTCCAATTGGTCCACGCTCATATTAACAAATTCGATGTGAAGCGGCAATTCCAAACCACCCGAAATCACATCTGAAAGCGCATCCAGATTGTCCCCAAAATATTCAGGCAAATCTAATTTGGACTTCAATTCCGTGTAAAAATCTTCGTAGTCGCCGATGTTTGAAAAATCGATTAGTATTTCTTTCATTTAAAATTTTTTATGGATTATTTATTTTTATATATCCTTCGAGAGCCTCAGGATGACAACACTGTCAGGCTGAGGCTCTCGAAGCCTTCCCAATTAGAAAACTTCCATCTTCCAGCCTTCTTATTTCTTCTCAAAACTTTTATAATGATTTTTTGTCAACCAAACATCACCATCTTCAGTAAAGACAATTCGGTCTGCGCCGCGGTTTCCACAGTCGTAATTCACATCGGCTTCGTAATATTGTTCGCCTTTTGGTAAAGATTTTTCGCGGTTACTGAATTTGTCGCCACCAATAGCTTTTCCTGGCAAAACGTCACAGAGATTTCGTTTTGATGCAATCCAGCCTTGATTTTTAGCTTCTGATTTTGTGAGGTAATAATCCGGCAATTTGTGATTGGATTTCACGTAAGAAATAACTTTAGTTTCGTCCGTCAATTCTTCTATAGAATTTTCTGAATTTGATTCTCTGTGAGTTTGGTTTTCAGATTTTGTAACTTCTGACTTCCGACTTCCAGCTTCCGCCAGATATTTATTTCGCTTCTCGATTTTGTAATTTGTGATGAGGAACATTACCGATATTCCGGCAAAAGCACCAACGAGAAAGAATAAAAGGGTTTTTAATTTCGGATTCATTGTGAAAAAATTCTAGGCTAAAATAATGAAAACCTCGATTCTTAAAGCATAAAAAACAAATTTTAAAAATAATTTATCCTTATCCTAATTTTTCTATATTTGGCGACAAAGATAAAAATATGGATACTGCCACTATGGACAACCTAAAAATGATAGCTGAAACGGCAAAAGATTTTGCTGAAAAAAATATTCGCCCCAACATTATGGATTGGGACGAGAGCCAAACTTTCCCTGTAGAATTGTTTCACCAGTTAGGTGAATTAGGATTTATGGGAATCGTAATCCCTGAAGAATATGGCGGTTCTGGTCTTGGTTATCAGGAATATGTGACGATTTTGGACGAAATCTCACAAGTTGACCCATCGATTGGATTATCCGTTGCGGCGCACAATTCCCTTTGTACCAACCACATCTACGAATTCGGAAATGAGGAACAAAGAAGAAAATGGTTGCCAGATTTGGCGTCAGGAAAAGTCATCGGCGCTTGGGGATTGACAGAGCACAACACAGGTTCAGATTCCGGCGGAATGTCCACAACAGCTGTGAAAGATGGCGACGAATGGGTTATCAACGGTGCAAAAAACTTCATCACCCACGCTATTTCCGGCGATATTGCGGTGGTGATGACAAGAACGGGAGAAATTGGCGCAAAAAATAATTCCACAGCTTTCGTTCTGAAAAAAGGAATGGCAGGTTTCACATCCGGTAAAAAAGAAAATAAATTGGGAATGCGCGCCTCGGAAACAGCAGAATTGATTTTCGACAATGTTCGCGTTCCGGATTCTCACCGATTGGGCGAAGTTGGAAGCGGTTTCAAGCAAGCGATGAAAATCCTGGACGGCGGTCGTATTTCGATTGCAGCCTTGAGTTTAGGAATTGCAAGAGGTGCTTACAAAGCGGCTTTGAAATATGCTCAGGAAAGACATCAATTCGGAAAATCGATTTCAAGTTTTCAGGCAGTTAACTTTATGCTGGCTGATATGGCGACGGAAATTGACGCTTCAGAATTGCTGATCAGAAGAGCTTCTGACCTCAAAAATGCAAAAGCAAAAATGACCCGTGAAGGTGCAATGGCAAAATTATACGCTTCGGAAGCTTGCGTAAGAATTTCCAATAATGCGGTTCAAATCTTCGGTGGTTATGGCTACACAAAAGATTTCCCAGTTGAAAAATTCTACAGAGATTCAAAACTTTGTACTATTGGTGAAGGAACTTCTGAAATCCAGAGACTGGTGATTGGAAGAGATATAACAAGTTAATTTTTAACCCTTAAATAAAACATAAATGATTAAACAAACACTTTTAGGTGAATTTTTGCACGAAGCAGAAAACACAAGAAAACTTTTAAAAGCAATCCCGGACAGCGCTTTAGACTGGAAACCATCGGAGAAAAACTGGACAACAGCTCAATTGGCGTCCCATATTGCCGAAGTTTACAACTGGTATGAATACACTTTCAATCAAGACGTATTCGACATGGATTCTTACCAATATGACAAAGGAGACATTTCTGAAGGAGAAAATATTGTTGCAAAATTTGAAGAAAATGTAGCTAATGCTCACAAAGCAATTGAAAATTCTGACGAAGCAGCCTATATGAATGAATGGAAAATGCTGGCTAGTGGAAACGAAATTTTTCCTCCAATGCCAAAAATTCAGGTAATTCGTGGGTTCTTGTACAATCATTTGTATCATCACCGTGGCGAGCTTGTGGTTTATCTTCGTTCTACCGGTAACAAAGTTCCTGGTTTATATGGGCCAACTGCTGATGATAAGCTTTAAAATTTGAATCCTGATATTATTTCATACAATCAAAATCTTCAGCCTGAAGATAAAAAAATTGCAGATATTCTTTCTGAAGAAATCTGCATTTTTTTCCCCGAAGCCGAAAACAAAATCTGGCACGCAAATCCAGTCTGGTTTCTGGATGGAAATCCGATTGTTGGCTACAGCAAACAGAAACTAGGAATTAGACTAATGTTCTGGAGCGGAAAATCTTTCAATGAAGAAAAACTGAATGTGGAAGGCGAAAAATTCCAGGATGCTTCTATTTTTTATAATGGTGTGAATGAAATTGATAAAGACTATTTGAAACGCTGGCTGGAAAAATCCAGAGAAATCCAATGGGATTATAAAAACATTGTGAAGCGGAAAGGTGTTTTGGAACGTTTGAAATAATTTTAATAAATCCTTCGACTCCGCTCAGGATGACAACTTTTTATTAAATCCAGCAATAAGCGATGTCAGGCTGAGCGGAGTCGAAGCCTTTTTTTTCAACTTGATTCTGACTTTTTAAAAACTATAATTACTACTCAAAAAAACATTTTAATTTTATAAATGCTGTCTTTAAGGATGGCATTTTTTATATTTGTTAAAATTTTAAAAAATATATGGAAAAGATAGACAGCCTGAACCAAGTTGCCGAATTTCACAAAACCTTCAACGCCCCAATTCTATACACACCTCAAATCCCTTCAAAAGAACGTGCTGAACTGAGAGTGAGTCTTTTGCAAGAAGAATTGGACGAACTGAAAAAGGCGATTGAAGACAACGATTTGGTAGAAGTTGCTGATGCACTTTGCGACCTCCAGTACGTTTTGAGCGGCGCTGTTTTGGAGTTTGGATTGGGAGATAAATTCGTGGAATTGTTTAATGAAGTTCAGCGTTCCAATATGTCCAAAGCTTGTGATAATGAAATTCAGGCGCAGGAAACGGTAGAATTTTATAAAGCCAAAGGAACGGATGCTTATTATGAAAAATCCGGCGACAAATACAATGTTCACCGCGTTGCAGACAACAAGGTTTTAAAGAACAAGTACTATTCCGCTGCTGATTTATCAGATATAATCAATAAATAATATTTACCACGACGGACACTAAGATTTTTCACAATGACCACAATTTGTGAACCTCGTGAAAACCTTTGTTAACCTTGTGGTTAAAAATAAAACATAATGAAAAAAATTTCAATATTATTTGGGTTGCTAGCTTTGATGTTCGTCAGTTCTTGCGCAGAACGCGTCATTGTGAACCGTGAAGTAGAATCCAAGAACGATGGCAAAATGCTTTTGGGAACGCAGTCGCTTGACCAATTCCGGAAAGAACCTTACAAAACCTGGTTTGATGAGGAATACAACCGCTATCAAATCGACCAGCCAAGTTTGGCAGAATTAAAGAAAGAAAAACTGAATAGTTATTCTTTGGTAGTTTTCGTCGGAAGTTGGTGCGAGGACAGCCACAGAGAATTTCCAAGATTGATAAAAATCCTGGAAACTTTGAAATACAATACCGATAAAATGCAAATCATCGCCGTGAATCGCAAAAAGGAATCTCCAGCTGGCGAAGAAGGCCTTTACAACATTACAAGAGTTCCGACAATCATCGTCAAAAAGTACGGAAAAGAAATCGGGAGAATCACTGAAATGCCTGAAACCGGATTTTTGGAGAAAGATTTGCTTAATATTTTGAAAAAAGATAATAATTCAGGCTTATTTAAGTAGAAGAAATTGATTTCAAAACTTAATTGGCAGATAAATCACAATCATTCAAATGACAAAATACACAGGCATCCTTTCTTTTATTTTCGGAATCATTCTTACGGTTTTCCTATTTCTATCGTGGAGAAGTTGCAACAAAAAGGAAGATGCAGCTTTGGTAAATCAAGACTATTACCTAATCACAAATCAAATTCAGAAAATGAACAAGATGGTAGTTTTGGAACAGGATTTTTCCAGCTTCCAGACACACAAAAGTTCAGCAGCAAGCATTGCCGGATTTGATATTCTGCCACGTGAAATGGTTCTTTATACGACTGCAAAAGCTCAGGTTTCCTACGATTTGAAACAGATGAAAATTGATGTTGATACTGTAAATAAAAAACTCATTATTAATGAATTACCTCAGCCCGAAATAAAGATTTTCCCGGATGTGAAAATTCATTTTATGGATGATTACGCCATTAATAGATTCACACAGAAAGACATCAACGGCATTATGGAATCTGCCAAGAAAAATATGGCAAAAAGCGTGAATCAAAACAGTTTAAAGCAGCAAGGCAAAAAACAACTGAAAGATAATCTAAACGATATTTTCGTTTTGGCAAAGGCATTGCATTATTCCATCGAGGATAAGACCAATACTTTTCCCGCAACCGAATTATAAAATCAACGTTATGGAAACAGATAAAAAATCAGAAAACAATAATTCTTCCGAACAGAAAAAACAGACAGAAGATTTCCGGGATATGCCAGCTTCATCAGACAAAAAGAATCCACCAAATATCAATAAAAAAGACATCGATAAAAGCTCTGAAGTCAACAAAGACGGAAAGACAGACAACACAAAAAAGTAACTTTATTTGCGAAAAATTCAACAAGCCTTTCAATTTATTTTGAAAGGCTTGTTTATTTGGTAAAATTAACATATATTTAATATTACAAATCAGATGACAGAAAATCTGGTTCAGAAGTGTTCTTTTTATTTCGTCTCATTAAAACATTACAGCTATGTCTTATATTGTTGTAGGGCTTTTTCCCACTCAGCTAGAGGCTGACAAGGTCCTTTTAAAATTGGAAAACGCTGGTTACAATGACTACAATCTTTCTCATTCTCATCACGAGACTGTGCAAAATGTGGACATTGAGAAGAAAAATGGTTTTTGGAATTGGTTATTTGATGACAATCACATCGACAAAGCCCGTTTCGAATACGCAAGTATCGACCACAACACGATTACCGTCCATCTGCAGACCGAGCAGGACGCGCACATCGTGAAGGACATCCTGGACAACAATGGCGCAGTGAATGTAGAAGAGAAAGCTCAGGACTATATGACTGAAAATTTTGCAAATCACGAATACGTTATTTCCGAGAGCAGAAACGCAAAAATCATCGCGAAAGCACGAAACAATCTATTCTTTACCAACGACCGAAAACCACATCACCACCACGAGAAAAGAATTGCGGATGAGATTGACGGTCTGGGAATCACTAAATTCAAATAGTTAGTTAGTTAATAATTATTTGGGCAGCTATTCCGTCCTCCACTCCCTCCCGATTTTACATCGGGATTCGTTCAGGCCGGGCTGCGTAACCTCGGTGGTATAGCAACATTTTAAAAATAAATCAAACTATGGAAACCTTTCGGATGAACTGGAAGGTTTTTTCTATGCCGAAATGTTCAACTTGGCGAAGCGCCCCCCAGCCTGAGTGGATCCCGAATTAAATCGGGAGGGAGCGGAAGGCGGATAAAGGCGCCCAAATCTTAAATACTGTTAAAATTTTGTCCGACAGTTGATTGTGTCATCATTTTTGTTTGGGTAAGGGAAATAAGTTTAACCACCAAAAAATATTATTATGTCTTACACGATTATCGGGATTTTCCCAAACGAAGCAGAAAGCAGAGATGTCATCACCAAACTGGAAGAAGCAGGCTTGTATGAATATTCCCTAGCGAACGCAGAAATTGAAGCCCTGGACAAAGTTGAAACCGTAGATACGGACAGAAAAGCAAGTTTTTTTGATTGGCTGTTTGACAGAGATGTTGTAGAAACGGACCGCTACGAATATGCGAGTATCGATAGCAACAGAATCACGGTTTACGCTGAAACAGAGGACGATGCAAACGCTGCTAAGAAAATCCTGGACGAAAACGGTGCGATAGATGTGGAAGAAAAAACGAGAGGATATCTTGCAGAAAAATATCCGGACAGACACAACGAATATCCAATTCCGGAATCTACAAGAGCAAGAATCATTGCAAAAGCGAAAAACGATTTGTACTTCACAGATGACCGTGGAACGGCTTACAGACCGGAAAAAGGAATGTCAGACGAGATGGATTCTCAGGGCAGAAAAGACTAACTGAATGAATTTTAATTTTATATTTTACTGAATGAGAGCCGAATTAACTTCGGCTCTCATTTTTTTAGACAATCGTGGATTTTCCTAATTGGACATTCTCGTGGTTGTAATACGACCTTTCCGAAAAACGAATATAATCCGCAATGAAATCTCCTACTTCACTGGTCGAGTAATTGATATCTGGATTCAGGTCAATCGTCACATATCTGCTTTCGATGGCATTTTCCACGCTTTCTCTCAATTTATTTGCTGCTTTTGTCAGTTCCAAATGGTCGAGCATCATTGCTGCACTCAGGATGGAAGCAATCGGGTTCGCAATTCCTTTTCCTTTGGCTTGCGGATAAGAACCGTGGATTGGTTCGAAAAGTGCGTTGTCGTTCCCGATTGATGCCGAAGGCAATAAGCCAATGGAACCGCCAATTACGCTGGCTTCATCTGAAATAATATCGCCAAACATATTTTCAGTCAAAATCACATCGAATTGTTTTGGATTCAGAATCATCTGCATTGCGGCATTATCTACGAACATAAAATCCACTTTGACATCTGGATATTCCAAAGCAATTTCTTTCACGATTTTTCTCCAAAGTCTGGATGTGTCTAGAACGTTGGCTTTGTCAATCAAGGTCAGTTTTTTCTTTCTTTTCTGAGCGTCTTGAAAAGCTAAATGTGCAATTCCTGTAATTTCTTCTTTGGAATATTTGCAAACATCGTAAGCGTAATCGCCGTTTTCCTCGGTAAATTTTTCTCCAAAGTAAATTCCGCTAATCAACTCCCGATAGATTTGAATATCCGTTCCTTCGACGATTTCTTTTTTCAAAGGACTTTTTTTAATCAATGAAGCGTATGTTTTGATTGGCCTGATGTTGGCGAATAATCCCAATTCTTTTCTCAATTTCAACAAACCTTGTTCTGGACGCACTTTCGCATCCGGATTGTTATCAAAAGCCGGGTCGCCGATTGCGCCGAACAAAACAGCGTCGGAGTTTTTGCATAATTCCAAAGTTTCGTCTGTCAAAGGATTTCCGGTTTGATAAATTGCTTCAGCGCCCATCACGCCATAATCGAATTGGAAATTGTATTGATAAGCTTCACCAATTACTTTCAAGATTTTCACACTTTCGTTGGTCACTTCCGGACCGATGCCATCGCCTGGCAAAACTGCTATTTTATAATTCTTGCTCATATACTTTCTGTGTTTTTTGTTCAAATTTCTGAATTGCTTCTTTTTTGCTCGTTAAAAAATCGATATCGTCGTAGCCGTTTATCAGGCATATTTTTTTGTAAGAATCCAACTCGAAACTTTCTGTTTTGTCATTGAATGAAATTGTCTGTTTTTCGACATCAACCGTAATTTGAGTTGAAGGATTTTGCGTGATGATTTCCATTAAATCTCTAAGATAATCCTCAGAAACTTTCACTGGAAGAAGTCCATTATTAAGTGCATTGCCTTTAAAAATATCAGCAAAATAACTTGACACAACGATCTTAAAACCATAATCCGTTAACGACCAAGCCGCGTGCTCTCTGCTGCTCCCACATCCGAAGTTATTTCCTGCAACCAGAATTTCGCCGGAATATTTAGGATTATTTAAAACAAAATCTGGATTTGGTTCATTTGTGTGAACATTATAACGCCAGTCTCTGAAAAGATTTTCGCCGAAACCTTCTTTGCTGATGCTTTTGAGGAAACGCGCCGGAATAATCTGGTCGGTATCTATATTTTCGCTCGGCAACGGAACAGCCTGAGATTTTATTAAAACTAATTTTTGCATACGTTTAATTCAATGTTCAAGATTTAAAATTCTAAATTCAAGTGTTTAATTAATTCAGATTTTCAAAAGCAGGGATTCTACCTTCCACAGCAACTTTTGCTGCGGTTAACGGACTTGCCAAAAGTGTTCTTGCGCCTTGACCTTGTCGTCCTTCGAAATTTCTATTGGACGTGGAAACACAATATTCACCTTCTGGGATTTTATCGTCATTCATTGCCAGACAAGCTGAGCATCCAGGTTGACGGATTTGAAAACCTGCATCATTGAAGACTTTATCTAATCCTTCATCATAAATTTGTTTCGCTACTTTTTGTGAACCCGGAACCAGCCAGGCGACAATATTTTCAGCTTTTTGTTTTCCTTTGACATAAGTTGCAGCAGAACGGAAATCCTCAATCCTTGCGTTGGTGCAACTTCCGATGAACACATAATTCACTTTGATATCTGAAGTCGATTGTCCTACATCAAGTCCCATATATTTCAAAGCTTTTTCTTCGGATTCGTTTTGAGCTGTCGGAATTTTGGAATCGATGGAAATTCCCATTCCTGGGTTGGTTCCGTAGGTTATCATTGGACGAATATCTTCTGCTGAGAATTCAAATTCTTTATCAAAAATAGCATCAGAATCGGATTTTAAGGTTTTCCAATATTCTACTTTTTCATCCCATTCTTCTCCTTTTGGCGCGAAGGTTTTATCTTTTGCATAATTGAAAGTGGTTTCGTCTGGCGCAATCATTCCGCCACGCGCTCCCATTTCAATGCTCATATTGCAAACGGTCATTCTACCTTCCATCGACATTTCCTCGAAGACATTTCCTGCATATTCGCAGAAATATCCAGTTCCGGAATCTGTGCCGACTTTCGAAATAATATAGAGAATCACGTCCTTCGGCTGAACATCTTTATTCAGTTTTCCATTCACAGAAACCCGCATCGATTTTGGCTTGTTCATTAATAAACATTGGCTGGCAAAAACCTGCGCTACCTGACTTGTTCCGATTCCGAAAGCAATGACACCAAAAGCGCCGTGTGTGGAAGTATGACTGTCGCCACAAACAATGCTCATTCCCGGTTGTGTGATTCCCAATTCAGGTGCGATTATGTGAACAATTCCTTGATATTGATGACCAAGTCCATACAACTCAACGTTATTTTTTTCGCAATTCTCTGTCAGTTGCTGAACCTGCGTTCTCGATAATTCGTCTCCTATAGGCAATTCCTGTCCCAAAGTCGGAACGTTGTGGTCTGCAGTCGCCACAATTTGATTTGGACGAAAAACTTCCAGACCTCTCGCTTCCAACTCCGCAAAAGCTTGTGGACTCGTCACTTCGTGAATCAAATGTTTGTCGATATAAATTACTTGAGGTCCATCGGGAACGGTTTCTACAACGTGCGCATCCCAAACTTTGTCAAATAGTGTTTTGCTTTGGCTCATTTTCTATCCAATTTTTTGATTAAATGCTTTCATCATAAAGCTTAAATCATCATTATTAACTTCTTTTTTGGTATCGGCAATTTTCAAAAACTCTTGGTACAAAAAGTCCAACTCCACTTTTGTCACATCAAAACCGATATTTTTGAATCGATAAGCCAACGCAGAACGTCCGCTTCTTGCAGTCAAAACGATGGAAGATTCATTGATTCCGACTTCTCTCGGGTCGATGATTTCGTAGGTTTCTCTATTTTTGATAACGCCATCCTGATGAATCCCCGAACTGTGCGCAAATGCGTTTGCACCAACAATTGCTTTGTTTGGCTGAACTGGCATTCCCATCATTTCAGAAACCAGATAACTCATCTCGTTCAGCATTTTGGAGTTGATATCAGTGAAGAAATTAAGGTCAGGATGTTGTTTTATAATCATCACGACTTCTTCCAAAGCTGTATTTCCTGCGCGTTCGCCAAGTCCGTTGATGGTACATTCGATTTGTCTGGCACCGTTGATGATTCCTGAGATTGAATTTGCGGTTGCCATTCCAAGGTCGTTGTGACAATGGCAAGACAAAATAGCTTTGTCAATATCTTTTACGTTTTCTCTCAAATATTTGATTTTTCTCCCGTATTCTTCCGGAAGACAATAACCAGTTGTGTCAGGAATATTAAGAACAGTCGCACCGGCTTTGATGACTTCTTCACAAACTTTCGCCAAGAAATCATTATCAGTTCTTCCTGCATCTTCAGCATAAAACTCCACATCATCCACGAAATTCTTTGCATATTTCACCGCCTCAATCGCTCGTTCCAAAACTTTCTCTCGTGTAGAATTGAATTTGAATCTGATGTGCGAATCAGAAGTTCCGATTCCTGTGTGGATTCGTGGTCGTTTTGCGTATTTCAAAGCTTCTGCAGCGACTTCTATATCTTTTTTGTTGGCTCTCGTCAATCCGCAAACTTTCGCATATTTTACGATTTTCGAAATCTCCTGAACGGATTGGAAATCGCCGGGACTGGAAATTGGAAAGCCAGCTTCGATAATATCAACCCCAAGCAAATCGAGTTTCTCGGCGATGATTATTTTTTGTTCTGTATTGAGTTTACATCCGGGAACCTGCTCACCATCTCTCAACGTCGTATCAAAAATTTCAATTTTTTCCGGATTCATAATAAAGTTTTTTACCTAATTTTGATATTCAAAAGTAGAATTTGATTTATGATATCTGATTGAGACTTTCCAAAAAATACAATATTCAATTCCTTTAAAATAATTGACAACAAATTAATTATCAATTATTTATATATTTTAAATTTACAATGTCAGAATTACAGAAAGATTTTTTATTCGTACTCATCAAGTCACTTTCGACGTCGGAAAAGCGTCAATTTAAGTTGTATGTGAACCGACTTGGGATTAACGTCGATGCAAAATTTCTCCTACTTTTTTCTGAATTGGACAAAATGAAAGAATATAGTGAGGAAGTTATTATTGATAAAAAAATATCATCGAAACAGCAACTTTCCAATCTTAAAGCGCATCTTTATAAACAAATTTTGGTAAGCCTGAGACTGAATCCAAGTCTTCAAAACAGCAGAATCCAATTGCGCGAACAGCTTGATTTTGCAACGATTCTTTATCAAAAAGGTTTGTACAAACAAGCTTTAAAAATCCTTGACAAAGCCAAACAATCCGCATTGGATTTAGATGAAAAAAGTATCGCTTCAGAAATCATCGAACTCGAAAAAGTAATTGAATCTCAATTCATTACAAGAAGTATTGATGGACGAGCAGACGAATTGATTTTGCAATCGACCGAAATTAATAAGCAAAACAGTTACGCCACTCAACTTTCGAATCTCTCGTTAAAATTATACAGTGAAATGTTGACACACGGTTACATCAAAAATGACGAAGACCGTGAGAAAATCCTGGATTTATTCGATAAAAAAGTCAAAAAAATTGACCTTAACAAACTTAATTTCACAGAGAAACTTTGGTATTTCAAAGCGCACGTCTGGAAAAATCAGCTTTTACAGGATTACAAATACACTTTGAAATACGCCTATCAATGGGTAGAATTGTTCCACGAAAATCCAGAAATGATAAAAAATCATCCGGTTTGGTACATCAAAGGAAATACTTATTTGTTCAAAATTTTGTTTCTCTATGGCAATATTAAAAGGATTGAAGAAAGTTTTGATAAGTTCAGTCGAATTGTAAAATCGGACACTTTCATTCATAATGAGAATTCGCAGTCTTTAATTTTCCTTAATTACTACAATACCAAAATGAATCTTTATTTTATCAAAGGTGATTTTTTTGGTGGCACAAAGATGATTCCCGAACTGGAATTAAAAATGGAAAAACACCGCGACAAGATAGATGAACATCATTTTCTCATTCTTTTTTTGAAAATCGCATCGATGTATTTTGGCAGTAAACAATATCAAAACACCATCAAATACGGTTTGAAAATCATCAATTCAAAAGGAAATATTCAGGAGGATTTGCTTTTCCACACGAGGATTTTGATTCTGATGGCGAAGTTTGAAGCTGGTTTTGATGACGATTATGATGACTTCGTAAAGAGCACAATCAAGTTTGTGAAAAAGATGAAAAATCCAGGCGAATTACATTTCAAAATCGTCGATTTCTTTAAGAAAATCAATGACCAAAATTCCAATGCGCAACTTTCAACTTTCAAGGAATTCGAAAAACATCTTCAGGAATCAGAAAAAAACCGATACGACAAAAGAACGCTCGTCTATATTGACATCCACGGCTGGGTAAAATCGAAAGTCAGAAATGTGGACGTCATCGAGATTATAAAAGAGAAAGTTAAGCTAAAATAAATCCGGTTTTTTCTTTAAAAAATCACTATTTTTGCATCCTAAAAATTTCAGTCATAATGCTAAAAATTACTCTTCCTGATGGCAGCATCAGAGAATATGAAGGAGCAGTTACTCCACTACAAGTTGCACAAAGTATCAGTGACGGTTTGGCAAGAAACACCATTTCTGCCGTCGTAAACGGAAAACAGACAGAAGTTGACACCACGATAACGGAGGATTCTACAGTGCAACTATTGACGTGGAATGACGATATGGGAAAAAAAGCATTCTGGCATTCTTCTGCTCACTTGCTGGCTCAGGCTATTATGGAATTTTATCCGGAAGCTAAGCTAACAATAGGGCCTGCAATCGCGAACGGATTCTACTATGATGTAGATTTCGGCGGAGAGCCTTTGTCTGAAAAAGACTTCGAAAAACTGGAAAAGAAAATCTTAGAAAATGCTAAGAAAAATTCGACTTTCAACCTACGTGAAGTTTCCAAAGCTGATGCATTAAAGGAATACGCAGACAATCCTTTCAAAACAGAATTGATTGAAAATCTGCCTGACGGTGAAATCACTTTCGTAACGCACGACGACTTCACAGACCTTTGTAGAGGAGGTCACATCCCATCAACAGGAATCGTAAAAGCTGTAAAAATATTGAACGCTGCCGGCGCTTATTGGAGAGGTGACGAGAAAAATCCACAGCTGACCAGAGTTTACGGAATCTCTTTCCCTAAACAAAAGGAGTTGACAGAATATCTTGAAAGACTTGAAGAAGCGAAAAGAAGAGACCACAGAAAACTGGGTAAAGAATTGGGGATTTTTGCATTCTCAGAAAAAGTAGGTGCAGGACTTCCACTTTGGTTGCCAAAAGGAGCTGCGCTTAGAAAAAAATTAGAAGAATTCCTTTCCAAAGCTCAGAAAAAACAAGGTTACGAATTCGTAATTTCTCCGCACATTGGAGCTAAGGAATTATACATCACTTCAGGACATTGGGAAAAATATGGCGAGGACAGTTTCCAGCCCATCAAAACACCGAATGAAGGTGAAGAGTTTTTATTAAAACCAATGAACTGCCCGCACCACTGCGAGATTTATAAGGCTCAACAATGGTCTTACAAAGATTTGCCGAAGCGTTATGCAGAATTCGGGACAGTTTACAGATATGAGCAATCTGGAGAATTACACGGTTTGACAAGAGTTCGTGGATTTACTCAAGATGATGCGCACCTTTTCTGTACGCCAGACCAATTGTTACAGGAATTCGAAAAGGTGATTGACCTTGTACTTTACGTTTTTGGTTCGCTTGGATTTGCTGATTTCACGGCTCAAATTTCATTAAGAGACAAAGAAAATAGAGATAAATATATTGGTTCCGATGAAAATTGGGAAAAAGCAGAAAACGCCATCGTGACTGCTGCAAAAGCGAAAGGCCTGAAAACTGTAACTGAATATGGCGAAGCGGCTTTCTATGGTCCTAAACTTGACTTTATGGTGAAAGATGCGTTGGGAAGAAGCTGGCAGTTGGGAACAATTCAGGTAGATTACAATTTACCGGAAAGATTTGACCTTTGGTACAACGGAAGCGACAACGAGAAGCACAGACCAGTGATGATTCACAGAGCGCCGTTTGGTTCTATGGAACGTTTCATTGCGATATTGATTGAAAATACGGCGGGTGATTTCCCACTTTGGCTGAGTCCGGAACAGTTTACTATTTTGCCAATCAGTGAAAAATATTCAGATTATGCAAAAAAAGTTTCAGAATCATTGGAAATTCACGATATTTGCGGATTGATAGACGACAGAAACGAAAAAACGGGTAAGAAAATCCGTGATGCCGAATTGAAAAAGTTACCATTTATGCTTATTATAGGTGAGAACGAAGAAAACAACGGCACAATTTCTGTAAGAAGAAGAGGCGAAGGCGATTTGGGAGAAATGAAAGTAGAAGACTTTATCTCTTATTTCAAAGAGCAGGCAAAACCGGCATTTGAACTGGGAGCAAACCAATAAGCCGACAACAAATTATTAATTTTAAAATTTAAAACCATAGCACTAAAAAGAAACAACAGCAGAGGCCCGATGAGACGTCCAGTCCAAGAAGACCTCCATCAAATCAACGGAAAAATTCGTGCAAACGAAGTACGTCTTGTTGGTGAAAACGTTGAACCCGGCGTTTATCCGTTATCAAAAGCTTTAGAAATTGCAAGAGAACAAGAGCTTGACCTTGTCGTAATTTCTGATAAAGCTGAGCCTTACATTTCTCGTATCCTGGATTATAAGAAATTCTTGTACGAGCAAAAGAAAAAGACCAAAGAACTAAAAGCAAAGCAAGTAAAAGTAGTTGTAAAAGAAATCAGATTTGGTCCTCAGACCGATGACCACGATTATGACTTCAAGAAAAAGCACGCTGAGAAATTCTTGGAAGAAGGTTCAAAACTGAAAACTTATGTTTTCTTCAAAGGGCGTTCGATTATCTTTAAAGACCAAGGGGAAATTCTTCTTTTGAAACTTGCTCAGGATCTGGAGCACGTTGGGAAAGTGGATCAGCTTCCTAAGCTTGAAGGGAAACGAATGATTATGATGATGAGCCCTAAGAAGCCTGCTAAATAATATTAATACCATTCAATTGATATATAAGACCTCAAATTAGTTTTTGAGGTTTTTTGTATTTTGAATTAATAAAATGAAACACGGATTTTACCGCCACAGTTTCAGAATTTTTTTGTAATTTTGCAAACTATTATTCGTGGAGATATTCATTAATAATAAAAATAGATATTGATAACAAAACATAAAAAGCAAAACAATGCCAAAATTAAAAACGAAATCAGGTGCTAAAAAGCGTTTTGCTCTTACCGGAACCGGAAAGATCAAAAGAAAAGGTGCTTTCAAAAGCCACATCTTGACTAAAAAAGAAACTAAGCAAAAGAGAAATCTGACGCAAACTTCTTACGTTGCAGAAGTGGACAAGAAAAGCGTTCTACGTCAATTAGCGTTAAGATAGTTTTTATAAATCTAATTCGGTTTATAGGAATTAAACAATTCAACAATTAACCCTGAAACGGTGCCCCTAAGAGTTCTATTAAATTAGTTCCGCCCTTTTCAAAAAAACAATTTAAATTATGCCAAGATCAGTAAATTCTGTAGCGTCTAGAGCGCGTAGAAAAAAAGTTTTAAAAAAGGCTAAAGGTTTTTTCGGTAGAAGAAAGAACGTTTGGACTGTAGCAAAAAATGCGGTAGAAAAAGCAATGTCTTATGCTTACCGTGGTAGAAAAGAGAAGAAAAGAAGTTTCAGAAGCCTTTGGGTAATGCGTATCAATGCAGGAGCTAGAGAGCACGGACTTACTTATTCTCAGTTAATAGGAGGTCTTAAGAAAAACAACATCGAGCTAAACAGAAAAGTTCTTGCAGATCTTGCAATGAATCATCCAGAAGCTTTCAAAGCTGTTGTAGACTTAGTAAAATAATTACAAATCTTTGTTATCAATATAAAATCCTGAGAAATTCTCAGGATTTTTTTTATTTTTGCTAAAAATAATTCAATAATGTTCAAAAGATCTATTCAGGTTTTCTTTCTTCTTGCAATTTCTCATTTTACAAAGGCTCAGACTTTCATCCAGGCATATCAGGACAGAGCCAACAAGGTTTCTCAGGCCAACGTCAAAGCTTATCTTCAGGAGTTCGAAGCTTTGGGTGTCAAAAGAACCGGCACAACACAGAACACAAATGCTTTTAACTGGATCAAAAACAAATACACTTCTTTCGGCTATGCCACTGCAAATTTTCAGGAACATTCCTGGACAGCAAATGGCGTTTCTTCCAAAAACTTGATCGTAACAAAAACCGGAACGCTTTATCCTAATAAATTTGTGATTGTCTGCGGACATTTTGATTCTATCAATGGTCCGGGAACCAATGACAACGGCAGCGGAACTTCTATCATTCTGGAATTAGCCAGAATTTTGAAAGATGTTCCAATGGATTACTCAATCAAGTTCATTCACTTTTCCGGAGAAGAGCAAGGACTTTTGGGAAGCTCAAGATATGTTTCTCAAATCGTCAATGGAACGAGCCCGAAAATGGATATCAAAGTGGTTGTGAACCTGGATCAGGTAGGCGGATTGGCAACCAAATCCAATACTAAAATCTATTGTGACAAAGATCAAAGTGCACCTAACAGTAATAATGCTGCGGCTGCATTGGTAGTTCAGGAACTGGCAAACTGCACAACTTTGTATTCTCCACTCGGAGTAGATTTTGATCCCGCAGAAAGTACAGATTACGTTCCCTTCCAGCAAAACGGCGAAATTATCACAGGATTTTGGGAATATGAAGGTGGTTACAACAATCCTTTTGTTCATACGGCAAATGACCTTTATGTGAATATGGATCCTGTTTATGTTTACAATGTAGGCAAAGCTGCGGTCGGAGCCATTCAGCATTTCGCGATGGCTTCTATTACAACTTTGGCAGTTGAAGATATTTCGACTTCAAAAGTTTTGGAATCTGTGGAATTCTACCCGAATCCGGCGAAGAACATTTTGAATCTTAAAATAGCTGATCCATCAAAAGCTTTTACATTTGAAATCACAGATATGAGTGGCAGTCAGATTTTGATTAATAAAACCAATTCAAACCAGATTGATATTTCACATTTGAAACCAGGTGTTTATATGGGAACGGTACAAATGGAGAATGAGAAAATTTCTAAGAAAATTATTATCGAATAAATTGAAATCTTACTATAACAAAAATCATAAGCCTTATTATTTAAGGCTTATTTTTTTATGCTTAGATTTGTTCTTAATAAAAATTAGACTAATGTTTTTATCAAAAACTTACTTCAAAAAACTATCAATATTTTCATTGCTTGGCATTTCAGCTCTATACTTTTCGCAGGAAAAAACAGTTCAAAATATTGCAGGCTCGGAACAGGCGAATGAAAATAACTTGAAAAAACACATCACTTATTTAGCATCTGACGAATTGCAAGGTCGATTAACAGGCTCAGAAGGCGAAGCAAAAGCTGCTAACTATCTTTCATCAGAATTCAAAAAATTAGGATTGAAGCCTTATGAAGGAGAGAATTTCATTCAGAATTTCGAATATAATATCAAGTTAAATCCGCACGATGACAAGACTTCAACATCAGTCAAAGGCAAAAATGTCATCGCAGTTTTAAACAACGAAGCAGAACGAACAATCGTTATTGGTGCGCACTACGACCATCTGGGTCTTAATGAACATCACAATTCCACATTAGCAAATTCCGAAGGACAAATCCACAATGGCGCCGATGACAACGCTTCTGGATCTGCTGCTGTTCTGGAGCTAGCAAGAATGTTTTCTCAAAATAAAGTCAAAGAAAAAGTCAATTATATTTTTGCTTTGTTCTCCGGCGAAGAAGACGGATTGATGGGTTCTAAAAAAATGGCAGAAACCATCAAAACTCAATATCCGAATACCATTTTTATGATTAATATGGATATGGTGGGAAGACTGAGCAAAGACAACAATCTTAATGTTGGCGGCGTCGGCACCTCTCCTATCTTGCCTGAATTGGTGAAAAAATACAAGCCGGAAGGTATTAATCTTGCTTTGGACGAATCGGGTATCGGACCAAGCGATCATACTTCTTTTTACCTGAAAGATATTCCGGTGCTTTTCTTGTTTACCGGAACCCACACCGATTATCACAAGCCGACTGATGATGCAGACAAGATCAATTATCCGGGAGAGAAAGTGATTACGAATTATGTTTTCAACATTGCTAATGCTTTAGGAAACGAAAAAGAAATTCCGTTTGTGAAAACTAAAGTAGCAACTACAAAAGAAGTTCCGAAATACAAAGTAACCCTGGGAATAATGCCCAACTACGCCGACAGCAAAGATGGAATGGGAATAGATGGCGTGATGGATGGAAGACCGGCTGCCAATGCAGGAATCCAGCAAGGTGACATCCTTACAAAAATCGGAAAATGCGAAGTCAGAGAAGTCTATTCTTACATGGATTGTCTTTCCAAAATAAAAGCCGGCGAAGAACATCCGGTAACTGTAAAGCGCAACGGCGAAGAAAAAATAATGAATGTAAAATTCTAAAGAAATTAAATCGATTTTCTTTTAGATTTATCTTTAATAAAAAACAGCAGCTACAATTATGTAAGCTGCTGTTTTTATTTTGATTGTTAAGCTTCGAAAATTGACAAAAAAAAATTAATTTTTGATAAATTTCTGAACAACATCAGTTCCTTTGATTCTCAAAAGATAAACACCTTTAACAAGTTTGGAAACATTGATCACATTGTTGTTCGCATTAATATTAGATTCAGAAACTTTACGTCCTTCCAAAGTATAAATCTCTGCTGTTTCTGTTTTTTTGAAATCCATAGAAACTGTTAAATTCTCATTTGCAGGATTTGGATAGACGGAAACCTGATTTTTATTAATATCAGCTACCGCAAGATTGGTACATTGATAGGTTGGAAGTGTGTAACCGGAAGTTGTCAGTTCTTCGGTAATTACCGCAACATCTGCACAGGTAAATCCGTAAGTCCCCACCATATCAATAGCAGATTGTCTTACCGCAACAGCAGCCGTCTGCTGATTGGAAGAGGAATTGGTCATACTTAGTCCTTCCAGGAAGATTCGGTCTGTTTTCTCTTTTCCAATTCTGTTGTAAATTCTCATTAATGAAGTAGCCCATATCTGTCCATCTCTATGTATATTTGCTGTATTACTGATACTTGAGGTATATTTCGTAGCATAGTTGGTAACACGTCCTGCCCAGCATTCATTGTGCCCATCCCAGCTGAACATCCAGTTGTATTGCGGTTCATTACTTGCCCATTGGTTGAGGCTTCTGCTGTAAGACATCGCCCAATAATCTCCAGATCCCTCTCCCAAGCCCTGCGCAGAAGAAGATTTGTTCCCCGTAATCCAATAATGAACAGCGTGTCCAAATTCGTGCAACACTACATCTGCATCTTCCGCATCATCCACACAACCTTCTCCAAAAGCTAATCGCTGAGAACTGGGAATGAAGTGAGAATTGTCGTCTCCTGCTAATCCGTGTGGATCGAAAAGCAGAACACCACCATTCAAAGTTGATTTACAGTCAATTCCTAAAGTTTCATTGATGTAAGCCATACTTCTGTCCAAATGATAAAATGCATTGACCGCTTCAAAGCCTTGCTCATTTCTGTTGAAAAGGAAATTTGGGGAAGCTTGCGAAAACAAACCTGTTGCAGGCGATTCAAAATCTGCAACCTGTACATATTTGCTTTTTAAGCTGTAGGTTCCATTTGTAAGCGTAATATCTGGTAATGCCACCAAACTTCTTGCAGCATCCAAACTAGCATTCGTTGCATCATCATTATCCACATAATCTCCACCATAGGTTACGTGAGCTACAGATAACGGATCGGGATTAAAGATGTAAGCAGTTCCGGCCGCTTTCATCTCAACGGCTGGTTTTTCTTTATTTTTTTTCTTTGGTTTGTCTTTATGATAATTGGCAATGTCCAATACTCTCAGGACTTCTCCGGAATGAGCATCTACCATAATTTCCCAGTCTCCCGGTGTATCATAAGCATTAATAATGACTCTGTGAACCAGTTTGGTCTGGTTATCATCTGTCACAAAAACATAAAGATTATTTTCCTGATAGGTAATCTCTCCAGCAATCTTAGCCGCCATTTTAGCTTTATCAAAAGCATCGATTTTGCTGTATGTAGGCGTTGTATTAACTTGTTTTAATTTTTTGGAAACAGGGACTTCTGTACCAAATGTCACTTCGCCCTGTTTATTAAAATGCACCGCAATATCGCCTTCATAAACCGGAACGCCATTAATTTCCTGCTGAAATCTGAGTGTTTCGCCAGACAAACTTTTTCTGGAGGATTTAAATTCAAAATGATCCTGAGAAGTTGTTCCAATTTTGTTTGAATTTTTAGAAATCCAATCCTGTGCTTTGGACTCAAGAACGTTGGTTTGTCCATACATTGTAGAAAATGTCAATGCAAAACTCGCAACCAAAAAGTTGATTTTTAAATTCATAAGTATTTTTTTAAATTCTTTTGCAAATTAATAATTTTTTACGGAATTATCAACCTTAAAATTATAAAAACACCCAATTTATTAACTATTAATAAAAATTAATTTAGATTTATACATTAATTTTCTAAGATTCACAATTCCCGAATATTACGAAAAGTAAGATTGATACGAGGTTTCATTGATCTTGCAGATTTGGCAATCCGATGTTCCCAATTGGTCTGCAAATCGCCTTTCATAATGAGCAATGAGCCGTGCTGAAGTGGCAACGTATATTTGTTCTGATGATTGTCCTTCTTTCGAAAATCAAAATTCCTCACTTGCCCGAAGCTCACCGACGCAATCACAGGCCGATTTCCCAATTCGCTTTCCTTGTCGCGATGCCAGGCCACAGAATCGTTTCCGTCTCTGTAAAAATTGAGCAAGACAGAATTGAATTGATGACCCGTCAGTTTTTGGATTTTATATTTCAAGCCTAAAAGCTCCGGCGTCCAGGCATTGACACTGAATTCATTGCCTCCCAGATGATACGATTTTTCATCGTCGCCGTACCAAGCAGTCAGTCGTGGCGTCAAAACTTCTCTGTCAAACATTTTTTGCGTTCGCTGTTTCCACGGAACCGTTTCTATGAGTATCTTTTCAATTTCCGTTGCTCTTTCTTCAGACAAAAAATGTTCGGTATAATCCAAAAGCTCGGTCGGAAATTGGTAATATTCGCCTGCATCAAACAAACTGAGTTGCATATCTGTACTGTACATTTTTAAAATTTATTTGGAATTCGAAACCTTGTTGTCCAACGCTTTGATATCTTTTCGGATTTCCAAAAACATATCTTTCAAATTATAATTATCAAAATTATCGGGTTCGAAATCCTCAGGAAAAATCCCCGACGCATATTGCCAGATTTCCACAATCTCGCTCAACGGAATCTCATAAGGCTTGTAAAAAGAATTGTCCGCCGAAACCTCGATGGCTTTTTTCTTTTGACCTTTGAATCGTTTGTAGGAAATCCCGTCGTTCAAAGTCACGAAAATGTAACTTTTGTTGACTTTCAAATCCTCAATATATTCCACATATTTCCCGATGATGAACGAACCATCTTTGAAAGGTGGCATAGAATCACCTTGCGCAGGGAAAGCCCGATACTTTCCATTCGTCAAAAATGGCAATGAAATCCTTTGAAGACTTTCGATATATTCCGGGTCGCTGTAACCTGACAAATATCCCATCGACGCCTTTTGAGGAATGATTTCGATGCTGTTGTTGCCCAAATTATCTACGATGATTGGCAGTACGATTCTGTTGTCTGGCAGATTCATCATTTCTTCCAAAGGATATTTCCGGATGTCCACCGTCAAAAGCAAATCGATGCTGATATGGAAGAATTTCGACATCGTGATGAGCACGTCATACGGCGGTTCAGAACGACCATCTTCGTAAGAAACGTACCGCGACCTTGTGATAATTAAGGTGTCTGCCAACTCTTGCTGAGTCGTCATTTTCTTTGCTCTTAAAAACCTGATGTTATCTGAAAAAACTGACATTGTTATAATTTGTAACAACAAATATAATCATTTTGTTTTAAAATGTAACTAATTTTGTCACGTGAATCGAGCAATTGTACATATGGATTTGGATACATTTTTTGTGTCCTGCGAAAGACTGAACCACTCAGAACTCGACGGAATCCCTCTGATCATTGGTGGTGGTGACCGTGGCGTGGTAGCATCTTGTTCTTATGAAGCACGGAAATTTGGGGTACGTTCTGCAATGCCGATTAGAATGGCACTCAGACTTTGCCCAGATGCAAAAGTAGTCAAAGGCGATTATGAGAATTTTTCAAAAATGTCTCATCTGGTAACCGAAGTGATTCAAGATAAAGTGCCATTGATGGAAAAAGCTAGCATCGATGAATTTTATCTCGACCTGACCGGAATGGACAAATTTTTTGGCTGTTATCAATGGACTCAAGAAATTGCATCAGCTGTAAAAAAGGAAACTGGACTTCCCATAAGTTTTGCTTTATCCAATAACAAAACCGTTTCAAAAATCGGAACCGGAGAATCGAAACCTGAAGGGAAATTTCAAATCAGAGAAACAGAAATTCAGCCTTTTTTAAATCCTTTATCTGTTAAAAAAATCCCGATGGTTGGTGATAAAACCTTTCAACTTCTCTCAAGAATTGGCGTACGGACGATTCACACGCTTTCTGAAATGCCCGTTTTGGTCCTTCAACAAATGATTGGTGCGAACGGAAAAGAACTTTGGAAAAAAGCAAATGGCATTGATGAAAATCCCGTGGTTCCCTACTCCGAAAAAAAATCGATTTCCTCAGAACGGACTTTTGCAACCGATTCCATTGACGTTTTGGAAATAAAAAGGTTGATTTCGGGAATGGCAGAAAAATTAGCCTATCAATTAAGACAGGAAAAATGGCTGACTTCCACGGTCGTCATCAAAATCCGGTATTCCAATTTCGATACGGAAACCAAGCAACATAAAATTGCTTACACATCTGCCGACCACACGTTATCCAGAGTGGCGCTGGAACTTTTCAACAAAGTTTATACGAGAAGAATGCGAATCAGACTCGTTGGTTTGCGCTTCACAGATTTGGTTCACGGCAATCATCAGATGAACCTTTTTGAAGATACTGAGGAACAAATGAGCCTTTACCAGACGATGGATTATCTAAAAAACCGATTCGGAAAAGACGCGCTTGGACGAGCTTCCGGTTATGATTTTGGTAAATAATTTTAAAAAATTTTAATTAAATGTATCTCAACTGTCATTCTTTTCATAGTCTTCGTTACGGCACTTTATCGGTTCAAAATCTGGTAGAGCAAGCTTCCGAACTTGGAATCAAAACATTGGTTTTGACCGATATTAATACCGTGACCGCGATTTATGACTTCAAAAAAGAATGTGAAGATAAAGGTATTAAACCAATTGCAGGAATTGAAATTAGAAAAGAAAACCGATTGCTTTATATTGCTATCGCCAAGGAATTTAGCGGAATTGGAGAAGTGAATAAAATTCTGACGGAACATAATTGCTACGGCGTTGAACTTTCTGAAACGGCGCCGAATTACAATCAAGTATTTGTCATTTATCCAATTCAAAATATTCCTGAAACTCTAAAAGAAAATGAATTCATCGGAATCCGAGAAGAGGAATTTAATCTGTTGATTCGACCGGAATTTAAAGATAAAATAAACAAAATGGTTGTCCTCCAACCTGTCACTTTCAGCACAAAAAAGGAATATAATCTTCATCGAATCCTAAGAGCGATTGACGGAAACACTTTGATTTCAAAACTTTCTGAAGATGACATTTGCAGAAAATCGGAACATTTCAAACCTGAAATCGATTTAATAAAATCATTCGAACATTATCCTCAAATCATTAATAACACAAAAAAAATTCTCGCTGAATGTTGTTTTGAATTTGATTTTCAAAAAGTAAGAAACAAACAGTCCTACACAAAATCAAAAGAAACAGATGTAAAAATGCTCAGTAGATTAGCGTATTTGGGATTAAAAAAAAGGTACGGTTCGAATCACGAAGAAGCCGAGAAAAGAGTTGAGAAAGAACTTAAAGTAATTGATGACCTTAATTTTTGTTCTTATTTCCTAATTACTTGGGACATTGTTCGCTACAGCAATCGGATGGGTTTTATGCACGTTGGAAGAGGTAGTGGAGCTAACTCCATTGTGAGTTATTGTCTTGGAATCACAGACATCTGTCCAATAGAACTCGACCTTTATTTTGAAAGGTTTCTTAACCTTAACAGAAAATCACCACCTGATTTTGACATCGATTGGAGCTGGCAAAACAGAGATGACATCTTAATGTATATTTTTAAACGATACGGAAAAGATTATGTGGCTTTTTGCGGAACTAATGTAGAATTTAAATATAAATCAATTTTCCGTGAAGTAGGAAAAACATTTGGTCTGCCCAAAGAAGAGTTAGACGATTTGGCTGGGAAACCTATGGAAAACCACGACAGAAATTCCATTGTGAAACTTGTTCATCAATATGGAAAATTGATGGAAAAATTTCCAAATCAACGAAGTATGCACGCTTGCGGGATTTTAATTTCTGAAGAACCAATCACCAATTTTACTGCATTAGAAATGCCACCGAAAGGATTTCCGATTGCTCAATTTGATATGGATGTTGCAGAAGATATAAGACTCGAAAAACTCGACATTCTTTCTCAACGAGGTTTAGGAACCATTAATGACACCGCAGAATTAATCAAAAAAAACAGAGGCATTGAGATTGACATTCGGGATACTTCTATTTCTAAAGACGAATCTGTTTGCAATGAATATTTAGCGATTGGAAAAACAATCGGTTGTTTTTATATTGAAAGTCCGGCAATGCGTGGACTATTACGACGTTTGAAATGTGATAACTACAGAATTTTGGTGGCCGCTTCCTCCATCATTCGTCCTGGCGTTGCGCAAAGTGGAATGATGCGGGAATATATTTTCCGTCATAATCATCCGAATCAGTTCGAATATTTTCATCCGGTGTTTGAGGAAAACCTGAAAGAAACTTACGGCATTATGGTCTATCAGGAAGATGTGATTAAGATTGCCCAATATTTTGGTGGCCTTTCTCACGCGGATGGTGACATTTTGAGACGGGCAATGAGTGGAAAGGAGCGCTCGATTCAGAAATTAAATGAAGTTAAAGCTAATTTCTTTAAATCCTGTATGGAAGAGCAAGGGCACTCCGAGCAGATGACGGCGGAAGCTTTCCGGCAAATTCAATCTTTTGCAGGCTATTCTTTTTGTAAGGCGCACTCGGCTTCTTACGCGGTGGAAAGTTATCAGAGTTTGTATTTGAAGGTTTACTATCCGTTGGAATTTATGGTTTCGGTCATCAATAATCAAGGTGGTTTTTATCGGACGGAAGTTTACATCCACGAAGCGAGAATGTCTGGCGCCGATGTCCAAAACCCTTGCGTGAATAACAGCGAATATCAAACGATTTTGAAAGGAAAAGAAATCTATCTGGGCTTTATTGTTTTGCAATCGCTGGAAACTAAAATCGCTCAAATCATTTCCGAAGAACGGGAGAAAAACGGCGATTACAAATCTCTGGAAAACTTCATCAAGCGCATTCCGATTGGGATTGAAACCATTCAAATCTTGATTTTCATCGGTGCGTTCAGATTTACGGGAAAGCCTAAAAACGAACTTTTGGTGGAAGCGAGATTACTATTAATCAACTATAAAATTGAGAACAGAAATATCGCTCTTTTCGATGAACCAGCAAATGACTTTAAACTTCCTGAACTGAAACGAGAACAGTTTGAAGATGCTTTTGATGAAGTTGAAATCATCGGATTTCCTGTTTCGTGCAGTCCATTTGACTTGTTACAAACCAAATTCAGAGGGAATGTTTTCGTAAAAGATTTGCTGAAGTTTCATAAAAGTCAAGTGAAAATGTTAGCATATCTGATTTCCAGAAAACACGTTCCAACGAAAAAAGGCGCAATGTTTTTCGGAACTTGGGTTGACATCAATGGTGATTATTTTGATACCGCTCATTTTCCGGACAGTTTGGAAAAATATCAATTTCAGGGTGGCGGTTGTTATCTTTTGTTGGGAACGGTGGAAGTAGATTATCATTTCCCGACCATCACGATTCATAAAATGGCGAAGATGCCGATGATTCCTGACCCACGTTATGCTTATGACAAAGAAAAGCAATACGATGTCCACAAGCAAATCAGAGAAGATGTCAGTATGACTTCTAGAAAGCCGTATCCACAGGCTCACGAGATTAATTTGCCGAGGCAGAAGTTTAATTAAAATAGCGCAAAATTTGCATCCCAACGATAAACTTCACCTATGAAAAGAAATCTTTGGCTAATTACTTTCTGTTTTTTAATGTCGTTATGCCTCTCGTGTGAGAAATCGAAGGATAATTCTGAACTTCAAAACCAATTAATTGCATTCACAAAACTTTGTAACAAAGAGGCCAAATCAAGCATTGATTCGCCACAGAAAATACAACGTATCAAAGATAAATATTTCAAGAAAATAGATTCTATAAAGACAGCAGAAAACTGGAGTGGAAAAATCACAATGCTGGATCTGGATGAAAACGAAGCTTATTCAAAAGATACGGTCATAATGCGAATCGGAATAGAAAATAGCTATGACAAAGGCGATCAGGATTACTTTTCTTTTGCACAGGTAAAACCTATTTCGAAGCAAAGTGAACTGTTCAAAAAACTAAATAAAATTGAAAAAAATAGTGAAGTCAAATTCAGTGGAAAGCTGCTCTCTGCCAATTTGAATACGATGACACCTGGCTACGAGTTCAGTAATTTCTATTTGGAAACTGATTTTTCGGATATTGAGAAAAAATAAAATTTAGACAATCTCAGAACTAAGACCTTTATCTAATAATGCCTGATGCATTGGTTTCAGTTTTTCCAAAGCGCCTGTTTTTACAGTACATTTTCCTTTGTAATGAATTAGCATTGTACATTGCTCAGCCTGTTCCGGCGTATGCTCGCAGATGTTGATCAGGCACATAATCACGAAATCGAAAGTGTTGACATCGTCATTATGAACTACCAGTTTGTACACTTCATCTTCCATCTCCAAAACCGCTACTTCCTCTTCGTACTGGCGTTTTGGCTCGTCATAAGATTTATTATTATAGATTTTCATCTTAATAAATTTAATTTATTCAGTGATCTCGTCTGTTATATCTTCCAAAAATGGTTTGTTGTATAAAAGCTCAACCAATTCTACACTTTTGTTCTGCATCTTCAGGATTTTGAAGTGGTAATATCCATAATCAAATTCCTGATTTTCTTCCGGAATATCTTGCAATTCATTCAATATAAATCCTGCAAGCGTGTTGTATTCACCTTCTTCAGATGGCGGAATATTCTTCGGAAGCTGCTCATTGATCTCGTCCAATGGTTGCGTCGCTTTTACCCAATAGATATTTTCGCCCACTTTGTCTACGATCTTTTCTTCCTCGTCTTCCTCATCCTGAATCTCTCCAACCAATTCTTCCAGAATATCTTCAAGTGTAATGATCCCTTCGGTTCCTCCGAATTCATCGATCACGATTGCCAAATGCTGTTTCTTCAATTGGAAAACTTTCAGAAGGTCTGATATTTTTTTGCTGCCAACCACAAAGAATGCTTCTCTCATAAAGCCTCTAAGACTTTCGTGAGTGACGTGTCCTTTGCTTTTAATATATTCTCTGATAATTTCCTTCGTGTAGAAAATCCCGATAATATTATCAATCGAACCTTCGTAAACCGGAATTCTCGAGTATCCGCTATCCATAATTTCATTAATGATATCTTCTGGATCTTCATTGATATCGATGGACGAGATGTTCTGTCTCGTGATCATGATCTGTTTCGCATTGTGATCTGTAAAATCAAACGCATTTTTGATGATCTCGTAGTTTTCTTCTTCAATTTCGCCGCTGTCTGCCGATTGTTTTACCAATAACTGCAATTCCTCGGTTGAGTGGATATCGTGTTCCGAAGCTGGAAATATTTTGATTAATTTCAAAAACGCGTTTGATAATGAGTTCATCAACCAGATAAATGGACGGAAGACATTATAAAAAACGTGCAATGGATAAGCGATGAATAGCGTCGTCGCTTCTGACTTTCTGATGGCAATTGATTTAGGAACCAATTCTCCGAAGACGATGTGCATGATCGTAATCAATAAGAAACTACAAACGACAGAGATAGTGGTTACTGTTGCTGCTGCCAATTCTATATTCAAAGAATGGAAGGTTGCTTCTATAATATGATGCAGTGCGCTCTCTCCTACCCAACCTAAGGCAAGGGAAGCAAGTGTGATCCCCAGCTGTGTTGCTGATAGATAGGCATCAAGATTCTTGATGATGTTTTCGGCTTGTTTGGCCACTGCATTTCCCTCAGCGGCTTTCACCTGGATTTGGGAATAACGTACTTTTACTATTGAAAATTCGGCGGCTACGAAAAAGCCATTTAGAAGAACTAAAAATAATGCTATGAGAAGTTTGATTAAACTATCAGAATCCATTTAATGTTGTATATACAATCTGTGCAAAGATAGATATTTTTTTTAACTTCGAAATGAGATAAACCACCCCGTCATAAATTCTTCGAATTTTTGAATCCCCTCCAGAGGATGGGAATTTTTACAAGCAAAATTTCTTTTTTTATTGAAAGCTCGTTTTATCTGGAAGCTGCAGCCTGACTTGAGTGGATCCCGATGTAAAATCGGGAGGGAACGGAAGGCGGAAATAGCTGCCCAAATAAAAAAAATTCAACTAATACAAACCGCCTTAAATAATAAAAAGCACTGAAGTTTGACCCTCAATGCTTTTTATAACTAACTACTAACTTTAACTTTATCTTTATTAACTGTTCTTGAGCGCTTCTGCTCCGGAAACAATTTCCAATATTTCGTTGGTGATGGCTGCCTGTCTTGCTTTGTTGTAGAAGATCTTCAGGTCACTTCTAAGCGCGTCTGCATTGTCGGTCGCCTTGTGCATTGCTGTCATCCTTGCACCGTGTTCTGATGCTACGGAATCTAGAATGGCTTTGAAGATCTGAGTCTTGATGGATTTTGGGATCAAAACGTCCAGAATCTCTTTTCTGCTAGGCTCGAAGATATAATCTACATTGATATCTGCTGAACCAGCTTTCTCTTCTGTTGCTGATGAAATTGGCAAAACCTGCTCAGTCACTACCTCCTGCGTTGCTGCGTTGATAAACTTGTTGTAAACAACATAGACTTTATCAAATTTACCCGCTTTGAAGTCTGACATTACCTTCTCAGTCATATTTGAAACGTGATCGAAGGAAAGATTGTCGAAAAGCGAACTGTGGTTTTCGTAAACTGTTTTGTTTCTTCTCACCGCGTCGAAGGCTTTTTTACCTACTGTCAAAACTTCTATCTCCGTGTTTTCGTTTGCAGAAAACTGGATGTTAAGTTCTTTGATCACAGATGAGTTGAAAGCTCCAGCCAAACCTCTGTTGGAAGTCACGGTGATGAAAAGTACTTTTTTCACTTCTCTTTCCAATGCAAATTCCGAAATGTTCTCTGCATCAGACGCCGCACTTACATTCTGTATGATCTCCTGAAGTTTTTCAGAATAAGGTCTTAGCATTACGATCGCATCTTGCGCTTTCTTCAGTTTCGCAGCGGAAACCATCTTCATAGCGCTTGTAATCTGCATCGTAGAAGATATAGATGTAATCCTGCCTCGTATTTCTTTTAAGTTTGCCATTCTAAGGATTCAAAATTTAATATTCCGAATTCAAAATCTTGAACTTTGAATTCGGAATTTTGAATTAATTTTAGTTGTATTTCGCAGAAAGTTCTGTCGCTACTTGCTTCAAAATGCCAGTCAATTGATCATCAATTTTTCCGGATTTAAGAGCAGCCATTACTTCTGGATGTTTGTTTTTCAAGAAATCCACATATTCTACCTGGAATTCTTTTACCTTTTTGATAGGGATGTTTCTCAATAGATTCTCAGTTCCTGCGTAGATCATCGCTACTTGATTTTCTACCGGAAGTGGAGAGTTCACCGGTTGCTTCAAAAGCTCCACGTTTCTTTCTCCTTTTGAGATCACTGCCATTGTAGCAGCATCCAAGTCAGAACCGAATTTAGCAAACGCTTCCAATTCTTTATATTGAGCCTGGTCAAGTTTTAATGTACCAGAAACTTTTTTCATTGATTTGATCTGTGCATTACCACCAACTCTGGATACAGAGATACCAACGTTGATCGCCGGACGAACTCCTGAGTTGAAAAGGTCTGTCTCCAAGAAGATCTGACCATCTGTAATCGAGATCACGTTTGTTGGGATATATGCAGAAACGTCACCAGCCTGAGTTTCGATAATCGGAAGTGCTGTTAAAGATCCACCACCTTTTACGATCGGTCTTAGAGATTCTGGCAAATCGTTCATTTGAGAAGCGATCGTGTCATCAGCAATTACTTTTGCCGCTCTTTCCAATAGTCTGGAGTGAAGGTAGAAAACGTCACCTGGATAAGCCTCACGTCCCGGTGGTCTTCTCAATAGTAGAGAAAGCTCACGGTAAGCAACCGCTTGTTTTGAAAGATCATCATAAACGATCAAAGCTGCACGACCAGTATCTCTGAAATACTCACCGATAGATGCACCTGCCATTGCAGAATAAACCTGCATTGGAACCGGGTCAGAAGCGTTAGCCGCAACGATCACCGTGTAAGCCAGCGCACCTTTGTCTTCTAATGTCTTAACGATTTGTGCTACAGTTGAAGCTTTTTGCCCAATTGCAACATATATACAATATACTGGTTGCCCAGCATCATAAAATTCTTTTTGATTGATAATGGTATCGATAGCCACAACTGTCTTACCAGTTTGTCTATCACCAATGATCAACTCTCTTTGTCCTCTTCCTACAGGGATCATAGAGTCGATAGCAACGATACCAGTTTGAAGTGGCTCTGTTACCGGCTGACGGAAGATAACTCCCGGCGCTTTTCTTTCCAATGGCATTTCGTAAAGTTCACCTTGGATAGGTCCTTTACCATCGATAGGATTACCTAGAGTATCTACAACTCTACCAAGCATTCCTTCACCAACTTTGATAGAAGAAATCCTGTTTGTTCTTTTTACAGTATCACCTTCTTTTACCAATTTGGATTCACCAAGAAGTGCAACACCAACGTTATCTTCTTCAAGGTTAAGTACGATACCTTCTACACCAGCTTGGAATCTTACCAATTCTCCGTACTGCACATTTTCCAAACCGTAAACACGGGCAATACCATCACCGATGGTTAATACAGTTCCAACTTCTTCTACGTTAGATTGAGTATCGAAATTTGCTAATTGCTGCTTCAGTATCGCTGATACTTCTGCCGGATTTATTTCTGCCATTATATGGTTGTTTTTTCTTAATTAAGTTGAAATTCTTTTTTGATATTGCCCAGTTTTGTTCTTACTGATGCATCGATCTGCTGATCTCCCACTCTTAGGATATAACCTCCCAAGATCTCTGGTTTTACAATCGTTTCCAAGTCATAGTTGGAAACATTTACCATTTTGGAATCCGTAATGATCTTCTGAATATTTTCTTGCGACAAAGGAGAAGCTGTTACCAAAGAGATACGTTGTGTACCTTTGATGTCTTCAACTTTATTGATGAATTCCTGAGCGATATTTCTAAGCTGAGATTCTCTGCCTTGTTTGATGACCAATCTGATGATGTTCTTCGAAACTGGAGAGAAATCTTTGAAGATCTCCAAAGCGATCGCTTCTTTCTTTTTTGCATCAATGATCGGTGTATTCACAAACTGATTTAGTTCTTTGGAAGAAGACATTATTTTCACAATATCCTTCATCTCACCGAAAACAGCATCCGTGTTACCAGACTCCTGCGTGAAGTCCAATAGACCTTGAGCGTATCTTTTAGCTACTTTAGATGTTAACATCTTGATTAGTTAAGGTTAGATTTGTTAAGAATATTTTCTACCAAAGCGTTTTGAGCGCCATCGTTGTCCAATTTCTCTTTAAGGATATTCTCAGCGATGCTCACAGACAAAGTTCCGATTTGAGTTTTGATGTCTGCCATTGCAGCATTTTTCTCAGTCTGGATAGATTGTCTAGCAGCTTCGATCATTTTCTCGCCTTCAACTTTAGCGCTGTCTTTAGCTTGATTTACGATCTTATCTTTCATATCTCTAGCTTCTTTCAAGATACCATCTCTCTCAGCTCTAGCCTCACGAAGGATTCTTTCGTTATCTTCTTTCAACTGGGCCATTTCTTGCTTAGCCAATTTAGCTTGATTAAGAGCATCGATGATAGTTACCTCTCTATCATTAACTGCTGTAAGGATTGGTTTCCAAGCGAATTTTGCTAATAAAAACAATAGGATGATAAATGTAAGTGTCATCCAAAATAATAAACCTATGCCTGGCTCTATCATAATCTAAGTTTTTTATTAATTATAAATAATTTTTTGAATTTAAAAAAATCTTAGCAAAACCAACCGTCTTGCTAAGATTTAGTTGTAAAGGATTACTTGATAAATGCACCAAAGATAATCGCAATAAGACCAGCTCCTTCAATAAGACCTGCTGCAATTAGCATAGCCCCTTGAATTTTACCAGCTTGTTCCGGTTGTCTAGCGATAGCATCCATTGCGTGTCCACCGATTTTACCAATTCCTAGACCTACGCCTAATACTGCCAAACCGATTCCTACGTAGATTAATCCTGCTCCAGTTGTTAAATCCATAATAAAATTATTTAGGTTAAAATATGTTTCTTTTTTAATACAATTAATGTTCGTGTGAGTGATCTTGTACTGCGATACCAATAAATAATGCTGATAAAACAGTAAAAATATAAGCTTGCAAAACAGCTACTAAGAGTTCTAATACCGATATAAACAAAGCTAACGGCACAGATGCAAATCCTAATAGTGGAGATTTAAAAATAAATATCAATGAGATGATTGCCAATATCATAATATGGCCAGCTGTAACATTTGCAAAAAGTCGCATCATCAAAGCGAATGGTTTTGTAAATACACCTATAATTTCAATAGGAACCATTATTGGATAAAGCAAAATAGGCACTGGTGGCATAAAAATATGTTTCCAATAATCTTTGTTTGCACTGAAAAGAGTAATAATTAATGTAATAATTGCCAGCACTGCCGTAATAGCAATATTCCCAGTCAAGTTACCACCAAATGGAAAAAATGGAATCAATCCAAATAAATTATTAATCCAAATAAAGAAAAACACCGTCAATAAATATGGCATAAATCTCCCGTATTTAGCTGAGCCAATATTAGGAATAGCTACTTCATCTCTAATAAAAATAACAATTGGTTCTAAAATTCTACCAGCCCCTTTTGGCATCATAGAATTCTTATAATTTCTTCCCATTCCAATGAAAATAATCAGCATAAAAATTACTGATAATAACATTGCAAAAACATTTTTAGTGATAGAAAAGTCATAGAAAACTTTGCTAGAATCTTGTTTACCACCAATTAAGCCGAACAATGTTGCTTTTTCCAAACCTTTGGTAGAAACCAACTGTCCTTCGTGCAAAGTGTAGCCATTATGCTCGTGACCGTGAGCAATAGAAGATGATAAAAATGTATGAACACCAGCTTCGTCTTTAATAATAATAGGCAAAGGAATCGAGATATGCTTCTCTTCAGAAGTACCTTCATTCAGAGTTACTAAATGCCATTCATTAGAATCGCCGATATGCTCCATAATCATTTTTTTCGCATCAAATGACTTCTCAGCTTTTTCTATTTCTGCTGTTTCTCCTTTATTAGCAACTTCGTGCTGAGCAGAGATAAAAACACTTGAAAAGATAAACAAAAACGTAAAAAATATTGAATTAATTCTTTGCTTCATAACACATTTTATCGGTTTGCAAATATATTGATTTATAATGGATAGAGAAACTAAATTATATGATTTTTATCAAATCTGTAATACTATGATTTATTGAGTTTTATAATTACAAAATAATATATTACAAACGAACTTACTAAAAAAATTAAGCTTAAAATTAGAAAATTAACTTTTGTTTTGTCTATAAAAAATAAAATTACAACGAGCCAGATTAGATCTTTTAACAAGTTAAATCCTAAAAATTTCAACCCTGGATCATTGCCCTTTAGCAAGTAATTTGAGAATATAAAATAAACAATAATATTGAGAATAAGTATTGAAAAAACAATAATTAAAATGATTAATATTGGATTCATTTTGCAAAAATAAACATTATAATCGAGAGTCAGAAGTTGGGGGCGGGAAAATCAAAGTATGTAGATCGAAAAATTATAACAGAAGTTAAATCACTCTAAGCCCGGAGTAAGAAATTTTATTACTGACTGAAAACCGCAGAGCGGTAACCTGTTAATAGAAAACCAATCATCACAACACGCAAAGCTCCGGAGGAGCGACCTGTTAAAAGCATTAGGAAATCGAAAATATATTTCAATGAATATATCTGTGTAAAATTGATATCGTAAAGTAATTAAACAACTTGAGAAGTATTATTTTTAATTAAAAATGGATGTCTTTAAAGGTCGCTCCCCTGGAGCTTAGCTTCTATATATTACTTACTTCTATTAACAGGTCGCCTTTACAAGGCTTTCTTTGTAATTTAAGAATCCGTAATATGCACCGAGTTCAAATAACAAACTTTATACATTTAGACAAGGTTTGTTTTATATTGAATCCGCAGCCCGGCTTGAGCGGAAATCCTTTTTTGCGTGGACTTGCGTTCTATTGAAATGGAAATCGTCTGCAAAAAAGATTGGGAGCGGAAGACGGATATAGCTGCCCAAACCTTCAGGTTCGACGGAGTCAAATAAAATAAATGATAAATGATGATCGATAAGTGATGACTGAAACTATTTCCTTTGCTTAAATTTTCTTATTTTTGCAACCTTAATATATTACACAAAGTTATGTTCAACAGTTTACAAGATAAGCTAGATAAGGCGCTTCATAATATTTCCGGTCGCGGAAAGATCTCTGAGATCAACGTTGCAGAAACTGTAAAAGAAATCCGACGTGCACTCGTAGATGCCGATGTGAACTACAAAGTTGCAAAGGACCTGACGAAACGCGTGCAAGATAAAGCGCTGGGACAAAACGTTCTGACGTCTCTTACGCCGGGACAATTGATGACGAAGATCGTTCACGACGAGTTGGTGGATCTGATGGGTGGAAGCCAGGAAGGCATCAACCTTTCCGGGAAACCAAGCGTTATTCTAATTGCCGGACTTCAGGGTTCTGGTAAAACGACGTTCTCTGGAAAATTGGGCAATTACCTAAAACAAAAACGCAGCAAAAAACCACTTTTGGTGGCTTGTGACGTTTACAGACCTGCAGCAATCGATCAGTTGAAAGTTCTTGGTGGACAGATCAATGTTGAAGTTTACACAGAACTTGAAAATAAAAACCCAACTTCTATCGCATCCAACGCCATCAACTATGCAAAATCAAATGGTTTTGATACGGTGATCGTGGATACGGCGGGACGTTTGGCAATTGACGAGCAGATGATGATCGAGATCAAGTCTGTTCACAGCACAATTCAACCGAATGAGACTTTGTTTGTTGTAGATTCTATGACAGGTCAGGATGCGGTGAATACGGCGAAAGCGTTTAACGATACACTAAACTTTGACGGTGTTGTCCTTACAAAATTGGATGGTGATACGCGAGGTGGAGCCGCATTGACGATCCGTTCTGTTGTTGAGAAGCCAATCAAATTTATCTCGACTGGCGAGAAAATGGAAGCCTTGGATCTTTTCTATCCGGAAAGGATGGCAGACAGAATCCTTGGAATGGGAGATGTTGTTTCCTTGGTAGAAAGAGCTCAAGAGCAATTTGATGAAGAGGAAGCGAAAAAACTTCATAAGAAAATTGCGAAGAATGAATTTGGTTTTGATGACTTTTTGAAGCAGATCAATCAGATCAAAAAGATGGGTAATATGAAGGATCTGATGGGAATGATCCCAGGTGTTGGGAAAGCAATCAAAGATGTGGATATCAATGACGATGCTTTCAAACACATTGAAGCAATCATCCACTCTATGACGCCAGATGAGAGAAGGAGACCTTCAATTATCAATGTTTCAAGAAAGCAGAGAATTGCTAAAGGTGCTGGTAGAAAATTGGAAGATGTGAACGCCTTGATGAAGCAATTTGACCAAATGGGAAAAATGATGAAGATGATGCAAGGCCCTCAAGGTAAACAAATGATGCAGATGATGAGCAAAATGCCGAATATGCCTGGAATGGGCGGTGGATTGTTCGGGAAATAAATTTTATAAACTTGTCCCGTCCTAAAAATCCGATACAGATTATAGGTCAAAAATAAATAATTAAACCAAAGCAAAAACGTTTTTGCTTTGGTTTTTGTTTTTATAGGTTCTCATTTTTAATTCAGACTGGTCGTGCATTTGGTTTGGCGTTAGATAGTGGTTTGAAAAATGTGGTCGTATTTTATTATAAATGTTAATCGATTCATCCACTATTTTTCTTCTCAACGGTGTTTTAAGATCATATTTATCAATATCAAATTCTTGTTTTAAAATACCATTAATACTTTCTGCCACCGCATTTTCATAAGGATCTGAGTTTTGCGTCATACTGCATTTGATACGATTCCTTTCCAATAGTCTTTGATATTCATTCGAGCAATATTGCAGACCCAGGTCAGAATGATGTATCACCGATTCTAAATTTACTTTTTTGTTTTTCAAAGCTTTCTTTAAGGCAATCAAACTACTTTCCGTATTCAAATTGTCTGATAAGTGATGTCCTACGATTTTCTTGGAATAAGCATCTGTTATCAGACTTAAATAACTGGGATTTGCCCTGTTTCCAATATAGGTAATGTCTGCCACCCACACTTGATTCGGTTTGTTGATCTGGTAATCCAATATCATATTTTTGTGCTTTCTGAAGCGATGATGCGAGTTGGTCGTGACGTGATAACTTCTTTTGGGAACAATCAGTAAATGATTGGCCCGTAAAATGTCGAAGAATTTGTCTCTGCTAATATTCAGTAATTTCAAAGATTCTTTTAACATAAAGTATAATTTCTTACCACCAATTTTTGGCTGCATCATACGCTTTTCCTCCACCAATGCGACAACTTGCTGAGCTTTGCTAATACGCACGGTGCTGCGTTTCAAACTTCGATAATAGACTTGTCTATCCAATCCGGACAATCCACAGGTGAAAACTAATGTTTCTTTTTCTGTTCTGCGGAAGTTGCTGATTGTGCGGATGCGGAGTTTTTTCTGATGTCAATCTGATATTCACTCTCCGCAAGGTCGATCATCATATCGAAGAAAATTGCCTTTTTATCGGCGATGTAGGCTTGTCTTTCAAGTAAAGCTTTTTGTTTCTCAAGCAATTTTACTTCAGCCTCTAGTTCCATAATTCTTTGTTCGGGCGTTTTTTGCATAGAATCCGGTGTTTGATTGGCCCAATCAAAGTTACCATATTTTCTGAGCCAGGTGACAACGGTAGAACGGGATTGTATCGCATATTTTTTTCGACATTCCGTAATTCCTAATTTACCTGTTTCAATTTCTTTCACACTTTGAAGTTTAAAACTCAAACTGTAATCTCTCTGCGTGCGCTTTACGTAGAGCGTTTCTAAGGGTTCCTTCATAACGATTGTTTTTTTTATCGCTATTTCAGGACTAGACAATTTGAGAAAAATAAAAGACCGCATAAATGCGGTCTTTTTTTTTATTAAAGAATCATAGATTCTTATTGATCCCACCAAACTTTTGATGTGTTCAAATCTGTAGCAGGAAGTAATGTTCCAACTGCAGCTCCATAATTTGTAGCATTATAAATTTGTTCAGTTCTTGGATATGGAATTCTTCTAGGGATAGTTCCTCCATTCAATGAACTTGGAGCAGGTTTAAGATTAGGATATCCTGTTCTTCTCCATTCTGCCCAAGAATCAAATCCATTATTAAATAGAGTTACCCATTTCTCCTCACCAATGACTCTCTGAATTCCAAACGTAGCAGCATCAGCAACTCTAGCAGCAGCATAAACAGCAGCATTAGCGGATACCGCAGTTGCATATTTAGCATCCAAAGACTGGTAACTTAACGTAATACCTTGACTCAGTAGAGCTGTAGCATTCTCACTAGTCCAACCTCTTGCAGCAGCCTCAGCTCTGTTTAGGAAAGTATAAGAAGCTGTCATCAAGTTCATCGGTGATGTCTGACCTCTGAAACGTGTAGCAAGCTGAGCTTTAGCAGCAGTCGAATAGCCAGCTGTGGCCAAGTCACCGGCATTATAACCGTAAGGCAAACCTGGATTTGTATTCGAAGCAAAAACGTTCTTTCTTGTATCATTTGTATGATTAGAAGTCACATTGAATGCAGCATCTGCTCCAGTAGAAGTTCCTTTAAGTGACTCTACTAGTTGTGCAGACAATCTGTAATCTGCTGCTCTAAAAGCATATAATGGATTTGTTACAGCAGCATCGATATTATAAGTGTACCAAGCCTCATCTGCAACAACTTCGATTACCCCGGCTGGATTCGCCAAAGCAGCTTTAAATTCAGTAGCAGCATAATCAGTTGCTCCAGGATATTTTTTAGAAAGCTGCAAAGATGCTTGGAGAATAACAGAGTTCGCTAATTTTCTCCATCTAGTAACGTTACCACTATATAGGATATCTCCAACAGGCAAAGTTTCACTATTAACCAAAAGATCTCTACCTTGCTTTAGCTCAGCAATAAGACTCTTATAAACCTCTTCCTGCTTATCAAATTTTGGAGCTTTAATTCCATCATTTACTTTATTAGCCTCACTGTAAGGAATATCCCCATAAGTATCGGTCAATCTTTTATACATAATAGCCCTGAAGATTTTAGAAACACCAATCATATTGTTTTTACTACCTTGAGCAGTCATTGCATTTGTAACATCTCCAGAATAAGCTTTGATAATCGCATCCAAGCTATTCAATCCTCTAGCATAGTACCAATCCCACTGTCCTGCTTCAGTAGAATACTGAGATTCAGAAGTATAAATAACCTGTGATTGATATTGAGAGTACAGTACTGGTTTCATATAAAAATTCTGTCCACCTCTTAATGAAAATTGAGCAATAGCTCCAGCCATTAAAGATTTGTAATCCGAGTCATAAATACCATAGGTATTTTCGTTATAGTCATCTCCAAAATTTTCATTGGCACATGAGCTAAATGTTAAAGCGCTAAGTACGCTCAACAATAATATTTTATTTTTATTTAGTTTCATTTTTATTTAATTTTAAGAGTCTTAAAAATTAATTTTAACATTTACACCATAACTTCTAACAGAAGGTAAGTTTGCATTATCACCGAAAGTATTCGCTACCTCAGAAGGATCTACTTTGTGTGTATTATCTTTCGAAACTGCAATTAACCAAGGATTTCTAGCGAAAACTCCTACATTAAGACCAGCAATACCAGTTCCAGTGAAAAGTGTTTTAGGTAATTGGTAGTTCAAAGCAACTTCTCTTAGTTTGATATAACTAGCATCATGTACATAGTCTTCAATTAAACTGTTTGAGTAGAATTGTCCAAAATATGACTGTGCTTCAACATTTTCAGAAACCGCAGTTCCTGAAGCATCTACACCTACTACACTTACTCCATTTTCTCTAATTCCGTTAGCTGTCGTTCTTGGCGTCAAACCACTGTAGTCTGCCCACATTTCAGAAAGCGAGAAGAATTTTCCACCTTTTTGGAAATCAACCGCTGCACTTAGAGATACTCCTTTGTAAGAAAATGTATTATAAAAACCTCCTGTGAATTCTGGTAAAACACTACCAAAACTTTTTCCTACTTCTACTGCATATGTACCATCAGCATTGATGACTTTGTTACCGTTACCATCTAATAGATATCCGTTACCAACAAGCTGACCCCACTCTTGACCTTCTTTCATTACGACAGAAGTTTTTGCGTAATCATCGGAAGAACCAAAATTAATTGCATCTAGACCATCAGCAATTTTTTCAACCATCGTTTTGTTCTTAGCGAAATTAAGTGAAGTTGTCCAAGTGAAATCTTCTCCTCTGATAACATCTCCTGAGAGACTTAATTCAACACCTTTTCTATTAACGATACCTGAATTCAAGAAAATCGCAGTTACTCCTGAAGAAGCTGCTGCAGTTACTGGAATTGGCTCATCATTTTTGTTCTCATTATAGTAAGTTCCTGATAATGACAATCTGTTGTTGAAGAATTTCAAGTCCAAACCAGCTTCGAAGTTTTCATTGATAGAAGCTTTCAAAGATGGATCGATGTAAGTAAGTGGCGAGTAAGCAATTACATTTCCATTAATAGATGATGTAAACGAATACTGAGGATTTGTAGCTCCAACTCCGATATCACTAGGAACTTTTGCAAAACCTGCTCTAGCCTTGATATAAGAAAGGGTATTGTTTTTAGGCAATAAGTTATGAACCAATAAACTACCTCCGACAGAGTACGTAAAGAATGAGTTATCTGTATTCAAATAAGAAGAAATAATATCATTTCTACCTGTTACATCAATATAGAAGATATCATTGTAACCAATAGATACTGCAGAATACAATGATTTGTATGATTTTCTGAATTTCTGATATACTGGATTGATTCTTACTGCAGAGTTTGCGAAGTTGTAAACATCAGGTACAATTAATGACTGAGTGTTACTCCAAACGTTCATTGTAGTAGACTCATTGAATTGACCTTGATTTGTCACGTTACCCCCAACAAAAGCATTAACATCTAATTTATCGAATTTTTTAGAATAAGATAGACGTCCGTCAAACTGCTCCTCTGTGTTTCTGTTGTTAATTACACCAAAACCGTTTGTAAAGTTCATATAACCACCTACAGTTCCAGAAGCATTATTTGAAATTGCACTTGGCATGAAATACTCTCTAGTGGATGTGTTATCAGTTCTTGAGTAAGATACTCTAGCTGTCAACTCGTTTGTAATTTTGTAACTTGGCGCAACATTGAATGAATAGTTTCTTGTTCTAGTTGTGTCATCGAACAACTCCATATATGTGTAAGGGTTGTACCAAAAAGCTGGTTTTTGATAAACATCACCATTAACTTTTGTTCCATAGTAGTCTGGACCCCACCAGTTCCAAGAAGCGTGATAACCAGCATCATTTTTAAGATCCTTTAATTGTTTAAGTTTACTAATTTCCAAACTTCTGTCAAACCAGCTATTAAAAGAACCTGTTGTCTGATTACCGTAAGTATCATCCATTTCACCTCTTACTTTACCACCAGTGTAGTTTAAGAAAGTATCAACACTGAATTTATCAGTAAATTTGATATTTCCATTATATGAAAAATAATTTCTTTTAAGATAAGTGTAAGGTGTTATCCCATTTTGATCTAGGTTTGTGAATGATACCCTTCCTGTGAAGAAATCATTACCTCCAGAAACTGAAACTGTATTTTTTGTTGATATTGCTTTATCATAAAAATCCTTAACATTGTCAGGCTGTGGATCATATGTAGCAGTCTTTCCATAATAAGGACTTGTTGTCCACCAAGAATACCATGGCACATATTCTCTTCCGTCGAGTTTGGCTCCCCAAGATGCATCAGCATATGAGTTATCTCCATAGACATAATTTTTTCCATCGAAAACTGCCCAGCTTGCTGGATGTACAGCGGGATCAAATTCGAAAACAGCCATCGAGTTCTCTCCTTCATAACCAGCACCATATTCATTTTGATACTTCATTGTTCTTGCAATAACGTCTACACTTACTGTAGAGTTTAGCTCAACATTCACCTTTCCTCTCGAACCTTTTTTCGATGACATTACTACAACACCATATAAAGCTCTCGTTCCATACAATGCTGTTGCATTTGGACCTTTAAGAACATTGACAGACTCAATGTTGTCCATATCAATGAAATCCGGATTTACAACGATTCCGTCCAATACATAGATTGGATCAGCATCCTCGGTTAAACTGATAGCACCTCTAAGACGCAATTTACCAGTTGTTCCTAACTTAGCACCAGCCTGTCCGTTGATCTGAACTCCCGCCACTTTACCGGCAATCGCTCCTTTAACATCAACATTCTGGGTAAGATTTAAGTCCTTCGCTTTTACAGTTTGAGTTGCATAAGACAAAGATTTTTCATCTCTCTTGATACCTAAAGCCGTCACTACAACGCCCTCGATATCTTGAGTATTAACTGTATCCTGTACCGTTTGTGCAGAAACTACTGCAAAAGACGACGAAAGAACCACTGCTAATACGCTTGTTGTTAATTTTTTCATATCAAATCAAATTTTTCAATAAACAAAAATGCAAAACTTTATTAATATATACAACACAAATTGTTAAAAATTTGTTAATTATATTATGTAAAGTTTACTAAATATATAACTTTGACAAGTAATTTTTATTATGCCTCTATTAAAAAACTTTTCAGAATCACTTTTAGAAGCGGGCTGCGACGAGGTCGGCAGAGGTTGCCTTTCTGGTCCAGTTGTCGCCGCTGCTGTGATTGTCGACAAAAATTTTAAGCAAAATTTAGTTAATGATTCTAAAACGTTAAATTTTAAAACCAGACAGAATCTCGACTCATATATAAGAGAAAATGCAGTTGATTTTGCAATCGCAGAACTTTCTCCAGAATTTATTGATCAACATAATATTTTGAACGCAAGCATCCACGCTATGCATCTGGCTTTGGACCAACTAAAAAGCAGACCGGAATTGATTCTAGTGGATGGCAACCGTTTTCATCCTTATAATTACACTCCGCACCATTGCATCATCAAAGGTGATAGCAAATTTCTTTCAATCGCCGCCGCTTCTATCATCGCAAAAAATTACCGTGACAATCTGATGATAAAACTTCACGATGAGTTCCCACATTACGGCTGGGATACCAATTTTGGCTATTGTACAAAAACGCATCAAAAAGGACTGAAAAAATTTGGTCCTACGATTCACCACAGGAAATCTTTCCGATTGGACTATGATGTCGAGATTGATTAAACTTTTTTAAAACTATTTTGTAAATTGCTTCCTTAACCTATATATAAGGATGCAAAATTCATACACCGTCATCAACGCCTCTGCCGGCTCTGGCAAAACTTACCGTCTGGTTCAGAGTTTATTGATGATTTGCCTTCGATTTCCAAATCAGTCAGATTCAATTAGAACTATTCTGGCTCTTACTTTTACGAATAAAGCGGCCAAAGAAATGAAGGAGAGAATCCTCTTCTATCTCGGCGAATTTGTAAAAGATAATTACACTGAGAATCAGGATTTGAAGAATGTTCAGGCAGCATTGGCGAATCAGGGTTACAGGATTACGCTGGACGATTTGCATCACCGTTCGCAGAAAGTGCTTGATTATATTTTGCACCACTACTCCACGCTTAATATTGGAACGATTGACAAGTTCAATTCCCGATTGGTAAAGAGTTTTTCCTACGAATTGGGATTGGCTCAGAACTTCAATCTGGAAATTCAGCCTGAACCTTATTTGATTGAAGCGGTTGACAAAATGCTGGATGAAATTGGCGAAGACGAAACGGTTTCAGACGCTTTTATGGATTATGTCAATTATAATTTAGATAATAACGAGCGTGTCAACCTCAATCAGACACTTTATAATTCGGCGAAGAAATTTGTGAGCGATGTGCACTACAAACCTTTGCAGGACAACAAAGATTTCGAATGGGAAGCTTATGAAAACAAGAAAAACGAACTTAGAGAAACGATTAAAAATTTAAAATCTGAATCGCTTGAAATTGCAAAGAAAGCTTTGGAATTAATCAAAAACAAAGATATTGAGATTGAGGATTTTGTGAGTGGAAAAAGCGGAATCGGTGGGTTTTTTGTCAATATTCTTGAGTTTCATAAAATTAAGGATAAAAAATTTCCGTTCCCGACAACTTCTGAAGATTCGAAGATTGAAACATTTCTGAAAGGCGCTTCCACAAAAGGAAAACATAAGCAAGCCGAGATTCAGGATATTTTACCTCAACTAATTTCGTGGCGAAGAGAAATTATTGATTTATACATTAATTCTCAAAAAAAAGAAAAAGTTCTGCAAGCGATTTTGCCTCTGAAAGTGAACGCCGACATTCAGAAAAAACTATTGGAAATTGAGGAAGAGAACGATTTGGTTTTGCTTTCGAAGTTCAATATTTTGATTAATGAAAATCTGCGGAATGAACCTTCGGCTTTCATTTATGAGAAAGTTGGAACTCAGTTTCAGCATTATTTCTTTGATGAATTTCAGGATACTTCTACGATGCAATGGCAGAATTTTCTTCCGCTTCGGGACAACAGCATCACGTCGGACGATACGAGTTTCACCATCGTTGGCGACCCGAAACAAAGCATCTACAGATTTCGTGGTGGCGAAAGTGAATTGATGCTGAATATCATTAATAAAAAAGAAATCACACCCAAATTTGCAACGGCAGAAAACCTTGGTTTCAACTGGCGAAGTGCGAAGAACATTGTCGATTTTAATAACAAACTGTACGATTTTATGTCCGGCGATTTGAATGATGAGCATCAGAAAATCTTCGGCGAAAACGCTTTGCAGGAATCAAAATCCAAGTTGGAAGGTCGCGTGAAAATTCATCTTTTGGAAAACTCGACCAAGAATGTTTTCTACGATGAAACGGTGGCGAAAATGCAGAATGACATTCAGGAAAGTTTGGACAATGGTTTTGATTTTTCGGACATCACGATTCTTTGCAGAGGAAATTCTGATATTTTCAATTATTCTCAGTTGTTGGGAAATCTGAAAGTAAATTATAAAGGAAAGGAAACTTACATCAAAACGATTTCCGAAAAAGGTTTGACATTGGATTTGGCCTTTACCATAAAAGCTTTGATTGAGTTTCTAAAATGGAATCTTGTTCCAAAAAACCGTCAATTCTTTGTTAAAATGATGTATTTCTTAAATGTTTCGGGTAGAATTACAATGACTGATTTTACTTCGGAAATCAAAGAAATTTTGAAGTTTGATAACAAGAAAGACATCGAGGATTTCATTAATGAAAAATATAATGTAACGCTGATTCAGAAAGACATTCCGCAATTGAATCTTTATAATTTCATTGAATATTACGTTCACGAATTTTCGGTTGAAAATAAGGAAACGGATTTCCTTTTGAATTTCCTTGAAATGCTCCACAATTACACACAAAATACAGGCGCAACACTGAAAGAATTTCTGAAATATTGGGATGATGAAGCTTCGAAAATCAGTATTCAGGCGAGTGAAAACGTGGATGCGATTCAGATTATGACGATTCACAAGGCGAAAGGTCTGGAATTTCCCATCGTTTTCATTCCAATGGAAAATAAAAACAATGATGGCAAATTCTCGGAATGGTTTGATTTGGGAAGCGAAGATGAACTTAAAACCGTGATTCTAAACCAATTTTCGCCAGAGCTGGAAAGATATGATGAGGAATTGGCCGGTTTCAATTTGATTAATTCTTACCGAAATAAAATCGACCGTTTTTGCATTCAATATGTGGCGACGACGCGACCTGTGGAGCAACTTTTTTTCTATCTGGAAAAGCCGAATAAATCTGCGAATCATTTGGAATTATTTGATTTTGCAAGTCAATTTCAGCCAGTCGAAAATGGTGAATTATTAGATTCATTTGATGTTTACGAAGTGTCGGCAGAATCATTAAAAAAACAAAAACGCAAGGAGAAAAAAGAGTATCAATCCGAAAATATCAATTCTATTTCTCAAAAAACAGAGAAAGCTTCGAATATTGAAATTGCGACCTCATCCAAAAGTTATCAAAACCGGGTGGAACACGTGCGAATGGGAATTTTCACCCACGAAATCCTATCAAAAATCAAGACTAAAAAAGATGTTTTGAAAGTTCTGAATTCTTACGTTTTGGAAGGCACCATCACGAACAATGAGAAAACTTCGATTTTGGAACGCATTGAGAATATCATTAATGATAACGATTACGCTTCCTATTTCGAAGAAAATCTGACCATTATCAATGAACGAGATATGCTTTCTGTGGAAGATGGAACGTCGAAAACGTATCGTCCGGATAGGTTGATTAAAACAAAAGATGGATTTATCATCGTGGATTTCAAAACGGGAAGTGAGAAGGAGAAAGACCAGAAACAGGTGGCGCTTTATCAGGAAAAATTGGAGCAGTTTGGGGAGAAGGTTTTGAAGACGGATGTGATTTATATTTGATGAAGAAAGTATCGCTCCTCTGGACCTTGTTGTTGCTTGGTTGCTGATTTTCTACAAACATATCGCTCCTCTGGAGCTTAGATTAATAATATATTATTGCTTCTAAGTTCGTCGCTCTGCGAATTTAAATAAAAAATCCCGAGAAATGATCTCGGGATTTGCTTTTCTATTTCTTAACAGCCGTTACAACCTGGCCTTCCAATTTGGTGATATTATCAAAAATCTGTTTGAAAGCCGGATAATACTCCTTCGGATAAACCGGGTCTTCAACTGTTGTGGTTGTTTCCAGAGTTAACTTATTTCCTTCCTGAGTCACTTTGTAAACATATTGTATGGCACTGTCTTCTGTCCGGAATTTTTTGGATTTCGGGACATTTTCGAAGGCATAGCCATCTGGTAATGTGATGATCACTTTCTTGATTTTGTCGTAGCCTGTCATTAGTTCAATAGGTGAACGTCTGGCTTCTGTCTGATCAAATTCGTGGGATTTATTATATAAAAATAAGAGCGGATTGAATACCAGTTTGCCGCCAATGCCATCTACAAAACTATCAGAATCAAAATCGAAACTGGTTTCGAAATCACCATTTTCTGTTGCGCCGGATTTGATATTGGTGTAAGGGAATTTGTATCTTTCCTTGTAGCTTGTATTTTGGTATTCGGTCTTGTCTTTGTCGTGACTTTCATTGTTCATCATCGCATAAAGCATCGTGTCTCTATCGGAAAATTTGCCCGCAAAAGTACCGTCCGGATTCAGTTTTGCATCCACCGTAAGGTAGGTTACACTTTTCTGAGGACAAAGAATATTAATCTGTTTAGCATCCGTTTTTGACATTACAAATCCAAAATAATTGAGTGCGGCCGGACGGATGATATTTGGGGTTGTCATTTTGGACGTGGCATCGTAAAGAACTGGTTTTCCATCAAAATCAACTGCTGCCAAAACATAGTTCAGCATCCCGATACTTGGCGAATATCCGGTAAGAATTCCTCTTCCGATTGTTGAGAGCACAACTGGTTCTGCTTTTAGATCTGCACTTCTCATTAGCAAAATCAATAAAAGATTGATCTCAGCAGAATTTCCTGATTTTGTATTAATAAGATTCTTAAGACCTTTGTCTGTAACAACAGAATATTCTCCATCCCACGTGTATTTGCTTTGGGCAAACTTCAGCACGGCAAAAGCCCGCTCTGCATCATTTTTAATTGCTTTGATATCTGAAGGAAGTATTTCTTTCACTAGATTGTTTCTCTTCAATTCGTCGCCAAAGTCCTCACGATCGTAAAGTTGCTTTCTTATATCCTGCCAAGTTACACCGTAGGATTTGAAACCACCCTTCATTGGACCATTGTGAATATCACCTCCAGTCAGGGGGAAATTGGTAGAGTTGAGCTCGAACCGTACAGATGTTCTGTAGTTTGAAATATTGTTTACATATTTTTCATCCTTATAAGCCGGAATGTCTTTGTACGCAAAACGGTAAGTTCTGGCGTCTGATCCGTAAAGTATTCTTTCGGCAACTTCCTGTTTGAAGGGTTTCAATTCTCCTTTATAATTAACGTTGTAGCCAAAGTATATCGGTGCATCAAAAACATATTCGAAGTGGCGGATTGGCACCTCATCCTCTATCATAACTCTGGGAATCACATACAGAAAAGGAGAAAGAACCGAATATTTGTATTCCACGATAGAACCATCTTTTACATTTTCGAAAGCAAATTTGGTTACAGAATAGTTTTCGTTTTCTTTGGATTTGTATTTGGAATTCTTGTCAACAGATGTTGTTGCTATTTTCCCGTTTTCAAGATTGTAGGTATTGACTTTAAGTGAGGTTATTTTTTCATTATCGTTACCTTGCCCCAGTTGGGTGTAGATCTCCTCTTCCAGAAATTTTTTAGCATCATCTTTTTTGTAAATCTTTACCCGGCTGATGACATCCAGATGCAGATCTCCGTCTGAAATATAATAGTGGTAAGTTTTGTAAAGCACTTCCGCAGCTTCTGAAGGGTTTTTGACGTAAGCTGTAAGCTTCAGGTCATCTACGTCTAATTTTGGAAGATCGAGAAATTTGTACTGCCCGAAAATCGGCATTACAATACAACTCATTATTAATTGTAAAATTCTTGTTTTCATTAATTGGTTACAGTTTGGTTATAAGGATTTTTGTATGGTCAATTTTATTGGTTTTTTTTCTGAAGTCAATGTAGTCTGTAATCTTATCTGCCGGAAAAACACCTTTCTTCAACATAAATTTTCTTCGGATTAATAGTTTTTTGTCCTGAGGAATGAATTCCATTGAGAAGCTTCCGAACTCGGAATCAATTTTTACCGGCGCTATAGTTTCAGAAAATTTGTAAGATTCAGGAATGGTATATTCAATCTCATAGTCATCAGTAAAACCGAAAGGAATTTCTATCGGCAACTTTCTATCAGAACTGTCGAGATAGAAATCATTATCCAGAAAAGGGATCGCGCGGAAGTAGATATCGGAACCCAAAGATTTGGAATAATTGGCCGCTTTAAAATTCAAATCGAAATTAATCTGCCCATTATTCCTGTCATTCATCAAATTCTGAATATCAATGTTTGAAAACTGAAGATTGTCATAACGGTGTTTCAAAGCATCTTTTTGTTCAGTTGGCGTTAGTGACAGTAGCGACATCGACATATCATACAATCCTCCGGTGTAAGAAAAATTAGAAGTGACATCCAGATTATGGTCTGCGGAAATATTGGCTTTGATTCTTAGAATTTCCCTATTGTTTTCTGCTAAAGATTTTGGTGTCTCTATGATTTCTACATTGCTATCTTTTACCATCATTACATTTCTGTCCATTGTGCGATAGCCGAGATGATCAAAGGCAATTTTCTGAGAAGTATTCTCCAGCCAAAGATTTCCTTTCTCTGTCGGTACACAGAGAATGACATGATTGCCATCCATCTTCGGAAAGTCTTTATCGAAAATCTTGGGTGTTTCGTCCATATATATCACCGAATAATAAGACGGAATTCCTGCTGCTTTCAGCAAAACCCGCATATAATTGGTCAATGCTTTGCAGTCGCCGTAACCCTTTTTCCTGACAGCATCGGCAGACATTGGCTGCCAACCGCCAATACCAATCGAAATGTTGACATAGCGAGTTTTGCTCTGCATATACTGGTAGATGGTTTTTACTTTTTCCTCTGTAGAACCTTTTAGATTAAGCGAATTAACTTCCTGCTGAATCTCCGGCGTAATCTGAGAAACCGGATCCAAAAGTGTATTGTACCACTTGCCAAAATCTGCCCAGGTTGTAAAATTTCCTTTTTTTCCTTCGAGATTGAACTGATCCAAAGCAAATTCGGATTTTGGTAAGATGACAGACATACTTGGAGAATATTTCTCTTCTTTGGCAGCTGGAATATTTTTATAAAAAACATAAAGATGATTTTCATCTCCGGAGACTTCGGTTTTTGCGTAAGAATTCTCCGTAATTTTTTTTCTCAGTTTGATACCAGACTTGTTTATGATTTCTATTCCTGTGCTTTCTATTCCGACATTGTAATCATAAAATGGAGTTACAGTCGGAATAAATATGGTGTTGCTGGTGCTTGCTTTATACACAATCTCCAAAGTATAAGGATATGAAATCCCTATAATATCTGTGTAAAGTACACGATCATCGCCATACAGCTCCGATTGACCGCTGTGATTCACATCGTTGAGATCTTTTTTGGAATATGTTTTTGTAACAACGCCGTCAGAATTATAAAGTTTGATTTTAACGTCATTAATTCTTAAAGTTTTGGTGTACGGAATATAAACACGGGAATATTTCTCGCCAGCTTTATTGAAAATTGTAATCACCTCTGAATCTACGATATCAATATCATCTACAGAATTGATTGTGTATTGGGATAAGTTTTTTCTTACAACAGCATTTGCGTCTTTCTTTAGCTCTTCAGGAATTTCTGAAACAGCGTAGTTTTGTGAAAACATCTTGACAGATATTAACACAATTATGGTTATTAGTTTTTTCATCAGTTTTTTTTAGAAATTAATTCGCTGCCGGAACAAATACTCTCTGAGCCAGTTCCTGATCAAAAAGATACAAAGCAGAAGGATTGTCTTTCACCATTTTGATTTTCGTTACCAAAAGTGATGCGCTGGATTCCTCTTCCACCTGCTCATTGATGAACCATTGCAGAAAGCTTGTGGTTGCAAAATCGCTTTCGTCATTCGCCGCTTTCACAATGTTGAAAATGCTTTTCGTCACCAGTCTTTCGTGATCCAAAGCTTTTTCGAAGATCTCCTGAGCATTGTTGAATTCGCTTGGTGGCTTTGGAATTTCATTAAGGATTACTTTGCCGCCAATATCATTCACATAGTCAAACATTTTGTCAGCGTGCATCAACTCTTCCTTTGATTGCACTCTGAAATAATTTCCAATACCTTCCAGATCCTGCGCGTAGAACCACGCACTCATCGACAAATAAAGCTGAGCTGCGTATTGTTCTTTTGTGATTTGATCGTTGACGAGATTTATAATTGTTTCGCTTACCATAATAACTGTTAATTTTTTCCAAATATAACAAAAAAGAGCCGTTAAAAAATAACGACTCTTACTGAAATTAACCACAAAATAAAAACTATTTAACTACCGATGCATCAGCACTTTTTCTGCCTTTGAAATTCTCTTTTCTCTCCGCCATTTTTTTTGCTTTCAACTCCTGGAATTTTTTGTATTGTTCTGGTGTAAGGATTTTCTGCATTTCAGCTTCATTTTGTTTCATCTTCTGCATTCTGTCTCCTTTTTTAGCATCAAAATCCTGTTTTCTTTCTGCCGCTTTTGCTTCGTGAAGTGCTTTTATCTGAGCCACCTGAGCATCAGAAAGATTAAGCTCCTGCTTCATTTGTTGCAGCTTTTCAGCTCTTTTTTGAGTGAAGTCTGCTTTTGTTGTCTGTTGCGCAAATCCGAAAACACCTAGTCCAAGAAATGCTGCGCTTAAAATTATTTTTTTCATTTTAAATTGATTTTTTATATTAATAAATTTTATCTTTTTGTTTGATGTCTTAATATTTATAAAGTTAATCCCTAATTTTATAAAATTTTGTTAAAATTATCAAATGATTATCTTGAGGTAAATCTCATCCCAGAATTTCTGCCGTTGCCTTCAGATCTTGGAGAAGCATTTTTCTGATTTCCGCGGTTTTCAAATTTTCTTTCAGAGTTTTGGTTTTGGCGGATACCGTTGTTCTGATTTTGTCTCACGCCACCATTATTTTGATTTCTGATGCCATCATTTTGGACTCTTGGAGATTGCGCTTTGATGTTATCATTTCCATTTCGGATGCCGCCTTGGTTTCTCGTTCCGCCGTTTTCATTAGGTCGGATTCCATTGTTCCCATTATTTCTGACTCCTCCAAACTGTGGATTTCTCGTTCCGCCAAGATTATTTCCATTGGCTCCGCTTCTGATTGGCTGATTTCGGATTCCGTCGTTTCTGTTTGGCTGGATCATATTCTGATTTCTCCCTACTGATCTGAAACCTTCTTTGAAATTTCCTCTGTTGACTTTATAAATATTGATATTCACATTTCGGTAAACTGGTCTTACAGGATATCTTCTTGCATAGAAATTAGTAAAACGATTTCTGTAATAGACAAAAGGACTTGCGCCTCGGAAATAAACATTTTGATACACCACGAAAATTCTCGGACCTAAAATATTTTGCAGCGCATAAAATCTGTCGTAGTACCATCTGTCCGGATTCCATCTGTAATAAGAATTCCAAGCGTCATACGAAGCAAAACGATTATTCAGCATCAAAATCTGATTGATCTGGTAAGGACTCAACCTATTTTGCATAAAAAACTGATTCCAATTGACAGAAACGACTGCACTCTGATAATCATTGTAATAACCCTGATAATACTGATCCGGATAATAATCTGAAGGATAATTGTAATAGTAATCATCAGGATAGTCATAAGAATTATCGTAATATTCGTATCCGTTGTACTCACTTGGATAAGTGTCATAATAATCCTGGGAAAAAACAAAAGTTCCCAAAACTAAAGCGAGGCTTAAAAATATCTTTTTCATGTTTTCTTTTATTTTAAGATTAAATGCGAAAGTCATTTTTTTTTGTACTGAACTTTCTACCTTTTGGATATTGGATAAGATTAAAAGTTAAAGTCCGGCGAATTAATATCTTAAAATCTAAGATTAAGTTAATATTAACATCTGATTATCAGCATAATAATTTTTATTATTAAAACAAAAAACCTTTCAGAAATTAATCCAAAAGGTTGTTATGAAAACTTTGCCAAGATTTAAAACTCTTCCAAAGTGAAATTTAAATTTTAAAAGCAATCGAAAAAAGTCAATTGCCATCAGCTATTTAAAATCTTCCGCTCGCTTCTATCCAGCCTGCAATTTTTTGATTGAACTGCGTTTGCTCTTTCAAATCTTCCAATTTCAAATGCATTCTGTAACGCCAGTAGTGTGGGAAAACCGCAGGATTGTTGATTCTTTCTTCATCCATATTTTGGTTCATCAGATTTTCATCGGTAGCCAAAAATTCCTGAATCGGGAAAATCGCCAACATCGCTTCTGTGAAAAGATGCTGTTTCATAATCATTTCTGACAAATCCGGCGTCAAATCCCAAGGCGCAGTTCCATATTGTCCCAACTGTCTGTTGAAATATTTCTGAGTCAGATTTCTGTCTTCGTGCCACCATTGTCTGAGTGTAGAACTATCGTGAGAAGAAGCCGTTACCACATTAAGGTAACTTGCGTTTTTAGGATCATACCAGGCTATATTTTCAGAAGGCATTCTTTGAACTTTCAAAGCGGTGATCGCCAATCTGTCCATCACAACAGGCACGGAATCCGGAACCAAACCAAGATCTTCACCACAAATCAACATCGTAGTAGAATTGAGTAAAGCTGGTAATTTTTCCATCGCTTTCTGGTACCAAAGTCCATCCTGACGTTTGAAGAAGTAATCGTTGTAAACATCACTCAATTTCGCCTTCTCCCAATCCGGAAGATATTTGTAAGATGTAGTTTTTGCGATATTGAATCTTGGATGATACACCACGCCATTCTCAGTTTCTTCTGTTAAGAATAAAACATTTCCGGCCAGCGAAATCAGTTTTTCTTCTGCCCAATCCCATTTTTCTTTCTTGAAATAATCGGTCAGTTTTCTTTGGGTATCAAATTCTGGTTTGAAGCTATAAGTTCCATTGAAATGATTATCAAAGAAATGATTCTGAATCTTCTCTTTCGATTCGCCAAAGGTTTCCCAAAGAATCGGTTCATTTACAAATGGTTTGATGTAACGATCATAGTTGAATGGAATCTGTCTGTCAGAAAACTCTCTCTCTGTCACAGGAACGGCCGGATAAAAATAACCCAGCAAACCTTGTGTCGCAGAAATCGGCATTCTCCAAATTCTAAAGAATCCAAGAATATGATCGATCCTCATCGCATCAAAATATTGTTCCAAGACTTTGAAACGTTTTTTCCACCATTGGTAATCGTCGGCTTTCATCACTTCCCAATTATAGGTCGGGAATTCCCAGTTTTGACCTAGATCGGAGAACTGATCCGGCGGTGCTCCAGCCTGGAAATCCATCCCGAAAAGTTCCGGCTCCGTCCAGGCTTCTACGGAATATCTATAGATCCCAATTGGCAAATCACCTTTCACCGAAAGTCCTAGCTGATGCAAATATTCCACCGCGTCCTGCAATTGCAAATGCAACTGATATTGAACCCAAGCGTGAAGCATAATTGTGGAATATTCCTTATGTTTAGGAGAATAAAGCGTTGCTACTTTTCCTGCAACAAATTTCTTATGGGTTTTCCAATCGTTGAAATTCGGTGTTTTGTATTTGTCTCTTAAAACACAAAATGCGGAATAAGGCATCAGCCATTCTTCGTTATCCTTAATGAATTTCTTGAAGTTTTTATCCTTCAGAATCGCTTCTTGATTTTCCTCGAAAACAGCTTTTGCAAACTTCCATTTTCCGGAGATCATTTGCTCGTAATCGATTAAACTTAAAGCATTTAATTCTGCCTTTTTATCCTGATATTCTTTTACTAACTTTTTCGGTAAAGCATATTCCAACTTCTCAATCGAAAGATATTGTGGATGCAGCGCATAAACCGAAATCGCCGCGTACGGATAAGAATCTGTCCAAGTATAATTGGCAGTTGTATCATTAATCGGCAAGATCTGAATCACGGAAAGTTTCGCATCATTGGCCCAATCTCCTAATTTTTTGATATCAGAAAATTCACCAACGCCAAAACTGTCTTCGGATCTCAAAGAGAAAACCGGAACTGCAACCCCAGCAGAATGCCAAAGGGTTTCATTATTAAATTTGAAATAATGATCAGCCTTCACATACAAAATATCCTTCGTCGGATTTCCGAAAACCCAACGGTTTTCATTCGGTTCGATGTAAATGATTTGCCCAGACGTTTTGTCCTTGATGGCATATTTGTAAAGAACAGTCTGATGCGTCGGAATATCAACACCGATTTCCCAAACGCCGTAATCCGTTTCCTGAAGCTGCACTGATTTTTCGCCGTTCCAATTTCCCAAAGCGTCTACGTTTCCAATAATGACCAATTGCCAGTTCGGATTGTAAAGCGGCGCTTCTATGCGGAAAAAGTGCGAATGTTTTTTGACAACCGATAATTTTGCAGGTTTGAAACCTTGCAGACGATTGTGAAGAATTTTGTTGGTCAAATAATTTTCTGGGAAATTCTTAAGATTCCAACTGTCGAAGATCACAAATTCTTTGAAGCTGTTTGGCAGATTAAGCTTGTGAGTCGGGATCTCCTCGTCCAAAACGTAGCCCTGCTCATTTACCAAAAGATATTTGTACCCGATTGATTTTGAAAAATAATCAATTTCTGTGGTCCAGTTATTATTTTCGGAATAGTTTAAATCGTGATCGCGGTGATCGTTTTTCTCGTCAAATAGTCGTAAAACAAGCCGTTCGCCAACTTTTGTTCCGAAATTAATACTAAAGTATAGTTTCATTATTAAGGTCTATTAATATTGGCGCAATTTAATGATTTATTGAATTATAACTATTATTCAAGTAAAAAAATCATTTTTTCGTAATTCGATCCAGATAGTCCTTCATATTATTGTCAAGAGAAACGGTAATTCCGCCAACATTTTTGGCTTTCATATACATCAGAACTTTCTCATCCCGCATTGAAAATATCAGAAAATCATTCAATTTATCAGGCGTAATTCCGGCTTCTGCAAAATAATCCGGATCAATATTATTCTTAATCCAGGTCAGACCTTCCTGCAGATCTTCATATTTGTAAAGCCGTCTCAACCGTCTGGATTTCCCACTCAAAACATCATAAATTGCCTGAATTTTTACTGTTGGAGGAATTCCAATTAGCGGCATCAAAATATCATTTACAGCTTCAGCCGGCTTTTCTCTTGGTTTTTGGGGACTTTTTGGTAAACCAATAGATTTCCGAAGTTCTTCTTTTTTAGCGTCTGCTAATTTTTTATTTTCAAGATTGACTTCTTCAATTTCAAGTGGAATTTTGACCAAGCGAACAGTCAGGAAATAATCATTTCGGACAATTACTTTTTCCCGCTCATAATTTTCTTTGACAATTCTCAGTTCATCACCTGCTTTAGCATTGATGGAAAACTCGCCGGCTTCATTGCTAAAAACCTTCTGGTCAGAATTCATATTAATGATCAAAGTCTTTGGAAGACGCGCAGATTCGTCTGTTACCACAACGCCGGAAATCGTCTGAGAACAGATTGAAATTGAAATCAAAAGAAAACAAAAAAAGAGAGATTTCTTCAAAAGTGATTGTATTTTATTCAAAAATAAGCCTTTATTAAAACAAAAAATACGGTTTAACATTTGTCAACCGTATTTTATAATTAAATCATTAGAAATTATTTCACGATAATCTTCTTAGAAATAATATTTTTTCCATTTTCAGATTCAACATTCACAAGGTAAACGCCCGAGACAAGCTTTCCAAGTTCAATTTTAGTGTCAGAATTGCTGATGTCATTTATTTTATCATTTAGCACTAAAGTTCCAGCTAAACTATAAATCTTAACTTGTGCATTTCCTTTTTGAGAACTTCCAAGTCTTATATTTACAAAACCATCAGAAACTTTTGTTGGGTAGATGTCATTTGTGTCAGTACTAGCGATATTTTTATTACTTCTAAGAACATACGAACTTCCTAAATCATAAATTGGCAAATTAATGTTTCCATTCATAGGCTCAGCCTGCAAAGTTTCCAAGTTCAAAGTATGCAAAATACCGCCCTTTGCACTTCCAAGGATGATATTTCCTTCGGCATTTACTGCAACGCCGTTGATAGAAAAATTATCTTGCAGACCTTTTACTTTTCCTATGAATTTGGCTTTCATCTCTTTAAAAACAACTTTGAAAACATTTCCTGTCGCCGAAAAAACATACAAATTATTATTGTCATCCGCAATCATATCGCCTCCAAAACCAGTCTGCATCTTGCTCAGCTGATTGTCACCGTTTCCTGAATCATCCTTAACAATTCCCAAATCCGAAACATTATATTTTCCATTAATACTGGAAATTTTCAGAAGCTGAGAACCAGAATTGGAAAGTGCGTAAATGTTACCGTCATTTCCTATTGTCATTCTGGAAAACTGAGAACCTGTGTCGCAAGCTGTCGGATTCGAAAGATTGTTTTCCAGCAAAATGACATCTTTTGTTTTAGAATCCAAAATGTAAATATTTGAAGAAAACATGGGCATATAAACCAAATTTCCCCTTCCATCTACCGCTAAACCAGCAATTTGACTTGCTACCGCATTGGCAAAAGATTTTTTGTCCTCGAAAATTTCCTTATTTAATTTGGTAGAAAATGTTTTAGGCTGATCTTTTTCGGACAGCAAGATCTTTTCCGTAATGCCTTCTTTGGAATCTAAAGCCCGGAAATCCTGGAAAATAATGTTCGCGGTTTCTTTGCCTGTCAGTGCAAAAATGTCTTGTTGCGCAAAAGAACTTGCTCCGACAAACAATAAAATTAAAGTGGATAGAGATTTTTTCATAATGATAAGTTTTTGATTACTACTAAATTAGTAATTTTTAACATACAAAGCATATTTAGATATGAAAAATCCGCCTCAATTGTGAGACGGATTGTTTTTTTATATACTCTAAATATGCTTTTTATTCTTTAATAAGTTTCTTACTCATTATGTCTCCGTTACTCGAGGTTGCTTTAATGATATAAATCCCTTTTTGTAATGTAGAAACATTTGCTTCTTTATCAGTATAATTTACATTTAATCTTTTACCATCCAAAGCGTATATTTCTACTGTTTTGATATCTTCATTAAAGATTATTTTTTCTTTTGCAGGATTTGGCGCAAAAGAAAATGCAGGACGTTTGTCCGAATCTGCAGTTCCTAAAACCTTAGTAAAACTGTAATCTCCTGAAACAATATTAAATTTAACAGTATATGTTCCTGCAGGAACTACTATATCAGCACCATTACTAAGCCCTGTACCTGTAGGAAATGTACTGCCTCCCCAGCTAAGATTCCAGGCATTGTTTTCTCTAAACTTCACTTTTGTTGCCGGAAATGTATGGTTGCTTACGGTAAAGTTAATCCCATCTGTACTGCTCATTGACACATCTGCAGTTCCTCCCCAGTTATTGAAGGTTCCACCAATTCCTATATTGTATAGATTAACAGAAGATAATCCAAAATCACTACTTTCATTACTATCTGAAAAATAATCGCCTCCTGTTACCAAATGGTTATTGGTTATGATTAAAGATCTTGCATAAAATTGATTTGAGAAGATTTCGTTTTTCACAAATGTAGTATCTAAGGTTCCATTAGTGTTGTATCTTGCAATACCATCACCAGAAGAAGAAATGATGATTCTGTTTAGAGGATCTAAAACCATGTCATTATCTCTTCCTGAAAAAGTTGAATAGTCAGTTAACAATTGTCCGGTCGAATTGAAAGATGTATCCAAAGAGCCATTGCTATTGTAGCGTTGTAATGCTAATCTACCATTACCGGAAGTATTTACATAGTTACTTAATACAGCTATTTTACCATCTGCTTGCAATGCTAATTTTAAAATCTCATCATTACCAGTACCGACGCCTTGGGTTACTTTACCATTACCATTGAAGGTACTGTCTAATGTGCCATTGCTATTATACCTCATCAGCAATAGGTCTCTGTCTGCGCCATTAGTTATCCAGCCGCCAACTAATATTTTGCCATCCGGTTGTAGTAAAATGCTATTTCCTGTAGAGCTTACACTAATAGTTGTATTCAAAAAACCTGTCCCATTAAAAGTAGTATCCAACGTTCCATTTGTATTAAATCTTACTAATGTAAAAACATTATCTGTACCCACATATGAACTTCCAACTATCATTATTTTACCATCTGTTTGCAGAATGGCAGCGTTAGAAAAAGTCCAATTAGCATTTATACCAAGACTTGCCATTCCAGAAGTGCCAAAAGTTGCGTCTACAGTCCCACTGGCATTATATCTGCGGACAAAGATTTCTTGGTTATTGCTTGTGCTACTATAATAATCTCCAACCACTAATACTTTTCCATCTGTTTGCGATAGCACAGCCAGAGAATTGAAAGAATTGCCAAAATAAGTATGTTGAAAATTATTGGTTACATAGCCTTTGGCGCTAAAGCTGGTATCCAAAGTCCCGTTGGCATTGTAGCGGGCCAAAGAAATATTATTAGACGAAGTATAACCAGCAGCTAGTATTTTACCATCACTTTGTACGGCAAGTTTTTGTATAACATCACTTCCGCTTTTTAGAAAACCTGAGGTTACTTTGCCGGTTCCATTAAACGTATTGTCTAGAGTTCCATTGGTATTAAGGCGTATGATAGCAATATCTTCGTAACTTCCTACATAAGAAGTGCCACAAACTACTATTTTGTCATCACTTTGTATTTTTACATCAGCTGCTGTGTTTGGTTTAGTTTTATCAATACTTGCCAATACCACACCCGTAGAATTAAAAGTAGTATCCAATGTTCCATTGGTATTATATCTCAAAACATAATATTCTGAGGTGTGTGCTGTGGCATCGTATTTACTGCCAGTTACCACAATTTTTCCATCAGTTTGAATGGCTACAGATTCGGCTGTATCAACATATACAGCAAAATTTGTAGTTACAGCACCAGTCCCATTAAAAGTGGTATCTAATATCCCATTGGTATTAAGGCGTACCGTTTTAGTGCCACCAAAACTACTATTACCTGCTAATATTATTTTACCATCGCTCTGCAAAGCAATTCCTCCGGATAGATAACCGGCTAATGTATTGTTACCAGCTACTACGCCTGCACTACCAAAAGTAGAATCTATGCTGCCATTGCTATTAAACCTCACAGCGGTGTAAAATTGATTACCGGTAGTGGTGGTTGTAGTTCCAGCAAGAATAATTTTACCATCAGTTTGGATGGCAACTGACTCAGCATTGTCACTTTTATTGATATCTTTAGATATCTTACCTGTTCCATTAAAAGTAGTATCTATCGTGCCATTGCTGTTTAAACGCAATGCGGCAAAATTAACATTAGAAACATTATTTAGATATAAATCTTCATAAGCCGAAAGCACTATTTTCCCATCACTTTGTACTGCTATATTATTAATACTAAAACTGGTACCTGATGGCATACTATAAGAATATGTTCCGTTGGTACCAAATGTAGTATCCAACGTACCATTGCTATTATATCGAGATACTGAGTTATAATCGGTAAGTAGTATTTTACCATCAGACTGTAATGCTGCATTAGCAAAATAAACATCAGTAAATTGCCTTCCTGTACCATTAAATGTAGTATCTAATGTCCCATTAGCATTATATCTTGTGATAAGACCGCCCGCATTTCCATTATATCCTATTATTATGATTTTGCCGTCAGACTGTATTAATTCTTTTCTTGCATAATTATTAGCATAACTAATATCTGTACTTGCAATACCATTGGTACCAAATGTAGTGTTAAAAGTCCCGGCGGTTTGTGCTTTGCCAAGCGTTGCTAAGCCTAACAATGCTAGGCCTAATAAAATAGAGTTTTTGTTTTTCACGTTATTAGATTTATAAATATTCTTTATTTTCATCAAAATTTGCTTGTGTTTTATGAGTCTTACTTATAGTAACTCATTCACTCAGGTAAAATATATTTTGCGTCAATTTCTTAATTATTTCGCCTATAGAACGAACAATTTTTGTTATTAATTTTTTAGTCCGGCAAATCTATTAAAAACCTTTGAGATATGTTCAAAGATTTATAAAAGTGAAGAAATATATTGAAAATCAACATTCTTAAGATGATTTCTTTAAATATTAATCATAAAACACATAGTCAGCAATTGAAATTTATTTTTTTATTTTGATTAAAATAACCTTTGTTGAAAGAGTTGAAAACACAAAAAAGGTTTTTAATTTAAAAATAAAAATGGTCGGATTTTAATTCCGACCATTACACTATTTTGCAAATATATTTTTACAATAAACTATAACTCGTTCCATCCCGCCCGTCCTTAAGCTCAATTCCATTTTCAAGAAGCTGGTCGCGAATCTGGTCAGACAAATCCCAATTTTTAGATTTTCTTGCTTGATTTCTCAAATCAATCAAAACCTGCAAAGTTTGGTCAAGCTTATCGTTATTAGATTCTTCAATAGTTTCCAATCCTAAAACATCAAAAACAATCGCGTTTAAAAATTGTTTCAAATCTTCATAATCATTGGTCGAAATGCTTTCTTTTCCAAGCTTTGAAGCTGAAATAAACTTCACAGCCTCAAATAAATGGGAAATCAAAATCGGACTGTTGAAATCGTCTGACAAAGCTTCCAACACTTTCTCTTTCCAAACTTTATAATCAAAAGAAGATGTTTCCACACCTTCTGTCGGAACTTGTGTATTAAGGATTTTTACAGCTTCCATCAATCTGTTAAAACCTTTTTCACTCGCCAACATCGCATCATTGGAAATATCCAAAACACTTCTGTAATGCGCCTGCAAAAAACAGAATCTCAACACACTTGGATGAAAAGCTTTCTCGAAGAAATCATTATTTCCAGTGATTAATTCCATTGGAAGGATGTAATTTCCTGTGGATTTGCTCATCCGTTGTCCGTTCATTGTCAGCATATTGGCGTGCATCCAATATTTCACAGGTTCTACGCCGTTGCAGGCTTTTCCCTGAGCGATTTCACATTCGTGGTGAGGGAATTTCAAGTCCATTCCGCCACCGTGAATATCGAATTGGTCGCCCAGATATTTTGTACTCATTGCCGTACATTCCAAGTGCCAGCCAGGAAAACCTTCTCCCCAAGGCGATGGCCATTTCATAATATGTTCCGGCGATGCTTTTTTCCACAGGGCAAAATCTTGTGGATTTTTCTTTTCAAATTGCCCATCCAAATCTCTTGTGTTGGCGAATAATTCCTCGATGTTTCTTCTGGAAAGTTCACCATAATTGAGTCCTCTTGCGTTGTACTCCAAAACATCGAAGTAAACGGAACCATTGCTTTCGTAAGCAAAACCTTTTTCAATCAGATCTTTCGCAAGCTCCAATTGCTCGATGATGTGACCCGTTGCAGTCGGTTCGATTGTCGGCGGAAGCAAGTTGAATTTCTTCAAAACCTCGTGAAAATCGACTGTGTATTTTTGCACGATTTCCATCGGCTCCAGTTTTTCCAATCTGGATTGCTTGATGAATCTGTCGTTATTGATATCGCCATCGTCCGTCAAATGTCCTGCATCTGTAATATTTCTTACATATCTGACTTTATAACCCAAAAACTGAAGGCTTCTGTAGATAAAATCGAAGGACAAAAAAGTTCTCACATTCCCCAAATGCACATTGCTGTAAACCGTCGGCCCACAAACGTACATCCCGATATTACCTTCTAATATAGGTTTGAAAACTTCTTTTTCGCCTGAAAGCGAGTTGTATATTTTTAAGCTCATTAAAATCTATTTATAAAAATTCTCATTTGTGTAAAAAACCGTGTCAATAAAAAATAAAATCACATTTTGAGTTAGGACATTCTCATCGTGCAAATCTTCCAGAATAATTCCTAAATCTTCGTTATAATAATTATTATTCCGAATATTTTTGAAACCATTATTCGTCAAAAACTCTTTTACTTTCTCAAGATTTGTAACTTCATTTGATTTTACAAATTTTTGATGAACAACAAAATTAATTTCTTTGTTTCTTCTTTTCTGAAATGCTTGTCCTGCTGAGACGTTTTGCCTGATTCTTCGCTTCCTGCAAGGTAACCGATGATTGCTTGGATAATAGCTCCAAACTTAACTTCGCTCTGTCCTGAAAAGATATGTTGTAATTCATTTTTTATCATTTTAAGATTAACTTAATCAAATTTGGCGTGACTTCCCACATAGTGCAGAAATTCCTGTCTCGTAATTGGATTCGTTCTGAAAATTCCACTCAACTCTGCTGTGATTGTAGAACTTGCAGTATCTTTTATCCCGCGACAATTGACGCAGAGGTGTTTCGCATCGATGATACAGGCTACATTTTTTGTTCCGAGAGCTTCTTTCAAGGCATCAACAATCTGCATTGTCAATCGTTCCTGAACCTGCGGACGTTTCGCATAATAATCTACGATTCGATTAATTTTAGACAAACCAATCACTTCACCGCTTGAGATGTAAGCAACGTGCGCTTTCCCGATGATCGGCAAAAAATGATGTTCGCAGAAAGAATAGACTGTAATATCTTTTTCTACCAACATCTGTCTATACTTATATTGATTTTTGAATGTAGAAATTCCAGGCTTGTTTTCCGGAAGCAAACCTCCAAAGATCTCGTTCACGTACATTTTCGCCACACGCTTTGGAGAATCTTTCAGAGAATCATCCGTCATATCGAGGCCTAAAGTTTGCATGATCTCCCCAAAAAGCCCTTCGATTTTCTTTATTTTTTCTTCCGGTTTCAGATCAAAAGCGTCCGGTCTGAGAGGCGTGTGATCTTTTCCTGTAAAGACATCATCATCATTATCAGAAATGTGTTCCATAATATCATTAATAATAAGAAGCAAAAATAAACAAAATTTATCTACTCCGCTGAGAGTAAATCTAAAGATTTGATTATAAAAAGAATAGATTTAGAAAGCATCTAAAAAACTAAAAAAAAATTGAAATGATTTGAATTTTTATATATTTGCACCAAATTAACATAATTAAAAATAAAATACTATGTCAGACATTGCATCAAGAGTAAAAGCTATCATCGCTGATAAGCTTGACGTTGAAGAAACAGAAGTGACTCCAGAAGCTAGCTTCACAAACGATTTAGGAGCTGATTCTTTGGATACTGTTGAACTTATCATGGAATTCGAAAAAGAATTCAACATTCAGATTCCAGATGATCAAGCAGAGAAAATTACAACTGTTGGTCACGCTATTGCTTACATCGAGGAAGTTGTAAATAAATAATATTTATTCAAGACAAAAAAAATTTATGGAATTAAAGAGAGTAGTTGTAACCGGCTTCGGCGCTATTACACCGATTGGAAATAACGCGAAGGAATACTGGGAAAGCCTTAAAATAGGAGCAAGTGGCGCTGCCCCGATTACTCTTTTTGATTCCACTAATTTTAAAACCAAGTTCGCCAGTGAGGTGAAAAACTTTGACCCGCTTAATTATTTCGATAAAAAAGAGGCGAAAAAGATGGATAGAAATTCTCAGTTCGGCCAAATTGCTGCAAGAGAAGCTATCGCTCATGGGAGACTTATTGAAGACAATGTCGATAAAAATCGCGTTGGTGTGATCTGGGGATCAGGAATCGGCGGACTGGAAACTTTTGAACAGGAAGTTTTAGGTTTTGCAGAATCCAAAGGTATTCCGAGATTCAATCCTTTCTTTATTCCAAAAATGATTGCGGACATTACGCCAGGAAATATTTCTATTGAATATGGTTTCCACGGGCCTAATTACACAACTGTTTCTGCTTGTGCTTCTTCTGCCAATGCTTTGATCGATGCTAAGATGCTTATTAACTTAGGCAAAGCAGACGTGATTGTATGTGGAGGTTCAGAAGCTGCTGTTACAGCGAGCGGAATGGGAGGTTTCAACGCCATGCACGCACTTTCTACAAGAAACGATGATCCGAAAACGGCCTCAAGACCTTTTGACAAAGACAGAGATGGATTTGTATTGGGCGAAGGCGCGGGCTGCATCATCCTTGAAGAATACGAACACGCAAAAAAACGAGGTGCAACAATCTATGCAGAATTAGCTGGTGGCGGAATGAGTGCTGATGCACATCACATGACGGCTCCACACCCTGAAGGACTTGGCGCTTATCTGGTAATGAAAAATTGTCTGGAAGATGCCGGTGTAACTGCCGATGAAGTAGATCATATCAACATGCATGGTACATCTACTCCACTGGGAGACATCGCAGAATCCAATGCGATTGCAAAATTATTCGGAGAACACGCTTTTGATATTCAGATCAATTCTACAAAATCAATGACCGGCCACCTTTTGGGAGCTGCCGGCGTTATTGAAGCCATTGCCGCGTTACACGCCATTATTCACGGTATTGTTCCACCAACGATCAATCATTTTACTGATGATGAAAACATCGACCCGAGATTGAATTTTACATTCAATACTGCGGTTGAAAAAGATGTAAACATCGCTATGAGTAATACTTTTGGTTTCGGAGGTCACAACGCTTGTGTTCTTTTCAAAAAAATATAATATGTTTTTATGGAGTTGAAAAGTTATTTTTCTAAATTCCTTCTTAAAAACAGAGCACAAAAACTTTCGGAAAAAGATATTCTTTTTCGCAAAAACATTTCAAACATCGTAGGTTACAACATCCACGATATCGAAATCTTTAAAGAAGCTTTTTCTTTGAAATCGTCTTCAAAAAGCACGAATAAAAAAAATTACGAACGTCTTGAGTTTTTAGGGGATTCTGTTTTAGGAACCATTATTTCTTGTCATCTTTTTCAAACCTATCCGAATGAAAACGAAGGATTTCTCACGCAGATGAAGTCCAAAATTGTCAACAGAAAAAACCTTAATAAACTTGGAGAAGATCTTAAATTAAGTTCTCTTCTGCAAGCTGATACCAGCCAGACGATCCTTAGTGAAAACATCTCGGGAAATCTTCTGGAAGCTTTAATTGGCGCACTTTATCTTGATATCGATTATGAATTTTGTAAGAAAATAGTCCTCGACAGGATTCTTACGCCTTCTACAATCAATAAGCTTGAAAATAAGATCATCAGCTACAAAGGTCTTTTGCTGGAATGGAGTCAGAAAAAGAAAATCCCTATCAAGTACGAAACCTGCGAGGAACTTCAGCCAAATAAAGTTGCCGTTTTCCGCTGTCACGTTTGGCTTCACAACGAAAGAATCGCCAACGCGGTAGAAACTTCGAAAAAGAAAGCTGAGGAAAAAGCAGCACAGAGGGCATTTTACGTTTTGAGTAAGAAAGAAAACATTATTGAGCATCAAAAAACAGTATCTTAAACTAGAAGAAGATCTATCAGAGATCAACGTAGGATTGATTAGACTTGCAAAACCAATCCCGGAACACGAATTGTTTTTCCTCATCAACAATATCAATACTTTCAAATTTACAAGAGTAGATGATATTGTCATCAAAGGCGAATATTTCGACCATTCTTTTTCCAGATATCAGGCGTACGACAAATCATCCAAAAACTGTTACAGTTTTCTTTCCAACAAGTCTATTGTCTCAATTCAGAAAAAAGAGCAGAATCAGCTTTTTTCAGATGAATCAAATATTAAATTTCTACTTAATACGCATCAAGATGTGGATTACATTTTAACTAATTCCGACATGTTTGCGGAATTTTCGTTAATTTTGCTTCCGGAAAATTTCGTGTTCCAAATTCAGGAATATCCATTGAGCTCTGAAGAAGAGCTTTATCAATTAATTCAATATTATGAATAAAAACCTTAAAAAAACAAAAATTATTGCAACCCTAGGACCAGCATCTTCCAGCAAGGAAACGATGATCCAAATGATCCAGGCAGGTGTTGATGTATTTAGAATAAACTTTTCACACGCCGATTATGATTTGGTGATGAAAAATGTAAATATTATCCGTGAGATCAACAAAGAATATGGTTACTCTGTATCCATTTTGGGAGATCTTCAGGGACCAAAACTTAGAGTTGGCGTTGTAAAAGAAGGATCTTTCCTTAATCCCGGAGATATTCTTACTTTCACTAACGAAAAAATTGAAGGAGACGCTACCAGAGTTTACATGACTTATCAGCAGTTCCCTCAGGACGTAAAAGTCGGAGAGAGAATCCTGATTGATGACGGTAAATTGGTTTTCGAAGTGATCGAAACTAATAATGTAGATACGGTAAGAGCTAAAACAATCCAAGGTGGACCTTTGAGTTCCAAAAAAGGGGTAAACCTTCCTAACACAAACGTTTCTTTGCCTGCATTGACAGAAAAAGACATCGAAGATGCAAACTTTATGCTGGACAATGAGTTCGACTGGATCGCATTATCTTTCGTTCGTCACGCTCAAGACATTATCGATCTTAAAGATCTGATGGCAAAACACCCAACCAACAAAACCAAAACGCCAATCATTGCAAAAATCGAGAAGCCAGAAGGTGTGAAAAACATCGATGAGATCTTGCTGGAATGTGACTGTCTGATGGTTGCCAGAGGTGATTTGGGTGTGGAAGTTCCTATGGAGCAAGTGCCAGTAATCCAGAAAAACCTTGTAAACAAAGCTAGACTTTACGCAAAACCTGTAATCATCGCAACTCAGATGATGGAAACAATGATCAACATCCTGACACCTACAAGAGCGGAAGTAAATGACGTTGCCAACTCTGTACTGGATGGTGCTGATGCAGTAATGCTTTCCGGAGAAACTTCTGTTGGGAAATATCCTGTAGAAGTGGTAAGTAATATGGCAAAAATCGTGAAGAATATCGAGAAAACGCCACTTTACGGAAAACTAAATCACGTGATTGAAGAAAAAATCAACTGTGTTGACGAGCGTTTCATTACGGATAAAGTTTGTCGTTCAGCAGTTGATATTGCAAAATCTACAGGTGCTGAAGCGATCGTAACTTTGACATCTTCCGGTTACACCGCTTTCCAGATCTCTGCGCACAGACCATCTTCCCACATCATCGTTTTCAGTAACAACAAACGTGTGATTACAATGCTAAACCTTCTTTGGGGCGTAAGAGCTTTCTATTATGATATGGAAAAATCTACGGATGAGACTGTAATCCAAGTGAATATGCTGACGCACAATTATGGATTTGTAGAGCAAGGCGATTATGTTATCAACCTGAATGCAATGCCGGTTCACAACGGTGGAAAAACCAATACTTTGAGATTATCAACGATATAATTTCCGGTTTACATAAAAGCAAAAAGACACCAATCTACTTGGTGTCTTTTTTATTTTTCATTGTCAAATAAACTATTCTTTCACAATTTTCTTTGATACGATTCCAGTTTTAGTTTTAACAGTTAAGATATAAACCGAATTTGGAAAATTATTCAGACTGATGGTTTGGGATTTTGAAGCTTTAAGATGTTCAAGAATCAGCTTTCCGTTCATATCAAAAAGAGCAATTCTTTCTATATCATTTGGAGTATTAATATTAATAATATCTTTTGTTTTCGTCGGATAGATTTTTACTTCGTCTTTTGAAATATTTTCTGAAGCTAAAGTAATCTTCTTCGTTCCCGTTGCTACCAACGCAAAATCCTGAGTTGCAGCACTACCCTCCTGATCGACCAGCGTATTCTTATTCGTCACAATGATTTTGTAAATTCCATCAGGTGCAGGATTATCAATCACGATTTGTTCTACATTATCAACAGTGTTATCGCCTTTTGTGGCATTAGCATTAGGATCACTGATGTCCAGTTTCCAAGGATAATAAACTGTTCCGGAGCCAACTTCAACAACTCTAAGATCAAGATCATTCACTAGCCTTGACGTATGATTTTGCTGTAAGTCCAAATCATTAGTAAAATATGCGATCGCAGGATCTACCCAGGAAATGCTGACCTTCAAAGGTTCTGCTCCGGATGCTTTGATTTCTTTTGTAAATTCAACCGCAGACTGAAGTGTATTTCTTTCGAGATAGGAATCATCATTCAGTTTGTTAATTAAAACTTTGGCGGCTTTTTTCGCATCCACAAGTCCCCAACCGTACCAGACATCAGGTCCTGGTCTTCCCGCTTCGTTTGCAGTATGAGTCAAAAGCGCTTTCATCTCATCAGCTTTAAAAATAAAACTGCTATTTCCCAAAATTCCTCTTTGAATCTGAGTCAGTGCGCCGGCAATGCCTGTTACCATTGGCGCTGCATAAGATGTTCCGAAATTGAGTACATATTGCGTAGTTGCATTCGGGTTAGCATTGGTATAATTGGCCATTATCATATCTACACCAACGGCGGTAAGATCCGGCTTCACAGCACCATCCTTTCTCGGACCGGCACTGCTGAAACTTCCTTTTACGACGTCGCTTGCTTGCGTGTATTTATGATTTCCGGGTAACTGATTCACAGCACCTACAACAATAATGTTTTTGGCTAATGAACCATATCCAATACAGTTGTAACCCTGACTGCAGTTGGCCGGCGGAATCTCATCTCCGGCAGCAAACGGAACCCAAGCGCTTGTAGCTGTGTTATATTTATACTTTGTAGAATTTGCCGCTGGCCCAACGCCGTAATAATTACCTGTAGATTTTATGATAATCTGCTGAGGCTGTGCATAAACGATTTTATCAAAATTGTAATCGTTTTCGTAATAAGCTCCAGAATAAGTGTCCTGATGATTCAGTTCATAATTTCCGTACCAGTAGTAAGAAGTTCCTGAAAGCAGCCAGCCGACATTTACGCCATAAGAATGGTTTGAAATATTTAGATCCGGAAGACTTGCCAGTTTCTGATAATTATTGCCCAACGCCGTCGTAGCAAACATATAGTTATCTGTCGTTCCTTGTGGCAAAATTCCTTTTGCATCTAATTTCGAGTACGTTCCCCCGCTCTGCGTAAAAGTTCCTGTTGCTGTTCCGTTTCCTATAAGAATATTATTGACATTTGTCCCATGGAAGTGCTTGGCTTCTGTGATTGCTTCCTTATTTATGGCTCTGTTCGTTGTGAATTGCTCGTGAGTATCCTGAATTCTTCCTGCATCGAAAATGGTAATTTTCACACCACTTCCTGTAACTGCAGCAGCGCCGGCAACTGACCCGGACTGCAATTCATCTATATTAGCTGTCGCATTGGCTCTGGTCTCTTCAGTGGAATAAAAGAGAGGAATCTGTCCCGCAAAACCCGCAAGATTCTTTTTCAGACTGTCTTTTTCTTTGGAAGAATACTTTGCGCTTTTTGATAAGAAAGAATCCAGTTTCCTTTCATTTTCAAATCTTTGTTTCCCAAACTCATTTTTCAGTTTAAGATCCTGGGCATTAGAAAAATAAAACGAAAATAACATTCCGACACTGAGTACAACTTTTTTCATCTAAAAACTTTTTGCAAAGATAAAAAATACTTAGATCATAATAAGTTTTAAAAATGTTAACTATTTATTTTTGAATTTCTTAAATGTAGTTTCGAAGTGAAGTTTCAGGTTTCCAATATCTTCTTCACTGCAATAGCCATATTTCAGAATATTTCTAGTCCCAAAACTTTGAAGCGAATAGAAGATAAAAGAATTAATTTCCTGAGATATTAATCCTAAAGAAATAAAATAGTTATCCGTAAGATTTTCGCGCAGCCATTCCACAAAATCTGATGTAGTCCATTTGTCATCGATTTTTCCAAAACTAATGCCTCCGCCAACTGGCTGTATAAATTCGCCGTGTCTTGGTTTCATTAATTCCTCACTGGATTTGGTTTTGAAATAGACTTTCAAATCATTGTTCAAAGCGACTTTTTTCTTGTTTTCGCTGAAAAGTTTAGAATCCACACCAAGATTCCCAGATAACTTTTTCCTGACCTCAACTTCTTCGATTTCTGTTACTAATTTTATTAAATTAATGACAACATCATTAGTATTAATGATTTTCAAAATCTTCCTTTCGTAACCTTCTTTCACAAACCGGAGCTCATGACCGAGATTTGCATTAATGATAAGCTGACCTTGGGAATTGGAATAAGTCTTCTCCTGAGAATTGATATTAATGACCAAAACCTGATTGACAGAAACAGAATCAGACACAATTTTCCCAATAATATTTTGTGAATAAAAGGTTTGAAAAAGCAGTAAAAAACAAGAGAATAGAAATATTTTCAAAGGCTATTTTTCAGCAAAAACAAATTTAATTCCGGCTTGCAAATGACATTTAACCAGGATTAACTTTTTTGTGAACATTTAACAAAATCGGATTTCCAAAGCATTTTATTTCTCTGTTTAAAACCTTAACTTTACGCAAAATTACAATGTAGATGTACTTAGTTTTCGATACAGAAACCACCGGTTTACCCAAAAATTTCAACGCACCGCTCTCAGATTCAGACAACTGGCCACGAATGGTCCAGATCGCCTGGCAGATCCACGATGACAATGGAAATCTGATAGAAAACCAAGATTACATCATCAAACCAGAAGGTTATGACATCCCTTTCAACGCCGCAAGAATCCACGGGATCACGACTAAAATCGCTAATGAAGAAGGTCGAGATCTTGAAGAAATCTTAGTAGAATTTTCTAAAGCTTTGGAAAATGTGAGAGTCGTTTCCGGACACAATGTGGAATTCGATTACAATATCGTCGGGGCAGAATTTTTCAGGAAAAATATTAAAGATAATCTTCAGGAAAAGCCTAGAGCGGACACAATGATCTTGGGAACAGATTATTGTCAGTTGGCTGGTGGACGAGGCGGAAAATTCAAATCGCCAAAACTGGAGGAACTTTACGAGAAACTCTACGGACATAAATTCGATGAAGCGCACAACGCCGCAGCCGATGTGAATGCGACTGCCCAGGTTTTCTTCGAAATGATGAGAATCGGCGTGATTCCAACGGATGTTTTGAAGATCAATGAAACCCAGTTAAAAGAATTTCAAACCCACAATCCAAATCCGATAAAACCTTTCGGAATAGTCATCAGAAGACAGGTTGCGAGTTTTAACAACAAGAAAAAACAAGCCGACGTTGGCAGCATTGATGACATCGAGCTTGGAAAATATTTCAACTTCGATAACCACAGTGTTTTCTCCACTTTGACGGCGACAACCAACATCAACGACCTTATCAAAAAAGCAACGGATGAGAATTACGCTGCCGTTGGCATCGTTGACATTGGCAATATGATGGGCGCGTTCAAATTTGTTTCTGCCGTTGAAGACACCAATTCCGGACGTTCAAAAAAACACAAAGAATATTTAGCTAAAAAACAGGAAGCCGAAGAAAAAGGAGAATCTTTCAATGAAGAAGAACCAATTACAGATCAACTGATTCCAATTGTTGGTTGCGAATTTTTCATTTCGAATCGATACGAACAAAAGCAATTTACCAAAGATGATCCGGACAGACGGACACAAATGGTGTTGCTGGCAAAGGATTTCAATGGTTATAAAAACTTAATTAAGCTTTCCAGCATTGGTTTCCAGAAAGGATTTTATTTCGGTGTTCCAAGGATCAGCAGAGAATTGATCTCTCAGTACAAAGAAGGGTTGATTGCCTTGACCTCCGGGATCAACGGCGATATTCCGAATACGATCTTAAATATCGGAGAACAAAAAGGGGAAGAATTGTTCCAATGGTGGAAAGAGGAATTTGGAGACGATTTCTATGTTCAGATCCAGAATCACAATTTGCCTGAGGAAGAGCATTTGAATGAAGTTCTACTTCAATTTGCAGATAAATATAACGTCAAGATTTTAGCCCAGAATGAAACGTATTACACCAATAAAGACGATGCGAATATCCAAGACATTTTGGGTTGCATCAAAGATGGCGAGAAGCAATCAACGCCGATTGGTAAAGGTTTTGGGAAGAGAAAAGGTTTGACGACCAACGAATATTATATCAAAAGTCAAGATGAATTAAAACAAGCGTTTTTAAACTATCCAGATGCTTTTGAAGCTTACGAGGAGTTTTTAGGAAAGTTCAAACCTTACACTTTGAAACGTGATGTTTTGCTACCGAAGTTTGATATTCCGGAAGAATTCATCAATCCAGAAGATGAAGCTGATGGCGGAAAACGTGGTGAGATGGCCTACCTGCGACATCTGACTTATGAAGGTGCAAAAAAACGCTATCCAGTCATTACGCCTGAAATTCAGGAGCGATTGGACTTTGAACTGGAAGTTATCGCCAACACAGGTTATCCAGGATATTTCTTGATCGTTCAGGATTTCTGTAACGAGGCTCGAAATATGGGCGTTTCGGTTGGTCCAGGTCGTGGATCAGCAGCGGGATCGGCAGTTGCCTATTGTATTAAAATCACTAATGTTGACCCGATAAAATACGACCTCCTTTTTGAGAGATTTCTCAATCCGGAAAGGGTTTCGATGCCGGATATCGATATCGATTTTGATGATGAAGGCCGTGATAAGGTCATCAAATGGGTGGTTGAAAAATATGGTCAGGAACAAGTGGCGCAAATTATTACTTATTCCGTTTTGGGAGGAAAATCGGCAATCAAAGATGCTGGTCGAGTTCTCGATCTTTCGATTCCAGAAACGAATATGATCGCGAAACTGATTCCGCCAAGTCCGGGAATGAACATTGCGAAAGCGCTTTCAAAATATGACAAGCTAAAACCGGAAGACCAACAACTGGTGGATGAGATGAAGTTCATTCTTTCAAACTCAGACGATTCCAGATTCTCGGTTCTCGAAAGTGCGAAGAAAATGGAAGGCTGCATCCGAAATACGGGAATCCATGCTTGTGGTGTGATCATTACGCCGGAACCTGTGAGCAATCTGGTTCCGATCACGATTGCGGCGAAAGATGCGGACATTTTGGTCTCTCAGTTTGATAACTCCGTGGCGGAAAATGCGGGTCTTTTGAAGATGGATTTTCTTGGATTAAGGACTTTGACCATTATCAAAGATGCAGTGAAGCTTGTAAAAGAACGTCACGGCGTCGATATTGATCCGGATGAAATTCCGCTAGATGACGCCAAAACTTATCAATTATTTAAGGAAGGAAGAACAATCGGGATTTTCCAGTACGAGAGTCCGGGAATGCAGAAGTATATGCGTGAACTGAAACCAACGGTTTTCGCCGATCTGATTGCAATGAACGCGCTTTATCGTCCAGGTCCAATCAAATACATCCCGAATTTCATTAATAGAAAACACGGAACCGAGGAAATTATTTATGACCTTGAAGAAACAAAAGAATATCTTGAAGAAACTTACGGGATTACCGTTTATCAGGAACAGGTAATGCTTTTGTCTCAGAAATTGGCCAACTTTACGAAAGGTGAAGCCGATACTTTGAGGAAAGCGATGGGTAAAAAGCAGATTGAGGTTCTGAATAAAATGTACCCGAAATTCATAGAAGGTGGAAGAAAAAACAACCTCGACGAAGAAAGATTAGAAAAAATCTGGAATGACTGGAAAGCCTTTGCCGAATATGCTTTCAACAAATCTCATTCCACTTGTTACGCGTGGATTGCTTATCAAACTGCTTATCTGAAAGCTAATTATCCGGCTGAATATATGGCGAGTGTTATGAGTAATAATATTAACAACACCGCTTCCATAACTATGTTTATGGAGGATTGTAAAGCGATTGGTGTAGATGTTTTGGGACCGGACGTGAATGAATCTCAGTACAAATTCTCAGTTAATGAAAAAGGGCAAATTCGTTTTGGATTGGGCGCTATCAAAGGAATTGGAGAAGGCCCGAGTGAGGCGATTGCCACCATTAGACAAAACGGAAGATATAAAAATGTCTATGATTTCTTTGAGCGAATTCCGCCTTCGCAAGTGAACAAAAGGGTTGCGGAAAGTTTGGTGACTGCCGGAGCCTTTGACGAATTGGACACTTATCACAGAGGACAATATTTTGACATCGACGCTTCCGGGAAAACGAATATTGAAAGACTTTCGCGTTACGGACAGAGTTTCCAAGACAGCAAAAATGAAATGGACAATTCTTTGTTTGCGGATTTTGCCGAAGAAGTTCAAATCGAGCAGCCGAAACTTTTGCCTTGCGCAGAATGGCCAAATATGCATAAACTAAACAAAGAAAAGGAGATCATCGGATTCTATTTATCGGCCCATCCTCTGGACGAGTTCAAATATCAGTTTAAATTTATGCAAGGTGTGCTTTCCAAAAAAGCAATCCTTGATGAGAAGAAAGATGAAATCCCAGTTTTGGATGAAGTAATCCCGATTTTGGAAACCGACAATTCACCTGACGAAGAAGTTCCTGATATTTTGGTTTCTGATGAAGTTGGATTGGAAGATGAGATCATTGAAGAATCTGGCAAAAAAGCAGAACCAAAAGGAAATTTCAATTTCTTGAATTTGGATGAAGTGGAAGCTTTCAAAGATCTGGCCTTTCCGCCAAAAACACCCGAACTTTTTGAAGAAAAGAAAAGCTGGAAGGACAAGATGAATGAAAAAGACAATACCAAGGAATACACTGTTGCCGGCCTGATCACGGAATATCGTGTGGCGGATGGTTTCCGAAGTGGAGAAAAAGTGGCATTTGTCTTATTGGAGGACTACACAGGCTCCTACTCTTTTCGATTGGGAGACCGGGATTATATGCGGTTGAAAGACAAATTGGAAGTTCAGCGTTTTGTGATTATGAAACTTAAATTTTCCCAGGGAAAAGACGGGCGTGTTTTCGTCAATGTAAATGATGTTTTGGAATTGAAAGAGGCCTTTGACAGATTTGCACGTAGTTTATCCATTGTAGTGCCACTGGATTCCTTGCGTAAAACTGATATTGAATTCTTTAAAGAGAAAATCATTGAGAATTACGGCGAGCAGAAACTGAATTTTTTTATCAAAAATCCGGAAGACGAGTCTGTTTTGGAAGTCGTGAGTATGAAACATCATATTAATATTAATGAAGATCTTTTAGAAGTTATACATTCTATTAATAATTATGAAGTTTTCCTGAATTAAAGATTTAAAAAATACCATTAAAAGCCATTTTGCATTTCGTAAAATGGCTTTTTTATGAAATAAACTGATGTTAAGCTGTTAATTTAACACAATAACATATATTATCATAAATTAGTAAAAAAAATATAAACATTAATTACTATCATTGAAAATAATTATTATATTTGCTGGAATATAAATTAAATAATTATGAAGAAATTTTTACTATCGTGCTGTTTAGCACTGGGAATTGGAGCAAGTGCCCAATATACCTACAATGGAGATTTTGAAGATGCCTCCGGATACAATACAACTATTTACAAGCAATTTGGCGGAGGTTCTAGAGTAGCTGCTGCATTATGTAATGGTGCTTACGGTGGTCAGCTTGCATTAAGCTCTACTGTAACAGCAACTGGCTATATGATAGATGTAAGTCAAATAGGACAAACTGGAAACGGTCAGCAGATCCACGTTAAAGCTAACTATAAAAAGGGTGCTGGAATAGTAGGTACAGTAAGTTTGGCTTATTTTATCTACGATGCAGGTACAGCGTTATGGACTATATATCCGATTGGTACAGCTCAAACTCTTGCTACTGCTGCAATTACTGCTTGTAATACTACAGCTCTGGACGCATATGTTCCTGCCGGAGCAATACAGCCTGGTCAGGTTGCAGGTGTTGGAGTTTGGACTACAAGAACCAGCGGAACTGGTAACATCTTTGTTGATGATATCTCTCTAGTACAAGATGTAGTAACTACCGTTCCGGCATCTTGCTCAACATTCACTTCACCAGTTGCAAGTTCTACTATATCAGCAGGAAATGCAGCATTAGCATGGACTAGCGTACCAACTGCAGTAAATTACAAATTGACAATTGGAACAACTTCAGGAGGTTCTAATTTTTTAAACACTACAGCTGTCGGGACTACAATGAATGTAACTCTAGCTCCTAACACTACATATTACGCTAAGGTTGTTCCTAGTAATTCGAATGGTGATGCTATTGGTTGTACAGAAATCAGTTTTACAACAAACAGTACAATTGCATATTGTGGGCCAATAACTACGACTGCACCAACTGGTGTTTACCCAATTTCTTCAGTTACATTTAATGGCGTTACCAAAACATCTACAGCAACCGCTGGATCACTTCCTCCATACGAAGATTTTACAAGTACGGTATTGAGTGCTACAGTAGGTAGTACTTACACACTATCTGTAACAGGTACAGGAGCAGCAGGAAACAGATTCGGTATGACTACATTTATTGACTGGAATGGCGATGGCGATTTCAACGACAGTAGTGAGCAATATTTCACAACAGCACCGCTTCTTGGAAACAATATTGCAGTGAATGTTTTAGGTGGAAACATTACTGTTCCAGCCACTGCAACTGCAGGATCCAAAAGAATGAGAATCAAATATAACTTCAACAGTTCTACTACTGCTCTAGTTCCAGCACTATCTGATCCATGTGGAGCTATGGGTAATGGTCAAACAGAAGATTATACAATTAATGTTGTAATCCCAACTACGGCACCGGCTTGTACTACACTTACAACTCCTGCAAACAGTGCAACCAACGTGGCGCCAAATCCAGCTGTATTAACTTGGACTGGTGTTGAAGGAGCAAGTGGTTACAAACTTTATATTGGTACTACAGCAGGTGGAACAGACGTTGCAAACGGAACTCTAGTATCTGCACCAACTTATAGTGTTATTTTAGCTTCTAATACAACTTACTATGTAAAAGTAGTTCCTACGAACAGTATTGGAGATGCTACAGGTTGTACAGAAACATCTTTCACAACAGGTACAGCAGTTTACTGTACTGCAAGTGCGACTAATACCAGTACATCTTTTGAGAAAATTGCTAACGTAACTTTTTCAGATATCAATAACAGTTCTACAGTATTTACTGGTTACTCAGACTACACTTCAATTGTTGGTAATGTAACAAAAGGTAATGCTTATACATTTACAGCTACTGGAAATGCAAATGCTTGGACAACTGACATTGCCCTTGTATGGATTGATTACAACAAAGACGGTGTTTTTGACAATGCTACAGAATTGGTATTGACATCAGCTATCGGAGTTGGCCCTTGGACTGGAAGTATTACTATCCCTACAACTGCAGTTAGTGGAACAACTCGTATGAGAGTTCGTATGTCAGATTCTTCTACAGGTCATAATGCCCTTCCTTGTGGTACATCTACTTATGGAGAGGTTGAAGATTATACATTGAATATCTCTGGTCCAACAATGGCTGTATCAGATGTAAACAAAGCAGGTATCTCTGTATATCCAAATCCATTTACAGATGTTCTTAAAATCTCTGATGTAAAAGGTGTAAGATCTATCTCAGTAAATGATATGACCGGAAGACAAGTAAAATCTCTTGCTCCATCAGCAGAAGTTAATCTTTCTAGTCTTAATGCTGGATTGTACATTGTAAATCTTCAGATGGAAGATGGAAGTGTAAAAACTTTCAAAGCCATCAAAAAATAATTTATACTTAAATTATTAAAATAATGAAGCCGCCTCGTTATGAACGAGGCGGCTTTTTGTTATCAGCAAGTTTTATCAGCTTTAAGTGTTAATATTCTTTTTTAGAAAGAAAAATTATTTTATATTCGTATCAGTTTTAATAAATTTATAATATTATGAAAAAAATTCTATTCTCTTGCCTTTTGGCATTAGGTATTGGGGTAAATGCTCAATATGACTTTACCGAAGATTTTGAAGGCGATGCAGCTGGTATGATCCAGTTTGGCGGTGGTGGTTTCAACACCGTTAATTTCTGTAGTGCCGGAACTTCCGGGTCTTTAACTTACAGTGCAACTGTAACCCAGACAGGATGGTTGGCAAATCTTTTGGAAAAAGGTGATGCTACGGGCCAAACAAACAACGGTCAAAAACTTGACATTACTTTTAGCTACAAAAAAGGAGCAAATCTTACTGGAACTCTATACGCTGCTTATGCGGTATTAGATGAGGAATCAAACTCTTGGTCTATTTATACTGTTGGAACAGGAACCGCTTTGACTGCTGCTGCAGTTACAACTTGTGGAACTGTGACAGGTTCTATACCAGCTGGAACATTCGATCCTAACAAAACTTACGCTGTAGGAACGTGGATGCAAAGAAGCGGAACCAGTACCGGAGCTCTTTATGTAGATGATCTGATCGTGAAGCAAGCAGCTGTAACCACTGTGCCAGCTTGTACAACATTTACAACTCCTACAAGCGGTGGTGTAGTGCCAGCCGGAACTTATGGTCTTACTTGGGCAACTTCTGCTATTGCTTCTGGTTACAAAGTAACTGTTGGAACTACAGCTGGAGGTTCAAATGTTGTTAATACAACGATCTATGGTAATTCATTAAATGTAGCTTTAACACCTAATACAACTTATTACGCTAAAGTATTGGCTACAAATAGCGTTGGTGATGCTACTGGATGTCAGGAAATCACTTTCAGTACAAATAATACCGTTGGACACTGTGGACCATTGACATCTACTGCACCTGCTGCTATTGCTCCAATTAAATCTGTAAATTTCGCAGGTGTTACAAACACATCCGATCCTACAGCTACAACAATTGGTTCATTCCCAGTTCATCAGAATTTTACAACTATAGAATTCCCTGTTAAAAACAATGTAACAAGTGTTCCATTGACTATCCAAGGAACCACTAACGGAAATCCTGTAAATGGATGGGCTGCATCTGTATTTATCGACTGGAACAACGATGGAGACTTTGATGATGCTGGCGAATCTTACTGGAACACTACAGAAACAATGCTTAGAGTTTCTGGCGTAACAGATAATCCAGTTACATTAACTAAAAATATCGAAATCCCTGCAGGTATTTCATTAGGTAAAAAATTCATGAGAATTAAATACAACTTCTCTGGAGCAACTATTCATACTGCTTTAGTTTCTGGTTGTGCAAATATGGTAAATGGACAAACAGAAGATTACACACTTGATTACCAAGATGCGCTTGCAGTTTCTGACGTAACTAAAGCTGGTATCTCTGTATATCCAAATCCATTCGCTGATGTTCTTAGAATATCTGATGTGAAAGGTGTTAAATCTGTATCAGTAAATGATATCTCCGGAAGACAAGTAAAAACGCTTGCACCTTCTGCAGAACTTAACCTTTCTAGCTTGAAATCTGGATTATACATCGTTAACCTACAAATGGAAGACGGAAGTGTAAAAACTTTCAAAGCTATCAAAAAATAATTCTCTAGAATTAGCTTAATACTAAGCCCACTCGATTGAGTGGGCTTTTTGTTTGCCGGCAAATGGATCATCAAAAGTAAATTATATCACTAATTTATTTGATACAATAACATTTGGTTCGGCTGAAAGTAAGATTAATTTAAATGTGAGAAGCGTCTCATTACCAAAAGAAAACTTGTCACACTAAGAGTACGTTTATTTAATATTCATGATGATACTTTCTCAAGATTAAATTCAAACCAAAAAAAAATCCCGTGAAATTCACGAGACTTTGTCATTATATTTATTTCTGATCTTACCAGATTTTTACTCTTTCTTCCGGTTTTTTGTAAAGCTTGTCGCCTTGCTTCACATCAAATGCTTTGTAGAAAGCTTCGGTATTTACCAATGGTCCGAAACTTCTGTAAAGTCCCGGAGAGTGTGGATCTGTTTTCACCTGATTGGTCATAAACTTCTCGGTAGAAAGCGTTCTCCATACGGTCGCCCAACTTAAGAAGAATCTTTGATCCGGCGTATAACCATCAATTTTACCAGGTGTTCCTTTGTCTTTCAGATACATTTGCAATGCGTCATAAGCGATATTGACACCACCAAGATCGGCAATATTTTCTCCGTTGGTGAACGTACCGTTTACGTGAATATCTTTTACCGGAGAATACGTATCGTACTGAGCAGCCAAACTTTTTGTTGCTTTCTCGAAGTTGGCTTTATCTTCGGCAGTCCACCAGTCTTTCAGGTTACCATCACCGTCGAACTGCGCACCACTGTCATCAAAACCGTGAGTCATCTCGTGACCGATTACCGCACCAATACCTCCAAAATTAACCGCAGCATCTGCCGCTGGATTGAAGAAAGGCGGCTGAAGAATCGCAGCAGGGAAAACGATCTCGTTATTTACCGGATTGTAATAAGCATTCACAGTCTGTGGAGACATTCCCCATTCTGCCTTATCCACTGGTTTTCCAACTTTTTCCAATTCCTTAGCGTAATGCCAGCTGGAAACGTTTTGAAGGTTTGCATAAAGCGTTCCGCCATCTTTCTCAGATTTCAAAGTCAATTTAGAATAGTCCTTCCAAGTATCAGGATAAGCGATTTTTACGGTGAATTTATTTAATTTTTCTAATGCTTTGGTCTTCGTTACAGATGACATCCAAGTCAATCCGTTGATGTGAACAGCGAAACTTTTCTTAAGATAATCCACGTAAGTTAACATCTGCGCTTTAGCCTCAGGCGTAAAAAACTTCTCAACATACACTTTACCGAAAGCTTCTCCCACAACGCCATTAATCAAACCTAAAGCTCTCTTATTCATCGCTCTCTGCTCCTGCTGGCCTTGCAGATATTTGCTGTAGAAATCGAATTTCATTGTATCCAATTTCTGATTAAGGTAACCTGCGCTTCCTGAAACCAAATTAAATTTAAGATAATCCTTAATCAAAGGGATATTTTTCTCTGTCAGGAAAGTATCAAGGTTTTTGTAATAACCTAATTCTCCAATGATTACTTTATCAGTTTTAACGCCTACTTCAGCCAAATATTTTGGAAGATCGATGTTCTTAACTAATGCTTTAAGTTCAGGTAAAGTCTTCGGATTGTATTGAAGCGTAGCATCACGGATCTGCTCATTCGTCAGCAATGTTTTAGCAATTTTCTTTTCGAAATCTACAATCTGTCCTGCGACAACTGCTGAATTCTTGTAACCAATTTCTGTAAGAACCTGAGCTACATATTTTTTGTATTCCTCGATGGTTTCTGTATTCTTCGGAGAATCTTTTTGATAATAATCTCTGCCAAGACCCAACGATGCGTCGCCCAAATAAACAGCGTTCATTTTAGAATCCTTAAGATCACCGTCTACACCCCACTCGTAGAATGAGTTGTCGCCTCTTTTCGTTGCGTCGATCAGATATTTCTGAAGATCAGCAAGATTCTTGATGCCATCAATTTTTGCAAGATCTCCTTTGATAGGGTTAAGACCGTCAGCATTACGCTTGTTCATATCCATATAAGTCTGGTAAAGTGCCTGGATCTTCTGCCCTTCCGAACCGTTCTCGAATTTCTCTTTCAGGATGTTGTCCAAAAGTCCCAATGAATTCATATCTGTCGTCTCTCTCAACTGTGTGAAAGATCCCCAGCTTGGCTTGTCTGCAGGAATCTTGGCGGTTTTCATCCAGGTTCCGTTGACATAGTTGTAAAAATCATCTTGCGGACGAACAGTGGTGTCCATATAAGTCAATTCCAAAGCGTTTTGCTTGGATTGCGCAGAAACAGTGCTTACCAAAGAAGCTAACATTAATGCTGTAAGTGAGATCTTTTTCATTTCTTGATAAAAATATTTGTTCTATATGTAGTTTTAAAGCTGTATTTGTTACAATTTAATCATCCAAATTTCAAAAAACTAAAAGTAAGACTTATTAGCCAAAATCCTTCTATAACTTACTTATAATTAAAGCATTAATTACAGAATTCATCTCATCAAATTTAATAATTAAATTAATTGATTTGATATCTAGGATTTTAATAGATGGAATGATATTTTTACATCATAATTCACAAGAACTCTTACATAAATGCATCATAATTTATTATTGGTACTGGCCTTACTTTTTTCAGTTTTCATGATGGTGATGGTGGCGAGAAAAATGAAAATCGCTTATCCCATATTTTTGGTCATTGCAGGCTTGGCAATCAGTTTACTCCCGGGAATTCCGGAAATAGAGCTGGATCCGGAATTGGTTTTTCTGATTTTCCTTCCGCCATTGCTTTACGAAGCCGCCTGGTACACCTCTTGGAATGACTTCTGGAAATGGAAAAGACCGATTTCGCTTTTGGCTTTCGGATTGGTTTTCGCAACGTCTGTAATCATTGCTTATCTTTCTCAGGCTATGATCCCCGGGTTTACCTTGGCCTTAGGATTTTTGTTAGGCGGAATTATTTCGCCGCCGGATGCCGTGGCCGCAACTACCGTTTTGAAAGGATTACCCGTTCCGAAAAGAATCGTGAGCATTCTGGAAGGCGAAAGTCTTGTGAATGATGCGTCATCTTTGATTGTTTTCCGATTTGCATTGGCTGCTATTCTGACAGGAAGTTTTTCTATGCACGAAGCAGTGGGTCAATTCTTTTTAGTTGCCGGCATGGGAATCGTCTGCGGACTTGCAGGCGGTGGAATTATGTATTTGATTCATCGTTTTCTCCCGACCACCTCAGCAATTGATGCCGCTTTAACCATAATGACACCTTACATTTTATATCTCGGTGCAGAACAGTTTCATTTCTCCGGTGTAATGGCAGTGGTAACCGGTGGACTTTTCATCTCCTACAGATCTCACGAAATTTTCAAAAACGGAAACACACGACTCAATATGCTGGGCGTTTGGACCACCGTTATTTTTGTGATGAATGCAATGGTTTTTATCTTAATAGGCTTGTCACTTCCTTCCATCATTCACGGGCTTGAAGAAGCATCGTTGATTCAGGGGATTAAATATGGTGTTATTATCAGTGCTGTAGCTATTGCGATTCGATTTTTGTGGATTTATCCGGCTGCGTTTGTTCCGAGATGGCTTTTCAAATCGGTAAGGAAAGAACAAAATCCAGGCTGGAAAGGTCCTCTTGTGATTGGCTGGGCAGGAATGCGAGGTGTGGTTTCTCTGGCAACGGCGCTTTCAATTCCTTTTCTGATGCCGGACAGTTCGCCTTTCCCGCATCGTAACTTGATTTTGTTCATTACCTTCATCGTGATTTTCATCACTTTGGTGGTTCAGGGATTGTCTTTGCCATTTATTGTCAAAAAACTCAACATTCCGCCTTTGGATGTCGTTTTACCACAGGAGCAGCAGGAAGCTCAGATTCAACTGAGGCTCAACAGACTGGCTTTGAGTCATATTAATAATAAATACAGTGATGTTTTGCAGAGAAGTAATCTCCTGAAGAATTATCAGATGCAGATTTCACTGGAAACCGAAAATACAGAAAATCAATTAGACCTGATGGAATGTAACAATTGTACCTCTCAGGAAATTGATAACTTCGAAGAAATTCTAAAAGAAATCTACGACAGACAAAGGGTGGAAATCTTCCAAATGAGAAAAGAAAAATACTATGAAGACGAGGAGATCAGAAAAGCAGAACTTCAACTGGATTTGAACGATCTGAAGATCAATCCGGATTTTCATTCATAAAATAAATACAAAAAACTCTTCCAATGACGGAAGAGTTTTTCAATTGTAAGCGTTGTTGATAAAAAATTATTTCAGCTTCATATAGTGCGCCACTTTTTCCTCAAGATCTTCCAGGTTAAAAGGTTTTGCAACATAATCATCGGCCTGTGCACTTTCTGCCAAGGCTGCAATATCATTATTTGCAGTCACATAGATGACCGGAATATTTTTGAATTCCTCATTGCTTTTCAGCAGTTTAGTCGCTTCCACGCCGCCGATATTCGGAATCCAATTATCCATCAAAATCACATCCGGACGGAATTTTGAAACTTTTTCTATGATGTCGTGCGAAGTTTCGGAGATCTCTACTTTGTATCCATTTTCTTCAAAAATAATAGTGATAACCTCCAGAATACTTGCATCGTCATCAAAAATTAAAATCTTATTCATTAGTATATATAGTTAGTTTATTTAAGTTGGTTAATATAATTTGCAAGATTATCTGGTTTGATAATCAGGTCATATTCTACATTCTGGATTGCCTGCCTTGGCATGTAATCCACATCTGCAGTTTCGGGATCCTGAATCCAGACTTTCCCATTATTCTTTTTGATATATTTAAGACCTTCTACACCATCGGAATTGGCACCTGATAAAAGAATGCCGATCACACTCTCTTCAAAAATCTGTGCTGCTGAACGGAAGGTGACATCTATTGAAGGACGAGAGTAATTCATTTTCTCTGAACTGTCCAGCGAAACGGTATTTTTATTCTCGAACAACAGATGATAATCCGAAGGAACAATGTAGATTTTATTATTTTCGATCTCGGTTTTATCCTCAATTTCGATAACTTCTATTGCAGAAAACTGCTGCATTAATTTTGGGAGAATGCTTTCTGCCTGCGCCTTGCGATGAAGCACCAAAACAATTGGAAACCTAAGATCTGCTTTCAGGTTTTTGACCGCCTCCAGAATGACCTGAAGACTTCCTGCGGAGCCGCCAATCACAATCAGTTCTGTATGTGGATCTTTGGTCTCCATAAATTAATTAAGATCTACTTTTTTCCAGATTTTCTGATCATCAATCTGATGATAAAATTTATTCAAATTCGAAAACCTTAGAGTTTCTTTTGACCCTAAAGCCAAATAGCCTAAATTCTCAAGACTTGCATCAAACAAATCAAAAACACGCTCCTGCAGTTCTTTGTCAAAATAAATCAAAACATTGCGGCAGATGACCAACTGAAAGCTGTTGAATGAACTGTCTGACACCAGATTATGTGTTGACAGAATCAGTTTTTCCTGCAGACTTTTGTCAAATTTTGCACTGTCATAATTAGCAGTGTAATAGTCTGAGAAATCCTTTTTTCCTCCGGAAAGCATATAATTTTCGGAGTAGGTTTTCATTTGGTGCATGGGGAAAACGCCGGCTCTTGCAGTTTCCAACACGGACGGATTGATGTCTGTTCCGTAAATCAGACATTTGTGATAAAGTCCGGCTTCCTTCAGTAAAATCGCGATTGAATACGCTTCTTCGCCTGTAGAACATCCAGCCACCCAAATCCTGATCAATGGGAAAGTTCCCAACTGCGGCAAAATCTTTTCCCGAAGCGATTTGAAAAACAGCGGATCACGAAACATTTCTGTCACATTTACCGTAATTTCTTCTATAAAATGCTTGAAATAATCCGGATCATTCAGCACCTGATAGCGCAGTTCCGCATAGCTGGTAAATCTGTCTATCATGCATATCCGATTGATCCTTCTTGTGAAAGATGCGCGGCTGTACAGAGAAAAATCATAACCGTAAGATTCGTAGATATCCTTTATCAGGTGTTCTATTTCGTTATCTTTTACGATATTTGGTTCCAGCATTAGCAGTGTTTTTCTATAGCATTTAACAACAGATCTACGTCTATTGGTTTCTTAATATAATCCTGAGCGCCCGCTTCCAGACATTTCTGCCGGTCTTCGTCCATCGCCTGCGCAGTGACGGCGATGATTGGCATTTTACTTATTTCAGGTGTATTTCTTATAATTTTGATGGCTTCATAACCATCAATTTCCGGCATCATCATATCCATTAAAACGATGCAAAAATCTTTATCTTCTTTTAAAATCCGGATTGCTTCGTCTGCCATCATACAACTTTCAAGTTGGTATTTTCTGGCTTTCAGGGTCAATCGCAGGGCAAAAATATTATTAGGATCATCATCCACAATTAAAATTTTCTTACTCATAAAAAATTTCGGCAGTTTTTAGTTTTCATATAGCCAGACACGTAGCAAGGATAATAATTGGTCTATATCCACAGGTTTTGTGATGTAATCTGACGCACCGGCCTGCAGACATTTATCCCGATCGCCAATCATAGATTTTGCCGTCACCGCGATAATTGGCAGCTTTTTATAATCCGGCATTTTCCTGATTTCCTGGATCGTCTCGTAACCATCCATTTCCGGCATCATCATATCCATTAGAACGACATCAATATCCGGATTGATTTTGATCTGATCCAAAGCCTGTTTTCCGTCCATTGCCAAAACGACTTCTACTTTGTATTTTTCCAAAGCTTTGGACAGTGAAAATATATTACGGACATCATCATCCGTAACCAATATTTTTTTGCCACTCAAAACTTCTGTCAACGATCCCAAGGTTTTGTTTCTTATGACGTCCACAGAATTGTTTTTTTCCTCTACCAAGTGTAAAAACAATCCAACCTCGTCCAATATTCTTTGGTAAGAATGCGCCGTTTTTACAACGATAGAATCTGCGTATTGTTTGATTTTTAGTTCTTCCGACTTAGACAAATTGCGTTCTGTAAAAATGATGATCGGTAAGTTCTCAAGACCTTCGTAGGTTTTTATAGATTCGATGATCTGGTAGCCATTTCCTCTCGCAGGACCAATATCCAGAATTACGCAATCTACTTTATCCGACGTCAGTGCTTTCACGCTGTCTTCCAAATTATCTTCAACAGAAAGTGAAATATTAAAGTTGCTGAGAAAATAAGACAATGCGTTGGCGTGTCTTGCGTTTTCCTCCACAATCAGTACTTTTTGGGGCGATCTTTTCAGCGCTTCTTCAATTTTTTTGAAGATCTCTGTCATCTGCTCCATTGCCACAGGTTTGTTGATGAAATCGATAGCGCCCTTCATCAAACTCTGTTGTCTTACGTGCAGAGATGACATCATATGAACAGGAATTGGTTTGGTGTGAGGATTTGCTTTCAACTCATCCATCACTTGCCAGCCGTCTTTTACAGGAAGCTGGATATCAAGCAAAATAGCAGCAGGACGATATTGCAATGCTGCAGAAATTGCATGATCACCTCTTACTGCAACAATCCCTTTGTAATCTTGCAAACGCGCATATTTCAGTAATGCTTTTGCAAAATTGGTGTCATCTTCTACAATCAGAATGACTTTGTCATTTTTTTCAATATTATCCCGGTCATCCGCCACATCTTCCGGAATCTGAAGATCGTTGATTGGCGTAGAAATTCCATATTCGTTGAAATCGATGATGTTTTTTACTTCTTCAACATCTTCCTGACTGATAATGATATCTACTACTCGATCTTCTTGAAGCTTGTTGATTTTTGATTCTTCATTTTTTGGAATGATGAGACTGAACTCACTTCCTTCATTTACTTTACTTTCAAGAATCAGTTCGCCACCCAATAGTTTTGCAATCTCTCTACTGATGGACAATCCCAAACCTGTTCCACCAAATTTACGCTGAGTAGAACCATCCGCCTGCTGGAATGCTTCGAAAATGACCATCTGCTTTTCTTCCGGAATCCCAATTCCTGTATCTTTGACAGAGAAAATAATGAGATCTTCGTTCTTAGAATCCTGTTTGATGTTCAGTTCTACGCTCCCCTGTTTGGTAAATTTCATCGCATTCGACAAAAGATTTCTTAAAACCTGATCCAGGCGCAAACGGTCTGTTTCAATAGTTTTGGCCAGATCATTTTCTATATTAATATTAAATTCGATGCCTTTATTTTTGGCTATAGGTCCCATTAAATTTTTAAGATCTTTTACCACATTGTCCACAGCAACCTCTTCATAGTCAAGAGACATTTTGCCGGACTCGATTTTTGCAAGATCAAGAATTTCGTCAATCAATGTCAATAAACTTGTACCGGAACTTTGAATTACTTTTGCAGATTCTATCTGGTCTTCATTCAGATTATCATCAGAATTTTCTGCCATTAATCTAGACAACAGCAGAATTGAGTTCAATGGTGTTCTCAATTCGTGAGACATATTTGCCAAAAACTCCGATTTGTACTTTGTACTAAGTTCTAATTCTTCTGCTTTTTTCTGAATTTCAGAATTTCGCTGGGCAATCAGATGGTTTTTTTCTTCAAGTAATTTGGAGCGTTCTTCCAGCTCTGTATTGGTCTGCATCAGCTCTTCCTGCTGCACTTTGAGTTCTTCTTCGGAAGCCTGAAGTTTCTGCGCCTGTGCTTCCAATTCTGTATTCAGGTTTTCCAATTCGGAATGCTGAACCTGTAATTCTTCTGATTGTGCCTGGGTTTCTTCCAGTAATCGCTGCTCCTTTTCACGGCCTTTTGCAGCATTGAGTGCGATAGCAATATTTCGGCTGCTTTCGACAAAATATTCTATTTGATCTTGATTAAAGTTATTATTGGATCCTAATTCGAGAACTCCGATGCTTTCGTTATGAAGAAGAATTGGAATTAGAACAATTCCATTGATTTTGACTTTACCACTTGCAAATGAAACTGCAAAATCATTTTCGTTAAGATCATTATAGACTTTCGGTATTTTCTGAACAAAAGCCTGTCCAACCATCCCCTCTCCAACGTCGAATAACTGCTTCATAGTATTTTCCAATCCGAAAGCGGTTGTAAGCCTCAAAACGCCGTCTTCATACAAATAAACAGCACCATTAATACAATCTGTATATTCAATCAATTGGTTAAGAGAATCAATTGTCACGTGAGATACAGATTTGTTCCCGACCAGAGATTCATTAATCAAAGCCAAACCTTTCTGATGCCAGTCGCTTTTGTTGAGTTTATCGAAAGATTCCTTAAGAGAATCCGTCATATGATTGAGTGAATCTACCAGTTCGCCTAAGTCGCCGTCATAATCATCCACTAATTTCTGGGAATAATCGCCATTCGAAACTCGGCTCGCAACCTGCTGAATGACACTTACACGTTTTGAAATTTCCTGATCTTTGGCTTTTAGTTCTTTCTCAAGCCGGTCTCTTCTCAGCAGATCATTTCTGAGTTTAACATAGAAAAATATAGTCACGCCCACGGCCGCCAGTGCAGAAAATATGATAAACAAAACGGTTGTATTGGATGAGCTATCCAGATCCTTATTCTTTTGTGCCAACCGAGTTTCTTCAGACTGTACAAAGTTGTGAACCAAAGTTCGGCATTTGTCCATATAGACTTTGCTGAGCATCATTTGATCCTGAGTCATTGCAATACCATTGCGCTTGTTTTGAACAAATTGTTTCAGGTTGCTCATATTGCCGTCAACATTCTGCTCCAGGCTTTTCAGGCGTTCAAGTTGTTGTTTATTATCAATATCAAAAGATTTCGCAAGTTCTATTGCTTTTGAATATTCTTTAATACTTCGATTGTACGGCTCGAGAAAGCTTTCTTTCCCCGTCAGTTGAAATCCTCTATTACCCGTTTCCGCATCCAATAGTGCTATCAAAACATCTTTCACAGCGGTCATAGTCTTTCTGCTTTTCGAAACATTTTCGCGGTGTGCCATTTGTTTCTGAATGCTCCAATAAGATGCTATGGAACTCGCAATTAGTATAAATAAAGAAAATCCAATCCCGAACTGTAGATTTCTGATAACTTTTTTCGGCATAAAACTAATTTAAAGGTAATGTAAAATAAAATGTAGAACCTTCCTCTACCACACTCGATAATCCTATAGTTCCGTCGTGCTGTTTGATTATTTCTGAACAAATATACAAACCGATTCCCATTCCCTGAAATTGCAAAGACGACTCCTCTACGCGATAGAATTTTTTAAAAACAGCGTCCTGCTTGAAATCCGGAATGCCAATACCAAAATCTGTAACGCTGACTCTTACCTCGGTTTCATCTACGAAAGTGGTGACGATAACCTGATTGTTTTCGGGTGAATATTTGATTGCATTGGTAAGGAAATTAATCAAAACCTGCTCTATTCTGATTTCATCAAACGGGATCAGAATATCGGGAATGAAACCGTGACGTGTGATTTTCACCTTATCATCGTGTGTCTGAATAATCGTGTCAATCGCATTATTGATGACATTATCCAGATTGTTTCTTTTTTTATTGATTTTCAGCTTTCCATTTTCGATTTTGGAAACATCCAGTAGATCTGTGATCAGGCTATTCAGCTTTTCAACTTGTGACAGGGCCTTTGTTACATAGGTAGCTTCTGATTTTTCTTCATTTATTTTCAGCTTGCGCTCCAGGAGTTGCATATAAGCCTTGATACTCGTCAATGGTGTTTTCAGTTCGTGGCTTGCAATACTTAAAAACTCATCTTTTTCTTTCTCAATTTTTTTCTGATCTTCGATGTCTGTGAAAGTGCCAACCCAGTTTTTAATTGATCTTCCGCTATAAACCGGGGACATTCTCAACAAATGATATCTCAATTCTCCCGTTTCCACATTTCTTATTCTGGATTCCAACTGAAGTGCACATCCTTTTCTTTTGCAACGCTCAAATTCCAACAAGATACTGTGATCATCGGGATGGGTTTGAGGAAAGACATTTTCAGAATTTGAATATTGAAACCATTTACTGTTTACAAAAGTCACTCTTCCATTGCCATCAAGCGTAAAAGCAATTTGAGGCAGAGCTTCCAGCATCAGATGAAAATGGTCTATTTCCGACTTCATTGTCACCTGTGCTTCACGCCTTCCTTTCACCTCCAACTCCAGGCTTTGCTGGCTTTTTTTCATCGCAAGATTGTTCTCCTGCAGATTGTAGAAAGTTTTGACTTTAAGAAGAAGAATCTCCGGATCTATAGGTTTCGTCACATAATCAATACCGCCAGATTCGTATCCACGGGTGATAAATTGCTTTTCTGTATTGACAGCCGATAAAAATATGATTGGAATATCTTTGGTTTTACTGTATCCTGCAAAAGATTCCGCCACTTCGAAGCCATCCATTCCAGGCATCTGAACATCCAAAATAATTAGCGCGTAATTATTTTTGAGTGCTTTTTTCAAAGCCTGCTCCCCGGATTCGGCTGTATCAACCTGAAAATCTTTGGATTCCAGTAATTTTTTTAATGAATAAATATTGTTCTGATTATCATCGACAATTAAAATCATAATATATAAAATGGTCTAGTACCTGGTTTATGTTCCTTCGTTTCAAAAATACTCACATATTTTCAAAAAGCACGCCATTATCTAAAGTATATTCAAGAAATTAATCATTAATCAAAATTTTGATAATTAATAAATCATTATTTTTAGTTTATTCAAAATTACTAATGATTTTTTGATATCTAAAAGACAATTCTGTAATAACCACTGTAATTTGTCACAAAAAAAAAGAGTTTCACGATTGTGAAACTCTTTGCGATCCGGACGGGACTCGAACCCGCGACCTCCGCCGTGACAGGGCGGCATTCTAACCAGCTGAACTACCGGATCAATTTTTTGAAAAGTAATTGATAAAACTTTATGCGATCCGGACGGGACTCGAACCCGCGACCTCCGCCGTGACAGGGCGGCATTCTAACCAGCTGAACTACCGGATCTCTTGCCCAACAAACTAAGAAAACAATCGTCGTTTATTGTGGTTGCAAAAATACAACAATAATCCACAACTGCAAATTTTATATAAAAAAAAACGCCTCTCCAGAGGAAAAGCGTTCATTTTCAATTATATTAATTTCTTACAAGTAAGCATTCAGCTTCTCAGCGATCACCTCTTTTGGTGCCACACCAACGATTTTATCTACAACTTCACCGTTTTTGAAGATCAAAACTGTAGGAATATTTCTGATCCCGTAATCTACAGAGATCTGCTGATTGTTATCAACGTCTACTTTTCCTACCAAAGCTCTACCTTCAAAGTCGTTTGCAACTTCTTCGATGATCGGGCCAAGCATTCTACAAGGGCCACACCAAGCTGCCCAAAAGTCAACTAAAACTGGTTTATCTGAATTTAATACTGTCTCCTGAAAGGATTGATCTGTAATTTCTACTGCCATGATTTCTTTTTCTTTGTTAATTTGTAATACAAAATTACAAAATTTATATTCTATTTTTTCTGTTGATTATCTATGTAAACTATCGGCTTTTTCTATAACGAACTGGCTGCCTATTTCCTCCAAAGCTGCAACCAAAGCATCAATATCCGATTTTTTGGTGTAATGACTGAATGAAATTCTTAAAGGTGTTTTGTTATCCAAATCATCTTCTGACAACACGGACATCAAAACCATTGAAGGCTTTGAAGCACCTGAACTGCACGCACTTCCTTGTGAAATGGCAATCCCTTTCATATCCAACTGCAATCCGATCAAAGGATTTTTGTATGGAAGCAAAACGTTTAAAACCGTGTAAAGACTTTCGTCGTCCGCACTTCGTCCATTGAATTTGATTCCGGATATTTTCTCTGTTAATTGTTGGATTGCGTAATGTTTGATGTCGAGAATATGGTTTTTATACTCCTCCATTTTTTCCTGAGAGATTTCCCAGGCTTTTCCCAAACCTGCAATTCCAGTCACGTTTTCTGTACCAGCTCTCAAGCTTCTTTCCTGCGGACCGCCTGTGATGATTCCTTTCAATCCTGAAGATTTTCTTACGAATGCAAACCCAGCGCCTTTTGGACCGTGGAATTTGTGCGCACTACAAGAGGCGAAATCAACTGGGATTTTAGAAAAATCCAAATCGAGATGCGCCATTGTCTGAACGGTGTCCGAATGGAAAAGTGTATTATTTTCTTTGCAAAGATGCGCCACTTTTTCGATATCGAGAAGATTCCCGATCTCGTTGTTGGCATGCATCAATGTGACTAAAGTTTTCTTATCTGATGATGTTAGCGCGTCTTCTAATTTGTTCAAATCAAAATCGCCGTTGGAATCTGGTCTTAGATAAACCAATTCCACGCCTTTCAATTTTTTCATTTCGAGGCAGGTTTCGGCAACACATTTGTGTTCCAAAGCGGAAGTGATGATTCTTTCCACGCCGAGATAATTGACCGCGGATTTGATGATCATATTGTTGGATTCCGTTCCACAAGAGGTGAAAACAATTTCTCCAGGTGTTACTTTCAAAGAATCTGCAATCTTTCGCCTTACTTCCTCCAAAACGGTTTTGGCCTCCTGTCCCAGACTGTGCGTGGACGACGGATTGCCATAATTGAATTTCATTACATTTACCATACAGTCTATTACCTCATCGTCGAGAGGCGTAGTTGCAGCATTATCCAGATAAATTCTTTCCATTTTAAATTTAGATTTTGAAGCCGAAAAAGTTCGAAAAATTAAGGTACTAAATTAGTGAAAAAATCGGTAATGCGATTCATTGGCAAACTTAAACATTGGTTTGTCCCCGGAAGTGTCTCCGAAAGCTATGATTTTATCGAATTTCTTGTCGCCAAGTTCTGCTTCTATTCTGCAGACTTTCTCGTCTTTATTACAATTTTTACCGATGAACTTTCCTGTAAAAATATCATCTTTGAACTCCGCTTTTGTAGCCAGCAAAGTCATATCGAATTTTTCCGCAAATGGTTTAACCCAAATATCCAAAGACGCTGAAACGATGTACGCTTCCGTATTTTCTCTGTTGATATTATTAATGAAATCCAAAGCATTTTCTCTGAACAAACTTGGATAATTCTCCTCGAAGAACAGTTTTGCTTTTTTCTCGATTTGATATTTGGATTCACCTTTTAAAATCGATGAAATAAAACTCTTTTTCACCGCTTCTGCGCTGGCCAATTTTAATTTTAAAAGTACAAAAAGCGGCACGTGTTTCAGAAATTGAAACGAATATTTGGCAGGATTATAAAACTTCAAAAACAAAAACATCGTGTCTTTGTAAGTAAGCGTTCCGTCGAAATCAAATAGATATAGTTTTTTCATAATAAAGTTGGAAGATGGAAGATAGAAGATGGATGTAAACTTCAATCATCCTACTTCTAACTTCCATCCTTTTAAAGTTTTAACTTCTTAAAAATAAACTCAGGAATATTTCTGATAATCAGCATAACAATCGCCCATATTGGTAAAACGTAGGCGACATTCTTTTTATTTTTGAAAGCCTTGTAAATTCCTTCGGCTGCTTTTTTGGGAGAAGCTGTAAGAGCTGGGTTCAGTGGTAAACCTTCTGTCATTTTGGTATCCATAAAACCAGGTTTTACCGTCAAAACGTGAACTTTTTTATCAAACAAATAATTTCTTAATCCACTTAGATAAGCCGTCAAAGCTGCTTTTGCAGAACCATAAATGAAATTGCTTTGTCTTCCTCTTTCGCCTGCAACAGATGACAAAACAATCATTGTTCCGGTTCTTTTGGATTCCATTTTTTTGGCGAAGAAGTTGAGAACGGGAACTAATTTCGCATAATTGACATCAATGATTCTTTCCGTATTTTCATCATCGTAAAGTCCTTCTTCCGTTCCCAGACCAAGATAGCCAGTCGCGCAAAATAGAACATCAGAACTGATATTTTCCAGAGTTTTATAATCGATGTCATTCATTAGATCCAAAGGAATAATCTCGGAATGTTGAAAAAACTTCACCTGAATATGTCCGGCGAATTTCTCCGTCGTTTCCGGATTGGAACTTAGGAGATAAACGGTCTGAAATTTTTCGCCTTTCGCCAAACATTCTTCTACAAATGCCTGTGCAACTTCGGAATTACTGCCTAATACTATCATTGTGGTTATATATTTTGCTGACTTTAACGCAAAGTTCGCAAGGATTTTTTTGAATTACTAATGTTTTAAGATTCGCAAAGACGCTTTGCTCATCAAAGGTTAAATGCTATTATCATATTTTATAGTCCGTTTACAATTCTCCTTACACCATCTTTGAAATAAGGAAGATTAAAATTCAAAACCATTCCAAGTTTATATTTTCCTAATCTCAAATAATTTAACAGTTGAGCTTCAAAAATTGATTGTCCTGATTCTAATGCTGATTTTAATTCAACAACCACCTTTTCTTCAATTAGCAAATCCACACGAAAAGCGTCTGGAATCATCAGCTCTTCATATTGTATTGATAAACCTTTTTGCCTTTCAACTTTTAGTCCTGACTTCTTCAACTCATAATAGAGACATTCCTCATACACCCTTTCATAAAGTCCAGTCCCAATTTTTCTGTGAATCTTGAGACCAGCATCAAAAATAATTTTAGAAATTTCATTTTCAGTCATGATCTTGTGTTTTTTTCTTTGATGAGCGAAGCGTCCTTGCGTATCGACTATTTTCAATAATTGAAATATTCTTTGCGCACTTTGCATTTAATTTCCGCTGATAATTCGCTTATGCTGAAGCGATACAAACTTCGATGAATCAACGTTTTGAAGATAATTCGTGAGTGATGAACGGCTCATACTGTCTTTGGTCAAATAAATCCTTCCACCGAAATTCTCGACAATTGTATCGAGTTGGTCAACGAGTTTTTTCAAACCTTTGTTCACTTTAAAGTCCAAAGCCAAAGTGTAACCTTCGACTGGAAAAGAATTGTAAGCTTGTGGATTATTTTTCCCGAACAACTTTAGAACTGCCAAGAAAGAACCGTTTCCACTTTTTGCAATCGTCTCAAGGATTTGTCGCATTCCTTCTTTTCCATTTTCTTTCGGGATGACCATTTGGTATTGGATAAATCCACTTTTTCCGTAGATCTTGTTCCAATCATTGATGACATCCAATGGGTAGAAAAACGTTTCGTAATCAATGAAATTATTGAGTTGCTTCTTCGTCTGTTTATTATAGTAAAGGAAATTGAAAATCTTTATGCTCAAAGAATTAAGAACAAATCCAGGAAAATAGAATGGAATCGTCGGCTTTGGTTTCTCTTTCAGCTTTAAAGTTTTCTTTTGAAGGTTGGTTGGCAATTCGGCTTTCAAAGCGTGTTCGCCTCTCATTAAGATAGAGCGACCAAGATTTTTTCCTTTTTGGAAACAGTCAATCCAAGCAACGTTGTAGGTCCAATCTTCACTTTCGTCGAACAATCGGAAAACCTCATCCAGATTTTCAGCTTTGATGCTTTCCTGCTTGATGTAAACGGATTCTATATTTTTCAGTTTAAATTTGGCTGAGAGAATAATTCCTGTCAATCCCATTCCGCCGATTGTCGCCCAGAATTTGTCTGAGTTTTGTTCACGTGAACAAGTGATGACTTCGGCATTTTCGTTCACCAATTTAAATTCAATCACATATTCCGAAAAGCAACCTTCTGCGTGGTGGTTTTTCCCGTGAACATCGGATGCGATGGCGCCACCAACGGAAATATATTTGGTTCCAGGCGTCACGTAAAGAAAATAACCTTGCGGAACAGAAACCTCCAAAACATCGGATAAAAGAACACCAGATTCGCATTCGATCACGCCGTTTAATCTATCAAAAGAAATAAACTTATTAAGCCTTTTGGTTGAGAAAATATGTTCACCAAGAGAAGCATCGCCGTAGCAACGTCCGTTTCCTCTTGCGATGACTTCGTTATGATCTTTTACAAATTTTTTAATCTTCGAAACAGAATCGTCTGACCGCATTTCTTTTTCGACCACCGGGAAATTTCCCCAGTTGGTCACTTTCTGTATAAAATTTGGTTTCATCTGTAAATGTGTATTTTTTTATGAGTCAATTTGACTCGCATCATTATCTTCATCATTGTATTCAATCTTTCTTGCGATTTATTTTTTGAAATAGATTTGCAGCAAGAAAACAATGACCCAAAGCACAATTGTAATCTGAATGTACCGGTCTTTATAAACTATTTTGGTTGGTGATTCGGTTTTGTTGTAAACCAACGTTTGCTGCAAATATCTCAGAAATGCAAACACAACAAATATCACGGTGTAAAAAACCCTTGGATGAAATCGCGCCTGAACTTCCGGCGACAAGGTAAACATCAAATAACAGATAATCGCCAAAGTACAGCTGATAGACAAGGCAATGTCTGCAAACTGAACGTTATAACCGTCCAGTGCTTTTCTGGTTTTACCGGAAATCTGAGCATTGATCAATTCACCTCTTCTTTTTCCGATTGCTAAAACTAAGGCTAAAACGAAAGTTAATAGAATTGCCCAATTGGTCACAATAATCCCGGTGACATATCCACCTGCTAAAACCCTGAGAACAAATCCAATAGCAATAATACAAATATCAACAATTGCGACATGTTTTAGTTTAAATGTATATAAAAGATTCATCACAAAATAGAATCCTATAATTACCCCGAACTTCCAAAAATTAGTATGAAAAATATAATTACCAACTAAAATAGAAGCTATTGCCAACAATACCAAAAAGACAAATAAAATCTCCGCACTTCTCTTTGAAACCGCACCACTTGCTAATGGACGGCTTTTCTTTTCCGGATGTTTTTTATCGGATTCGATATCAAAATAATCATTGATGATATAAATAGAACTTGCCGTCAAAGAGAAAACCAGAAATGCGAAAATACTCTCATAAAACAAATAAGAATTGGTAATTTTACCTGAAAAAAATAACGGAGCAAAAACAAACAGATTCTTGACCCATTGTTCCACTCTGATTAATTTTAAATAGTTTTTCATCAATAGTTTTAATAATCTTACAAAAGTAGCATTAAAATAAAAAAACCGCAAATTGCGGTTTGTTATTTCTTTGAAAATGAATAATTATTAATTTGACCCGGCAGATTGAGCGGCGTCATTGATCATTTTCTCATTTGCTGTAATGGCAAACTCTACACGTCTGTTTTGTGCTCTTCCTGCATCTGTATCATTAGAAGCAACCGGACTATATTTTCCTAAACCTTCTGTAAACAATCTGGAAGAAGCAATACCTTGCGCTGTAAAATAATTTTTAACAGCAGCAGCTCTCTGAGCAGAGATTCTCAAGTTTACTTCATCACTACCGATACTGTCTGTATGACCGTAGATATTAATGTTCGTATCAGGATTATTTCTAAGAACAGTAACCAATTTATCAAGATTTGTCTTTGCAAGAGTCGTTAAAGTAGATGAGTTGAAATCGAAATTAACAGTATTCTCGTGAAGAGTCACTTTGATTCCCTCTCCTACTCTTTCAACTTCTGCTCCTGGCAATACGTCTTTGATCTCTTTGGCTTGTTTGTCCATTTTGTTACCAATAACACCACCGGCAACACCTCCAACTACGCCACCTAAAACTGCACCAAGAGGAGCATTTCCACCTTTTCCAAGATTGTTTCCTAAGATTCCACCAAGAACCGCACCTGCAGCTGTACCAATCGCGGCACCTTTCTGTGTATTGTTTGCGTTTTGCACCGCTTCACAGCTTGTAATCAGTAATGATCCTGAGATCATAAAAGCTGCAATATTTAATTTTGTAAATTTCATTTTAATTTATTTTAGGGTTATTTAGTTCTGATAAAATTATATCTGATGTCCATCGTTTTTCCATCTGCATTCACAGACTGAACCAAAGTAAAAGTAGTTGATGTAGCATTTTCCAACATCAGTTTGTAGCCGGATCCTACTCTCTTCGCTTTTTCGCCTTCACCTACTTTTTTGATGGAAACAACGCCCATTTTATCTACACTAAATGTAATATTCTGTGTTCTTTCAGGACAAGCAGAACTTCCGTGAATTGTGTATGTTCCTGTATAATTATTTGGAATGAAAGTCCAAGAACTTCCTACAAAACAGCTGATGCCAACACCTTCGTCAAAAGGCTTCACACTGAACTCCTTGTTATAATCTACGTTTGAAATATCCCACTGACCTTTTAGTTTCATCACATCAGAACGCATTGTCTGTGCCTCTCCCGCACTTACGCCGGTTTTACTTGCACAAGAGGTAACAAGCAAACTTGCTGATACCATTCCGAAAAAAAATAATTGTTTCATAGTTTTAAAATTAATACTAAGGTATCATAAAAAACTATGCCAAAAGATAAAAAACAAAAAATCTGAGAATTTCTCAGATTTTTTGTTTTAGCCTAAAAGTGTACTAATTAAAGTTTAGACTTATCAATTGCTTTATGCGTTTTTTCTTTTTTAACAGATTTTTTTACGGCCTTTGATGATGAATTGGCTCTGTAAAAATTGTTGTAAGCATATTCTGCAGCTTTCGCTACATCAATCACACCTGCTGATCTCGACAAATTCTCAAAACCGTTTACGGCATTGGCATTTGATGTTTTAACCAAAGATTCTATGATCTGCTCAGGTTTCAAATTTGGCATGTAAGCTAACAAAACCGCAGCAGAACCAGCCACTACAGGTGATGCCATAGAAGTTCCCTGCAAATATTCGTATTTGCCATCCGGAACTGTGGAATAAATCTGTGAGCCCGGTGCGAAAACATCTACCATTTTCTTATCATAATTGGAGAAACTTGATTTCAAAGCAGCAGCATCATTAGTGTTTGATCCAACTACAATCATATTATTGATAAAAGGTTTCTCGTCCGACTGAGATTTGAAATTGGTTGGGAAATACTGGTGTTCTGCAATGTCTTCGTTTTCATTTCCTGCTGCTTTTACAAGAAGGACACCTTTGCTTTCTGCATATTTGAACGCATCCCAAACTACATTTTTACCAGGAGAAACCGGTTTTCCGAAACTCATATTTAGGATTTTCGCACCGTTATCAACTGCATAACGAACAGCATTTGCAACGTCTTTATCTCTCTCATCGCCATCCGGAACTGCTCTTACAGTCATAATCTTTGCCACTCTGGACGCAACGCCATACTGATTTTCTGCTCCGTTAGCCAGACCTGCAATGATTCCCGCAACGTGCGTTCCGTGTTTTGCATCTGGACCTTCGTAATGGTTGTTTCCGTAACTTTTCTCAGAGTAATCATCGTAATTGTCTCCAACGATTTCCTTTCTTGGATCAAAATCCAGGTTGAAACCTTTCTCAGCTTGTGGCGTGAAATAGTCCAATGCTTCTTTCATCTGATCTTTCAGATATTTTTCAACTTCAGGAGCCGGCTTTCCGGCAATCTGAGGATCATTTACCATCTGAGACAACACCTGCATTGCCATCGCTTCCTTCTGATCTGCCGGTTTGATTCCTGCTAAAGTTTCTTTAGTTAAATTTTTACCGTTCAGCAATTTTACCATATCTGGAATGGCATTGTTGATCATTGTATAAAGCTGAAGACTTTGTTTTGCCTCTTCACCTTTCTGAGAGAAAATCTCCTTTGCCTTCATATACATTGCAAAATCCTCCGGCATTTTGGTTTGATTCTCTTTGTTTTTTGTAGAATCGTCGCCTTCGAAAAATGGTTTGTATTTTTTTACAACTCTGGTAACTTCCATATTATCAACATCGATGTCGCCATTTTTTCCACCCAGGAAATTCCAGCCGTAAACATCATCGATATAACCATTTCCGTCATCATCTTTTCCGTTGTTTGGAACCTCGTTGGGATTTTTCCACATATTTTTTACCAATCCCGGATGATCTACTTCTACACCGCTATCCAAAACGCCTACTACGACAGTTTTTGGTTTAAGTCCTTTAGATTCCAAGAATTTGTAGGCATTTTCTGTATTCACACCATAGACTTTGGTAGTCGCATAATCTTTGTGATACCAGGTTTTCAGGTCTTTATCATTTTCTGGAGTAGCTGTCTGTGCAGCAATTGTTGCAACTCCGGCATAAAAAGCTGCCGCTATTAATAAATGTTTCATATTGGATAAGTATTTGTTTCAAATAAAATAGAATTACTGATCATAATATAGTTATTCTAAAATTAATTGATCTTAATATTTTTTATATAAGTCAGACTTTCAGGTCCAATGTTACAGATTAAGTCCAAAATTGACAGATCTTTCAGGAAACCATACTTCTCTGAAAAGCTTTGGTAATATTCCGCAAACTCGGTTTCTGATTCGGATTTGGCTGAGAATTTTTCTCTGAAATTTTTAGATTCAGGTGTTTTTAAATATTCATTTGTCAAAGTAAATTCTTTTTCGGTTTTAAGGATATTAAGCAAAACTTTCAAAGCATTTAGATTGAATTCTATCAATGAATTTGTTTTTCCTTCGAAAATAGTTTTCAGCTTGTCTTCATAATATTCGAAGTATGGCGTGCTTTGGTAAGCTGTTTTGATGGATTTCCAGTGGAGTTTCTTCCAGTCTTCCGCGAAAGAAATTTCGATATCTTTCATTTCACGTTTCCCCGTGTGTTTAATTGGAATGATAAGCGGTAATTTTCCATTGGCACCATAAATGACTGCCCGATTTCTGTAAGTCTGTTTTGGGAAATTTTCAAATTGTTCCAAGGTAATTTCATTTTCCGGATTCAAAAAAACTGAGAACCACGAAATGGGTGGCAAATAAAATATGGGTAAAAGAATCTTATTGTTCATATTTGTTAAAACTAAAAACTTTGTCAAAGATTTGAAACTTTGACAAAGTGTGATTTTATTAAACCTGATTAATGTTAAAAAACTTCAAGCAAGTGTAGAAATTTTATTTGGATTACAAATCCCTTAGCCCCGATAGAAACGGCATCTCCCGAACCTTCGGGAATTAAGTGGATAGCGGGATTTAGCTCCTAATTACTAATCTTCTTCTTTTTTCTTTTTGAACATGTTGGCGAAGAAATCCCATCCGAAGAACAGCACCAAAATCAGGACTGCCACCCACCAATACGAAGTTTTGTTGGCTTCTCCTGTGTTTGTCGCTTTGAACATTCTGTCCCAACGGACTCTTTTGCCCGGCGCCTGATATGTAGAACTTGCGTCTGAGAACAGGCCTTCTACACTCAACCAAGTAAACATTGGGCGTCCGACGATATTTTCTTCCGGTACAACCCCAAAGTATCGTGCATCCAATGACGCATCGCGGTTGTCCCCGATCATCATATAATAATTCTGCTTGATGGTATATTGGTTGGTTTCCTGTCCGTTTATATAGATTTTTCCGCCTTTGTTCTCCAGTTTATTGTGTTCATATTCTGAAATAATCCAACGGTATTGCGGAAGCGATTCCTGATCCAATTTTACAACATCACCTTTTTTAGGAATTCTGAGAGGTCCATACCAATCCTGATTCCATGGTTTGTTGATCGGATAGATTGAATTAACGGTATCAATATTTTTCGTATAAGCTGTTTTATCTGCATTCAGTTTGAATCTTACTGCGCCAGCTCCTTTCTCTTCAATTTCTTCCTTAATTTCTGTCACACCCGGAAGTTCTTTGATCTCTTTTGCAGTCTGATCCGTTAAACCCTGGAAGCCATATTGAAAACCGGAATTTGTTTGTTCTTCCACAACTGGTAAAAAGCCGTAAGCTTTGTAAAGTTGCTGAATATCTAATTGTGAATTTGATTTCACTATAAATCTATGCTGCTGCTGCTCATCACCAAGGATTTTTTCCGGTGCATTGTTGACAAATAATCTTCCGGCACGAAACTCAATCACATCACCCGGAATTCCGACGCATCTTTTCACATAAGGATCTTTTCTGTCGGTTGCAACGTGAACAGAATCCTGTGGATAATTGAAAACCACGATATCATATCTTTCAATTTCATCGTAACCAGGAATTCTTAAATAGGGTAATTTAACCGCATCAACATAGGATTTCGGATCGTCTTTTGGATTTCCTTTTTGTCCTGTATCGAAAATTGTTCCCTGTAAAAATGGCAAAGCAACGGGTCTCATTGGCATTCTGTAACCGTAAGCCCATTTATTTACAAAAAGAAAATCTCCAACTAATAAAGTCCTTTCCATAGATCCAGTAGGGATTCCAAAAGGCTGCGTAATAAATGCGTGAATAATAGTTGCGAAAACAACGGCGAAAGTAACAGATCCCAGGAATGTTTCTTTCTTTTTACCTTCTTCTTCCTCTTCTTCGGTTTCAATTTGAGGATCTTTACTGTAATTAACTGTTGCCAAAAAAATGAATGGCAGAATGACCGTCAACAATCCGTTTACAAATCCTCTTTTCCCAAATTTTTTCATCAGGAAAATGTGGAATGCAGACATCATTATCGGCCCCACGATTGGCAAATAGGATAAGATCGCCCACCATTTCGGATGTTCCGTTTCTTTAAGAATGATGAAATAATTGTAGAAAGGGACAAAAGAAAGCAATGGATTGTAACCAATTTTCTTGAATAACTTCCACGTTGAAAGTCCCATCAAAATACTGATGATGAGGACATAAATGGTATAAGTAATGATGTAATTCATATATTGGCTTTTGGCAATTGGCTGTTAGCTTTTCGCTTATTTTTTATAATTAGTTTTTGATGTGTGGTTTTTGTTACAGGAAAAAATTATTCTTAATATCTACCTTAATCTGTAGAAGTAGTTTCCCTCGTAATGATTTATCACATTTTCATCTGAGTCAAATTCAAAATTTACGTTTGGAAATTTATTAAATGGATAATTGTTAGCCTCTAAAAATCTTTTGTATTGACTTTCAATTTGAGATTTTCTGTTTTCAATTTTCTTAAGTTCAGAATTGGTTTTAACAAAAATATAAACTCCAATTCCATTATCCCATTCTTCCCAAGTTATTACGTGATGGATTTTGAATATAATAATATCAAAAGTTGAACACCATTTAATAAACGCACTATCTGTAATAGTAATTGATTTATTATACTCTTTTTCCATCTTATATTTATAATCCTAAAACATCTTTCATTGCAAAAACGCCTTTTTTATCAACGATCCATTCTGCGGCAATTACTGCGCCTAAAGCAAATCCGTTTCTGTTGTAAGCTGTGTGTTTTATTTCGATTTCATCCACTTCCGATCTGTAGTAAACGCTGTGAGTTCCCGGAACTTCATCTTCGCGGATCGCAAAAATTCCCAATTCTTTTTCTTTGGTTTCGTCCAGTTTCCAGGCTTCGAAGTTTGAATTATTGATGATTCCTTCTGCCAAAGAAATGGCGGTTCCACTCGGTGCATCCAGCTTGTGGATGTGATGAATTTCCTCTAACTGACAATTATATTCAGAAAATTTATTCATCATTTTAGCCAAATTTTCATTGAGCGCGAAAAATAAATTTACGCCCAGACTAAAATTGGATCCGTATAAAAAAGCAGTGTTATTTTCCAGAGCAATTCTTTCGATTTCCGGTTTTGTATCCAGCCAGCCTGTAGTTCCGCAGATGACAGGAATTTTATTTTCCAGACAGGTTTTGATGTTCTCAAAAGCAACTTCTGGATTGGAAAATTCTATGACAACTTCGGGATTGTTCAGGTTTTCGGGAGTTGGTGATTCTCGTAATCTTGCTACGATTTCGTGACCACGGCTCTGAGAAATCTCGTCAATGATTTTCCCCATTTTTCCGTAACCTACCAATGCTATTTTCATACTTCTATATTATTAAAAGGGAATTTTATTTAAAATCTAAAATTAAGGCTCAATCCTGCTTTTGCATAAGAATTTGTGAATTGATCATTTATTATCGTTGGCGTAATTGCCAAATCCGGATCGTGCCGGCCTTCGTACAAATGAGCATCTACAACGGCATCCACTATATTTAAAATGTAGATCAAAGCAGCAATGCCAATGGCGTAATCGCGCTGTCTTTTGTATTGATCCTGAGCGTTTCCAAAAACTTCTTTGGTAAATCTTGGATTGTTATCTACAAACTCATTTGGCGTTCCGTTCAATTTTGCAACATAGTAGCCTCTGTAGATCTTATATTGCTTATCGTTCCAAAGCGCAATTCCGACACCAGTTCCAACAGCACCCCAAACCAACGGGATTTTCCAGTATTTTTTGTTATAAAGCTGACCAAGTCCGGGTAAAACGGCAGAATACAAACCTGCCTTTGCCGGACTTAGTTTTGTTATTTTTAAAGGTGCATTTTTTTGATCGATTTCTCCGAGAATCTGAGCTTCAGATTTTTTCGCAGCAGGAATACTGTCTTTTGGAAGATTTTCCACCCGGATCGTATCGTTTGGATTGACCTGTGAAAAAGCAAAACTAAAAGAAAGGATCAAAAAAACTAACAGTAATTTCTTCATTTATCTAATGTGTGCAAGAATGCTTTCCAGCTCTTCTTCATTTTTAAAATCGAGAACAATTTTTCCTTTTTTTCCGTTTGCCGACGTTTTGATTTCAACATTCACATTCAGAATATCAGACAGATTTTTCTGAGCTTTCTTAAAATGATTTGGAATAATGGATTGTTTTATCTGTTTTTCAGAGTTCTGAGCATTTTTCATCAGACTTGCCAGTTGTTCGGCTTGTCTCACATTCAGCTGTTCTTTGATGATTCTGTCAAACAAACTCTGTCTTTTCTCTTCAGAATCCAATCCCATAATTGCGCGGCCGTGACCTGCAGAAATCTGGCCGCTTCTCACACCTTTCTGAATATCTGGAGATAACTTCAGAAGACGAACGCTGTTTGTAATCGTACTTCTTTCTTTACCAACACGTTGGCTAAGATTTTCCTGAGTCATTCCAACTTCGTCCAATAGTCTTTGGTAAGTTAAAGCAACTTCGATAGGATCAAGATCTTCTCTTTGGATATTTTCTACCAAAGCCATTTCCAGCAATTCCTGATCGTTGACCAAGCGGATGTAAGCCGGAATAGTTTCCAAACCAGCAATTTTTGAAGCACGGTAACGTCTTTCACCGGAAATAATTTCGAATTTCGGACCGTCTTTTCTAAGTGTGATTGGCTGAATGATGCCTAAACTTTTGATCGATTCAGCTAGATCATTCAGTGCTTTTTCATCGAAATAAGTTCTTGGCTGATTGGGATTTGGATAGATATCTTCGATAGAAATTTCAACGATATTTCCTACCAAAGATTTTGCGCCTTCATCAGATGCCGAGTTGATATTGGATTTGCTTTCGGCATTCAAAATTGCACCGAGACCGCGACCCATTGCTCTAGTTTTGTCTTTCATATATTTAAGTTGGATGATGGAAGATGGATGATGGAAGTTTCAAAATTAACGTCCAGCCCCTAGCTTCTGACTTCCTGCTTTTTAATTTTTAATTAATTTTTCGTTTCTCAGCAAAACTTCTTCTGCCAATTGGATGTACTGGATGGCACCTTTACTTTCGGCATCATAACTTAAGATGCTTTCTCCGAAACTAGGCGCCTCGCTCAATCTTACATTTCTGCTGATGATGGTTTCGAATACCATTTCCGGGAAGTGAGAATTTACTTCCTCAACGACTTGATTGGACAATCTCAAACGGCTGTCATACATTGTCAACAACAAACCTTCGATATCCAAATCTGGATTGTGGATTTTCTGAACATTTTTGATGGTATTCAATAATTTACCCAAACCTTCCAAAGCGAAATACTCACATTGAATCGGGATGATGACAGAATCTGCGGCCGTCAAGGCATTAATGGTAATCAAACCTAAACTCGGTGCACAATCTATGATGATGTAATCATAATCGTCCTTGATGGATTTCAAAGCTTCGCGCATCATATATTCGCGGTTTTCGCGATCTACCAATTCAATTTCTGCCGCCACCAAATCAATATGTGATGGAATAATATCTACGTTTGGCGAAGTAGTTGGCAAAATACATTTCGACGCTTCTGCGCTGTGCTCCAACAAATGATAGGTAGAAAAATTGACTTCTTCAACACCCAAACCAGAACTTGCATTGGCCTGTGGATCTGCATCTATCAAGAGAATTCTCTTTTCCAAAACACCCAAAGCTGATGCCAGATTTACGGCAGTTGTTGTTTTTCCAACGCCACCTTTCTGATTTGCAACACCTATAATTTTTGCCATAAATATTAATTTAATCCCCAAAAATACGATTTTTTAGTACTTGGAAAGTTTTGAAAAACCTGCAAAGCCGTTAAAGTATTGTTAATTAAACGATTGGCTTCTAAAAAAATTATCCACATTTCCTTAGAAAATGTGGATAATTACAAAAAACTTGATGTTTAATATTTACATGGTCTTGATATTCAGACTATTCAATTTTCATGGAAATAGGCATTCTGAAAGATGATCTAACAGCTTTGCCTTTTACTTGTGCCGGCGTCCATTTGGTTTTGATAGACTTCACGGTTCTCTCTGCTTCGGAATTAAAATCAGCACTGGAACCATTGACTTTTAAATTTGAAATGCTTCCATCTTTTTCTACAACAAAGGTAATAACGCCTGAAACTAAGCCGGATTTGTCAACAGATTCTGTATCAAAATTCTGAGCAACTTTATCGCGAAAAGCATTGATGCCACCTTTGAAATCTGCTGCAACATCAACTGTACCAGGTGAATATAATTCATCAGGATCTACAGGTTTTGTAGGAGGAACGTAAGGAGGAGCAACAACTGGTGGACCAACCTTAATAGCCGGTGGAGCAACATTTAAAGTCGTTTCTGGTCCGTCCGAAGTTTCTGAGCTCAGTGCCGCACCTTTTTTATCATCTTCTGTTGGTGCAGGTTTATCTTTTTTCACGATTCTGACCGGAGTAACTATTTCAGACGCAACAGTTTTTACCTTTGTTGGAACTGTAGCTTCTGGTGTTGGTTTTGGAGTATCAACATGCTCATCTACATAAATAAAATCGTGTTTGGAACCATCATCCATAGGAATGTCTGATTTTACATCAAATGCCGATATAACCAATGGAATGACGGATACTGATGCAAAAAAAGCAACACCTACAAATAATGCTTTTGTGAGCTGGTTGGAATATTCGTTTCTAAGTGCATAAGCGCCGTAAGCTTTATTTCTGTTGGAGAAAACAATTTCGTCCAGATTATCTTTTCCGAATAGAGATGATAGATTTTTCATGACAAATAAAAGTATTAAATTAAATAATTAGTAAAGTATTACAATATTGTTTGAAAACACATCAAATAATATTCCATTATTTATACTAATTATCAAATAAATTATGATTAACATAGATATTACACAAAATCAATCCTTAAAAAAATTGTTTGTATGAAAAATTGATGTAATTTAAGGTTATGAAAATCGTATTCATATTCAGTTTAATAATTAGCGTCTGGACAAAAGCTCAGGACGGATTTGTGTTGGATAATGGTGATAAAACGGTTATCAAATTCAGGCTCATCAATAATCTGATTTTTATTCCGATGACTGTAAATGGTGTTGAGCTCAACTTTATGCTGGACTCGGGAATTGCCGAAACGCTGCTTTTCAGTCTGGAAAACAAAGATGTTGACTTCAAAAATATTGAGAAAATCACCTTCAAAGGTCTGGGAGAAACAGTGAGTATTGAAGCTTTGAAATCCATTAAAAACGACGTCAGCATCGGTAAACACTTCATTGATAAATCACACACGATTTTTTTGGTTTTAGACGAGTCGTTTAATATTTCTCAGGATATTGGCATTCCTGTTAATGGAATTATCGGTTATTATTTCTTTAAAAATCACCCGATTGAAATTAATTATATCAAAGAAACAATTACAGTTTACAAAGACAAATCACAATTCCCGAAAAAAGTCAGCCGATATTCTGATTTTCCTATGAGTGTGGAATTCAACAAGCCATATATGAATGCCGATGTTGAAATGAAACATGATAAACAAAGCTCAAAACTGCTTTTGGATTTGGGAAACACCGATTCAGTCTGGCTTTTCCCTGCCTTAATCAAGGATTTTATTTACAACAGACCTAACATTGATGACTTTTTGGGACGGGGTTTCAGTGGTGATATTTTTGGAAAAAGAAGCCGTATCAATTCGCTTTCAATTGGAAATTTCAAACTGAACAAACCGATTGCATCGATGCCGGACGAATATTCGATTCAGCATTTGAAGATTGTAAAAGACAGAAAAGGATCGATTGGATCTGAAATACTGAGGCGTTTTACGGTGATTTTTGATTATTCTGATGAGAGAATTTATCTCAAATCAAACCGATATCTGGATGATCCGTTTTTGATAGACGGCAGCGGACTGGAAATAAAACAGGACGGACTGCTCTGGGAAAAAGAACAAGTACAGGTACAGACAGCGAAAACTAATCAGGCAATAAATGAAATCAATGTTGTCAACACTAATCCTGACAGATTCCAATATAAATTTACTTTGAAGCCGTTGTTTTTGGTTTCCGGAACCCGAAAAAATTCGCCGGCGCAGAAAGCCGGAATTATCAAAAACGACCAATTGATCACAATCGACAACAAACAGGCGAAGGATATGACTTTAAATAAAATTCATAAAATCCTGAAAACAAATGTCAGCCGTAAAATAAATCTCGAAATCAAGAGAAATGGTGTTCCTATGAAATTTGAATTTACGCTGGAAGATCCAATTCCCTATATTGAGGAATGATTTTAGCAATGATGACTGAAAACTATACTTACTATGAACGAAACACTGAACAGCATCCGAAACAGACCGCGTTTTAAACTTTACACAGATATGTCTCTGGAAGAATATGAGGCTAATCTACGCGATTATCTGGACAAACACCACGATCAGTTTTTTGGGAATATCAATAAAGAAGTAGCGACTATTTTTGTGAGGACACAAGAGGAAAGCTACTGGAAACCAAATCTGGCACTGAGAATAGAAAAGGAAGATGAAAAAACCGTGATTCGAGGAATTTTTGGTCCGAGTTCTGCGGTATGGACATTTTTTATGTTCTTGTATTTTCTTTTTACCGTTTCGTGGATGACTTTTTTTACGCTTTTTTATGTGGAAAAGCAAATCAATACAAACAATTATCCCTGGGCTTTGCCGTGTTCTTTTGTCGTTTTGGTTTTAATTGGATTGACTTATGCAGCAGCAAGATTCGGACAGTCGAAAGCGAAATATGAGATGCAGGAATTGAGGAAATTTGCAGAAGAATCAACGTTTCACGCAGAAAAGAAAGATTAGTTTTTGATTTTTCTTGCTTCTATAAAATGTTTAAATTTAAGTCCAATTTTCATTAATAAATATTGTAAAGGTTTCTGTCTTTTGTAATATTTACCAATAAAAATATCCATAGCTCCAAAAAAACGGTTGAGATACAATTTGTCTTTCACCGTACTTTCGCCCTTGTAATGAAGGATTGAAGCTTTCCCGTAATAGAAATTTTTATAACCTTTCCTAAGAATCGTATAGCAAAGATCGATGTCTTCGCCGTACATAAAATATCGCTCATCAAAACCGCCAACTTCGTGATATACTGATCTTTTCAATAGCAGATTTGCACCAGTCATCACTTCTACTTCTGATATGTCTGTCTCTGCAATATCATTTCTGTAATAGGTTTTGGAATCGTTGCTTAGTTTTGTAAATAACTTTTCAAAGGAGTTGATCAGTGCCGGAACCGATCTTTTGCTTTCCGGTAAAAAGTTACCTTGAGAATCATGCATTCTCAATCCCAGGGCTCCAAATTTGTCTTTTCCATCAGCAAAATCAAGAATTTCTTGAAAATAATTTCCTTCGATTTCTGTATCAGGATTCAGTATGTAAACATATTCGCCTTTTGCAGCATTTACGCCAATATTATTTGCTTTCGAGAAGCCTAGATTTTCTACTAACTCAATAAAATCGACATTTGAAAATTCATCAACAAGAACTTTCCAATCCGGGTTTGGAGAATGATTGTCCACGACAATAATTTCATAATCAAATCCTTGAAAATATTTTTGGATAGAAAGAATACAATTTCTCAACAGATCCTTAACTTGATAATGGACGATAATTACACTTACTTTCATTAGCCGGCTTCGTTATAAACAGTTCTGTTGGTTATGGATCGCCCTAGAGATATTTCGTCCGCATATTCCAGTTCGTCACCTACGGAAATTCCCCTTGCAATACTGGAAAATACCAATGGAAAAGTTTTGAATTTTTTATAAATATAATAAGCAGTTGTATCGCCTTCCATAGTTGCACTCAAAGCAAAAATGAGTTCTTTTACAACGCCGTTGTCCAGTTTTTTCTCTATACTTCCAATTCTCAACTGGCTAGGGCCAATGCCTTCCATCGGAGAAATTTTGCCACCCAATACCAAATATTTCCCTCGGAATTTTCCGGTGTTCTCTATGGCCATTACATCTCTGACATCCTCCACAATACAAAGAAGATCATCAGTACGTTTATGATCGTTGCAAATATCACAAACTTCGGTGTCCGAAAAATTATGACATTCTTTGCAGTATTTGATTTCTGTGACCAGATTTTGGATGGATGTTCCTAAAGATATTCCCTGTGAAGCTGGCTGGCGAAGCAGATGCAGCGCAAGACGAAGCGCCGATTTTTTCCCGATGCCGGGCAAACCAGATATTTCTTCTACAGCTTTCGATAAAACTTTACTTGGGTAATCCATAATTCAAAAAATTAAATGATTAAAAGATTAAGCAATTAAAAAATTCATTACTCATTATTTATCATTTATAATTCTTTCGTAGGTTTGGAAATAAAAACTATACTCGTTTTTTTCGTCTTTTTCGTGGAATTCTTCGTTGGTTTTCTGCCAGATTTTCAGATCGATCTTAGGAAAAAATGTATCAGCTTCAAAATCTTCATCTACGAACGTAATTTCCAAACGATCTGCCAATTCCATAGTCTGATTGTAGATTTCGCCTCCACCAATGATGAAAACGTCTTCATCGATTTTTTTAGCAAACTTAATAGCTTCCTTCAGTTTTGAGACAATCAGAATATCTTCTGCAAACCAGTTTTCTTTTCTGCTGACCACAATATTGGTTCTGTTAGGCAATGGCTTTCCAATACTTTCATAGGTCTTCCTTCCCATCACGACAGGGTGATTTTCGGTAAGCGATTTGAAATGTTTCAGATCTTTTGGAAGACGCCAAAGCAGTTGGTTGTCTTTTCCTAAGGCATTTTTTTTGCCAATGGCTGCAATTATCGTAATCATAATATTTACAAATCTACATTTTTATGTTTAATTAAGAAAAATTTATGAGATGTTAGTTCTCATATTTTGTATTTTTGGCGAAGTTTCGAAGTTTTTTGATATTCAATTTCTGAGCATTAAAGATTGATTGAAACATAACAATTAATTAAAATCGATTCCGGAAATATCCGGCGAATAATATTTTCTAAATGAAAAAGATTTTTTTAGCATCAGCTTTCGCTCTTTTAGTTTTGGTGGGCTGCAATAAGGACAAAGACATTTTGAATTCCCTGAATGATTACAACCTAAGCCAGCAAAACAGTGGCTATCATTTTGGAGACAAAATTCAGATTCCGCAAGATGTTTTGGATTATGCAGAAGCCATCACCATCAGTTTTGGCGACAAAGAAAGCACCGACTTGAACATCGATCCAAAATTCTTCACATTAGGCGAAAATGATGTGACTTTCAATATCAAAACAAAAGGCGGCGAAGTTTTGCAGCAGGATGCGACGATTAATGTCTTTGCAAAAGCTAAAGCAGTTCCTCTCTCTTACGAAGTTGTAAATCAATACCCGCATAGCGCTGATAATTTTACGGAAGGTTTTGAAGTGCACGACAATACAGTTTACGAAAGTATAGGTTTGGAAGGAAAATCAAAGCTTATGAAATACACTTTGGGAACCACAACACCACTTCAGGAAGTGGCGCAGCCTACAAATATCTTTTCTGAAGGCATTACCCTTTTTGGAAACAAAATCTATCAATTGACTTATAAAACCAAGAAAGGATTTATATACGATTCTAATATGAAGCTTGAAAAGGAATTCGAATATCCAAACATCATTGGCGAAGGCTGGGGAATGACGAATGACGGAAAAAACCTCATCGTTTCTGATGGAACAAAAAATATTTATTTCCTAAATCCGGAAAACCCCTCGGAAGTTGTGAGATATATTTCGGTTGCGAGTTACAAAGAAGGTTATGACCAGATAAACGAACTGGAATACCACAACGGTTTTATCTATTCGAATGTTTGGCAAAAACCAATCATTTTAAAAATTAATCCTAATAATGGCGAAGTTGTAGGCATCATCGACCTGGCAAATATCGCAAAACAAAATACGGCAGGAAATGATGATGTTCTGAACGGAATCGCATTCAAAGGAGACAATATGCTGGTTACAGGGAAAAACTGGAGCAGGATTTATGAAATCTCAATTAAATAAAATCAAGATTCAAGATCGTTAAAATAACAAAAAACGAGCTCCGGAAATGAGCTCGTTTTTTGTTATTGATTGGTTGCTAAATTATCACTTTCGGGATTTTTAACAACAGAATACCGAATGTTGACCTGCGTATTTTCGACTAAGTTTTTGTGGGCCTGATAAGGACTTTTGCAAACTTCCGACTTCATTTCATATTCGCCCTGTTCTACGACTATGCTTTCCGTCTTTTTGGATGCAACTGATAAAACATAACTTTTACCACCCAAAATATTCATTGTAAAATCGCAGTCAGATTCATTATTAATTACCAGAACCGTTTTCTTGTTTGCAGCATCACTGTTGAATAATTGATTGAGTAATGTGACCGCTTTGTCTTCAAGTTTGGATATGGGTGCCTGTGGCGCTTTGGCCTGCCCGGCTTCTGCTGACATATCCTGTTTGGCGAAAATGGTGTTTGCAGATTGTGTGGTTGAACAACTCACTAGACTGCAGGAAAAAAATAATAAAAATATTCTATTCATTTTTTAATTTGAATTTGATATAGGTAATTGTCTTTCCTTTGGAAGAGAACAATTCCTCGTAATACGTTCGTATATCTTTCAGCAATGGTGTGTCGGGCTGATATTCCGCAGCGCCGTAAATGTCGTGATGCGCAGTGAGGATCTCGTGACCCAAACCTTGCAATAGTCCCAGCGTGTATCCATGAAGGTATTCGGAATCGGTTTTCAGGTGGATGATTCCGTCCTTTTTCAGGATTTGTTTGTATTTTGCCAGAAACTCAGGGTTTGTAAGCCTGTGCTTCGTTCTTCTGTATTTGATCTGCGGATCCGGAAATGTGATCCAGATCTCGGAAACTTCATTTTCCGCAAACAGATTATCTATCAATTCAATTTGGGTTCTGAGGAAAGCAACATTGTTCAGATTACCTTCGATCGCTTCTTTGGCACCGAACCAGAATCTGGCACCTTTGATATCGACACCGATGAAATTTTTCTCCGGAAAAGCCTTTGCCAATCCTACAGAATATTCGCCTTTTCCGCAGCCAAGTTCCAAAACAATCGGATTATCATTTCCAAAAAATTCTTTCCATTTTCCTTTGTGTTCAAACGCATTGATTGCCTGATCACGTGTTGGCTGGATGACATTTGGTAAAATTGTATTCTCTTTGAATCTTGCAGCTTTGTTCTTGCCCATTTTGTTTAAAGTTGTTTTTAAGCCTTAAAAACGCAACAAAACTATACAATTTATTTTAAATTGCATAGTATAATTGTTTATTGTTTAAAATTTGATAATTAATATTATTTTGAAGTTTCTGAAGTTGCCTGCATCAGATGAGAATTCTGTAATCTTCTGAGGTAGATCGGAAGGTATTTTTCGATATAAGTTTTTGCAGCTTCGTAATTGTTGGTTTCCAGATAGTCCGTGATGTTATCCGAACTGTAGATGAATTGAAGAAAATTCGGAATCAGCTCTTTCGGGATTTTCATTTTGATGAAATACTCGTCGCCGAAATAATCCTGAAGATTCTTGATATTCTTGCTCATTCTTTCATACTGATAATAGCGTTCTTTTTTCTTTTTCTCTCCGGAAATCAAATCGAAAATACTGTCAATACTAAAGCTGAGACCTTGATTAAATCCTAAAATCGGAAGCTCTGGAGAAGTTCCGTCGCCCTTCGGCTCTGGCAGTCCGATCATTTTTCTAAGTTCAAACGCTTTTTCGGAGCCTTTCAGCATTGCGACATCTCTTCGGAGATTACCGGTTGGTTTGAAGGAGCTTAATATCACTTCCTGAATTTCGTAATAAGCAATTTGCAGTTCGACGAAGTTTTTTCTGCGCTCCAGCATTTCGGCCGTCATTTCGACGTCTTTTCTTTCTGTTGCGATGGAAGTAAATCTTAGAATATCGCCCACTTTTGCAGCGATTTTGAACTCGCCGTTGTAATTGGCAAGAACACTTTTGTGCGCATTGATATTGGTCACGTAAACCTGATTGAGATAAAGGCTGGACTTATCCCGGATAAAAATTTCGCCTTCAAAATCCTGTCCGTACACAGTTGCCAGACAAAACATGAGCGCAATTGTAAAAATCTTCTTCATATAATGCAGCAAATTTATAGAGAATTAAATTGAGAATCATTACAAAAAGAAAGCCGATAAGGTTAAAATTTTATTAAACTTTATCGGCTTTCTGTTAAGTAATTTTAATTACAATTGTTTTCTAGAACGAATGTCAATACTTTTATCTCAATCTGAACTTCTGTTTTTTAAAAGAATCCAGCCGTTCAAAACATTAGGCTCTGCATCTTCGAAATCCTGCCATTGCAGAAGATACCAATAAGTTCCCGTTGGAAGCGGTGATCCGTTTTGTTTACCGTTCCAGATAAAATTATTGGCTGTGTCACCTTCAAAAACTATTCTGGTATTCCTTGTAAAGATCTGGAATTTCGGATTTGTTTTAGAATTTAGGATCGACATATCAATGATATCATTTTTTCCATCGTCATTCGGCGTGATGATATTAGGAACTCCAACGACTACAAATTCCTGAGTGACAGGATCACAATTGTCTGCAGATTTTACATAAGCTATATAGTTCCCCTTTCCTTCTTTTATCGGGAGTATATTGGAAGTACTGTAATCAGAATCGGAAGGCAAATAATCCAGTAATCCATCTTTTTTGATGTAATATAAATAGGGAGGTTTCCCTTGAGTTACATTAATAGTTACTGAAGTATTGCCTTTGACATCGATTGTTTTAATCACCGGAAGTTCAAAAGTATTTAGATAGATTTCACCAGTTTTGAAGCAGTCATAACTATTATATATTTTTATAAATACAGTATCTCCCGGCTTTGAAGGATAGGAATACAATTGGGAATCTGGTATGATTTGTCCAAAAGCGGAATCCTTATAATATTCGTATCGTGAAATACTTGGATCATTATTTTTGGTTTCATATTCGTCTTTCAAATTATATGAACCTATCTGATTTTGAAGACACGATGAAATTAAAATCTTCGGATTTTTTAAATTAATCTGTGCAATATCAACTGTAACCGTCACTTCTTCTGAGTCTGGAAGAGTTCCAGTTCCTTCGAAATAATATTTGAACGTGACTGTTTTTAAATCCGTGCTTTTTGGATCGAATATTATTTTTTTAGTAGCCATATCAAAATCTGCCCTTCCCTCTTGTGGCTGCTTTGTAACTGTAACATTATCCCAGTTAATCGGTTTCAGCGGATCTGAAGAAAAAACAACGGGGATTCCTAAAGTTTTACAGTTACTTGTTGTCAGGTTTTTTGTACTGAAAAGAGGACATTTAATATAAACAAAAACATCAGTTGTAAAATCGCCGCAATCTTTCTTGAAAATTTTGCAATAATAATTACCCGAACCATAATTTTCCGGATTGATGAAAAACATTTTTGTTCCCGAGGCTATCATTACATTGTTATAATACCATTCGTAAGAATCATAACCATCATCTACCTGCAATTTCTGAGCAGCAGTACAATCTCCGGTTTTTGTAATCTGCGGTATAGAACTAAAACCACCAAAATAGCCACCATAGCCCACAGCTTTGCTACCGCCAGCTAATCCTGCAGTTACAGCTGCCGTAGAATATATTGAAAGATTACCTTTGACATCTTTTTTGGTAAAGAGAACCCATTCAGATGTTCCGGAAACAGGGTAAGGTCCGTATAAACCATTCAGTGACTCTCCATTTATTTTGACTTGAGCTCCTTTTTTTGTAATGATATTCACCGTAGTCTCAAAATCATCCTTGGTACCTATTTGGTTTACTTCCGGCAACTCTACTATTTGGTTTGGCAGCAAACAATTAAGTGACGGTATCATATTCATCCCGCCAGAAGCCGAGTCATACACTTCATTGCCGGCTAAAAACTGATACACATAGATATCCTCTGTGCTTTTTATGTACATATTATAAATATCAGTCCCTTGTTTTATGTAAGATTCTGAACCAAAGATAATTGCGCGTTTACCTTTATTTAAACTGTAAACAGTTGGACTATCATTTAGAGTAAATTTCGTGTTATCTTTTGTAGCCATTACTATGACACGCTCTGAGTCAATCCCGCCCTGATCTGAGGCACGGATAGGCCCATTGCCTTTTGCAACAACAAATTCTCTGCCCAATCGATTGACTGGCGTTGCCTGATCCATCAAAATATCATTTCCTCCTGAATCATTAACATAGGTTCCGTTAAAATTACCATTTATGACACTAATTGGTTTATTGGAACGGATATTCGCACCTAATAATCCAAAATAGTTTGCATCCGGATCACCTAATCCTGTAGAGTCTACCACGTAAGGCGGTCTGTTCGGAACGGAAACAATATAGGAATCACCTCTATTTAGCTTGATGTTTAATTCTGACGACTGCGAACCATTTTGGAAGAGAATGTCAGGATCATATCCACTGATTTTTACAGAAGTATTATTTTCTGTCGCAATTATGTTGACTTGTGAATTGAGATTTATTTGCTGCTTAGAAAGTGGCGATGTCATAGCGTAAAAATCCGTTCCAAGTCCTGCAAAACCTTTTGAATTAATAATCTCTGCATGCGGACCTCTTAATATCCTAAGGTTTGCGAAAAATTTGTGGGAACCAACAAGATGTAATCCTTTTTTTGCTACCTTAAATGTATCAGAATCATCTAATGTTGTAATAATTTTTGGATCAAGTTTGACGTACTTTGGATTTCCTTTGCGAATAGAAACCCTTTTCAATTCTACTTCTCCAGAATAGATAATAATCTCGAAATCATTTGCCGAATCTGTAGAAAGATATAAAAAATCACCATTGAGACTGTTATCATATCCTTCCAGAGAATAATTGAACGTATCAAATATTGGCGCAAACCAATGCTCAGTATCCATCTGAGCAAATGATTTTATAGAAAAGGCAAGAAATAACAGAATCTGTAAAATTTTCTTCATTGTAATATGGTTATTATTACAAAATTAAAAAAATTGATTTATTAATTCATTATTATCTAATTTCTATTTTTCAGAAGAATCCATCCAGTCATCACATCCGGCTCTGCCCCATCGAAATCCTGCCATTGCAGAAGATACCAATAAGTGCCGGTTGGAAGAGGTGATCCATTCTGTTTTCCGTCCCAAATAAAATTATTTGAAACATTGCCATCAAATAGTTTCACGCTGTTTCTATTAAAAATCTGAAATTTAGGATTCAGTTTGTAGTTAAGCATAGACATATCAATAACGTCATTTTTTCCATCACCATTAGGTGTAATCACATTTGGAATTCCAACAATTGCGAAATTTTGTGTTACCGGATTGCATCCATCAGCTGACTTTACATAAACTGTGTAAGTACCTTTTCCATCTTTAACAGGAAGAACATTGGAAGTACTGTAATCAGAAAGTTGTGGCAGATAATCCAAGGGACCATCTTTTTTAATATAATAGAAATAAGGAGCCTTCCCTTTTGTCACATTGATTGTTACGGAAGTATTATCCGAGATATCAACAGTATTAATCACTGGTAATTCAAAGGTTTCCAGAGAAATTTCTCCAGTTTTGAAACAATCAAAAGTATTATATATTTTAACATATACCGAATCTCCAGGTTTTGAAGTATAATACGGATAGTTATTTAATTGAGAGTCTGGTATTCTTTTTCCATAATTTGAATCCTCATAATATTCATATCGGGAAATACTCGGATCATTATTAATAGGTTCGAACTGCTTTTTCAAATCATAAGAACCCATCTGATTCTGCAAACACGATATGATTGAAATCTTGGGATTTTTTAAATTAATCTGAGCAATATTGACAGTGACTGTTACTTCCTCCGGGTCTGGAAAAACATCAGTATCTTCAAAATAATATTTGAAAGTTACTTGTGGAAGCAGCGTATTGTCTGCATTATACTTAATATAAATCTTGTTGGTGACAGGATCTATATAAGGCGTCGAAACAGTTCCTTCAGCAGGATATTGTGTGATACTGATGCTGCTGAAATTAACTTTTTTTGAAGGGTCTGCGGTGAACTCGATCAATATAGGATCTGTAGATTTACAGTTCCCGATGATTGGAAGTGATTTTGTGGTTAAATTAGGGCAATTAAGATAGGTAAAGGTTGCCGTCGTTTTGGACCCGCATCCTATTTTACTAATTGTGCAGACATAGATTCCTTCTGCATCTGTTGGATTTGAAGGATAATAGCTCCGTGGATCTATAGAACTTAACTTGGCACCAGAGTCTAGAAGTATACCATTATGTCTCCATTCATAAAAGTCATAACCGTCGTTCACTTCGAGATGTTGTCCTCTTGCGCAGTCTCCTACTTTAGAGATGGCAGGTATAGAACTGAATCCTGCAAAATAGCCACCATATCCAACATTAGCATTTCCAGATGCAATACCCGCCGTAGCAGCTTTATCAGAAATAATTGATATATTTCCCGTAACGTTATCTTTTATGAACAATTCCCAGTCCGTATTATCCGGAACCGGATGTCCTACAAGCTGATCTCCGTTCAATAGTACAACAGCACCTTTTTGCGATAAAATATTAACTTTAGTTGTAAAGTTATTTCTTGGACCTATCTCATTTATTGCTGGTAATTCTACAATGTTATTGGGAAGAAAACAGTTTAGAGAAGGAATAAGATTCATCCCACCTGTAGCTTTTGAAGTTGGTAAGCCTGATAAAAGCTGGTAAACATAAATCTCCCCACCAACAGCCTTGATTGACATACTGTAATTTCCCGAGCCATCCAGATCCTTATAAGAATCGGTGTATAAAAAATCAGATTCTCCGGCATTCAAAGTTGTGTATATTGCTCCATTCACATATATAACTGTCGGATTATTGGGATTAGTTGCTACAACCAAAACTCTCTCCATATCGTTCAGATAGTCGGATGGAGTTGATGGAGTAACGGGTGTTACTACACCATTTCCTTTTGCAACGATGTAGTCAGCACCCAATCTGTTAGTAGGGACCGACTGATCCATGAGTATATCTGTACTAGTTGTACCTGCAATGTAAGTTCCAGTGAAATTACCATTAGTCACACTTATGGGACCACCGGTTGCCTGAATTTTCATA